>Ga0307516_10001857_pt1 | contig 28954 bp, 36 predicted proteins | sample 19_EM_MG_FD_203310 | JGI IMG/M metagenome (GOLD analysis project Ga0307516, IMG submission 203310) | Populus trichocarpa ectomycorrhiza microbial communities from riparian zone in the Pacific Northwest, United States - 19_EM | ecosystem: Host-associated > Plants > Roots > Unclassified | place... | reverse complement strand
CCCCCCCCGGGGAGCCAACAGGGTGCATACTAATAACGGAGAGTTGCCAGCAGAGTGCTTGTCCGCCAGGAACCGTCCGCCTCCGCTACACGACGGGACGTTAGTGCATCCACCCGAATCTTCGCAGATATCTCAGCCGCCATGGGCTGCGACGGTGCACCGCACGTGCCACGGCACGGATGTGTTTGCCTATCCGGAATACCCTAACTACACACAAGCCCCCGTGTACGTAGGGACGATATCCGAGCGAGCTGCGGTCGGTCAACCAGCGATGTGGTGGATCACCCTTTCGCAAGCTGTTGGGCAGCGCTGCTCGACCGGTTTTCGTCGCATCTCGAAAGCCGATCCTTCTGAACATTTCCAGAAAAAATAATTGGTCGTGCAAGCGTCCCTGCAGTGTTGAGGGCTAGATGCTACCCCGCTGCTACCCATGACTACGGAGTCTGGCCTCGATATAGCGATGCGGCTGGAAAAAACTTGCAGATCGGATTGAGTGTCCACTGGGAACATCTTCGCTGTCACGATCCAGCAGGCTGGACGATAAAGCACCTGCTTGCGCTCGGCGGCCCCCGCACAACGGGAAGTAAGTCGGTCGACGCGAACGATTGATGTCAACGGTGGTTGGCGGCGGCGGAGAGATGCTGCACTCGGAAGATCCGAGGGGATTAGGGATTTGCGGGTGATTGGGAGAGAGATTGGGGGGGGGGGGACTTCGCTGGAGAAAAATCGTCGGTTGTTTCGAATCCGGCGTGTTCTGACTACGCCAAACTACGTACACGTTGCCTGCCCGCTCTGGTCGGCCGGAGGCCAGGCTGGCAAAAGGTGAGACTATGTATAAAATCACGAGTTCCTCTCCGCTGTGCCGCTGGCCACCCGCGTGGATCTCGAAGCACTTGCGCCAGCCGATGTGAAGAGCTAGATAAGATAAGGACATACGTGGAGTGACAGCTATGCTCACGCCTAATGCTGGCATTTTGACGTCGCACAGACTCTACCCGGAGCCAAGATCGTGGTTCGGCGCGGGGAACAGAAGTACAACGCGTATGTATGTAAAAATGCATCATACCAGATTCTACTCCACCATCCGTGCTGCCGTTGTCGCACGTCACCCTGCGGCGCACGGGCGGCGGGGACAACCTATAGCGATGCCGAGCCGCAAGCAGCTTCCCAAAGACTCCGCCGGCCCAATTACCCCGCACGCGGAGACATCGTATAATTACGTGTCAACTGAGGTCTCAGCTCCTCTCACAAACCTACACGCACACACATCCTCTCCGGACCTTTCCGGTATCACGACCGCGAATTCAGCCACCATGTCCATCAACTCGACCTTTGAGCTTCTCTTCGGCGAATTCGGCTTGACGCCGCCCAGCCAGCGCAACAACTTGTTCCCGTTCCAGCAGAAACTGTCGGCCGTTCTGCCCGCGGGCGCACCCCAATACCCTTGCGAGGACTGCGATCGCGCCTTCAAAAGTCTTTCAGCCTTACAGAGCCATGCCGACAACGCCAGAAATCACACGCGAACGAAGCAGCCGCAATCTGCAGGGGCCAACGCGGTTGCGATCACGTCGCGTTCGAATGGGTGCGTAACCAGGGAATAATATCCCGCAGTGCTTGCCTAGGTGGTGTCGCTGACCCCGTCCGCCGTGTAGCACGTCTGCTGGAACTCACTGCAATGTCTGCAACCGTACATTCGTTGATTCTTTGGCACTAGAAGCGCATCTAGCTTCGGAGAAGCACAAGAAGCGGGCCGAACAGGCAAAGCTGGCAGTGGCACCGCAGCCCGTCAAGGCCAAGCCCGGAAACACGACCAGTAGTCGCGCTGCCGTCAGGCACGGGAATAACAACTGGTCCGTGATTCCGGAACCGCAGCGGGCAAAAGCGTTCAAGGCACTCCAGAAACGCTGCCACTCCATCGACGATCTCATCAGGTACCATTACAGAATCGAGACGCCCACCCTCGTCGACATAAAGGGTCTTCGGAAATGCAAGAATTGTGGTGGTATGTCCCAACCCACCGGTGCGCGACACGCGCATCCCCTAAACGTGTATACCTAGGTCGAGCGCGCACTGCAAACCCACCCTGCGTCTTCCATCCCGCACAGTCAAAGCCCGGAGTGAGTACCCTCAGAACCTACCCGGGGGGGGAGAAAAGAAAAATTACTGACGATGTCCACTTCCGTAGTCGAAGCCTGGGCCCCCGCCCTGCTGCGGAGTGTCAGGCCCTGGTTGCAAATCGCTCCCCGGCCATAATTTTGCGGCGGCGGACCGGAGTCTGTTGGAGAAACTTAACACCCCCGCCGGTTCTGGCCTGCCGAAGCGCCAGGCCGTGACTCTGGACTGCGAGATGGCCGGCATCGCCGGGGACATCGGCGAGTTGGTCCTTCTCAGCGTTGCGGACTACATGACCGGCGAAACCCTGATCAACACCCTCGTGCGCCCGACGGAAAAGATCGTCAACTGGCGCACCAAGTTCAGCGGCGTGACAGCGAAAGCGATGGCGGATGCCATTGCGCAGGGCGACTACCTGGACGGCTGGAAGGGGGCGCGCGCCGAGCTTTGGAAGTACATCGACGCGAACACGGTCCTCATCGGCCACTCGCTGCACAACGATCTCGACATCCTGAGGGTCATACACACCCGCGTGGTGGACTCGGCGATTTTGGCGAAGAACGCCGTCGGCACCAATCGCCAATGGGCCCTTAAAACACTCTGCCAAGACCTCATGGGCATCGATATCCAGAGCAACGGAAGGAAGGGCCACGACTGCTTGGAGGACGCGTTGGCGGCGAGAGAGGTGGTGCTCTGGTGCATCCAGAATCCGCAATCGCTGTCGGCCTGGGCGAAGAAGGCCAGGGAGCAGGAGGAGAGAGCGCAGCGCCTGCAGGGTCTGTAGAAGGAGAACAACAAGGTGAAGACGTAGGTAGGGACACTGTGGGGCGACGCGCGCGAGGGAGAAACAGGGCGAGGTGTGGAAGCAATTTAAAGAATACGAAACCTGAGAGTCAATCTTCGCAGGGTGAGAAGCTGGATGTTGCCCAGAGTTTTGCGCACCCACATGGAACGGTGTGGATGCGGATCACTACTAACCATGTAGAAAGTTTGCATGCTGCAATTAGAGCTGTCGCCGAAGTTATGTGCATCCGGCCTCTCGATTGTCTAATCCGTAGTCTAGCCTAGGCCTGGCCGAAAGCCACTGAATCGCCGACTCGGCACGTCCTTTCTGCTCCATTCTCGTTTCCCGGTGCTCGTACCTTAGTTGGCCATCTGCTGGGTCTGAATCCGGCCCCGCAGGATATTTGCGTGTTGCTGCGCAGTCGATCCCTGCAAAGTCCCCCCTCCCCCTCGAGTTCGCGTCTCCGTTCCCCCACAAACCACGAGTTTTCCATGTCTGAATCTCGCGCACGTGCGATGGCCAGTGCCTGAGCACATCTAGGCAGCGGTGGAGCTACATAGATTATAGTTATGATAACTGATATCTAGCCATCCGTCAGGCGTGCAGGGCGCACACGGCCGTGCGCTCGGCTCTCCGCTAGTGCACAATGACGGCCAGCATATAAGGCTGCGTTGTACCCTCTCCCCTCTCTGATTCTCCCCGCTCCAGCCTGGTTCCAAGAATAGCACGCCGGGCTTGGCGTGCAGCCTGTCTATCTATGTATAGATATAGATACGCTGCTCGTATCTATTTTGCAAGCCCAGGGTGCGGTCAATACGTACCCTTCCCACGCAAGCGCAGCTAGAGTTCCGGCGTGGTTACTCCACGTACGCGTATCTACTAGAACACGCTCCTCTCTCCTAACTCCTCGAATTCCCTATGTCTGTCTGCACTCGGCACCGTACGTATCATCCCACAAGGTGCGACCGAACCAAGCAGTGCTAACTCGACGAAGCCTGATCAGCCAAGGCGGCAGGAAAAAGTGGGGCGCCGATCGTGCTCGGGATGTTCGATATCCCCGCCCTTGCCGGTATATTGCGGGGTATCTACTTATCGAGCTATGTACATCATAGACCAGTGGGCATGACCTGACCCACCCCTATCCGGGTTGGGCCCGTGTTCGATCTCGGAGGTCTCGTGGTTGGATGTCGCACGTGGAGAGCACCGTGGCCGATGATAGCCACTTCAATGTGGTCACGACCATGAACGAGGCCGGACTTGGGTCCTCCGACGCGTCCCTCCGGTCACAGGTGTCCCATCGCGTGGAGATAGTGTATTCGATACGCGCGTCGCGCCGTAGCGTGTTCGCGATGAAGCTGGTGCACGGCACTATCTCGGGCGACCACAGTTTCGGATACAACCACACCGCTGTCCGCGGAGCACAGCTGATCCCGATCGTGGGGGGCAAACATTTGCACTTTGCGTTGCGCACATAGCTCTGTCGGCTGGGGCTGACGGTAACTACATACTTGGGTTTAACTATATCCTTCTGTTATAGCGGAGCAGGCGGCGCAGAGGAAGAAGAGAGACGGGCGCACAAAAGGAGGTAGACGGCAGTGTATTCGGTGAGGCCGAGGATGTCTAAGAGCTGGTCTAGCGAAGCTACAGACAACAAGAAAATATTGGGTGCCGCCGGGCACACTATGTAGTGTGTGGGCGCGTTAAACTGAGGACGCGTCGTCAAACTTGAGCACGTCTTTGTTGTCTGTTCATTACCCACATGCGACCTAGATGACAGCGGACTACGTCAATACTTATCGACGTCCAGAAGAAACTGAATCCCAATTTCGCACTGTGTAGTTCAAGGGTAAAAAAAAACGTTTTGACCATGTCGATACTACCTATATGACTACCATACCGTCCGTGATATGACTGCACTGCACACCACCATCACAGGCGGGTGTTCCATGTAACTATTTGCCGGGTTTGGGGTTGTCAGCGTGTCAACGGAGATACGCTCGGATATTGCGGGAATAGGAGAATCCACATGTCGGCGCCACTACATCCGGGACGTATTCGCCCTGCGTTGCCTGACTACCCTAAGTGTGCCCTGCTTGCATGCACGCCCGCCTTGCGGATCGCGAGCTTTAATTGTTGTTTCCTTCTTTCGTATGTACAGTAGTGAAGGGGATTGGTCAGAGCTTCATGCGCTCCCGGCCGCCGGGTGGCACCCTGCAGACAGACTGAGCCGAGACTCCCGTGCGGATCGGGGTTGCGGGGTCGACGCGTTTTCAGCGGACGCGGGGTTGCGGGGTTGCGGGGTCGCGCCGCCTCCGCGGAAGCGGGGTTGTGGTCGCGCCGTACTCAGCGGAATCTGGAGAGTCTCATCGTACTGGCGAGAGGTATATAAAATGGCCGCCAGGACGGCTTTAGAGGACGGGCTTCAGCACTCGGACAATCGCACAACTACTACTACCACAACCACAACCACAATCGCGGCTACCACTTCAACCACTCCATCCATTCCATCGACCATCCAATGTCTCCCTTCGCCAACATCTACACCTGGCCCGGCAACCCGCGTATCCTCCCCGTTAGCGCTCCCTTCCCCAGTGTGTCCAACACCGAGCAAGACTGACGCGCTCCAGGCGCTCGCGGCCGCGAAGATGAACGGGCTCGAGATCGCGCTGCCGGAGTTCAACTACCCGGAGGACAACAAGAAGCCGGAGTGGCTCGCCAAGTTCCCGCTGGGCAAGGTGCCGGCGCTGGAGACGGCCAGCGACCCTCCGGTGTGCATCGCCGAAAGCGGGGCGGTAGCGCACTTCGTCGCCGCCAGCGGGCCGGCATCGGCGCAGCTGCTCGGCGCCACGCCCGAGGTCTGCGCGCGCATCCTACAGTGGATCCTGCACAACGAGCACGAGGCCTTCCCCTCCGTGCTGACGGGCATCATGCACAAGCGCGGCAGGAGGCCCTTCGTGCAGCAGAACGAGGACAACGCCCGCAAGACCATCGACCGCATCGCCGCCGTCATGGAGGCCCAGCTCGAACAGCATCCCTGGCTCGCACGCACCGACCGCTTCTCCCTCGCTGATCTCGTCGCCGCCGCCACCTTCTCGTCCGCCCTCAAGGATTGGCTGCCCAGCGACTGGCGCGACGCCCACCCCAACACCGTCGCCTGGTACCTTCGCGTCCTGAAGGAGTTTCCCGACATCTTTGGGGAGCCCGCGTTCTTGGAGTAGATTGGCCGAGAACAGTGTGCGGGGACGGAGGTACTTTAGCTGTACGTAGCAGATGCGGGCGAGAAAATATACGGCTGCGATAAACCTTCTCTGTGCGACCGTGACACTCCCTATGCGGGGCCACCTCTCGACTCTCGTGCGTCACTAGAAGTAGCTATCGACTGGTGGCACCCCGACGCCAGGCACCAACCATCACCCACTCCTGCTGAATGGGTAATATATTCCATCCGTTGACAGTCGCGTTGACAATCACGTTGACAATCACGTTGACAATCACGTTGACAATCACGTTGACAATCACGTTGACAATCACGTTGACAATCACGTTGACAATCACATTGACAATCACGTTGACAATCACGTTGACAATCACGTTGACAATCACGTTGCCCGCCGCCGTGAAGCACCGTGTCCAGTGGGACTTTCTTTTCCTTTCTTTCTCATTGCATCTGATCCCATACAATAGCAAAACATTAGCGTGAAGGGAAATAACTAGCGAAGATCGGGTTCTGCACGTCCGCCTTACATACCACGCACATACGGCAACTGCGGCTGCACTTATTCCCAGCCTGGTTTCGTTGCTGTTTGTGGTGCGTCGGACCGGGTTGACGGCGATACGTACCCTCGGCCGACAGCAGCCTAGACCCGCCTAGCCTACCGAGCTTCTCCGCACGGCCGGGAAATCGTGGGGCGTGTGTGGATAAACTGGGTAGGGTCATCCAGCCGGCGCTTAGGGGCTACTGGGGAACTCCACCGCCCGCAACGCCGCGCTCCCGGCGGGCCTTCTGTGCGGCTGTGTCTAGTGGGCATTGCGGGCGGGGCGGCCGGCCGTTTGCGGAAAGAAGCCTCGAGCTGGCCCCTCGGTTATTTTGGCTTTCTTTTCAGGTTGGCTAACAAGAAAAACACGTGCTGCGAAAATCCGTCTCGCGGAAGTGCTGGATGAAGGGGTGTCGTGAGCAGCAGGTGGATATTCACGCCCGCGCAGTTAGCGGGTGGAGAAGCAAGCCTCGCAACGTGTCTATGCGACTAACTATGCTTCCTCCAGTATCCTTCAACGGTGACTCCTGGTCATCGATACAGCGACGCCAGTTCAACTGATTCTGTTGGCCGGTTACCTGTCCGGTTCGGTCCCAGCCTGGCGGTATAAACCTAGTCGGCTCGGCTTTGCTCAGCTCCAGCCAGGTATGCAACCCGCAGGAAAGCCCGCCTTGCTCGGTAGTTGCCCGGTAGGTGCCCGGCCCCCGGTAGCGACGTACATATGTGCAACATTTTGGGGCGTGCGCGCAGGTTAACTACCGCGCGCTTCGATAGTGTACTGTACACCTTTACTGACTCACGACGATGGGGTGCTCGATGCACCACGCCGCACAGTGACATACCGACAAGCCTGTAAATCTCCAACTCGGAGCTCATGTTGTATTGCCTTGCTTGAGAGGCATACGCGCTGTAGCCGCCGAAAAAGGTTCTGCATCCTGGCACCAGTCACAGCCAACCAACCCAGCACAATCCAACCCAACCCAACCCAGCACCAACCTCCTCTCGGTGGGATGGAGGTGTTCGTTGTATAAATTTCCTGTTTAGACACTATTTTTCGTTACTAAGTGCCGGAAATTAAAAAAGAAATAACTACCCCAGCAATCCTCCATTATGCTATCGTTGAATATTCAGGTTTGGGTATGCATCATGCCGAACGGCAGCAGCTGAACGTGTAGAAACACCGATGCCTAGGAGGAGCTGCTCTTAGCAGCACTACCTGGTGCCTTCGCTGGCGCCTTTCCCTCCTTGCCACCTTTCCGCCAGCCCATCCATCGCACACAGCCGCGGATCTGCCAATATGAACCTGGCCTCCGGCCAAGTCCCCCTTTAAGGACATGATCAACAATACCAGAGCTGACTCGGGGCTACTCTGAAGAACATCCCCTCATCCGTCTTCCCAGTCGATAAAAGGGATCCGTGAGTCGAAAGGACCGACAGTGCAGTATTGCCCCCGCACCCGTCTCCAAGCACATGCATGTTGTCCCTTTGTTCAGCCCAGCCAAGGTTCAAGAGGAACAGAGCCACAGCCCGATTTAGTGCACCGTGTTTGCGCAGGTAAGGATGAACGCCGACTTTGCTGGAATTGTATGTTTTTTTTGTGTTTTTTTTTTTGCGGGAACTCCCGTAATGCTATCTCTTTGTATATAGATCTTACCTATCCGATTCCCGTCGCCCATGATTCTTAAATACTGCCACCATCGACTCTTGGGTTGCCACTATCACGCCATCGATTGTCACCAAGTAGCTACGGCGAATGAACACCATTATCTGCCTACAATGCCCACAGACGCGCAGAAGAAAATCTGAAGCTCCCTGCGCCATCGCTCTCCGCATTGTGTGTTTTCATCACGCTTTGTTCCAAGCCTAGTCCGCTGCCGATACCCCGACCGGCCCACAAGACAGCATCGGATGCTGTGTTCGGTGCTGTTACGTTGCCACCGCCTGGTTGAATTCAGGGTTGCAGGGACGAGAAGGTTTGACACGCGTAGATTTACCCGGCAGACACGAATCATGAAAATAGCCCAGAGGCATGTGGGGTCAAATGTGGAGACAGGGGGGTAAACCGTGAGCAGTTGGGGTCCGTAGGAGAACCTCACCGAACTCGTGTCACAGCAGGTCATTTGTTACCAAAGTCCCAGCACGACCGCGCACCGCGCACGTTTGCGGCTGAACTGCTTTTACTTCCAGCCGCAAGAGGATTTATGTATAAGGATCCTTCTCCGTCCTCGACGGCGGAGAAGCAGACTCCAGCTCCTCCCGTTGTTTCGTCACTGTCTAAAAATATGAGTGTGTTGCTACCAACGAGCCACGGCAACCATGCATATGCCAATCATAACTTGCCGGGTTCGACGTCGCCGTCGTCGTCGGCGGGATCACTCGACATCTTGGACTGGCTGGAGCCCGGCAGACATCCTATTCTGCCGGCCCCGATACCGGACACGGGCCCAAGGGGGCTCTACTCCGCCGACTACAGAGCAGCGTACACTTGGAGCACGACCAACAGGTGCGAGAAGCCTCACCTCTTCTATCGGGTTCATCCTAAACCCGCCTCTCCCTTGCTTCACGGCTACTAACCAGCCGGGCGCATGCCTGTAGCCCTATGACTGCTTCTCCGCAGATGTTCATGGAGATACCACGGAATCCGACCTTGGCGTTCGAACGCATGTGTCCGAACTGCCAATGCACGGCTGTGGTGTCCAGCGCCACAGACTTGGCCAACTCGACGCCGAGGTCCCTCCCAGTACTGGGTGCGACGGGAGCAGGCACTGCCGCCTGGGATTTGGATGTCTACAGACCCACCACGCCCACACTTTCTTCGCCCAGCCGCTCCTCCGCCAAGCGGCCACAACTGGCGCTGGACAACGACTACGGGATCCCGTTAGTCTCTCTCTCTGGTCCCCCCATCGCTGGCGGCTGACGTACTGTACTGGCAGGACTCCTCCCCCAGTACCAGCGCGGTTCCAATGCCGCCATTGCGCCAAGGGCTTCCCAAAGAAAGCTGACCGCGACCGCCACGAGGCCTCCATGCACCGGGAGCAGATGCCGAAACCGCCGCGGCTGTACTACTGCTACATCGCCGAGTGCGCCCGTCTTAGGGGTTTTACACGGAAGGATAACCTCCTCGATCACCAGCGACGCGTGCACAACGCGGATATTCCAAAAAGAAAGACGCAGCGGCGATAGGTGGGTTGGCTCGGCAGGATTGGATTGCGAATACTTCTCCTCTGTTCTTTGTTCTTTGCTTTTTCTTATTTGATTGTGTGCTTTGGAAGTTGTGCTGCTTAATTTGGCGTGGAGGTCTGGTGCGTTTCCTAAAACACCGAAGAATCGTTTTATAGATACCTCTGGGCTCTGGCGCGAGCACTACCAGTCGAATGAAAATAATACACATCCCTACAGTCTCCATTGCTGAGAGGCTGCGCGCACGTCCTCCGGGATCGTACTATTCCTGCGCCACGGGCAAATTGCGGTCCAATGGATAGCAAGTCGAACAGGCCAGCCGCAAGACTACGATCAGCGATCGCCGCCGATATCAACCGTCCGTCGATCCGAAGGGGGGACCGGTTAGCGGTGCGTCCCAAAAGCACACGGCGCCCACAGAACCTCCACAGCGATTTGTGATGAAGGCTCGGTTGACGAGAGAAAGCGAGCTGGCTCCACCCGCCAGAGCATACAGCTGCACGCAAGCCGCATACTGGGGGAGGCATTTTTTTTTATATATTTATTTATTCAGGCCTTGTTCGGTTTCAAGCTACACAAAATATTGACGTAGGTACATAGAAACCCTGGGTTTCTGGGTGATCGATGTAACGCGTTCACGCCTGAGTCAGGTCTGGGCTTTGCTGACTGCGCTACAATAAAATGAAATCCACCACAACCACTAGCATACAATTTGTGACCGCCAATGCCAACCATTCTCCAACTTCCACCAAACATTCCTTAGCCCAGCTCACAGCACGACAAACACCTATCACACATCAGCGATGACTGGGAAAAAAATATGTCGAGCATCTTCTAGAAAGTCGCACGCGATTACTAATGAGTCTCTGTTCGGTTGCGTGATACATTTTCAAACCCTGGGCTTCCGGCGAGTTCGAAGTTATGTACCAAAGCTTTCAGGCCCCCCAACAACCCGTTCGGCAACCCAGATATTCAACGGCTTAGGCTTCGGCGCCGCGGTTTTGTGTCATGAAGGTTGGCGAGTAACAGGGAGCTCTGGATCGTGGCGGGGGCCGGCTAGAGACATCACGGCTGGTCAGGTTGCTCACTCTCTTGCCTCAAGTTAGTAGTACCCATGGTCAGCGGACACGCAATATTTCACGAATCCTATCTCACCCACCGCAGATTTCTTGCGCGGCGAAGAGGCACCAGGCCACCAATGCCCGCCGCCGTGCCACAGTCGATCGCCCACATGGAGGAGCACACGCGCAGATCGGGCTGGGGGCGCCGAGAGAGGCCGCGAGTTTCACCGCCTTGTGTCAGGCCATAGGCTGTGCGCCCAACTGCTAGGGTTTCTCCCGCCGCCACCCTTCGGCCTGGACAACCTGAGATCCCTTGTCAACGGATGTTCTCCCTCTCCTCTGAAACCCCACAAGCCAACCATCGTTTTCATCGCAGCCTGGCCTTTCCTCTCTCCTTGAAAGATCGCAAAATGTGCTGGCTGGCCGGCTGGAGAGATCTGGGCTCTGACTCGCGGGAAACCTGGCCCACAGCTGGTGTGAATCATGAGGACGGCCAACGGGAGGGGAGGGAAGGGTGGAAAGGAAACGGAGGGGAAGGTTGCAGGCCCTGTCACCGCGCATCAGGGTCATCTGCGCGCGAAACTGTTCGCACACCCGCTGGGTTCGTCAGGCCACCAGCGGTGCCATTGGCAGGTCACCGGCGTCGGACATCATGGGTAAATACTGTAGGTGGTCCATCCCCAGACGGCGTCAGGCCCGGCGGATGCGTGCGCTCACAGCAATGACTTTCCGGCTACCGGCTACCGGCAACGACCCTCGTCAACGCCTTGCCAATGTTCTACAGACCAATTTGGACGGGATGGACTGGATTCAGCCAGTCCAGCCGAAGGCTTGGACGGGACTGTATGAAACGTAGCCCAGCCATTCGGGGTGGGGCCGGACGGCGGCAGTCCGTGTGGGTCGACTGCAAGCCACATGTTTTTCGCTTTTTGTTTGCCACTTGATACCGCCAAGCCAGACGGCGCGACGTCTCAACATCGCCATCCCTCGACGCCTCCGAAATAGTTGTGGGCAACGTCGGGTTCTGGTCGGGATATAATCAGACCGACCAACCCTAGGTCGAGTCACTCTGGGGAACTCCAGGAACGGAAGGAAATGCAAGAGGAGAGGGGGTGGAGGGAAAAAACGGAGGTAAGGAACAGCCCTCACCCCCACGCCCACCTCCCTGGCGCCCAGCAAGAGGAGTGAGATTTGGGGGCGGCTTTCCTTTATAATTTCCTTGGTACAGAAGAAGTACTCAAGTCTAGTCTTCGTCTTCAAGCAATCGCTAGCGCTCTCAGTCACGTGTAAAATCCCCACATCGAATCTTCTAGTTATCAAACACCTCCCTTCCGCAGTTGGCACAACCTCACTATGTAGCGGCGATGATCCCATCTCTGCCATCTTTTCAAGCACTCGGCAGCTTCAATTACATCGCCCCCGATACGACAATGGCGATCATAGAGTGTGATATCCGCAGCGCCGAATACAAATCCCAGTTTAGCACACAGGGAGACTGAGAAAGGCCGTCTGACCGTTATCGCCTGTTTTTGCGAATTGGTGGCGCTACAACGATGTTGGCTGGCATTCTTTGCCTGAGGAAGTTGCATTCGGTGAGTTCGTGGGGGTGGTGGGGGGCTTTATTGTCAGGAAACTTTTCCCGACGCCAATGTAGTCTCGATGACTCACAGGTGGAGGATAGTATGGAATTAGCCGATCACGTGCCAAAAAAAATATTCAGTGAATTTTCTACACACCCTAACACCAAATTTCAAATCAACGCACCTTTCGAGTCAGCGGAAAATCATCACAGAACCCCGACAACCACACATCTGTGCCGAGCAGACTTTGGCACACTCGCCGGAGGGGTTCCGGGTACTGATTGATTTTCCGGAGTTTGGGGGCTTAGACTTTTCCTTCCAGACCCGAGTGAAAGAAATTTATTATTGAAGAGCGCTAGTGTAGTGATGGCGGACTCGGCGAAGGGTCAAGCGTTGGCAGACCAACTTCGGCCCTTCTGCAGGCATGTCTGGTCTATGTAGATCACACACTGATAATAATAGCACCCCTATGGTACGCCCGCAAGGGAACGAGGCGAATCATCCGGCAAAGCAATCACTTGTATGTGGAGCTGCGTCCGAGCAGCCCCTGCCAGCCCAGCCGAACGAACCAGCACGCATCTTGATGCTGGGGGGGTCTTGGGCGGAGTGGTAGAGGGCAGGCTCAACGCACTCTGTGAGGAGGACATAGGGTGATGAAATACAACTGCCTATGTAGTCCGGCGGTGTCGCGGCGGCCAATCCACCTCTTTCCGTAGTTATAGTTAGCGTCTGCACACCCACCATTCTCTTCCAGGCTCTGGCATCTGACTGGAGGCCCGATCGGCTTCTTGCCCTGGGCTTTGCAGTCGACTGCGGTCCGTCAAGTCCGTCCCCCACAAAAAGCTTGGCGGCCCCCTCCTAGGTGAGGCGGACTGGACTGTGTAGAGCACTTCTCCTTGCGGCGTCGGTTTCGGGTGGACTACTTGCACCCCCCACTAGTACCTACGCGCGCCCCTGACTGCCTATTCATCGTACCATCACTCGGCGTGTAGCCAGCGGCGTCCCTAGATAGCATGGGAAAAATATGTGTGACGTGACCGATCGATCCCGAACGCGCCCGATACGTCGGGCGATTGCAGGGCTGCGCTGCGTTGTGTTTCACGAAAACTCAGCGGCATGAGAGTTCGACTACGGTATATGAACCCCCTAATCCCTCGCCGGGTGCAGCTGCAAAAAAACACAGCAACAATGACTACTAGTGGCCCTCAGCACGTTCTCATAGTACGTATCGAATCGATGCCAGCTGGGATGGTGGTCGTTCGGGCGGCAGATAACCGTGCTCCAGATCGGCGGCGGTATCGCGGGTGCTATTCTTGCCCAGGCCTTGCGCAAGGTAGGTATCGCACGATCACGTGATGTCAGCTGTGCGTTTGTGCCTGACCGCGCAAGAAATCGATTCCTTTCAGCATATTTGAGCGCGATGCACACCCCGCGGCGCGCGGTCAGGGCTGGGGCATGACGCTGCAGTGGGCGCTCCCCGCGCTGTACAGGGCGCTTCCGGACGACCTGCATCCGCGCCTCATTGAAGCACAGGTGGATCCGTCGATCGAGCCCGGGCGGGAGATGGACATGGCCTGCCTGAATGCCGCGACGGCCGAGCTGAGATACCGCATCCCCCCCGCGGAGAGGATCCGCGTTAAGCGCGAGAGACTTCGACGCTTGATGCTCGAGGGCCTGCCCGTGCAGGCATGTTTCCGACGCACTGGATATCGTCGCGCTGCGGCTGGAGAGAGTGGCTGATTTTGCGAGTGCACTTCCAGTGGAACAAACGCCTCGTCGGACTCACGACGGCCAGCACCGGCGTTACGGCCGAGTTTGAGGACGGCACCAGCGCAACCGGGACGCTGCTGGTCGGCGCCGACGGCAGCGGTTCGCGGGTGCGCAAGATCCTGGCCCCGGAGACACACGCTCTCGTGCCGCTCCCCGTTCGTGGCATCAGCCTCACCATCAGCGTGACTCCCGAGCAGATGGAACCGCTCGCTGCCATCGCCCCTCTGCTCTTCCAGGCGACGCATCCTGTCACGAACGATTTTCTATGGTGGAGCGGTACGTGTAAACTCCACCACGGCGCCCGTGATGCTGCTGAAGGTCAGGACAGTCCTCGACACGCCGAAGACCTCTGGGGATGGCAACTACGCTGTCCAGATAGCCTTGTCCTGGGACAAGTGCAATCGCGACCAGGAGCCGCCCGCAGAAAACAGCGCGCGAGTGGCGATGGTCAAACAGCTAGTAGACAGCTTCGCGAGCCCGCTGAAGGACGTCATCCAGAGGATCCCGGACGACACCCTCACCATGACGGCGAATCTCGGTGACTGGGCGGATATGCGCTGGGACAACCGCGGCGGAAGAGCCACTCTGGCCGGCGATGCTGCTCACGCCATGACTATGTGTAAGTGCTTTTTTTTTGTTGTAACTAGTGAATACGCTCTGCTGACGTTGCATTGCCCTAAGATCGCGGCGACGCCGCCAACCACGGAATCACCGACGCCGTGAACCTAGCAGATTCTCTGCAGCGCGTGGCAGACGGCGAGGTCGGGCTCGAACTCGCGATCACCCAGTACGAGGAGGAACTGCGGCGTCGCTGCCGACCGGCAGTGCGCGCGAGTCGCCAGGCGTGTTTGGATGCGCACCACTGGGACAGAATCGGCGCAGGCAGTCCCTTGGTCGAGAGGGAGCCAGGAGCGGAGCTGCGATTGGGATTCGGGTTGGAAACTGAAGGCTGAGGGATACATCCAGCTGCCTAGTTACACTAGCATTCGTTCAGCTGCTGAGATGGTGTTGCTTTCGCTATTCCGACCAATGACGGCGAATTGCGCTCTTCTCCGCCCCGTGCGAGTGATACCTACGTGCAGAATAGCAACCTTAAGTTCAGCTGTGCAATGAATTCTCGCCAGCTCCCATAATATTGGGCTGCGCACGGCGCAATTAGTGCCGCCACGCCGTCCGACCTCTTATTGTGCGATCGTCTCGTCCGAGCAATTGACTGGGCGGGGGGAAAATCCCCACCCCGGTAAAACACACTTCGAGGGTTCACTTCCTTCTTCAGCTCCTTGGAAACATTCGCTGGGATCACTGCCTGCGAGAACGAGGGGGACGCTAACCACACAGATCAAGTCAGATGATACGAGTACGGAACTAAATTAGTGCGGCGTTTGCGCAGTCATGAGCGGTGTGGCTTGGACCGGATACCAGACAACGCCCGCAGCTGGGGCCGTGATTATACTCCACATATGCAGGTAGATATCTAACGTATGTAGTAGCGCAGGAAGTGAATCAAACCTGGAAGTGGAAGTGAATCACTCCTTGAGGTGTGATTCAAGGCTAGCTACCTTAAGCAGTGCCCCGTGCCACATCACCACCACCACAACCACAACCCGTCCGCAAGCGAGTGTTTATTCATCACCCGTGTGCGCCTTTATTGACTAAAGTGTGGGAGAACACTGGGCGACAGACTCGGGTGAATGCAGTCGAACTATTACTGACATGAAGACAAAGAAAGCCACTTTCCATAGAGAGGAACTTCGTGGTGCTAGTGGCGGGGTAACCTAATTTAGCGGCGACTCTGCGATCGCACGGAAAGAATTTTACAGCTAGCCAGCGCCACGGCGACTCTGTGACTCCGTGACGAGACAACATAGCATGGTGACGATATCGCGATTGAACCTAGCTACTTGGCGATTCGGTATTGAAAGGTTGGAGAGGGTACAGTTACAGAATCACATTCAGACTACATGGGCAGTGAGAGAGAATGCATCCAATCTGAGTACAGAGGGGTTAAGTTACATCCGCTCCGAATCCAGAGAATCCGGTGGACATGAAATATGAACAGAATCTCTTGTTCGAATGCGCCAACAGCCCCGAAAACTGTGATCATTTCTTGCTGTCCTGGTTGCCAAAGAAATGCCGCCTTCTCTGATCCTTTGACAAGCACTCTGACAGAACGCTGTGTGAAGCCAAGAAAGAATCCGTTCTCATCCATAATACAATTATTGATGTTATGGGGCTTGATCTTCAACTCGCTAATCGTTTGTTTCAATCCTTGCGGATGGTCTTGGAATCGTTGTTCAATGCGCGGCATTGTTGAGGGGCTCACTGTCCATCGCCGATAATGTTTTTTTTTTTTTTTTTTATCATTACTCGTATGCGACCTATGTAGATCATGACGAGGGGGCTATTTACAATCCGTTTCCTGGCTGCAAACCGCGCAGGGCGGCACAATGCAAGCTCCCCTTGTGCCCTCCGCCCGGCCCTCCCGAAGAAATGAACAAAGGAAAAACAAAAGCAGCAGAACACCCTACTCCTCTCCCGCCAGTGCCATGAAGGGGGGGTGGGGAGGAAGAGCGGGTGCTCCTCCCTCTCCATGCCCCTGCCCAGTGTCTCCGCCTCCGCCCTCCTTTCCTCTTCCCGCTCCGCTCTCTCCCGGAGCTCCCACTCCGACGCCTCACTCCTAGCGTCTTCGTCTGCAGCTGGGACTGTTTTCCCCACCTCCGTGGAGGCGAGGAAGTTCAGCACCGCCTGGCTGCACCTCCGGTCGGCGAAGAGCTCGTGTGCCTTCCACCACCGTCTCCTCTTCCCCGTCTCCTTCCACACCTCCTTCCACAGCGTTCTCTGCTGCTTCCTCCACTTCGGGCACCCCTTCAGGAGATGCTCTCTCGTCTGCCTGGGGTGTGGGCACCACCAGCACTGGGCCGTCGGCCGGGATCTTGTCCAGTGCAGATACTCGCCCGTGCGGCAGTGCCCCGTCTTCAGCTGGTAGAACCGTTCGGCAAGTCGTTTGGCGCTCCCAGCCACCGTGCCGTTGGGTTTCTGGCTCGTCGGCATCTTGTACTTCTTCTTGGAGGTCCTGCCCCCAGCCCACTTCCGTGCCTCCGCCCACTTCTTCTCGGTGATCTCTCGCTTGATGTTCGCAAGGGACCTGGGGGAGGCATCGCGCGCTCCTCTGGCCGGTCCGAGTAGGTGAACCATTCCAGCCCTTCCACCCCTCGGGCGTCTGGCTCTTCCGCCGCCAGCTTTGCCCACTCGTCCGCCTTCTCGTTGCCTTCCACGCCTTCGTGTGCGGGGCACCACCTGACCTCAATGACGATGTCTGGGGCTGCCCTCCGGAGTGCAGCGATATGCTCCCTTGCTTCGAGAGCGTATTTCTGCCCGGGTCCTGGCTCGTCCGATTCCATTCTTTTGATCGCCGCCTGTGCGTCCGTGAAGACGGTGACTCGCGCCGGGGGCGGGTCTCTTCTTCGTGCCAGCTCCAGCGCTCGCGCCAGGGCCGCGCACTCCGCGTCGAAGGCTTCCTGGTTGTACCCCATGTGGGTCTTCACGCCCTTCCAGGTCTGGCCTTCCTTCCAAGCCACCGCATACCCAGAGGCTCCCTCCTCCATCCGCGACCCGTCTGTGAACATTGTGAGCCCCGGTCGCTGCGCTGTCGCCTCCTCCATCGCCTTCTCCCTCTCCTCCTGAACCGCTTTGGCGTCGAAGCGGAGGGGGTCCCTGCCCAGCACTATTTCCTCCGTCGCCGTCCAGGTGTAGTGCAAGGCTGACGCCAGCCTCTTCCCGATCGCTGTTCGAGCGCCGACGATCTCCCTGGCCTTCTCCCCCTGGGGGAGACTGATCAGCCGCAACCCGAATCGCCGCTGCCTGTTCTCCGGCTGATTGCTTGCTGGCCTGAGCCCGGCCTCCATTGCCAGTGCTCCCTGGTTGGTTGTCCGGAAGCATCCGGTCGTCGCTCTTGCCTCCCGGTTGACCATTACCTGGAGCTCCTTCGCCATCCCATCCGTGCCTCCCTGCTCCCCTTTCCACCACAGCTCTGCACCGAACATGGCTGTCGACTGGACGCACGCCGTCATTACCCTGCGGCAGTTCGTCGGCGATAGCCCCATTCTCCCGGTCAGCCGCTGCAGCCGGGCCAGTGCCTTCCTTGCCTCCTTCATTCGGACCTCTTGGTGATGCCGCAGCTTGAGTTGCGAGTCAAGTCACACACCTAGCCACCTTGTCGCCTGCTTGTTGAAGGGGACCTCGTTGTCCCCTACCCTGACTTTGGCCTCCGATCGCTTCTTTTTCCTTCGGATGAGAGCCGCCTCTGTCTTGTCCTGGTCAAAGGCCACCCCATTCTCAGCCGCCCAGGTGATGGCGGCAGTTGCTGCCTCCGAGAGCTTGGCCGCCACCGTCACTTCGTACCTGCCTTCCGCCCACCATCCTATGTCATCGACGAAGGACAGTCCGCTGACCCTGTGACCGCCTTCTCAACCGCCTCGAAGACAGGTAAGTGATGAACAGGATCGGCGCGGCCGGGGAGCCCTGCATCGCCGATAATGTTGGATGTCGTGGTAGAATCGGTTTGTACCAATTCTCCCCAAAATAGGATCAAGATTCGAACCGAGCAGATTTCCGTGCAGATCCCGCCTAATAGCCGCCATCAGTGGACCAAGCGTCAGGTGAAAGAAATCGTTAGTGCATTCAAGATTCCGCCGTTCTTGGTCTTCAACAACAACACATACCATACTTCGTAGCAGGTCAAGTCGTGTCGGGTAGCCCTATGCATATGTAATCACCATTCCTCTAAAGCTTCCCCTTCCGTGATTGTCAGGGCCATATCGTTCTCGTGAGCTTCGGGTCAAGTCTTGATTTCGCCTTTGGTGCAGCAGGCATATTAGACGGACAATTGGAAGTTCGAACCATTTTTTATTGTGGTTGTTGGGTGGGCTCGGAACATCCGAGAATATAGGTACATTGCCTCGGCATGAGGGGGGCGCCCAAAATGGCTAGCCGTGAATCACACCTCAAGTACTGATTCACTTTCAGATTTGATTCTTCCTGCTACTTCGTCATGTGCTTACTTTATGTAATGTGCGTAGATATCTGTGCGCCTCCCTGCCTCCTGTCCTCGTTATCCGTAGGCTTTGCATATGTATGTAACATCCACAACATTTATCACTACATATTGGAGTAGTACCTGGAAGATAATAACAATCAAAAAACACCCTGAACGGACCCACCCGGCTAGCTAGTTTCCTTGCAGTTAACTACAGATATTCTTTTTAATTTTTTTTCCTTCTTTCTCTGTTTGGTTTACGGCAAGTCGCTCCAGATTGTCCTCGTAGTCGTCCTTTGGTCTGTCGCCTCGATATCGATCTTGACGGCAGTGGTGCGCATGATGACGCTGGCGCTGGCTGTCTGGCAGTCGGTGGGGTGTTGCCCTTTTCTAGTGGCCGTGCTGTCTTCAATACCACCACTCTTTCCGAACCCTCAACCGACGGTGGTTGTCGGAACCCGATACGCCGCCACTGACGCCACTGCCACCGCTAGTATCGCTGCCGGGCCGCTTCACTTACCCCGTCGACTGTTGGAGTCGGCCACAAGCGCTTTGACCAGCGGCTTCAGCGGCGGCGCCGACGCCAACGATATCGCCATGTTGGCCGCGACCCGCGTCCTGATCAGTATGTACGCGGCCACGTCTGCCTCGGTCAGTCTGGGTGTGTTGGATAAACTCGGCTGAAGGCAAGGTCGGGACGCCCAGGGAGTTCTCGACCGCTTACTGGTACTTGTACAGCGCGTTGATGCGCACGATGCTCACGATCACGGTCTGTAAGCCGATTACCTTTTCCGTGTCAGCGAGACCCGCCCGCCAACTGGAAGTCATACCACTGGAGAATAGCGTTGGCGGAGAACATGGCCGTCGAGTACAGCGTGATGACGCCACCGGGGCAGTACACCGACCGGCGGTACAACTTCTTGGGACGGCCGGTAGTAGAAGCACGGGATCGAGATCTTGGCGAAGTACAGCGCGACATGTACTGCTGCTAGTACGTGTACCACAGCTTCAGCGTCGGCACGGTGGTGTGCGTGCAGTCGGTCAGCTCGGCCGCGTGCGTGCCCGTGCGGTAGTGCACGTAGAAGTGGTTGCTGTCGCCGAGGCACCAGGTGTTAACCTCTGCTGGCGGAAGGGCCAGCCTCGGCTCTCGTCGACGAGCGTGCGTGAGAGAGGCAAGTGCATACCAGTCGAACGCTATCGGATGGTCGCCGATGGTGATGCTGCGGATTATCCACGTGCGACAGTACAGCCAGCGATGTCGGTGAGCGAGTGTTCCATATCAGCTGCGGAGCTGATGGTGATCCGCCGTACAGCCACGATGATCGTCGACAGGCTCGCTAACAAGAATACTACGCCGAGCAGCGTCGGCCCGGGATTCGGGGGCCCATTCACGGCTGCCTCGAGGTGCGATCTGACGATCATCTGCGGGTGCGGAGAAGGTGGTCTTACAACTTGGTGGGTACCAGACGGCGGGCGGGCAGGGTGCGTTCCGGGCTCAGTCGACGGCGATGCGCGCTCATCAAGGTAGGCACAGTAGGCTTGGTGGCTGATCTGGTGTATGTATGTATGTAAGTAGGGCCATGGATCCTAGTGGAAGAGAGGTAACCCACACCATATGTACAGTACCTAGGCAAAAGTGTTCGTGATGTCTCAGAGCTCGGGCCATTTTTCAGCCCAGGGTCCCACTTCCTCGTCGGGCGACGCGACCTCTCTGCACCACAAAAACACCATGCCACCCGCCGGGAAACATACTGCAAAGAAATCTCGAGGGAAACTGCAGCCTCGCATGCTAAAGATTCCCAAATACGAAAAAATCCATGGAAAGCGAAGAGAATTGAGCAATGTTGAGAAGGGTATGATCATCGCTTTCTTCGTTGTCTACGGCACAATCTCAACAGTCTCCCTCATTCTCGGTCGTCCTTGGTCAACTACCAAGAGCTTCCTCCAACGATACCATAAGCGCGGTAATACAAATAATCTCCCACGTTCTGGCCGACCAGAAGTTCTTACCCAACGCGATAAGCGAGCTATCCTACGGGGAGTCCGGAAGAACTGGCAGTATACACGCGAGCAAATCCCCGGATCTACGCCCCCCATATTTCCATAGACACTCTCGATCGTCTTCTCCGTCAGCACAACATCAAGAAGTGGCTAGCAAGGGCGCGACCAAAGCTAAAGCCAGAACACGCGAAGCCATGGCTCCAATGGGCATTGGCACACAAGGATTGGACTGCGGAGGACTTTCAACGGGTAATCTATAGCGACGAGTGTAGTGTGGAGAAGGAACCGGCAGGGCGTCAGAAATGGGTTTTCCGCACCCCTCCAGAGAAGTGGATTGTGGACTGTGTCCATCCTGTAAGGCATCGACAGGTGAAATTGACGGTATGGGGTTGTTTCTGGGGCAAGCAGAGCGGCCCGCTTGTTCCCTGCACGGTTCTGTTAACGCCCATGTCTACCGAGAGCTACTGCGCCGCTGGCTTATTCCTGTCCTTGAGGACGTACGCTCTGCCCTCGGTAGTCCTCACTTTCAACAGGACAATGCAAAAATCCACACTGCGAAGATTATGCTTACGTTTTTTGAGCGCTATGCAATTCCACGCGAAAGTCACCCTGCGTACTCCCCCGACCTTAACCGATCGAGCATGCCTGGGCCCTACTCAAGCGACAACTTCTCGCAGATTACCCCGACATTGGCGACTATCCAGGCGACCCCGAGAAGGTGAAGAAGAAGCTGGCCGAGGTTCTCCCTCGCTGCTGGGAGAGGATTCCACCCTAGCAGTTTGAGGCTCTGTGGAGGTCCACCCCTGACCGAGTGCAGGCCGTCATTGAAGCAAAGGGGTAATACACTCGCTATTAATTCATGTACTGAGACTTTCTTACTCTTCTCTCATTCTCTTTCTCACTTTCGTGTGTTGTGTATCTACTTTAATATACGTTGGAGGCTCGGCGAGTTGAGGAGGCCCGTCGACCAGGGGCTGAAACATGGTTCGAGCTCTGAGACATCACGAACACTTTTGCCTAGGTACTGTATATATATATACTCACTCACTCGCTTACTTCACGGCTGCCACATGCAGACACGAGGTCCTTCCTTTTCGCTCCGGTCCGCCGTTCCGGGGACCCCACATATGTAGCTGCTTACCCACTCGCAATGTCTCACACGCTCTTGAGCCTCTTGCATTCGATGCCTTCCTTCCTGGAAGGTGTTCTACTTTTCCCCGGAGAACTGAGCTGTAAGGTACACTGCACTATGTGCTATATATACTACGCCCCGACAAGCAGCACCCTGAGTGGGCAAGGGATGAGGAATTCGGATCCCGCTCTGGCACCTCTGGCACCGTGACGTCCGTTACCCCCCCGCGAAGGGAGTTTTCCTTGCTAGATAGCAAGTGTTTCTCCTCTCTTCTACGACAAATATTTGGCTGGCTAGTGGTTACCCTGGCCTCCTCTCGCCCGTGAATAGACTAGAATATCAGAGGTCTAGTCACTCCCGGAACGGACAGGTCAGTGGATCTCAGCATCGAGTTGAAGCGGTTAGGCGGGATGCTACTGGATGGAGTAAGAAAGTTGTCTCTCTAACCGGGCCCTCTCGAAGGGACTGCCTGCTTAAGTAAGCACACTACATACCTGCATCGGACCGTGCGGATGAAGCTGGGGGTTGGGGTGGGACATACGCTACTCCGGGATTTCAGTGTGGATACACCTACATCTCGCGAATTGGGAATCTATCGTCAGCCCCCGGATTTGGAGGGTGGGGGAGTGTGGACCGTATGGACTATTTTTTTGCTTCATTACTTGCACCTGGGGATCTCGAGAGATCACGGCGAGCCAAAGATGTCGCCAAGATTTCCTGCCTGCAATAGGTCAAGAAATAGGAGAACACAACTCAGGATTCAACCCTAGGAGGAAACCCAAACACACTGACTGAACCGCAAAGGGCCTGGGAAGCCATAAAACTCAGCGACCAGCAGAAACCCACCTAAACTGCAACAGCCAGTCTAGGTCCAATCCAGGGCGAGTTACGATGAAACTTCCAGACCCCGGGAACCCGTTGTCAGGACTTTCAGGACAAAACTCCTCAGAAGTGCAAAGGATGCCAGCCTCTGGTAGATTAATCAGACAAATACCAAGTCTGAGGAATATTTTTGCTATTTGACCAAAGATATGGGTTTAACGATCCATTCCACCGAACGAGGCCCGATACAAACTCCTACGAATGGATTTTAACGACTTCAATTTTCGACAATTTTCATCCAGACTTCCGAAGGGCTCCTAGTCCTAGACGTTACCCTATTGGCCTGAGTTGCTAAAGGGCGTCCTGTAGACTAAGCCTGCTTCTTCAATTCTTCCGTACATTGCTGCAGGGTGAGTTTTATGGCTTCCCAGGCACGGACCGTGTGGACTCGATCAGGTTGATGCTCATTACCCAATAGATCTGCTAAACCAACATGGAGGAGGGAGAATGGCCGGTTTGAAATACATGACCTCGCCGATGCTAGGTGCAGCCAGGAGATACTGGGCTTCATCCCCACCACGGATGTGTGGGGGTCCCGCCCCCGGCTGCGGAAGACCCGCAGAGCGAGGCGTCAGAGTGGGACTCCGGGAACGCAGAGAAAGGGAAGGGGAGCGGAAGCAAGAGGTCGAGGAAGTGGGCGGTGGTGAGAAACCTCTATTCATCCCCACGCCCTACTTCATGGCCTCTGTGGGAGAAGAGTAAGGTCTCGGGGCCGGGCTGCCCTCCCCCTCTCGTTTCCTTTGCTGTTTCCTTGGTGCGAACTGCCACTTTTGGGACGGCCTGGGCGGAATGCAAAGGGGGCCTTCCAGCGGGCCGCCTGTAGAATGTTTGAGGTCGGGGCGGTCGACAGCTAGGAAACGAACAGTTGTTTCGCTATGAACTTGCTACCTAGGTCGCATGCAAATAACGAATGGATAATGGAACAAAACCTGCACCAACAGGTGGCATGCAATGGCCGATGAAACGAAAGAAAAATCAGATTGATAAAACGGCAATGAATCACAAAGTATGAACAGAAATAAAAAAAATCACAATCAGGCAGGCGAGTCCATCATCGTCATCTCGATCTTCGACCTGCCATCGGCGATACCGTGCACCGGCGCGACGCGCAGCTTGAATTTCTCCCCGACCCGGCGCATGCCGTGCTTGTCCATCCAGCCGGCGTCGAGCCCGTCAATGTCCTTGCGCACCGTACGCTCCATGTCGTAGAATGTGCCTGCGAGTTGGCTGGTGCCGAGCCAGGCGACGTGGGTGCGGCGCGCTGCGAGTGCGAGCGCCAGCAGCAGCAGCAGCGTGCAGAGCCAGACGGCGGCGGGCAGCGCCATCCACGGCCAGTCCACGGCGCAGAAGCGCCTGGCCGTCCACGCGGCGCCGGCGACGGTGTCGCCGTCGTTGCGGATCGCGTTGGTCATGCTGAAGGCCATGTCTGCAACGACACCGTCAAACGGCACGCGCGCGAGTTTCTCGTACATGGCGCGGTGCAGCTCCGAGACGCCGCCGGGCACGGGCACCGGCGACGCTGGTTTCGCCGACGTTCCCGTCAGCGACGCCGCTAGCCCGCGCGAGAGCGCGAAGATCGCCGCCACGCTGACCCGCGCCGACCGTGCCGATCGCGTCAGGTTGATTCCGCGTTCGAACAGCTCGTCGGTGATGCCGCTCAGGTCCGGCCGGTCCATCGTCAGCTGCTCGAACGAGTCGTCCGCGACCGACCGGATCTCGACCAGCGCGCCGTCGACGATCGTCGAGCGCAGCCGCTGCTCGCAGTACGACAGCGCGCACGTGTAAGCCTTGGCCCGGTCCCGTCCGTTGTTCGCCGACACGTGGCCCGGCGCGACCGGGAAGCGCGTCTCGAACACGGCGCCCGTGTCAGGCAGGTCTTCGTCGCCTGGCTGGATGAACACTGCGGTCAGGCTCAGGACGTCGCGCGAGATCGAGACCTTGCCGTCCGTCGAGTTCTCGAAGTTGATGCCCGAGGCGACCACGTCGAGGAAGGTGTCGCCGTTGCCGGCCGTCGCGTTGGTCGCCGAGTGTGAGTACGTGCACATGCGGCCGGTGGTGAAGCATGTGCCCCTGCTCACGCAGAAGGCGCTGGCCGCCGTCAGGTCGCGACAGTCGCGGGAGAGCGAGTCGGTCACGTCGGTGCATTTGGAGCAGATTCCGACCGTCGAAGTTGCGGCGGGGATCGTGCAATTTCCCGTCGGGCAGGACGCTGTTGCTTGCACGGCCTGGCCGAGGATGGCCGAGTAGGCGCCCCAGAGCACAACCTGCGGGGTTGCGAAGATGAGTCCCCGGCCGAAGCCGCGCGAGGGGGAGTAGTCGGTGTTGACGGCCAGCCGCGCCCCGCCGACATCGACCTGGACCAGATGGTACCGCACCAGGTGCTGCATGGCTGGCTCGAACGCGACGGCGGCGACGACCAAGGCGGCGCCCAGATTGACGACGACGCCGCCACGGAAGCGCAGGATCCAGGCGAGCGCGCCGAACGCGTTGCGGCTTGCCGCATCGGCGTAGTCGAGGTCGGTGAGGCGGCGCCGGTTGTTGAACAGCGCCCACTTGGCCTGTCCGATGCACTCGGCCAGCGGGATAGCCAGTGCTAGTTTCGCCACGGCTGCGAGCCAGGCGACAATCGTGTGGACATCATCCGCCTGCCGTCCGTCCTGTCGCGCGAGATATACCGCGACCATCGTCAGCGCTGCCGCCGACACCAGCAGCCAGAACAGGTTGAGCAGGAGATACCGCCAGCGGAAACTCGGAGCGGCCGCTTCGTCGTCTCCCGGGGAAGATAGCTTCGACTCTGTAGGTATATCCCCGCCGCGGGTGCCATCGAATCGCGAAACAATCCTGCGAGTGAGAATCCACATGATGAATTTGGGAGGTAGTGCGACCGAGATAGAGAAGGAAGCAAGGAAAGAAAAAGAACCGAAAGACGACAAGGCGCAGCCCGAGAAAGAGAAACAGAAAGAAAATCGAGGCACCCTTTTCAAAAAGACGTCGAAGTAGAAAACCGGTGTTGCGACTTCGCGGGAGGTTTTGTTTTATGTGCGTTGCCGACGGGGGGGTTGATCCCAAAATAGAATGGCGGACGAGCCAACGGATGGCGCATGTAGACGCTCTGGGGTTGCGTGTAGGTGGTTTGAGGATTGGCCAGCTCGCTTGACGTGGGCGGCTTCCCATATTGCACTTCTATTTACGGAAGGGCCATTCAGACTGAACGAAAGAACTTTTTCGTTACATAGAGTAAATCTCGGCACCATTCTAAGGGCGCGGCTGACAGACACCGCATTTTCAACCCCCGACATCGGCTGTACGATCATAACGCAGCGTCGCGAAGTTACCTGCTGCTTCTGCGTCCGAAAAACGGCGAGCGGCAGTGGCACGATCGAGAGTAGAAGTGAACGAGAAAGTCCCATAAGGTAGTAATCGCCCCGCTGCCGGCGGAAATGCTCTACAAAACCCGCTGAGAATATCAAAAACACCTGCTATACATGATTCGCTGCAAAACGAAGAAATCAACTCCAAAAACACATCCCACAACTCCGTAATCCCCATAGAAAATCCAATCGACAAAAATGCCAATCCCCGCAAAGAAGCGCATCACACAAAGCTGCCACTAGCCCTCCTGCGCGCGAAGCAACCCAGGGCCACATTCGCCATGGTCAGGCCCTCGACCACAGCGATGCCCCAGGCAATCGCGAATGAGAAGCACATGCCCGTGCACATTGTGCCGAAGCCGGCCTGCGGGTGATTGACCAGCCGGTGCTCGCACGTCCAAACGCGCAGTTCGTCGTCGCTGCGGAACACCCAGAAGAAGGTGGCAGCGCCGACGGCGAGTGTGAAGTTGACGACGCACGTCGTCAACGCGACGAGGTCGCCCGTCTTGGTGACATGCCGGATCTTGGGCCAGATGCCGGCGACCAGCACGACCAGCGAGGACGTGGCCGTGATGGCGCCGACCGCCAGCAGGCAGTTGGACGCCGTCAAGTCGATTTTGTCCGGCCAGATCGGCTCACCCGCGTAGATCAGCCGGTGCCCCTTTGTCGCGAAGAAGGCGCTGTAGCTCGTCCCCATCAGCCCGACGATCAGCATGCTCAGGATGCACGACACCAGCCGCAGCACGAAGCGACACCGCGATATCGTCAGCGACACCAGTTCGGCGCGCGACCGTCGCGCCGGCGGCATCAGCCCGTGCGATGACACGGCCGACTCTGGGTCGAGGCTCACGGTCGCCCAGTTCTTCTCCGCCGGGATTTGGAGGCCGAGCCCGGAAGTGGCGGTGGGTGACGAGAATGAGCTCGCGTACGGCGGCGGTGATGAGGGGGCATTATTGGAGTGGGTCGACATGGCGGGGGTGGGATATTGCTTGTTTGGGTGTGTACGAGGGGGAGACGAAGTCATGGGCGACGACAGTCGTGTGTATCCGGTGCTCGATGTGTTGTTGACGGGTTGGCCGAGTGTGATTCCGGTCTCGCGCAGATCTTCGTATGGATATCGTGAGGTCTTGGTCGCGGTGATTGTATGGTGGCGGTTTGTGATGATCGAGCTGTGCAGTGGGATAACGCAATTTTCTCGGAACAGAAAACTCATCGTGGCGGGACCTACCAACGGATATATAGGTGTCTCTGGTAAGCTGGATATCCTCACCGCTGCCTTCCTCCCTGTGAGGATATCGTGAAGCAGACTCGAAACAATAAAAATACGTGCGAAACGCGCTCCAAGTTTAGCCGTCTCAGACTCGATGCCAGCATTTGTAGGTCCTTGGGGTGAGGAATCATGTGGCTGTAGCCGCCGTCCAGTGACGTGCGGATTCCTAGCAGCCTCTGACAGATCTGCGATCCCCACACATGCATGCATGCAAGGATCAAGTCTTGCCGAGCAGCTGGGACGCCAATGAAACATGGGGAAAAAAGAGGCGTGTATCGTTTTCCTATTGTTTCGTCTTCTGTAGCACGCGCGTGCACTAAGACGCTCCGGCGCGCCGGAGAATGAGCGACCGGACAGGAGATTGTGTCGTGGCGCGTTGTCGGGGCGTATTACAGCACTGCCGCGTCGTGGCGCTTTCCACAAGACTGGCGTCTTGCCGTTGATAGAGCTGGTTGGCTGGTCAACGTCGATGCCGTTCGCGATGGATGTTGTCAGAATGGCTGGTCCGATACCTAGCTAGGTAGGTTTAGTTATTATTGTATCCTGTCGCCGACAAGTCTAGATATGTCGCACGTCGTTGATAAACAGGACTCAGCGCTCTTCGCAACACAGGACGGCGCGCTATAATCAAGGGAAGATCACATAATGCCTTGCGGAGGATTTATGGAAGCCTTTGTCACGTGGAGTCGTTATCGGCGGAGACACCTATTTATATACATACATACGTCATCGCAAAACACTAATAATTCCCCCGCTTCGAGCGGGTCAAGCAGGCCCGGTGGCATCTGTCACATGACATTCGCAGCGATACCGAGAGAATATGCGAGTAAAGCTGTGATGTCTCGGCGAAGCGACGCCGCGGCGAGGCGGCCCGAGCCTGGTGCGGGTGGTTCCCCCTAGGGTACAAGCAATGTGTAAATCACGCATTAAAAATGCGTAATTCAACTTTGAATGCGGCACACTGCAATTACTGATACAAACGCAATTTATAGGAACGACTAATTGTGGTGTTGTCAGTAAT
>Ga0307516_10001856_pt1 | contig 28962 bp, 24 predicted proteins | sample 19_EM_MG_FD_203310 | JGI IMG/M metagenome (GOLD analysis project Ga0307516, IMG submission 203310) | Populus trichocarpa ectomycorrhiza microbial communities from riparian zone in the Pacific Northwest, United States - 19_EM | ecosystem: Host-associated > Plants > Roots > Unclassified | place... | reverse complement strand
TGGTCCACGCTCTTGCCGTGTACACCTACGTTGGCGATCCGTCCACCGGGGGCGATGATGGATTCACAGAGCTCGAAGGTCGCGGGTACGCCTACGGCTTCGATGGCGGTGTCCACACCTTTTCCTGCGGTGAGCGCCAGGATCCTTTCCATCGCGTTCTCCTTCGCGCTGTTCACGGTCTGTGTAGCGCCGAACCGGCGGGCGACTTCCAGGCGGTTGTCATCCTGATCCACCATGATGATCTCCGAGGGAGAATAGAACTGGGCTGTCAGGAGGGCTGCCAGGCCTACCGGGCCGGCCCCTACGATAGCCACGGTATTGCCGGGGCTTACCTGTCCGTTGAGGACGCCGCATTCGAAGCCGGTGGGCAGGATATCGCTTAGCATGACCAGCGCCTCTTCGTCCATACCTTGCGGAACCTTATAGAGGCTGTTGTCCGCATAGGGGATGCGGGTGTATTCCGCCTGGGTGCCGTCGATGAGGTGGCCGAGGATCCATCCGCCCCGCAGGCAATGGGAATACATGCCTTTTCTGCAATATTCGCAACCGCCGCAGGAGGTGATGCAGGAGATCAGGACATGGTCCCCCACTTTAAAGTTATTGACCTGGCTGCCGGCTTCTTCTATGATGCCGACCCCTTCATGGCCCAGGATGCGCCCTTTTTCTACTTCCGGTACGTCTCCTTTCAGGATATGGAGGTCTGTGCCGCAGATGGTGGTCCGCAGGATCTTTACGATCACATCGGCGGGATGTAAGATGGTGGGGCGGGGCTTTTCTTCCCAGGATTTTTGACCGGGACCCTGGTATACTAATGCTTTCATGATGGATGATTTGATTGAAGTAAAAGTAGGATGGTCCGGGTTCTGCCGGGATGACCATTATCAGCGCGTGGGTTGATCGTACTCATAGCTTTTCCCTTTTATAGGGGCGTACTTTATAAAAAAATATTATATGGAAAAGATACTATTGGCGATGGACGCCAAAAATGTAAATACGCAGGCGATCGATTTTGCCTGTTACCTGGCGCGGCTGACGAATTCCCGGTTGACGGGGATCTTCCTGGAAGACCTGCTCTCGGATGAGAAGCCGGCCATACGGGAGAACGCGGAGCTGCAAAATGTCTGCCGCTACGGGCCTGTGTCGCGGGAGATGGTCACTACCGTCGTCGAAGGAAATATCGCGCAGTTCAGGCAATCCTGCGAATGCCGCGGGATCGTACCCAAGGTGCACCGCGACCGGGGCATCCCTCTTTACGAGGTCATCCAGGAGAGCAGGTTTGCCGACCTGCTGGTGATCGATGCCGAAACTTCGTTTGCGCGGAACAGGGAGGCTGTGCCGGGCAGGTTCGTAAAAGATGTGCTGCAGGAAGCGGAATGTCCTGTCATTATCGCACCCTATAGCTTTCACAGCGTTGACGAGATCTATTTTGCTTACAATGGGTCGGCCTCTTCCGTCTTTGCCATCCGGCAATTTACCTATCTCTTCCCCGAATGGAGGCAGAAGAAAATTACGGTCATCAATGTGCGGGACCATGAAGAAAATACTATCGAGGACCAGTTTAAGATGAAAGAATGGCTTGGTCAGCATTATACCGACGTAGAATTTAAGGTATTGAAGGGGGATGCGTCCGACCAGCTTTTCGGGTATCTGCTGGAAAAGACAAATGCCATGGTCATCATCGGGGCCTATGGCCGGAGCATGCTGTCCCGCTTCTTCCGGCACAGTCATGCGCACCTGCTGGTGAAGAGTGTCAACCTGCCCCTGTTCATTGCGCATCATTAACCGGTCATAAAATAATACATCGCATTATGCAACAGTATATCAGGACATTCAGTGAGATCAATATCAATGACATCGCAGAAGTGGGTGGCAAGAACGCGTCGCTGGGCGAAATGTACTGCCGGCTTTCCGGCAGCGGAATACGGGTTCCGGACGGCTTTGCTACCACGGCTTTCGCTTTCGAACATTTCTTACATTACAATAAGCTGGGGGGCGCCTTGCGGGATTTATTGCAGGGATTGGATAAGGATCGATTTACGAACCTGTCCGATATCGGGAGCATGGCAAGAGAGCTTATCCTGGCGGCAAGGATGCCGCAGGACCTCTGCGAGGCCATCGTGAGCGCATACAGGCGTTTGTGTGGCGAAGCGGACCATTCCGTTGCCGTTCGCAGCAGTGCGACCGCCGAAGACCTGCCCGGGGCCAGTTTTGCCGGGCAGCATGAATCCTATCTCAATATTTCGGGGGAGGACCCTTTGCTGGAAGCGGTGCAGCGATGTTACGCCTCTTTGTATACCGATCGGGCCATCAAGTATAGGCAGGACAATGGATTCGGGAAACTGGCGATAGCTCTTTCCGTGGGCGTGCAGAAAATGGTGCGTTCGGACAAGGCCTGTGCGGGTATCGGCTTCACCCTGGAGCCGGAATCCGGGTTCAGGGATATCGTCCATTTGTCCGGCGTATGGGGCCTGGGGGAGAATATCGTCCAGGGCGCCGTGACGCCGGATGAGTTCTTCGTATTCAAGCCCACCTTACAGCTAGGTAAAGAAGGGCTTATTCGCAGAAAACTGGGAAAGAAGGAAAAAATGCTCGTATTCAGCAATGATCCAAGGAACCCCGATCCGTCTGCCAAGGGAAGCACGGTGAACCTGGCTACGCCTGAGCTTTTGCGGGACGCCTATGTCCTGGCGGAGAAGGAGGTGCATACACTGGCCCGTTGGGCCATCGAGATAGAAAAGCATTACGGAAGGCCTATGGATATCGAATGGGCCAAGGACGGGGTCACGTATGAGCTGTTCATCCTGCAGGCCCGACCGGAGACGGTGCATTCGAAGAAGGACCCTCTGAAGGTGAAGCAATATGTCCTGTCTGAAAAAGGAGCCTGCCTTGTGCGAGGAGAGGCTGTGGGCGAAAAGATCGTGACGGGGAGGGCCCGGCTTCTCGGATCGCCGGATCAGAGTCATCTCCTCCTCGACGGAGAGATCATCGTCACGGACCTGACGAGCCCTGACTGGGATCCTGTTCTCAAACGGGCGGGGGCCATCGTCACTAACAAGGGGGGAAGGACGAGCCATGCATCCATCGTGGCGCGCGAACTGGGAGTGCCTGCCATTGTAGGCGCCACCGGGGCTACGGAGAAGATCGGGGACGGGGATTTCATCACCGTCTCTTGCTGCGAGGGCCGGACCGGGTTTGTATATGAAGGAGAGGCTACCTGGACGGAAAAGGACATCGACCTCGGCCGCATCACGTTACCGGCCAGAACGCAGCCGATGCTCATCGTGGGCGACCCGGAAAAGGCTTTCGACCTTTCCTTTTATCCCAATGCAGGGGTAGGGTTGATGCGCATGGAATTTATCATATCCAGTTTTATAAAGGTGCACCCGATGGCACTGGTAAAATATGCTCAACTGAAGGAAGGGGCCGTGAAAGAGCAGATCGCTGCGCTCACCCGTCATTATAAGGATAAGTGCCGGTATTTCGTGGACGAATTGGCGGCTGGCATCGCTACCATCGCGGCTGCTTTTTATCCCAAGGACGTCATTGTCAGGACCAGCGATTTTAAGACGAACGAATACGCGCATCTCCTGGGCGGAAAAGATTTCGAGCCTGTGGAAGAAAACCCTATGCTTGGGTTCAGGGGCGCTTCCCGGTACTACAGTGAACTGTATAGCGAAGGCTTCCGGCTGGAATGTGCGGCATTACTAAAAGTGCGGGAGTCCATGGGGCTGACGAATGTCAAAATAATGATCCCTTTCTGCCGGACGGTGGAAGAAGGTAATAAAGTGATCCGCATCATGGAGGAATGCGGATTGCGGAGGCATAGCAATGGCCTGGAGATCTATGTGATGGCGGAGATCCCGAGCAATGTGTTGCTGGCGGAGGAATTTGCGGAAATCTTCGATGGATTCTCCATCGGTTCGAACGATCTGACGCAGTTGACGCTGGGCGTCGACCGGGATTCTGCGCTTGTTGCCGGGCTGTTCAGCGAGCAGGATAAGGCGGCCCGGAAAATGATCGGCCATATGATCTCGGCGGCGAAAGCCGCCGGCGTAAAGATCGGTCTTTGCGGGCAGGCGCCCAGCGATTTTCCCGAGTTCACGGAATTCCTTGTGAAGCTGGGCATCGACAGTATCTCTTTCAACCTGGATGCACTGCTCAAAGGCATCGCCAATATCAACCAGGCGGAAAAAAGATCGCCCGTCCCTGTCTTATGAAAACTGCCTGCCAGGCTATGTTCGTAACGATACTGTTCCTGGTGCGCGGATCGCAGGTCTACGCGCAATCTTTACTGGAACCTGCGCTGGTGGGCGGCTTCTACAAGGAAAGGCAGCAGGCCCTTTATTGGTTCGCGCCCGACACGGCATCTGCGTCTTTGAGGGGTGCATTTTTTTCTATCCTGGACAGCGTCGCCGATCATGGCCTGGACAGTGGGCGGTACCATCTGAAGGAATTGCGGGAATGGGACGGATCGCCGGCGGCCGGGGTTACCCGAGGCCTGCGGGAACAGGACGAATGGTTCACCGATGGGGTTATCGCCTGCTTCAGGGCTTTGCGGAGTGGTGCGGGGATCTATGAGCAGGTGAGCTATGACGGGGTGACCCCTTCCATTGAAGAAGAGGAGGACCGAAACTTGCTGGCCCGGTTGGCAAAGGTCCGGACGGCAGGACAGCTAAAAGAACTTGCGCGGGATCTGACGCCCGGGACGGCGGCCTATGATACGCTGAAGCTCGCACTCCTGCAGGCAAGAGCGGCCGGCGATAGTGGCAAATGCGCGGCCCTTGTTACTGCGCTGAATATATACCGTTGGATCCATCATCATGCTTTTCCCCGTTACATGGTCGTTAATATCGCTGCCGCCAACCTTTGCTATTATGAGCGGGATTCCCTCCGGCTGCAGATGAAAGTGGTGGTGGGGCGGCCTTCCACACGTACTCCGCGCTTTGCGGCCTGGTGTGATCAGTTGATCCTGTATCCTTATTGGAATGTTCCCCGAAAGATCGCCGTCAATGAGTTTTTACCCTTGTTCAGGAAATCCCCGGCACTCGTGGCTACTATGAACATGCAGTTACTGGACGGAAGGGGGAGGATCATTGATCCTTTAGGACTCGATTGGTCACGCTATACTAAAAATAATTTCCCCTATGCCCTGCGGCAGTCGACGGGTTGCGACAATGCCCTGGGTGTGATCAAATTCAATCTCACCAGTCCTTATGACGTGTATATGCACGATACGAACCTGAAGCAAGCCTTCCGGTCGGATCATCGCTATTACAGTCACGGGTGCATCCGGCTGGAGAAACCGCTGGAACTCGCCGTTGCGCTCCTCGATGGCAAACTGGATACGGCCATGCTGGCAGCGGGATTGAAAGACCAGCAGCCTCATCCGCTGCGCCTGGAAAAGGCTGTTCCCGTATTTGTGGTCTACCTGCCCGCGGATATCGAAGCCGGCGCCGAAGGACGGCTGGCCTGGTATGGGGACGTATATCATTTGTTGAAATGATACAGATCAGCTTATTCGGCTGGTCCTGGTAGTAGCTTTAGAATAAAATTACAGCACCATGGAAGATTTGAAAAAAATGGAAGACCTGTTCGACCATACCCGCGAATATATCCATATCCGGCTCGAGGAAGCAAAGCTGGCCGTCGCTGAGAAAGTATCTGCCGTTATCTCGTTGGTGATAGCTACGGCCGTCGTCAACGTCATCTTCCTGTTGTGCCTCATCTTTGCCAGTGCGGCGGCGGCTTTCGCCCTTGGCCATTGGTGGAGCAACTACTGGCTGGGTTTCCTTTCCGTCGCTGGCTTCTATTTCCTGCTGGGCATGCTTATCTGGGCGGCTAAGGAGAGATTGATCCGGGTACCTGTTATGAATGCCATCATCCGACAACTTTTCAATAACAACGACAGCGATGAAAAAGATTAAGCGTATAGCGCATTTGGAAAAGGAGAAACAACGTCTTCGCCGCCGGGGTGAGGATCTGGAACGAGCAATCCGTTATGACTGGCAGGACCTCTGCCATTCGCTGGCGCCAGTTTCACTGGCAAAGGACGCGCTCGTTTCCTGCACGACCTGGATAGGTAAAAAAATATTGTCCCGGCCAAAAGCATAGACGATAGATCACTCAGATATTATGAAAAAAATACTGGTTATAGAAGACGAGCCTGGCGTACGGGAGAATATTGCGGAGATATTGCAGTTATCCGGCTATAAAGTGATGAAAGCCTGCGACGGCCCCACCGGTGTAGTCATGGCCGGGAGCGATCTGCCGGACCTGATCCTCTGTGATATCGCTATGCCGGGCAGGGATGGATATGAAGTATTGCATTTGCTGCACGGCAATTCATTGACGGAGGGTATACCCTTTATTTTTCTTACGGCATCAACCGAAAAAGAGGATATCAGGAAAGGAATGGCCGCAGGTGCGGACGACTATCTCACGAAGCCCTTCGAAGGCATCGAGTTACTCAGGTCGGTGGAAGCCTGTCTCAAAAAAAGAGAGCCCCGCCGGACGCCGGGCAACGATAAAATTTTTCCTGCCTTGTTATCGGAGGAGGCTTCTGTGACATCCTTGCTGCGGCTGGATCCTGAACAGCGCGATGCGACTGTTTTCCGGAAGAAGCAAATGATCTACTCTGAGGGACAGCGACCTGCCTTTATCCATTATGTGGTGTCGGGGAAGGTGAAGATCTTCCGGATCCATCCGGATGGCAAGGAATTTATCACGCACCTGGCCGGCGTAGGGGATTTCCTGGGCCAAGTGGCCCTGTTACAGGATAGCAATTACCGGGATGGTGCGCAGGTGCTGGAAGAGGCATCCCTGATGCTGGTGCCAAGGCAGGAGTTCCTGGCGGCAATGGGGGCAGACCGGCGTATTGCACAACATTTTATCGACCTGCTTGGCCGGGAGCTGAAAGCCCAGGAAGACAACCTCATAAATCTTGCCTATAATTCTCTTCGAAAGAGAGTGGCCAACGGCCTGCTGCAATTAATGGACAAATTCCCGCAAGGAGAAGGCGGCCCGGTCATAGGCATCAGCCGTGACAACCTTTCGCATTTCATTGGTTCGGCCACCGAGTCCCTTACGCGCACTTTAAGCGATTTCCGCAACGAGCAGCTGATCGATATCCGGGAAGGGAAGATCTACCTGCTGAACAGGGAGCGATTGAGTAAGCTGGTCAACTGAAAATAAACTGCAAAGTGTCGATACAGCCTCTGCCACTCATCAGCCTCCTTATTTCACCGTAATGTGTTTGGCCGAAATCTTTTTTGCGTCTTCGGTCTTCGGAAGCTGTACCCTGAGCAATCCATTTTCATAGGAGGCGTCGATCTTATCCTTGTTCACCCATTGCGGCAGGGTGAAACTCCTGGAAAAAGAAGTGTAATTGAATTCCTCGCGGCTGTAACGCTCGTGCTTTTGTTCGGTTTTTTCTTCTTTTTCGGCGCTGATGGTCAGCACATTTCCCTCCAGGTCGATGTTGAAATCATCTTTTTTCATACCGGGGGCGGCGAGGCTGACTTCATAATGATCTTTGTTCTCTACGATATTGGCTGCCGGCATACTCAGCGGACTGAGGTTGCGTAACAGAGAGCCTCCGTTGTTATCGAACAGGGCATCCCAGGGTCTGAAAAGGTCATTGAAAAGAGAAGGCGCGTTGTCTGCTCTTTTTGCTAATGTTCTTAATGACATATATCCTCCTTTGTATTTGGGTGATGAAATAATTACGGCATAAAGATACTATGGCCAGGAGGGGAAGAACAAGGATCCCCGTCAATCCTCCGTATGAAGCCGGTCAATGACGAAAGTTCTCCGATTGGATGATACAGATCATTGAAAGAGGCTCAACGACCCTTTATATTGCCTGTAAAATCAATGACCATGAACTTACTTATAGAAGACCGCCATCCACTGTTGACCCGTACGGGCAACGCTCCTGCCATATCGTTGATCCTTCCTTTCCACCCCATCGTTGCCGGGAAGAAAGAATTGGAGTACCAGTTGAAGAGGGCCCTGGAAAGGGTTGAATCGAGCCTGATGGGACAATATTCCCGGGATTTTGCCATACCGGTGCTGGAAAAGCTCCGCGGGATGATCCGGACGCTGAACTTTAATACTCATAAGAAGAGCATCGCCATTTTTGCCTCACCGCTGGTGGAAAAAGTCTATTACCTGGATGTTCCCCTGAAAGAAAAGATCGTCGTCGACGATACTTTTGAGATCAGGGATTTGGTGTACTCGAAGAAGCAGGAAGTGCAATACCTGGTCCTGCTGCTCAGCGCGGAACGATCGAAAACGTACCTGGGTCATTGCTCCACCTTTCAACTGATCAAATCCAACGTTCCTGACCATGCGGATGCCTATGCCAACGAGCCGGGTGAAAAAGTGGGGAACTTCTCCGATCCGGTGGCCCGCCGGCAATTATTGCTGGACAAGTTCCTCTACCATATGGACCAGGGCCTGTCCCTTATCCTTAAAGCCTATCCTTACCCGGTGTTCGTAATGGGCGCGGAAAAAGTGTTGGGGCATTTCCGACAGATCAGCAGGAATGAAAAAAATATAGTAGGGTATGTTCATGGTAATTACCTGGAAGCAGGAGAGGAGGCGATCCTAACCGTCCTACAACCCTACCTGGACAATTGGCAAAAAGTGCGGCAGGCGGATCTTCTCAACAAGGTCAGGGCGGCTGCCGATGAAAAGAAGCTGAGCGCCGGCCTCCGGGAGATCTGGAAGGCTTCTTCCGGCAGGAAGGGCCGGCTGCTGGTGGTGGAAAAAGGGTTTAGCAGCCCGACACGGAGGGCTCCCGATGCCTCATTGGCCAATCAGCCTTTCTATATCAAGGATGCGGTAGGAGATATCATGGAAAAAGTGCTGGCCGGGGGAGGAGATGTGGAGTTTGTGGAAGATGGCGTCTTGCAGGAATATGATCATATTGCGCTCGTACGATATTATTGATATTGCTTGTGCTATGGTTGTGGTTAGCAGTTGCCTGCTGTCGAAAGGCAGGCAGTTGAAAGCCGGATGTGCGTCCGGCTTTTTTTTGTCTCCGATTAGCTGGGATCAGTTGTGTAATGCTGCTGTTGCTTTTCTGCTGCCATCGTCCTCCTCACCGCTATATTTACTCATGAACCGTTCTAAAGCCGGGCATCAGCAATCATTTCAACAAATTTGTCATCAACTGTATCGATTGCTCGTAAATAATGCGGCTCTGAGGCTATGGCAGCAGTCAGACCCCTACCCGGGCACCTTCCTGCTTATAGTTGGTGTGCAGGTTGCGGTCGCCTTGGGAATGCCAGCAGGGGTATGGTTGTGCGGAATGCGAGCCGTTCCGTCCTGCCGGGGAAGAGGATCTTTTGGAGAATGGTACGATCCTGGTCCGTGAACAATATCGTCAGTGAGGGATTCAGCAAACGGATCTGTCGTTGGAGGTTAACGGCCACGGAATGGGTCTCGTCCATAACGGGAAAGTGGATGCGTACCGGGTAATGGACCTCTTCGGCGAGCACTTTTTCAAATATTTCCTTATTCGGCACAGGTACATCCGTACGGACCAGGTGGAGGATATCGAGGCTGGTCTTAAAGGCTGCCGCGATGGTCGCTACTTTCTTCAACTCTTCCTCATAGTCATGAAGATCGGTGGCATACAATACACGCAGGACCGGCTTTACCCGGTATCCTTTGGGGACCACGACCACCGGTATGGAAGAATTAGCGAGTATATTGCCGGCGTGGGTGCCAAAAAGTTGTTGGATCCCTTTGGCTCCGTTCGTGCTCATGCAGATAAGATCGATATCCTTGTGCTGCCGGCAATAATCCAGCAGGGTAGGCTCTGTGATGATACCTTCCAGCATGCGGCATTCATACTTACCGTCGTCGATGCCCATTTTTTTATAAACATCCGCCACCATGCTTTCCAGTTTGCGTGTATAGTACTCCCGTTCGGAGGTTGCAAAGGCCCGGTATTGATCTTCGCTCCAGCGGGTAAGCCGGGCAATGTACAGGACATGTACGAACAGGAGCTTCGTCTTTTGCAGACGGGACCAGTGAATGGCAAAACGCATTCCGGGCCTGGAATCACGGCTTAGGTCCGTGGGAACTAGGATCTGTTTCATGGTAAATATATTCACCTGAAGTTATTAACCTTACCAGAGGGATCGGATGATCGTTATCAGCCTGTTCTATGAGATGCCTCAGTCGGCTGGAAGGGCGAATGAACTATATTTAGTGTATATCTGAAAAATTATGGAGGAAGCAAGCCTTTTCTCGGGCCTCTCTTCGGCGGAAGCCGCGAGGCTGCAGGCTCTTTATGGGAAGAACAGCTTACGATCCGGCTCCCGGTACGGTATGCTGGTCATTTTATGGAAGGCCATCAAGGAACCCATGTTCGCTTTGCTGGCCGGGGCCTGCCTGTTATATTTCCTGCTGGGAGAACAGGGAGAAGGCCTTCTCATGCTGCTGGCGATGGGGTTTGTGGCCGCGATCTCCGTCTTCCAGGAAATGCGATCATCCCGGGCGTTGGCTGCACTTCGACAATACACGCAACCGCTGGCTACCGTGATACGTGACGGGCAGGCGAAGGCCTTGCCGGCGGAAGAGATCGTCCCCGGCGATATTATCACGGTGGGAGAGGGGGACCGGGTCCCGGCGGATGCCCTTATCCTCCGGGCCAATGATCTGAGCATGAACGAGTCATTGGTGACGGGAGAAACCTTTCCTGTCGACAAGGGCGGTCTGGCGGATAATGAACGGATCTACCAGGGGACTACCGTCAATACGGGCATGTGCTATGCAAAAGTCACCGACACCGGCAATGATACCATGCTGGGCCGCCTGGGGATAGCGATCGAAGAAAGCGCTCCGTCGACTTCGCAACTGCAGACCTGGATCGCGGGATTTGTGAAGGCGATGGCTATTTTCGGGATATCGGCCTTCGTTCTTATGTGGGGGATCAATTATTACCATTCACATGATCTTACGCTCAGCCTGCTGACAGGGCTCACTCTTGCCATGTCGGCCATACCCGAAGAAATACCGGTGGCTTTCAGTTCCTTTATGGCCTTGGGCGCCTACCGGTTGGCCGCTCTGGGCATTGTCGTCCGTCATCCCCAGGTGATCGAGAACCTGGGTGTGGTCAGCGTCATCTGCCTGGACAAAACAGGCACGCTTACGGAGAACAGGATGCAGGTAAGGGTGCTGTATGCTGCTGCGGGCGCAGGGAAGGAAGAGTGGCAGGATGGAAGGCCGTGGGGCGATTCCCGGGTCCTGTGGTATGCCCGGCTGGCCTGTGAAGCGGAGCCCTTCGATGTCATGGAGAAAGCGATCGTAGAGGCATTCGGTACAAGTGCGGGCAGCAGCCGCTACACTCCATTGCGCCTGGTGAAGGAATATCCTCTCGGTGGCCGTCCCCCGATGATGACCCATGTATATGCCGGCGAAGTCTCAAATATAGCAGCGGCGAAAGGAGCCCCTGAAAGGATCCTGCGCATCTGTAAGATGCCGGAAGATATCCGCGGGAACTGGTTGCAGCAGGTCAGCGGCCTTGCGGGTGAGGGCTACCGGGTACTCGGCATCTGTTCGGCCGTTCATGAGGGCGCTTATCCTTCGGAACAGGATGGGTTCGACTGGCAATTCGAAGGGCTGCTGGCCCTTTATGACCCCCCGAAAAAAAACCTCGGGAAGGTATTTGGCGAGTGGAGGGAGGCCGGTATTTCCGTGAAGATATTATCGGGTGATTATGCGGGGACGGTGTTGAATGTCGCCCGCCAGGCCGGACTGGAAGGAACCCTGGCATTGTTGACGGGGGAGGAGGTCATGGCCCTTTCCCCCGAAGAATTGGCCGGGCAGGTGCAGCGGATCCAGTTATATGCCCGGATGTTCCCGGAAGCGAAGACCAAGGTAGTGGAAGCGCTCAAGGCGGCAGGAGAGATCGTGGCCATGAGCGGGGACGGCGTTAATGATGGTCCGGCCCTCCGCTCCGCGCAGGTTGGGATCGCCATGGGGAAGAAAGGAACGGAGATCGCCAAAGAAGCGGCCGATCTTGTCATCGCCGACGATGATCTGGAAAGGATCACCGAGGCCATTCAGCATGGGCGGACCATTCGCGACAATCTTGCCAAGGCTATCCGCTACCTCGTAACGATCCATATCCCTATCATATTGACCGCTTCTCTTCCGCTGCTGCTGGGCTGGCGTTATCCTACCGTGTTCTCTCCCATTCATATCATCTTCCTGGAATTGATCATGGGGCCTACCTGTTCCGTCTTCTATGAGAGCGAGCCTATGGAAAAGGATGTGATAGTATCGCGTAAAAGCCTTTTCCAGGGCCGTGATCTGCCCGTTACGCTTGCATTGGGAGGTATTACCGCCGCAGGCATACTGGTCGTCTACTATCTTTTCATGCATGGCGGCTATTCCCCGGAATATACCAGGACCCTTGTATTTCTTACGCTGCTGTTCGATAATATTCTGCTCACTTTTGCCGGAAGGTCCATTCACGAAACCTTTTTCACCACCATCCGGTACCACAATCCCCTGGTGCCCCTGTTCCTGGGCCTTTCCCTGCTGTTCATCGGGATCATTTATTTTGCGCCCGGCGCCCGGCATCTTTTCCAACTGACTTCCATCGCTCCCCTCCACGCGGTCGCGGCGGTGGGAGTGAGCCTGCTGAGCATTGGCTGGTTCGAGCTCTATAAATACCTGGTGTTGGCAAGGAGGCGCAAGGGCTAAGAAGGAGATTGACAATGATCATGGCGGGCATTGATGGTCGTCAGGCGGTATGAAGCCTGTAAAAGAAGCGCTTGGCCAGTTCGGCCGTTCCCATATAGCAAACGACAATGACTCCCAGCCAGGCATAAAATCTTCCGGGAAGCTGTGTGAAGCCCAGGAGGGCTGCCAGGGGCGTGAATGGTAGCAGTAGCGTAGCCAGGACGATCACGGCGGTGCTGATCATCAGCCCTTTCCCAGGGCGATGACGGAAGAAAGGACGCGAGGTACGCACCACCCAAACGATCAGGCATGCGGACACCACGGACTCGATGAACCACCCGGTGCGGAACTCCGCGGGCGTTGCCTTCAGTACGTATAAGAGAATCGCAAAAGTGGCATAATCGAATACGGAGCTGATGATGCCGAATACGATCATGAATTTCCGGATGAAGCGAATATCCATGCGGTGCGGGGTCATGATCATGGAAGGGTCGACCCTGTCGGATGCGATGGTCATTTCCGGGACGTCTGTCAGGAGATTGGCGAGCAATACCTGTTTGGGGAGCAGAGGCAGGAAGGGCAGGAAGAGGGAGGCGCCCGCCATGCTAAACATATTGCCGAAATTGGCGCTGGTGGCCATGAAAATATATTTCATGGTATTGGCGAAGGTCTTTCTTCCTTCTTTGACGCCTTCCACCAGCACTTCGAGATCGTTGTCCAGCAATACGATATCGGCTGCTTCCCGGGCGACGTCTATGGCCCCGTTGACAGAGATGCCCACATCGGCGCTATGCAGGGCGGGGGCGTCATTGATGCCATCTCCCATAAAACCCACGACATTCCCCGCTTTTTTCAGCGCCATCAGGATCCTTTCCTTTTGATTGGGCTCTACGGAGGCAAACAAGTTCGTTCCTCCGACCTGCCGGATAAGGGCTTCCGTGCTCATGTCTCGTATTTGCGGACCGGTGAGGATCACGGGATCTGCCAGGCCCACCTGCCGGCTGATCTGCCGGGCGACAAGAGGATTATCGCCCGTAATGATCTTAACGGAGATGCCCAGTTGTCGTAACTCGTCCAGGGTAGCGGCGATCCCTTCTTTGGGAGGGTCGGTGAGCAGTAACATGCCCGCGAAGATCATGTCCCTTTCATCTTCTTTTTTCAGGGTTCCCGGTCCGGGCCCCGGCTTCTTATAAGCGATGCCCAGCACGCGGTAGCCCTCTTCGCTGTAACGGATATATTGCCGGGTGAGCGATTGCGTTACCACATCGATGGGTGAAAAGACGCCGTCCGCGGTCGCGACCTGGCTGCAGACCTCGAGTACTTTATCAAAAGCGCCCTTGGTGATCAGCAGGGGGCCTTCCTTGTCCGATACGAGGATGCTCAGGCGCTTGCGAATAAAATCATAGGGCAGTTCGTCCAGTTTGAGGATACCCGTTATATCGGGAGTTGCATAATTTTTAATGGCGAGGTCGATGGGATTGTTGAAGCCCGTCTCGAAAAATGCGTTGAGATAAGCGAGTCGAAAAAGTTCCGGGTCTTCTTTTCCTTCAGCATTCAGCACGCCGTGCACGACGATCTCTCCTTTTGTGATGGTGCCGGTCTTGTCGGTGCAAAGGACATTCATGCTTCCGAAGTTCTCGATGGCCGACAGGCGCCGGACGATCACCGAACGGCGGGCCATATTGGCGGCGCCCCTGGTAAGATTGATACTGATAATGGCGGGAAGGAGCTGTGGGGTCAGTCCTACGGCGATCGCCAGGGAAAAGAGGAAAGAGTCCAGGATTGGCTTATGGAGGAAGATATTGATGGAGAAGATGACGACGACCAGCAGCAGGGTAACTTCCAGTAAGAGGTAGCCGAAGCGGCGGATACCTTTTTCAAATTCCGTTTCGGGCTGCAAGCGCCGCAGGTGCAGAGAGATAGCCCCAAATTCCGTAGCGGCTCCGGTATTGACCACGATCGCTGTAGCGGAACCGCTGATCACATGGGTACCCATGAACAGGATATTGTGTTTTTCCTGCAGGGAAGCACCGGGAGAGGCCGGTTCGCATTTCTTTTCGGCCGGGAAGGTCTCTCCTGTCAGGGAAGCTTCGTTAGCGTACAGGTCTTTGGATGCCAGCAGCCGACAGTCGCCGGGAACGGTCTGTCCGGCGTTTAAAAGTACGATATCCCCCGGTACGGCTTCTGCGAGGACAATGCGATCTTCCCTGCCATCCCTGAGTACGGTGACTTTTACCTGCACAAGGCGGAGCAATTTTTCAAGGGCGTGCGCCGCTCCTTTTTCCTGTTGGAACCCGAGGAGGGCGCCCATGAAAAGGATGGCGAGGATAATGAGCGCATCCGTGTGTTCGCCCAGAAAGAAGGAAAGGATGGATGCGGCAAAAAGGATGAGGGTGACGGGGCTCTTGAATTGATGCAGGAAGATCAGGAGGCTGCTGCCATGCGAAGTCTTTAAGGTATCCGGACCGGCAGCCTTGCTTCTCCGGGTTGCCTCTTCCGAAGTCAGACCGGTGTGGCCGGCGTTAAGATCCTGCAGGAGTTGCGCTTCCGGGCAGCTCCAGTAATCGCTGATCTTGCGGTCTTCCGTCACCAACTTTATTGTTTTTAAGTATGAGCTATAAATACAGGCATAGCATGTTCCCGGATCGCCAACTCCGCGAAACTTCTTTTGGCTACATAGGAGAAAGCCGATCTGCCGAAAGCCCCTGTTATCAGCATGACGGAGTGTTTTTCACCGATCCAACTGGTGAAATAGCGGGTCGCGTTAAAATGCAGTTTGGAAAAGCCCATGCTGTTGAAATGCCAGCGGGAGAACTGCCGGAGGAGCTCGATATCCGGTATATGGTCAGAGGCTTCGTCCTTCACATAGACCATCTCGGTCGGAAAGTCTGTCAAATGCGGGAAAAGATAGCAAAATTGTTTGATGGCAAAAAGGCTGTCCTTGCTGCTGTCGTAGGCGATGACGAGGTGTTCGACGGGAATATATTTTTCCGGCACTACCATCACGGGGCATTCCGATGCGTGCAGGGCTTCTTCGAGGAACGTATTCGGTTGCTTCATGCCGGCATCTTCGCAGAACAACTCGCCGCTAATGACTACCAGGTCCGAGAACCGGCTTTCTTTGGCGAAGAGGGTCTTATCCCAGCGCTCGTCATTCTCATGGATATGGCATTTCATGTAATGGGCCTGGCATTCGCTGGTGAAGGACTCTTTCAGCCTGTTCACCGTATTTATTTCTTTGTCCCTCAACTGCAGGTAGGGGGCTACTCCCGGAACATGGCTGACGGTGGCCAGTTGATCATAGTCCAGTGGGCAAAAGAATAAGCCCTCCAGGCAGATGGGCTCCTGGTCCTGGATGGATTGGAGGAAGGCGACGGCGCCTGCCGGCAACTTTTCCCCCGTGCAAACAAATAGTATCCTTTTCATAATAATATAGATGAATGGTATACTGTAAAATTAATCGAGGAGCAGGGCTCAGGGCATGACCTGTTACAGGCGGGAGAATGACTTTTGTCAGCGATCCCGCAGGAAGATATGATCACTATCATGCGGGGAAGCGATGCGGGTCAGGGAATTGGGTCTGCGGGCGGATTAACTTAGCCTAAAATAACAACCTATGCGTACTATAATAGTCCCTGTCAATTTCACTGAAAATTCCATGAATGCCGCGCGTTATGCTGCGGATATGGCACTGTCGGCCAATGCGGACCTGGATCTGCTCCATGTGGTGCAGATACCCGTGAGCGTGGCGGAGTTCCCTGTCAATGATTTCGTCTTTGAAGATATGCAGGAGTCGGGCACGAAGGGTTTGAACGAGCTGCGGGACGAACTGATAAAGAGGACGGAAGGGAGGGTGAAGATCTCCCTCCATAAGGAAATAGGCGATATTGGATACAAGATCGAACAATTCTGCCAGCAGAAGAAACCGTTCATCGTGGTAATGGGGGCATCCGGCAGTGGCCTGGAAGCATTGCTGATGGGTACCCATATCGGGACTTCCATTCATCGTTTGCCGTACCCTCTCATCGTCGTTCCGGCCCATGCTACTTTCCGGCTGGACGCGAGGATCCTGCTGGCCTGCGACCTGGAAGACCTGGCGGGTGGATTGCCGATGAGAGCGTCTTTCCTTAAAGCCCTGCAGGAGATCTTCCAGGCCCGCTTCGAAGTGATCAATATCAACACGAAAAAAGAGCAGGCCGAAGTGGCCACTGTATTCGAATCGGACAGCTGGAAGGAATGTATAAGGGAAATGTTGCCGGAGATTCATTTCGTCGTCAACAATAAGGTGGAAGAGGGTATCGGGCAATACCTGGGCGAACACCCGGCCGACCTGGTGATGGTATTCCCCAAGAAACATAATTTCTTCGAATTCCACCGGAGCCAGGCTAAGAAGATCGCCCTTCACGGGAAGGTGCCTGTCATGAGCATCCATGCATGAGTCTGGTATTTAAAATAATGATTGATCCATATCCTCACGCCGGTGCAGTAATAAGCTGCACCGGCGTTTTTTATGATGGATGGGGAGTTGGGAGGTGGAGGCTAAGGAAGTCCGGGGATCCGGAGAGGTGGGGTTACGGTGGCCGGGGATCTAATGCAGAATAGCCTCCGGGATAAATTGCCTGGCTGCCTGCAACAGTGCGTTGAGATGTTCCGACTTGACGGCATCGATGTCCCGGAGCATGGCCTCTTTTTTGTGTGGATCCTTTTCCAGCCTTGCTCCCATTTTAAGGAGGAACCTGTCTCTCCAGGAGAGCTGTTGGATCCGGAGCCTCCCGGGCAGAAAAAAGACCTGGTCCTGTCTGAAAAGCCCTTGGGGGATATTGCTTTCAAGGATCTGTCGTTGTTTGGCGCCTTGTGACGCAGGGGTGGCGCAGACGACAAAAAGAAACAGCTTCTTGCCCTGGAGGGCTGTCCTATTCTTTTTGATCCAGTTTCTCAATAACATTTTGCCGATATAGACCGAAGTCCCGATGACCAAAAAATCATAGGTGGTCAGGTCATTGGAAGAAATAATATCCGGATCTGCTATGGGCAGGCGTAACTGCCGGGAGATCCATTCGGCGTACTGTTGCGTAGCGCCGTATTTGCTTTTGTAGATGATAAGTCCTTTCATGGGCGCAATTTACCAGGAGAAAGTCGCCGGACCCATGATCAAAATCAAGGGTCGATACGATCCTGGTCAGGAGGGAGTACCCCGATAATGTCCAACTTTAGGTATATGAAACATCACGCATTAACAGACATCATCCGGCGGCATTACCGGAAGGTCAGGGCTCATGGCAGGAACCTGGCCGGCAATTTTTCGGAAGAGAATATTCACGGCTTCCGGCTGGAGGTAAAGAAGCTGCGCGCATTGCTGCGTATGGCGGCGGCGGCGGATTATGCGTCTATCAATCCCCGGCTTCCGCAAAAATTGGAGACATTTTATACGATGACCGGTCTTATCCGCAATCTTCAATTGCAGCGGAAGGGCCTGGCCGAACTGGCCCAACGGGAGCGTCTGGAACTACCTGCATCCTGTGTGGCCGCGCTGGGCGGCCGGATAGATATCGCCATCGCCCTGGCTGGGCTATTCCTAAAGACCGGCCGTCCATTCGGCAGAGCGCCCGGCTCATGGATGGCATCGCTACCGGCTCCTGTCGCCGACGCAGCGGGAAGGGAATTCCTCCGGCGAAAAATGAAATTATTTCCCCTGCCTGCCCGGGAAGAGATCCGGGACGAGGAGCATCTGCATATGTTGCGGAAGGCATTGAAGGATATACTGTACGTTTGGCCTTACCTGTCGGAAAAGATCCTCCGCCGGGCGCAATCGCAGGGGCTGTATCCGAAGGAGACCATTCGCAACTGTGCGGCCTTGCTGGGGGAATTCCGGGATGTCTGCATACGGCTCACTCTTTTGCAGGATGAAAAGTTCCAGCTCTGTGCAGGCCCGGGGGCAAGATCCTTCCTGGAGACGGCCGGCCGCGTCTGGCGCCAGGACAAGGAGACCCTTTTGGACAAGATCGGCGGGATCCTGCTGCCGGGAGAGGAGGCCTTCGACCAGGAAAGTCCAGAGAATCCGCTATCGCCTATTAACCTTAATGCCGAGTCCTATGAGCTCCACGTCGACTGAGCGTAATCATCTCCCGGCATAATCGTCGTCATATGAACGGGCCGCCCGGGTGGCTAATTTAGATGTATAAAAATATAAGCCATGCTGGGAAAATTAGCCATGCCCGAAATAGAGGAGCTTCTTCGAAAGGAAACCGTAGGCCGTATCGGCTGCAGCGACGGAAATACCGTATATGTGGTTCCGATCAGCTATGCCTACGATGGTGAGTATATCTATTGCCATACGCACGAGGGGCTGAAGGTAGCCATCATGCGAAAGAACCCGAATGTCTGCTTCGAAGTGGACCACTTGCAGAATATGGCCAATTGGCAGAGCGTGATCGCTCATGGTAAATTCGAGGAATTGAAGGAAGCGGACCTCCTCTACCATGCCCTGGAAAAGCTGCATGGGCGGATGCTTCCGCTGGTCAGTAGCGAAACGACGCATTTGTCTCCTGATTGGCCTTTTCCGCCGGCCGGGTTTGCAAAGATCGAAGGGGTGACCTTCCGCATCCGCCTGGAACAAAAAAGCGGGCGATTCGAGAAGCCTGCGGCACATGCCATGACTTTCTTTTGTCTCTGAACTCTAAAGTCTTTCAATATGATCTTCTCCTCTGCACGCAGGTATTTCCTCTCGCTGCTACTCGTGCTGGCAGGTTCCACTGGTGGCTATTCCATGGTGGTCGAGTCCGGAAAAACCATCATCATCGACCAGCCGGTATACGAGGACATTTACCTGGTAGCGGGTACGGTGATCATCAATGCTCCAGTTCATGGGGATGTGGTCATCGCGGGCGGCTATCTCTACATCAATGATACCGTCAGCCGGGACCTGCTGGTGGCAGGCGGCAACGTACAGATCAACGGGTATGTGGCGGGCAAGGTCCGTTGCCTGGGGGGTACCCTGCAAATTTTACGGAATATTGGAGGGGACCTGGTGGTGGCCGGGGGCGATATCCGGATCGATAAGGGCGCCATCGTTGGCGGGAGCGTGCTGGCCACCGGGGGTAAGCTGACGATCAGTGGGAATGTGGTGGAAGATATCCGGGCGACAGTGAGCCAGTTCCGGCTATATGGCAGCGTAGGACGGTCGCTGGAATGCCGCGGGGCAACGATCGAGATACATGGAAAGGTAACGGGTCCGGCTCTCCTGGCCGCTTCCGATGGCTTAATGATCGGTTACAGTGCGGCCTTTAAAGATTCCGTGCGATACTGGTCACCTTCGAAGGTTGATTTTGGAAATTCTTTATCAGGCGGCCAGGCTATATGGGATGAGGGACTGGCCTTCAATACGGGCCGCTGGTATTTCTTTGGCGCTGCCGGTCTATTGACCCTCCTATGGTATATCGCTACGGCGCTGCTGTTGATAGCGCTGCTGCAATATTTCTTTGCACCTCTGTTTAGGAAGGCCGGGGACAGCGCTTATAATAATTTACTGAAATCGTTGGGGACGGGCTTTCTCTTCTTCTGTGTGGTACCCGTGCTTATTTTTCTTTTGTTCATCAGCCTGGTGGGGATCCCCGTCGGGATGATCCTGCTATTCGGGTTCATTTTTATCCTATTCACCTGCGGCAGTTTTACGGCCGTGGTAGCCGCCAACTGGCTCAACAACCGGAGCGCCGGCCAATGGAAGTTCTGGCGATTGGTGTGGACGGCGCTGGGTTTTTTCATCCTGCTCCGGCTTATACTGGTCATTCCTCTCCTGGGATGGATTCTCTTCCCCTTGCTGGTGTGTACCGCAATGGGGGCATTCCTAATGAATGTGCATTGGAGGAGGGGTCCGGCTTCTTCGCATTGATCAGACAACCAGGGTTGCCATCCTGAACGCATCCAACAGGGAATATATGAGGCAGATATGGCGACAGAGCTCCGGTATAACAAGCCCGACCCCGGGAATTCGTTCTTGCTTGCTTTTTAATCTGGCTTGCGAGTTTCCCTTTTATGCAATACCCAATATAGGCCCTTGATATTGGCCTTCCAACGAGGTAATAGTAATACAAGTATTATCTCTTCCACCAGGTCCAGCGCCGTGACAGCAGCCATTATATAGAACAGGATATAGGAGGGGGCAGGAAGGAAAAATATCAGCAACAGGAAGATTCCCTGGAGAATGGCTGCTGTCTTGGCAAGCAATGTATGAAAGCTGCTCTGCTTGCCATATCTCGCCAGGGCCAGGACCGTCTGTACGACAAATAATCCGCTCAGTATCGATATAAAGACGATCTCCTGCCTGACAAATTCTTTTTTGAGCATCACTATGCCAATGATCGCCACCAGCACCGTAAGGTCGTCACCGATGGAATCCAATCTTGCCCCGGCTATGCTGGTGACTTTGAATTTCCGGGCAATGTACCCGTCAATTGCATCTGTAAAAAAACTGGCGGCCAGCAGCCATTTGAACCCATACACTTCATGACGCCAAAGCAGGAACAGTAGTACGGGCGCCGTCACAATGCGATAGAGAGTGATCCCGTTGACGATATGGTGCGCACGTGTATTCATATTGCTGATGTAATTGCTTCCCAAATATACATTTAGGTAGTTGCAATCTTAAAAACGACGGGTTGTCGTTTATAAGACTTAACCTTTCGTCCGTTCTGGATGGCCGGGATCCATGTTCCACTCTTGCGGATGACCCGCATAGCCTCATCCCGTAAGCCACCTTGCTCGGGTCCGCTGATGGTCTGCACATCACTTACAGTCCCTTCTTTATCGACAATAAACTGTACGACTACTACACCTTGTATCTCATTGGCGAGGCCATCCTCAGGATAACGGAAGTTCCTGTTGAGATAGCGCAACCAGGCGGCGATTCCGCCCGGGTATTCCGACTCGATCTCCACCTTGACAAAAGTTTTTTCGTAGTCCTCTGTCTCTTTGGGCTTAGGCCCTTCCAGGACCCCTTTTCCGGCATCCGAGACAGGAGGAGCGACGACCCCTGCATCCTTGACCCCTTCCTGGTTAATAGTTCCGATGCGGGTATCTTCCAGTTTTTCCTGTACAGGTGGCTTATCTTCTTCCTTTACTTCATTGTCCTTTACGATCCTGGGAGGCGTGAATCTCGTGATCTCCACCTTTTGAGATATGGTCTTAGGAGGTGGTGGCGGAGGCGGCAGTAATTCACTCTTTTTTTCCTGATGTACTTCCTCCAGTTGAACGTCCCTGACCAGGTAAACCTCTTTCTTTACCCCATTGTTCCTTTGCATCAGGGAAAAAATTACGAATAGGAGAATAGTAACCATCGCCATTGCGGTAAGCGCTACCAGCAGGCGTTTGTTGTAATGCTTTCTCAGTTCGTATGCGCCATATTCCTTGTTCCTGCCATCGAAAACAATGTCCAGGAAATTGCTGTGTAATATTTTATTGGCTTCCATGATAAAAAATTATGAGTGAAAAAGTTACTCTTGTTATCAAATCTAATAATAGAGCGGCGCTTATGTTATGACCGCCATTTCTACGCTTAATGATCTCTGTCAATAATCCGGCTGAGTGGCATCATTGAAATTAGAGCAGAAGGCTGTCAGGCTGGTCTGCCTTTTCCGGATATCAGGCATGGAAGCAATCGCCGGTGCTATATATGATCAAGCTCATTACCCGGACTGACTGTGCTTCTTGTTTCCGGCCTGCCTGAGGTCCTACCTTTATAATGTGCCAGGCGCCTGGTATGAACTTCATTCAATCATCATAAAATCATTTATCATGAGAACAGATGAGGAAATACAGAAAGATGTTATGGCCCAGTTGAAATATGAGCCTTTCCTCAACCCGGTCACCATCGGCGTTGCCGTAAAGAATGGCGTCGTCACCTTATCGGGCCAGGTGGACAGCTATAGTAAAAAGATCGGCATCGAAACGGCTGCCAGGAAGATCGCCGGGGTCAAGGCGGTCGCGGAAGATATCCACGTCGGGGTATCGCCTTCCTACCAGCGGACCGATACGGAAATTGCGGCAGCCGTTGCGACGGCCCTTCAATGGCATACCGCCGTGATGGAGGAAAAGATAAAAATTGTGGTAGAGGATGGAGTGGTCACTTTATCCGGAGACGTGGAATGGAACTACCAGCGGCAGGCTGCCGTCACTGCGATCCAAAACATGGCAGGTATAAAGAGGGTGAACAATTTCATTCTCGTCAAACCTTCCGGTCATTTGAATTGCAGGTGCAAAGAAATGACATCGGATACGAGGTCTGTCGTTTGGGTGTAGTGCCCGTACCGGATCTCGAGGGCGCTGAGGTGGCTACCGAAAATTCCTTTTGGTGGGGCGAACCGGACACCCGTGCCGAAGAAATGACTCGAGAATGCGGACAGCGCATAATTGCTGCTATAATAGGTATCTGATAGGTGGTGCTGTTGGTATGGCGCGAAGTAGTTCGCCGCCCCCTGCTGGTAAAAGCGGTAGAAAGGGGAGATAGAAAAGAAGGGTGTCAGTTTCACGGGTACTTCGAGGCTGGCCGTGTGCGAATGCAAGCCCCAGCTATCGGTGTAATACCGGTAGTAGCTGCGCAGGATGACCTTGTCGCCCAGGAAATAATTGAGGCGGAAGCCGAGGGGTAGCTTGGTACGGGTCGACGGAAGTTTTTCCACGGCATCCGTGCCATCGGTGAAATAGACCCGATGGAAGGGCAGCCCCAGGTATCCCTGCTGATCGACGAGATCGAGGAGGAAGGCCAGCTGCAAACGTGTATTGATGATCTGGGAAAAGGAAAGCGATGCCGTATAGGTCTGCCGTGGGCTGGAGGCATAATCGGGATGTTCTTTCTCTCTGCCGCCATTGCCGATGCCCGGATAGGCAGGCTCGAATTCCGAGGGGAAGATCAGCTTGACCTGGTCGAAATAAGCGCTTAGCTTTAATCCGAACTCGCCGTTGGACTTGTTCTTTTGCGTGGCGCCGGCGCTGATGCCGATGGATTGATAATTGAATTCGTTAGAGTAATAGGTACCCAGGCTGATCGAGCGTCCTTTCCGTTCGTTCTCACGGGTCCAGTCCAGGGAGGGATACAGTCGCAGACCGTCCGTCCGACGGGAGGCTCCCGTCTTCGAGATAAATGCCTGTGAGGCGGCCGTATGATGGTCTACTCCCAGCCCGGCGATGAGGGTATTCTTTCGCTGATGCGCGTCCCATCCCACCCATTTGAGTTCGAGACCATTCGCAAGGTCGGTGACCTTTTCCGAGCCGATGCCCCCGCCGATGGCGGAGTGGTCCCCGCTTTGGGTATAATAGCTGGATACCAGGTTCACTTCGTCCAGTTGGAGTTTCCTCGGCTTAAAGGCGGCCGTATCTTTTGTCGTGGCTTGTGAAAAGGCTTGTAAGAGCATTAAGTACATTCCTACTACGGTGAGGCAGATCTTTTTCATGTGTCTTTTTAGGGATTGAGTTAATTACATCCGCATCCGCCACCTGTCTTCCCTCCGTTGGCGCCGGAAGCGCCTTCGCGGTAGGACTGAAAGTTGAGCTCGTTCTTTTCCACTTTCCGGCTGGAAAGTCCCATTTCCGAGTCGTTGAGACGATTCTTCTGATACTCCTTTACGGGAGAGCAGGCTGTCAGGAGCCCGCCCGTAAAGAGGGCCAGGCAAGTAAATAATAAGATGGTCCTTTTCATGTTAAACTGTATTAAGAGAAATGAATATGATCGGAGGTATAGACCCTGTCTTCATCGTCGATGAGGATGGCTTCCACATCCTGTAGCTGGTTGATCATGTCGAGACCTGCCCGGATGCCCATGATCATGACGGGCGTAGCCATCGCGTCCGCTATTTCCGCATTGGGGCAAAGGATGGTCACGCTCTTGATACCGGTAACGGGCAGGCCTGTCCTGGGATTGATCGTATGAGAATATTTCTTGCCGTCGATGATGATATACTTCTCATAATTACCGGAGGTCGCCAGGGCCAGGCCGGTGACATCCAACATGGAGAAGATCTGTCCGGCTGCATTGGGATTGACGATGCCGATGGTCCAGGGTTGCCCGTCGGGCTGGTAGCCCCAGGCTGTCAGGTCGCCAGAGGCATTTACAACGCCACCGGCCACTCCCATTGCCTGCATGACTGTCTTGGCTTTTTCAGCGGCATAACCTTTGCCGATGCCGCCGAATCCGATGCGCATTCCTTTTTCTTTCAGCAGGACAGTGCTGTGCTCCTTATCCAGGATGATATTCCTATAATTGATCAGTTTCACCATTTTTGCGGCGGTATCCTTATCGGGAAGTCGCTGCAGGGTCGTATCGAAATTCCAAAGCCGGCGGTCTACCGAGCCATAAGTGATATCGAAGGCTCCCTGAGTAATTTGGGAGATGCGGATGGATCGTTCGATCAGCCCGAATGTTTCGCGGCTTACAGGGACGGCGGCTATTCCCGCATGGGCGTTGATGAGGCTGGTCTCGCTGTCTTCGTCATAGGTGGTCAGTAATTTCTCTATGCGTTGGATCTCCCGCACGCCCGCGTCGATCCCTTCGTTGGCCAGGTCTTCCCTTTCCGTTACGGCACTTAGCTCGAAATGGTTGCCCATCAGCTTCATCGCTCTCTTATAGACCTGTTGCTGCATATTACTTGTCGATCGCTGCTTTTACCTGCAAACTGAATGCCGCAGATCCTACGGGTGGGAGACCTTCCCACTGTTGTAAGACTTTTCCCTCTGCATTCAGCAATAAGGTGAGGGGAAATTTACCTTGCGGGTTATATTGATCGGCGAGGCGGTCGTTCTCTTGTTGCTGCTCTTTGGAGAGCTGGTGCTTCTTCATCCTTGGAAAATCCGCGTTGACGAGCACAAGGGCCGTATCGGCGAAGGCCGAGAATTCAGGCGCGTCAAAAATTTCCTTTCTCAGCAGGATGCAGGGGCCGCACCAGTCGCTACCCGAGAAATTCAGGAGGACGGGCCGATGCTGTTGCTGCGCTATTTGTCTGGCTTCCTGCATATTAGAATGCCATTTCGGCGGAATGAACCAAACGCTAAGCAGGAGAAAGCAGAGACTTTTAACCATGAAAAAGATTTGATGCCGGCGAGGGCGAGATAAACAACGCGGGACGGCTTGTTTATGTTCTGTTAAAACGCTTTTTTGGCTGGATGCCTGGCGGCTTTCGTGCTAAGGTACTGGAAAATCCCCGGGGAGTTGCCGGCCGCTCAAGGGCTTCGGTAAGTATAAACACTTAAGTTTTGGATACTCGTAATTTTTGTATTTATTTGTGAAGCTTTCCGTAGAAACAAAGCGTCCTGATTTCCGTATGAAAATCCCCTTTATCCGATCAAAAATTACTATCGGCATTATACTTTCCTTTCTGGCAGGCATTGTATTTTCCCTCCCGGTCCGGGGGCAGGTCACCGATTACTTACCTGTGCGCCAGGATACGAATTTTCTTGCCGGTCTATCGGAGAAATACCAGCAGCGTTACAAGAGTGAATTGGACAAACTTCCGACGAGGAACAAGAAGGACTATCTCGATGTGTATGGCCGTCGCTGGGAGCATATCAAGGAGAAATTCGACAAGCAGGAGATCTATACATCGAAGGACGCACAGGACTACCTCGACCGGCTGGTAGCATTGATCGTAAAAGGCAATCCTGTTCTACAGGGCCCTTCTTTCCGTTGTTATTTTTCCCGGTCCGCCATTCCCAATGCCAGTTATATCGGCGAAGGCATTATCCTCTTCCATATGGGACTATTCAGCCGTATGGGGAATGAAAGCGAAGTGGTCTTTGTCCTCTGCCATGAAATGGCTCACCTGTTGTTGCAGCATACGGAGAACAGCATTACCCAATATGTAACGACCCTGAACTCGCCGGAAGTCCAGGAGCAACTGAAGAAAATAAAGGGAACGGAATACCGCAAGCGTGAACAGTTGGAAAAGCTCGTGAAGGGAATGAACTTCGATAGCCGGCGACATAGCAGGGACCATGAATCCCAGGCGGATTCGATGGCGGTGGAACTGATGCTCCATACTCCGTTCGACCTATCCGGGGCGCTGACCACCTTGGCCCTGCTCGACGGGATCGATACCGATACGCTGAATACGAAGGCATGCCTGCGGAAAGTATTTAATTCGACGGACTATCCCTTCCAGGAAAAATGGATCGTTAAACAGGAGGGGCTGCTGGGCGGTCATGCCCGGTTGAAGAAGGAAGAAATGGAGGACTCGCTGAAAACGCACCCGGCCTGCAAGGAAAGGATCCGGTTGCTCACCCCCTTCGTGAACGCGCATCCTTCTGCGAGGGCCTTGAAATTCGCGGTGGATTCCCCGAAATTTGAGAAGCTGAAAAATATCTTCCGTTATGAGACCGTGGAATACGGATACCTCTCGGATCATTACACCGAATCTCTTTTCCTTACCCTGGAACTATTGCAGAAGAACCCGACGGATACTTACCTGGTAACGCAGGTCGGCAGGTTGATGAACGGCCTTTATTCGGCCCAGAAAGCGCATACCCTCAGCAAGGTGGCCGATCTGCCTTCCCCGGACTACCCGGCGAACTATAACCTCCTGCTGCAATTCATCCAGAACCTTTACCTCGAAAATATTGCCAATATCAGTTACCATTACCTGAGCCAATACCATCCGAAAATGGATGCTTATAGTCCCTTCAAGGATGCCTATACCCAAAGTACACAAATCAACCAATAGCGATCTGACACATTAATACAAACCAAACCATACAAACCGTTCTTCATGTCAACCCCAAAAAAAATCAAGCCCTCCCTTTTCCTGGTGACGGCCCTTATTTGCCTCCAGGCGCAGGCCCTGCGGGCGCAGTCTAAGCTCAGTATCGATAAGGTCTATTCTGCCTACCTGCGTAACAGCGGGACGATCGGCGAGAAAGGACAGATCAAGGGTTATTTCTTCCTCTACCAGAGTGACAAGATCGACAGACATACGAATGAATACACCTTGCAGATCCTCGATGAGAACCTGAACAAGGTACGGAGCATCAAATTCGAGGATTCGAAGAAGCTCAGCCTCCTGGAGGCCGCGTATAATGGCGGCAGTCTTTCTTTCCTGTTCAAGAACGAAGATAACAAGACGCTGGACATGAAGATCTACGACCTGGATGGCAAACTTAAATACACGTATAGTCGTGCCTTCGATAAGAAGACGGATGACCTGATGAAACAATATGAGACGATGCATACGGATGAAGGAACGAATAAGAACGTATTCGATATTGGCGAACAGGGCTATGTTTCGGTATTGCCGATGCGCGACGGGAAGCAGCGGACCTATGAAGTGGATTATTATTCTTCCGAGTCAAAAAAGCAATGGACCTATGTTCCGACCGACGATGAAGAGCGATATGCTTTTGCTGAATACCTGGGCAGTACCGACAGCCTGATCGTCCTGGAAGTCATGAAGAAGAACAGGGCGTTGAGCGGAAAATCGAGCTCGCACCTGGTGGGTATCAATTTTGTCACAAAGAAGAAGGTGTTCGATATTGACGATGCCAATGAGGATCGTAAGATGGTGCCTTCCAGCGTCGTTCCCATGGGAGACGGGAAAATGATGGTGATGGGCGGATTTTTCGATAAGGATGATAATATCACGAAGGATTTCAGCAAGGGGCTGGCTATATATGAGATCTCGACCAGCGGGAAGATACTATCGAAATCGTATAATACCTGGGCGGGAGATTTTGCCCGGTATCTGCCGACTAATAGCAAGGGGAAGATCGATGATCTTGGCTTCCTGTATATTCATAAGCTGATACGGACCCCGGATAATAAATTGTTTGTCGTGGGGGAGGGGTACAAAAGGGTTGCGAATGCAGCGGGTATTGCGCTGACCGTTCTGGCGGGGGGCCGTACCTCGGTGGGTGTTACAAAGATCGTCATCACGGATATGGTCGTTATGGAATTCAACGATAAATACAAGGTGGTGGGCGCCACTATTTATGACAAGACCCGGAATTCGGCTATATGGAGTAATGCCAGCGATTACAACAGCCAGCATATGATGGCCATGTATCTTAAAATGAGCGGGGCTTTCGACTATGAGTTTACTACCGGCGAGGCGGATAATTCAAATTTCGCCGTTTGTTACAGCGATTGGGTCAGGAGTTCCGATTATAAGGGACAGACCTTTAATTCCATCCGGTACAATGGCAAAAAGTTCAGCACGGATAAGATCGAACTTAAGTCAAAAGCCAGTACCTTGAAGGTGTTTCCGGCCAAAGCGGGTTCCGTCATGA
>Ga0307516_10001855_pt1 | contig 28962 bp, 23 predicted proteins | sample 19_EM_MG_FD_203310 | JGI IMG/M metagenome (GOLD analysis project Ga0307516, IMG submission 203310) | Populus trichocarpa ectomycorrhiza microbial communities from riparian zone in the Pacific Northwest, United States - 19_EM | ecosystem: Host-associated > Plants > Roots > Unclassified | place... | reverse complement strand
CCAGGAAGCAAAGACCGGCGGCGGCATAGTTCGCTGCGGGGCCCTTAATAAGTTTCTCCATCCATTCCTTCACCCAGAGGAATCCGAGCCCGATCCAGACGGCAAATACATAAAAGGAGCCTGCAAAAGCATAGTCACGTTCGCGTGGCTGATGCCCCGACTGGTTGAGATAAAAGACGATGCCAAAGCCGGTGATCGCAAAGAGCAGTCCCGTCACGAGGAAGTCCTTGCGGCTGCGGGTGTATTGGAATACGAGCCCGATCAGTCCCAGGATCAGGGGCAGCATATAAAGTCGGTTGTAAGATTTATTATGGGTATGGATGCTGTCGGGCATCTTGCTCTGGTCGCCATATTTCAGGTTGTCCAGGAAAGAGATCCCGCTGATCCAGTTGCCGTCGCGCACATTGCCAAAGCCCTGCAGGTCGTTCTGCTTACCGGCAAAATTCCACATAAAGTAACGCAGGTACATCCAGCCTGCCTGGTATTTGATGAAATACTTGATATTGTCCGCCATCGTAGGCGCGTCCCCCTCAGCCAGTCCTGTATATTCCCGGTATACGTCGACCTCCTGCCGGTCGTTGCTGCTATTGTACATACGGGGGAAGAGGTGGGCGGAAGGAGTATTGCCCCAGTCCTGTAAAGTGATATTCCCGGCTACTTCATATTTGTCTTTTCCTTTTACATAAAGATCTCCTCCATCCACGGCAGGGGGCTGATCCTGGAAATCGGGACCATAAAGAAGCGGCCAGTCACCGTACTGATCGCGGCTGAGATAACCTACAAGACTTACGGGATTGTCCACATTATACATATCCACGGCCGGGTCTGCGCTCGAGCGGATGATGGTCGTAAAATAAGTGGAGTAACCCAGGAGCATAAAGGAGGCGCACCAGAGGCCCAGCTTCAGGTAATAATATTGTTTGCGTACGGCCCAGCGGATGCCGAAGACAAGGATGGCCGCCACGAGAATAAAGAACACGGCAAAGCCGACAAAGAACGGCATGCCCAGGTTGTTGACGAAATGGATGTCGAACCAACCTGCCCCCTTGATCGTATATTGAATGACGAATTTCAGGATAAGACCGGTGATAAAACAACCGATGATCAACGCCAGCACCGTACCCATTTTTGTAGGCTTATACCGCCGGAAATAATACACCATCACGATGGCGGGGATGGTGAGCAGGTTGAGCAGGTGAACCCCGATGGAGAGGCCCATCATATAAAAAATGAAGATGATCCATTTGTCGGAGCCGGGTTGATCGGCCACATGTTCCCATTTGAGGATGGCCCAGAAGACGAGGGCGGTGAAAAAGGCGGAGGAGGCATAGACCTCCCCTTCGACGGCGCTGTACCAGAAAGAATCGCAGAAGGTATAGGCCAGGGCGCCGATGACACCGGCGGCCATGATGGAAAAGATCTGTTGGGCATCCAGAGAGGCGATGGTCTTATCTTTCTGCACGATCTTACGGGCGAAATGGGTGATGGTCCAGAACAGGAACAGGATGGACATGCCGCTGGCGACGGCACTCATGAAATTGACGCCCCGGGCGGCGGTGAGGGGATTATCGCCGAATAAGATGATAAAGAATCGGCCCATGAGGACGAAGAGAGGTGCGCCGGGCGGGTGGGGGATCTGGAGTTTATAACAACTGGAGATGAACTCTCCGCAGTCCCAGAAGCTGCCGGTGGGCTCCATGGTCATAATATAAACGCCGCAGGCAATCACACACACGATCCAGCCTACGATATTATTCACTCTGTTAAAACTCAAACTCATATAGAATGGCTTTTAATGGAAGTGACAAATATAAGGGCTTGCCGCTATTTTACAAGTATCTTTTGCACATGCCTTCCGGCATCGGTTTCTATCCGTAAGAAGTAGATCCCTTTGGCAATACCAAAGAAGGAGAGGGTATTTTGCATTCCGGAGACGGCTACCGATTTCAGGATCCTTCCCGAGACATCCATCAGTATAATACTATGGCAGTTGCCGGGGGTATTAATGGTCAGGATGCCACCCGCATCGATGGGATTGGGGTGGATGCCCGGAACGACCACGGGTATGGGGATCGTATCCTTGGAGATCGTATCCGTGATGCTGCGGATCGGGGAATATTTGAAAGATCCGTCCAGGCCGATCATTTTCAACCGGTAATAATTTACTCCGTTCCATAAGCCCGGATCGGTGTACTGGTAATGGATCAGGACGCCGCTATTTCCATGGGCGGCCGTGGAATCGAGCTTTTTGAAATCGGCCCCGTCGCTGCTCTTCTCTATCAGATAGCGGCTGGTGGTGGCTTCTTCCATTGTATTCCATTGCAATACGCCCGTATGTCCCGCCCTGGTCGCCGTAAAGGACAGCAGGGCAAGAGGTAAAGGGCTTTGCGTGGAAAGACCACTGTTGATCCAGAACTCGGAGAAGCCGCCCACCTGGTATTCGGCATAATAACCGTTGTCATATGGAAGGATGCTGAGATCCTTATGCGGCTGCAGGAAATGGAAGGTCCCGCTCGAATCATTGACCAGGGTGCTGTCCTCTTCCGTAAGCACCGGGCTGCTGTATTGCGTAACACCTGCCTGGTAAGCATCATGCAGATTGCTACAGCCGGGGCATCCGGTGGCATGGATCAGGCTATCGGCTTCCGCGTCCGTAAAATAATACCGGACGGAAACATTCGCCAAAGGAGGATTCGTGGGTTGCAGGACGATATTCCTGTTCAGGTAGTACAGGCTATTGGTATCCCGCAGCGCTCCGGAACGGATAAATACTTTCACCGTCGTACTGCCCAGGTCCTGGCCATTGGGATTGATCGATGCGACCCGGCGGCCGCCCGTATCGAAATGGATCCAGTTGTTACCGCTGACCGCCTGCGTCAATCCGCTGCCGATACTTACCCCGGTATAGATAGGGGTCTTATCGAATATATGGATATCGTCGATGCCGATGCCTTCATAGGTAGTGCCGGGATCACTGCTCATCACGATCCTGAACCGTATTTTGGACGGATGAACGGGAATATCATAACTCGATACATGCCACTTGGGGTCCGATAGTTGCCAGGCCTTTGTCGTCGCATTATCATACCAATGGATCCCGCTACCGGCGGCGCCCAATTTTATCCAATTCACGCCGTCCACACAGTATTCGGCCCAGTGAAAATCGCAGTTGCAATTATCCTCCGTCTGAAAAATATGGCTGAAGGACAGCACGGGCTGAGTCAGTCCGCTGAGGTCAAAGCAGGGGGAATACAAATAGGACTGCTCGTTGTTATTATAGGTTCCTTTGAGACTGGTGACCCAGGCCTTGGTGCCATTGGCCGCCTTGTTGATGACGGTCTTGGCGGGCACGCCCCATTCCCAGCTATCATTGAGCCCATCCGTATACCAGTAACCGTTACTGCTTTCGAATCCTTCCAGGTAGGGGTAACTGGTGATGAGCGGGGTCGTTTGGATGCGTACAGGCAGTAAGGTATCGTTACGATGATAAGTATCGCCGGGATAGCTGACCCAGGCGGTCAGGATATAAAGCTGGTAGGCGGCAAGATCGGCCTTATGCGTGAACACATAGGTAATGGAATCAAAAGGATTGATCAGCGGGATGCTCTCGGTGACGGATATCCCGTTGATGGAATAGGTGACGGGTATATTATGGGCCGCCATAGCCGTATAGTTCTTCACCTTCACAGAGATGGTCTCGGCATTGGACAGGTTGCAGAGATTCGTGACGACGGGGTTCACCAGCGTGGTGACCGCCATATCGTTGACGGAACGGGTGACCGTAATGTCGTCAAAGGAATAACCGTCATCCAGGTTCCCGTCCGGGATCGACGAGGTGGCGGATGTATATCCCTGCTCTCCGAATTTTACCTGGAAGCTGCTGCCGATGGCCTGGGCCGGGACGGCATGCGTCAGCGTCCCCGTGATATCGATGGCGGGAGAGGTCTGGTAGATCCCGAAGTTGGAGGCGATCGAATCCAGGGCATATACGGGTATCCACGCAGCCTGGTCATTGCCCCTGATCCATACCTGGTTGCCCGGCCGGCTGAAATCCACACCGTGGTTGAGGTAATAAAAATCCAGCCAGAGCTGGTCCGTAGCCGTATAGCCGGACAGGTTGAACGTGGTGATCAGGCTATCCGTCGTGGAAGTAGTGGCGCTATAATGATTCTGGTCGAGGGTGGCGCATCGCAGCCCTGTCCTGGCAAAACCGGTATTGACAAAAGTACGGACCCTTCCGTTGGCATTGCTGGCGCGAAAATCGCTGCGGTCCGACCCGTCCAGGCCCAAAGTGGGAAGGATATAGGCCTCCGGCAGAGCGGATTCAAAACCTTCCGTAAAGGCCGGGCTCAGGATCAGCGGATCATTCTGTAATTGTTTGACCACCCGGGTAATCGTATCGTTGCCGGTCCGGGGATCCCCGGGATTCGTGACCCACAACTGCAGGGTATAGACGCCCGCCGCGGAAAAATCATAGGGTTGGGTAAAGTTGTATAGGCTGGTGCCGTTGGATGGTATGGTAGTAGCCACGGGCTCCGTAACAACAGGGCCGCCGTTCACCCGGTAGGAGAGCGTATAAGCGGCGGCGGTAGGAACAGAACCCAGGTTCTTTAACTCCACCTGGATGACCATGTTGTTGCCCAGCGCGGAGGAAGTGAACGAACGTCCCGTCACAGGCGCGATCAACGAGTCCACCGTGAGATCATTGTCCAGGGCCGTCAGGAGACAGGCGCCGCCGGACGGCAGCACTTTGGCAGCCAGCGAACGCCTTCCGGGCGTGAGGCCATTCACGGCCCTTACCGCCAGCCAGTAAAGACTGTCCCGTCTCAGGTTGCCCAACAAATAGGTCGTGGCGGTCGTATTGGCGATGACCTGCATCGAATCGCCTTTTAATTGCAGAATATCATAGCTGGTAGCAGAAGGGATGAGGGCCCAGTCTAGCTGCGCATAGCCCTGGCAGGGATTGGTGAGCGTGATCACCGGCGCTCCCAGAACGGTAAAATTATAGTGGCTGACATCGCTGTAGGAGGTACCGTTGCGGCTTACGCGGATCAACCCCTGGCTGGTGGCTGTGGCCGGTACCACCCATTGGTACATGCGATGGGTGCCGGGCACCGAATTGTCGATCGTTGTCCAACTGCTGCCATTATCCGCCGAATATTCCAGGGTAAAAGGGTTCGTGTCATCTCCATTGGCTTCCCACCGGATGATCTCCGGCTCGCCCGGCACCCAGGTATCGTTCCCAAAAGGGTATTGGAGGATCACCGCCGGCGCCAGCACCTGGTAGGCGATCACATAATTTTGCGGGCCGCTGGGTACCTGGGTCCCTGCTATTTTGATGGTAACATCACCGGCGGGGGGATTGTTGATCACCACCTGCTCGATATTATTGAGATGGTCGGCGCCTTCGACGGCATTATCCGCACAATGGGCCGGGCTGGGATCTAAGATCAGGGGGAGATGGTTCGTGCCATCGGAGGCTTTGACCGCAAGATCAAGGTCATTGACGAGGGTAGTGGACGCAAAAGGGGCCGCCGCCGCATCGGGCCAGTATAACAACACTTTTACCTGTGCCGTACCGGCCGGGATCCCGGGGATGGTAAAGGTCGCCGTCCCTGCATCGGAGAGACTGCCCGTAAAATATTCGTTGTGTTCCATCGTCTCCACCGCTGCACTCGCATTCAGCATCCCAAACCCGAACGTATAGTCGGGACCGGGATTACCGCGATCCGTCGCGGTATTGCAGGCAATGGCCTTAATAAGAGCGGCCGATGGGTCGCTGCCTCCATGCAATTGCCGGTAGCGTTCATAAAGGAGGGCCAGGGACCCCGTGACGGCAGGGCAGGACTGGCTGGTGCCATAATAAGTCCCGTAGGCATTGTTTGGGAAAGTCGACACGATGCCATAGCCGCCCGCGACGATCTCCGGCTTGATGCGCCCGTCATTGACAGGCCCCCTGCTGGACGATGGGTCGATATAATATAATCCGTAGGGTCCGTTGATGTTGACGGAATTGCCCACCGTCAGGACGTTCTTCGCGCATTGAAAACCGGATTTCACCGTTGCGAAAGCCTGCGCATAGGGGCTGCAGGCGGGATCATCCCCGTCATTGCCCGAGGCGAAATCGTGGAGGAGATGGGGGTAACTGCTCAACTGGTCGTCCACATAATTGCTCAATGCGTCATATTCCCCGTTGTATAAACAACCGGAGGGGTAGGCCGTATAGGAATTGCTCGTCAGCACCATATGATAGTCGGAACTATAGATCGGGGCGTTGACGAGAATGTCGGTGTAAAGCTGGCTGACAATGGTGGCTTTCGGCGCCATCCCCTTATTGCGTGGATCAAGGATCCCGCCGCCGCCCACCGTGCCGGAAACATGCGTACCATGATTGGCGACGGGGCCGGAGAACCGTTCGATCAACCGTCCCGTAAAATCGACATGCGTATAAGGGTCGGAATTGTCTCCAACTCCCACCGTTACCCCGCGGCCCTGCAAATTCCTTCCCGAAGGGGACGCGATGGCGTTCACTCCCTGCGTGGCCCGGTCGTTATAATTGAGTGGAAAGCTTTTAACGGACTGCATGCCCAGGTAACTGACAAAAGGCAGGGCGGCTATTTTTAGCAGGGCATCCCGGGTTGCCTGTATGAACAGGATATGATTCGGCCGGATCTTCGTAGATACAAGACTGGCTCCGGCCTTTTCGAGCTCTTTGCCTACTTCCGCCGCATCCATTGTTCCGAAATACCCGACCGCAACCAGGAAGTCCCGGTCATGGCCAACCGCATCCGGGTTGTCCAGGAGCTGCCTGGCTATTTTGAATCTCGCAGGAAGAGGGTGCAGGCCGCTGACCCGATAACTTTCAAGACCGGTCTGCGAAAAACCTTCCGGAATTTCAGCCAGGAAAGCATTGCCGGGAATATAATCGAAGAGGCGGATCCCTGCTGCCGACAATTCCTTTCTTTCGGAAAGGCCAGGTAATTTGTCGAATTGCAGCAGGACGTAATAATTTTTTTTATAGTGGACGGTGGACAGGCTGTCCCGTACAAGCCGTTGCTGGTGGATATTCCGGGCTCCGGTAAAATAGCCGTTCTTAAAAAGGATGGGCCGGGGGGTATTTTGTGCCTGCGGGCGGAAGGGCGCCATAAAAAGGCCGGCCAGAAGCAGGGCGATGATCCTGTTTCGTCGAAAGGGCAAGGGATATAGTTTTTTCCTATTCAACACTTTACAAATGGAAAATCTCCTTTTTTATTGCTCTTTTCGGAGGATATTTCTTAAATGCCTTAAATTGCCGCATTATTCGATAAGAAGATACAAAAATATGTATAAAGCTGTATTCCTGGACATGGACGGAACCCTCCTCAGATCGGATCATTCCGTTAGCCCGGCGACGAAAGGTACCATCCGGAAACTCACTTCAAAAGGAATACCGGTGATCCTGGTATCTGCCCGGCCCCTGAATGCCATCCTCCCCACAGCCCGGGACCTTGGCTTGCAGGATTACCCGATCGTCACTTTGAACGGGGGGTATATAGTGGAGAATGAAAAGCCTGTCTTTCAGGCAATTGTCGACCTGGAGGCAACGGCGAGGGTCACCGAACTGGTGCATCCCTTCAAGGCCACCATCGCCTATTATCTGGCTACGGAATGGTATTCCGAAGTGAGCGATTCCTGGACGGCGCATGAACAAAAGATCATGGATGTGAATATCAAGGTGGCGCCGATCGCCGAATTGATCAGGGATTGGTCAGCAAGGGCAACGGGCCCCAATAAGATGATGGTCATGAGCGAGCCCGAGACGATCGCCCTGGTGGAGCAGCATCTGAAATCCGTATTCGACCATACCCTTAATATTTATCCTTCCAAACCCACCTACCTGGAGGTCATGGACCCCAAGGCCTCCAAATCCAATGCCGTGCACTTCCTGATCGACCGGATGAAGATCGACCGGACGGAAGTCATTGCGATGGGAGATAATTATAACGACCGGGAGATGATCCGGTTTGCGGGAATGGGCGTGGCTATGGGTAATGCCCCTGCCGAAATTCAGGCTGCGGCGGACTACGTGACGGATACCAATAACAACGATGGAGTGCGCAAAGCGCTGCAACACTTCTTTGGGGATTTATAGATTTCCCACTTATAAGTAAATCTCCTAATCTCAAAATCAGCAATCACTATATGATCTCATATAGTCGCGCCAGGTTGATCAACTCCACGGTATTCGAGATCTTCAGCTTATCCAGGATACGTGTCTTATGCGTTCCCACGGTGGATTTATGAAGGCTTAGTGTATTGGCTATCTCCGATACGGAACTTCCTTTCAGCATTTGCAATACTACTTCGAATTCGCGGTCGGAAAGGTCTTCGAAGGGGTTGTCCTTTAATTTTTTGGTCAGTTCCCCGGAAAGGATCTCGGCCAGGTTGTCGCTGATATATCTTTTTCCACCCAATACTTTCTGGATGGCATACTTGATCTCCGATTCTTTTGAATATTTATTCAGGTATCCATGCGCACCGATCTTCAGGAATCGCTTGGCGAAAAAGACTTCCTGGTTCATAGTGAAAATGATGATCTTAAGCGTGGGATATTCTTTTAAAAGATAGGTCGTAAGGCTGAACGACTCCGTATGAGGCATGTTAATATCCAGGATCAGCAGCTCGAAAGAGGCGGATTTCATTTTCTTGATGACGGTCTCCCCGTCTTCGGCCTCATCGATGGATACATCCCGGATAGAGCTGTTGATCAGGAGTTTAAGACCGGCCCTAACGATGGAATGATCGTCTGCGATTAAGATATTATGCATGTTGTTTTCGTTTAAAAAGCGAAAGGGTGCGATCCCAAATATAAACCATATACGCAATAATCAGATGAATAGGATCGAAGCCTTTATCCTTTTTGTGCTTTTGCCAGCATTCTTCCTTTGTATATCCGGACGGTCGTCAGCAGCTTTTTGTATTTCGGGATCACCGAATTCATCAATAAGATATAAAAGGAAACGGACAGAAAAATAAGGATCAGCCATTTGTACCAGCTATTTTCATCCAGGGAAGTCGATGCCCCTCCATGGAGCAGGGAAAGTAATTTCCGGATACCGATCAACAGATAACAGCCGGCCAGGATACTTATGATCCGGAACGAAACGATGTATTTATCCAGCAGCGTCTCCAACTTGCCGAGAAAAGCGAGTAGCCTGAGCGAAAGTAGGGAGGAATAATCGGCATAGAGCAGGATCCGCGTATGGTAATAGATCGAATACGCAAGAACGACGAAAAGAAAGGCTTCCTGGTACAGATCGTTCCCGCCCGTTCTCCAGGAGCTCCGCAGTTGCCAGCCGTCCAGCAGCCAGAGCGCCGAACAAAGAAGGATCCTTCCGAGTAGTTTGTTTTTCAGGTAAAAGGCCCCGTTCAGCGGGTTGTTCACCACCATCTTTTCCAGATCGGAGCTTAGAACGGGACGCTCTTCCATTGACATTTCGGGGAAATTCTTCCAATGTTCCTGCAGGTTCTTTAGGTCCATATCAGTTTTTCCTTTAGGTAGGGGATTAGGGTTTTCTTCGGGGACTCAGCCTGTTCTTTTTTTCCGGCGGTGGGCATTCCTGTTAGACCGGTCCCATCGGAGGACAGCTTTTCAAAGTAGAGAAAGAGCTGGATCTTTTCATAATCCGATACTTCTCCGACGGCTTCCCTGAATTGCAGGATGCTTTTCTGATAATCCGGTGATTTAAATTCGATGGCTTCCTGCGGCTCCGCAAGACCCGACTCCGTCGCTGCAAGACTTTTGGTCAGGGAATGAAGGACCGCGGTGTTGATACAGGCTCTCAGGAAGAGCGTTTGCTTGGCCTCCCGGGTCTTATTCGCCTCGATACTTTGATGAGCTCCGGCGATAATACGCGCAAAAAGACCCTGATGTTCCTTGTAACTACTGGCAAAAAGCCGGCAGATGGAATACGCTTTCCTGTGTTGATTCTTGAGCAGGGAACGAGTGTCCCCCTCCGGGTTGGAGGTCTTGTTGAGAGGATTCATAGGCGGACGACTTTAGTTTCATGAGGGTTGGATTCGACCGTAAATATTTTAATAAAACAGGAGGAAAGTTAATTACAAATGCTTTTTCCCTTACGCAAGAGGACAAGGGCATTTGGAGGGGTTAAACGGCAATCTTTTTTTATTGAAGGAACTACAATTTAAGAATATTAGGCATGTGTTTATGACGGAGGCTATTATAGAACAAAAACTACAATAGATTAAATATTTAACTACATAGGGACGCAGCCCTAATTAATAACTTGTAGGCTAGTAAGGTTAGTAGCTGTGATAAAGGGTTGATTAAGAATGGCCGAATAAACTTTAATTCAATGAGTTATGTATCTCTTGAAAATTCAGAACCTTTTCTGAAATGTTTTGAGGTGATCGCAGAGGACAAATCTTGTATCGTATCTGATTCGGTTCTTTATTTTGGAGGAAAAACAGGAAAGGGCTTTATTACCGTCGCCGGGATACCCAGCGGCATCGAAGTCCTGGCTGTCAACGTATCCATGCTCACAGATGACCTGACATTCAGCTTTTTACCGTCTCAAAGCGCCTCTTCCTACATTTTAAGCTTTGACGAGATCGGGACCCCCGGCAAGGAAAATGAGCTATCCCTGACCTATCCAGGCCTTCCCGGCGAAAGATTCCATTCTTCAGTGACCATTACGGATGCCGACTATGGCAAACTGGTGACCTATCCCAAGGAAAGGGTTATCCGTTCGCTGATCGTTCGGGTCCAAAAATCGAGCCTGGACGGACTTATCCAGGATTTCGACGGAGGAACGATCCGGTCCATCCTCCAATCGACGAGTACGACCTCCTCCCTTAGCTGGCCCATCACGTTCAAATACCGCTTGCTGATCAACGATTTCATGTCGGAGATCCTGCAACATCCTTTCCGCGAGCTTTTTACGATCCGGAATATCTCCGTGCTGGTGGAATACCTGTTGCAGCAGTTCTTTGTGATGGACAAACTGGTAAAAGAAGGGGATTACCTGAGCGCCCAGGACATGTTCAACCTCACCAAAGTAGAACAGCATCTCTGCGCAAACTACCGGACGGAATTCCCGGGTATCGAAAAATTATCCCGTATTTCCGCCATGAGCCCTACAAGCCTGAAGACAAAATTCAAAAAATATTATGGAGAGACCCTGTTCAGCTATTATCAAAAGAACAAATTGGAGCATGCCAGGAAGCTATTGGATAATAAAGTGCCGGTAAAGGTCGTCGCGACGGAGATCGGGTATTCCAACCCCTCTCATTTTACCCTGGCCTTTAAAAAAGAATATGGTTTTTCCCCCTGGCATTACCTGAACCCTCATTAAGGAGCGGCTCCGCAGCGACCCATTCTTACTAACCCTGAAACAGATAACTATGAAACCCCTAACCCAATCGACCACACATCCGAAGACCGGACTGACCCACCAGTTCTCAGAAAGACTTCCTGTCGGATTTACCATTACCTGCATCAGCCAGACTTCCGAACAACTGGATATTACGCTTCCGGCCCGGGAAGAAGAAGGCCTCCTGCTGACCTTTATTCATTATAAAGGAGAATTGCAGATCACCACCGGGGATAGCCGGGAAGCCTTGCAACAGACCGGTCCCGGCATCGGCCTTTTATCGTCGGCCGACAAACCCTTACGGTTCTGCTCATCCGCGCCCATTCAGTTCTCGGTGGTCAGCCTGTTCCTCAACAGGGACTGGATCAATAACTTTATGAAGGACAACGAGAATTTTAAGAAAATAGAACAGGTACTGCAGAAAGAAGAAAATATCGTCTGTTGCCGGCTTGGAAGAAAGCAATTGACTCTTTTATCTTCCATCATGGCCTATAAGGAGGACAACGGGAGCAACCTCCTGGAGATCCAAAACCATGCGCTGGGCCTGCTGGAATACAGCTTTTGCTGCCGCCATCGCAGCCTGTCGGGCGGCAATTCCGCCGAGACCATTGAGAACGAAGACGATCTCAGCCTTATAAAAGAAGTGGAATCCTATATTTCGGAATATTATTGCTCGGACACTTTCACCGTGGACTCGATCCTGAAAAAGACCTACACCAGCTATCACAAGCTGAATTTTTTATTCAAGTCCATCCATGGCATGACGATCTCCGAATATATCCGCAACAAGCGGATCGAGCGCTCCAGGGAAATGATCGCGGACAATGCTAAATCGATCAGCCAGATCGCTTATGAAATAGGATATTCCAGTATCAGCAACTACATCCTGGCTTTCAAGAAGATCTACCAGATAACGCCCGGCAAGTATAAAAAACAGATCGGGCACATGGCATAGAATTGCTGATTTTTGGATTTAGAGATCTTGGGATTTAGCTTATAGGTGTTCAATCCGGAAATCGAAAAATCTCTAAATCAGCAATCTGAAATCGGGAACTTCAGTATTACTGAAGTTCCCACGCCCTCCTGGCTATCGATATCTACGCTGCCGCCGATCTTTTTCGTGAGGTCGAAAACGAAGGTGTGCCCCAGTTGCATGCTACTCTTTACATTGTCCAGGTTGTCGGCGTGCAGAAAGAAAGACACCTGCTCCTTGCTCATGCCTTTACCGCTGTCCGATACCAGGATATGGATAAAGGCCTCTTCCTCATAGGCCCGGATGCTGATACTTCCCTGGTCGGTGTATTTGTTGGCATTGTCGACAAGGTTGCGTATGACCGTGATCAGGATATGCGGGTCGGAACAAATGGCCAGATCTTCCCTGGCCTCTATCCGCAGGGTATTCCCTTTTTGCGCCACCTGATCCGTAAAGAAGTCGTAAATCTCCTGTAATAAAGGCCTTATGGGGAAATTCCGCCGCACGATACTGAAGTTATTTTTTTGGCTGGTCACCCACAATAAAAAATCTTCCGAAAAGTTATAGATATCCGTGGTGCCTTTTTTGATCCAATAAGTCCGGTCTTTTATCTCTTCGAGGGAAAAATTAGCCTGATTGTCATGAAGATCGCCGGCAAGCATGCTGAGGAAGCGGATAGGAGAGCGCAGGTCATGGATGACCAGTGAAATGAGCTTTTCCTTCATCTTACTGTTCTGCAGGAGGGCTTTTTGCGATTCCTGGAGCTTTTGCAGGGTCTCCTCCTGCGAGATCACCGTTGCCTCCAGTTTTTCAGTTTTGATCCGCACCTCTTTTCTCTTCTCTATCAATTTGAGCCATATATGCACAAGAATGACGAGCAACAGGATAAACCCTAAAATGGACAACCCGAAAATTTCGGGAAATCTCGTGAACTTATTGATCATGCCTTAACCTTAAAGGGCTAAATATAGCAGAAATAAAAGGAACCGCAGGGCGGCTCTCCGCAATTTTTTAAATAGAGGAATTGTTGTATATATAACAATCTTAGTTACTTATACATTTTAAGTTCATACCATGGAAGCCGTCTTTGTCCGTTTGCGTTAGTGTTTTCTTATATACGGTTAGAAGCGGGCAAGGGAGGAGCTTACTTTTATTTAATTTCCGTACCATGATTGAATCAGACGTCACCGTCAATGTCTTTCTGCTATCCGCAATTTTGGGGCTGGCTGTCTTTATCGGGTACCTGTTAAAAGGCAGCAGGGTCGCTAAAAAGAATGCACGGATCCGGGAATTGGAAGAAGAAATGATGCAGGCCCATGCCGAAATACTTCAAATACAAAAAGAATATTGCACCCTCCGATCTTCGATACAGGATCCTTCCAGCCCGGTGATCTCCATGAAATTGCTTGCTAAAGAAGACTCCGGAACTTTAGCTGAGAACAAACCCCCGGAAAATTCCCCGGATGGGAAAAACAAGCGCAACCGCACCGCCTGACGGTTGAATAGATTGTCCTTTCTAGGTGTTTTATTTATAATTCAAGGAAACAAAAGCCCCCCGCTTTTCGTTATTTACAGTGGAAGACATCTCAGATAAATGCCAATACGGCCACGTTTCGATCCGCCTGTTTTTATTGGTATTGTTGAGATCTCTTTCGGTAAAAACCAATAACCTGGCTCATGCTAAATCCATTATCCCAAAGAGATAATCTATTATCTTTTTTAACTGTTGGCTTCCTGCTGACAGCCGGGGTAAGTACTGTTACCGCAAGCACGCTTCTGTCACCTTTCCCGACCTGCAAACCACCTGTTCACAAGGATACCCTCATCGGTATGGAGATTAAAATGACTGAAAGTCCCAGTTCCAGGTATATCCGTACCGAAAGGAACAGCGACCTTCTGATCTCTATTCCGGATGCGGCCAGCGGCCGTTATAAGATCCGGTTCTTCGATGCAGACAACAAATTAGTATTCGAGATCAAACAGTTCCGGGATTCTGTACTGATCCTGGAGAAATATAATTTCCGGCATGCGGGCATGTTCCAGTTTGCCTTATACCGGGATGATACGCTGTTGGAAAGAAGTTCCTTTTTTATAAAAAGAGATTGATCGTTAAAACTAAACAAACAACCCTGAAACCCAATATTCATTTTAAATCCAATCTTCTATGAGCGCCCTTAAAAACCTTTTATTTAAGGTTACCTTATCATCAACGGTCCTTGCTGCTCCATCTGGAATGACAGGAAACAACAAGGATGCCAGTTATGAAATGCGTACGAAAGATCTGAAACCTTATTATTCCTCTGTAGTCATTAAAAAATTTGTGAATTATACGTCACTGACGCCGGCGCCGGTATTTTCGGAGACCAAGGCCGCTGAAAATTCGATGAAAGCCATCGCTTATATGGCGGAAACAAAAATGGTCATAAGCCAGGCTACCATCCTCTACCAGGGTATGGGCCTGGAAAAAGCCGGTCTGGATCAAAAAGCGTTTGAATATGCCTGGAGAGGATATCACAACCTCCTGAAGAAAGGCATTATAAGGAAAAAGAGCGTATTGTCGATCTGTGATTTCAGCCAACCTTCCTCCAGCAAGAGGATGTATGTGATCGACGTGCGTCATAAGAGATTGCTGTATCGTACGTATGTGGCCCATGGCCAGAATTCGGGAGCGGAATATGCGGATTCCTTTTCCAACGAGAAAGACTCCTATAAGAGCAGCCTGGGCTTTTATTTAACGAGCCGCACATACTACGGGAAAAATGGACTTTCCCTGAAGATCAATGGCGTGGATACGGGATTTAACGACCTGGCCAGCAAACGGAATATCGTATTGCATGGCTCCAGTTATGTGAGCGTGAAGTATATGCGTAATTGCGGGACCCTCGGTACAAGCCTGGGATGTCCGGCCATTCCGACGGCTTTGAGCCCCAGGATCATCAAGACGGTGAAGAACGGAAGCGTTTTCTTTATCTATCACCCTACAAAAAAATATCTCGAGGAATCGACGGTCATTAATACGATGACCATTTGACCCCTTAAATGAATTGCTACAACTGTCGCAACGTTGAGGCTCTTCCAGATCTTGGTAACAAGATTACAAATCCCTGAAAATGCCCCCCACCGGGGGCATTTTCTTTTACTATAAGCTACTCCCGGGCAGTCGGACCGTCACCCGGCTTCCTTTTCCCTTCTCGCTCTGGATCGACAAGCTTCCCCGGATGATCTTCAGCAGATCCTTGATGATGAGATAGCCCAGCCCGTTGCCCTTTCTTTTATCGACATTTGCGGAAGAGATGATAAAATGATCCGCCATGATATTGGTGATCTGGTCCTGAGTCATCCCTACACCCGTATCCTGGATGGAAAGGATCATTCCCTCGGGTGACAGTGAGCTGCTGACGAGGATATGCCCTTCCTGCGTGAAGTTGATGCCGTTCAGGATCAGGTTGTACAGGACGATCTTTACCGGCTCGATGAACTGGTAAAGCACCAGTTGCTCATCTACTTCGTTGATCAGCCGGATCTGTTTCTGCTTGGCCATCGAATTGAAAATGCCGAACAATTGTCTCACCAGTTGATGCAGGTTGAAGCTTTCCTTTGCCAGCCGCCTGTCCTCGTTGCGGTATTTGATCCAGTTCAGGATATTGGTGGAGAGCAATTCCAGCTCTTTGGAAGTATTCATGATCTCTGTGATCGTCTCCCTTTGCAACTCCTCAGGCAACTGGTTCTTTTTCTCGATCAGGCCCTTGCCGGCCAGGTGGAGGAATTTTAATGGAGTGACCAGGTCATGACTGATGATCGAGATCAGCCGGGTCTTGATATGATCGGTCTTTTCCAGTTCCTCGTTCTTTAACTTCAGCTCTTTCGTCTTTGCGGCGATCTGTCTTTCCAGCTTATTCTCCCTTACCTGGAATTGCCGGGTCCTGATCCCGACGATCCACATGATCAGACCGGTGAGACAACAGAGTCCCAGTAGCCAGGCCCAGTATTGCTGGTACCAATGCGGAACGATCCGGAAACGGGTCTCCTTATAGCTATAATTATTTTCTCCGAACCCATTCAGTTTGCGGATCACCAGCCGGTAATTGCCCGAAGGCAGGTTGCTGAATCGCAGCAGGGGATTGTTCTGTATTTCCAGGGATTGCCATTCTTTCGACCAGGGTTCCAGCTTATAATCGATATAGAGGTTCTCCTTATTCACCCAGGCCGGGAATCCCAGTCTGAACAACAGCTCCCGGGTATTCGACGGGAATTCGGGCATCAGGAGAGAGGACATACTTATTTTTTTGTCATCTGCATAGAGATTATCCACATAGATATCGCCTATCGGGAATTGGATCCCGGCCTTCGTGGGGTCTACGGCTACCAGCCCATCCATAGTGGGAAAGGAAAGAGTACTGTCATTTAGGGCCAGCGCACAGGGCGTACAGCCTCCATTGAGTTCGGTGATATCCAGCCCGTCATTCCTGCCGTAATAATGGTAATACACTTCCGGGAGGTTTTTTTCAAAGGCATTCGTCATATCCCCGGGCCGGGCCCGGAACAATCCCTTATTCGTGCTGATCCAGCAAAATCCCTCCTTGTCGGGAATAAAGCAATGAGCATATTGCAGGTAATTGTTTTTATCCGTTGGTATCGATCTGAGAATACCGTTCTTCCAGATATAAATGCCCTTTCCATAGGTGCCGATAAAAAGATAGTCCTTGTATTTCCACAACCCCCGGATGCAGACGCCGGGAAAATGCAGGAGGGTATCCAGTACGGCCGTTCTCGTGTCAAACCTCAACAGCCCGTTGCAGCAGGCGATCGCCAGTTTACCGGGCTCCAGTTCCTGCATGGCGAACGGCACGTTATTGAAGATGTCAGCCTGCGGATGCCGGTAGACATAAGCTATTTTTCCATCGTTCAGGAACCCGACGCCAATGGAATTGGCGAGCCAGAGACGCCCTCCGGACAGAACAAAGCCTTCCGTGATCGACCCGGTCCCGGCAAGGACGACCGAAGTATGTTTGGTCTTATAGGAATAGCCATACATACTGTCACCCCGGCTGTACCATAAGATACTGTCGGGAGTCAGCAGCGTAAAATTATTGAACGAGGTCCGGATGGGTATTTCCGAAGAAAGGGGAGGGCGCCCGCCCAGGATATCGCCCTGGCTGGTGAGTACGGTCCCGTTGGACAACGGTACCTGCGTATAACAGGCCGTGCCCTGGTCGATGGCAGGCGGGGGCTTTTTCAGGGTCCGGACCCGGTGTCGACGGATCACTACGATACCCCGGGAATTGGTGCCCAGGAAAAGGATGCCGCTCTTCTTTTCATAGGTCACATAGGACAGCAGCGCATCGGTGGGGATCGCGGTGCAGATCAGCCGGGGAATAAAATGCCGGTCTTTATATTCAAGGGTCCAGGCCCGGGAGTCGGCCAACAAGATGGGATCCTGCATATTGTTCTCCCAGAACACCTGCTGTTTTTCCAGGGGTACAGGAAGTTCCAGGGGCACGGGGATCTGCTTCCGGGTAACCGTATCCAGCCGCGAAAACCCCTTTCGCCGGTTGAAGAGAAAGAGCTCCCCGCCAAGGGAGAAAAGATTGGACCCCGGCTCGATGGGGCAGATCAGGAGGGGCTCTTTCCGCCCGGTGGTATAATCGTATAGCCCGGACGGGTATTGGGTCCCGGAGTCCCTGTGATAAAGGATGATATGCGTGTCGCTCATCGGAATGGCCAGGTCCCCGGCGAAATTAAAGTTGAACCCAAAATGATCCGGAGGTTGACCGGAGGATTGACGGAACATTTTTCCCGACGCGGCCAGCCCGATCAGGCGGACGGTGGAATTGCGATCATCCAGCTTTATCCCGCCAAGGAACTGCAGCTTATTCCGGATGATAAAAAAAATATTGCCGGTCTCATCGGCCGTGTAGATCCTGCCGAGGCGGTTCTTCAGCATAAAAAGCATCCTTTCGGAAGATATTTCGGGGGTATTGGCCCTTGAGAAAGTCAGGAAATCGATGCCATTGTAGCGGGTGACGCCGGCTTCCGTGGCGATCCAGAGAAAGCCCGTTTCTTCATCCCATTCCATGCCCTTGATACCATTCGAGGGAAGGCCGTTATCTGTGGTAAAGCTCTGTATAAGATATTCATTCGATTGGGCAACTAGGGGAAGGCAGCGTCCTGCAAAAAAAAGGAGCAGTAAGAAAAGCCGTGTTCGTCTCATAGTCACTCAGGTTTCCCTGTTCAAGATACGCCTGTTCAGCTAAACCTTAATAGTTGACGTTATATAAAGTGGCTAATTCTATTAATTCTTTCAGGTTGGCTGTCATCGTCTTGTCAAAGATGCGGTTTTTAACAGTAGAGACGGTATTCATTTTGACATTGAGGGTTTCCGCGATATCCTTGGTACCGAGCCCTTTTAGTACATAGTGCAGGATCTCCAGCTCCCGGGGTGCGAGGGCTGAAAAGGGATTATTGGGGTGTTTGATCCCGGATTGGTCGCGGGAGACCTGTTCATTCTGGAGAAATTGCCGCAGGAGCCGGATCGTATCCTCCTCCGGGGTTGTCTTGGAAAGATAATGGTAGATACCGTATTGTTTCAGGGCTTCTCCATAGACTTCGGCCGGCTGCATGGAAAACACCATGATCCGCATGGACGGGTAGACCTTCCGGATATTGGGCAGGACCTCCAGGGTGCTGCCGTCCGAGAAGATAATATCCAGTACAAGGTGGGTGTACTTCTTTTTCACCAGTTCCTTCATAAGCTCGTTGCAGCTGGATACCTCCTGTACATCGGTAAACCCCAGGTGTAATTGTAATAAGAGCTTAAGACCTTTGCGGATCATGCTATGATCATCTGCCAATAGTATCTGTGGTTGCATAGTTGGGTATAGTCCTTTCAGAGATAAGTGTTTTCACCTATTTTCGATCTGCCCTCTAATTTCACGAATAAAAAAGAATGTCCAGTAGAATTAATTCTACAAATTCTTTTTATAAAGCCGTTAATATTGCTCATCGGATGGATCGGACCCCGGATATTCCCCGGATATCCCTGGAAATCACACAACCTCGTCCTTCAATATCCTCTTGCTTTTCTTATGACCCACGCACACAAAGCAACCCATTCATTGTTTGTCGACCTTGATATCGTTCAACTTAATTTTTATCTATGTCTGGTTTTCGATTAAAACTAAACAGGTTAAGGAATATTCCGTATGCTTCCTCCATACAGGAGTCATTATCTTTTGAGCTTTCTTTCGAAGTGGAATATTTTTTCAATGGACGGGGATCCGTTATGTTCGTCAAGCCGATCCTGATCAACAGTATGGTCATTTTCCTGGTGACGTTTCCCGGGGATGACCTGGAGGCCCTTGCACTCGTCTACAATAAAAAAGATACCTGGTCGGATATCGAAAAAGAATCCACCGGTCTTACCGAAGCGATCGGCGCCGCGATCGAAAATTATTATTCCAATTGCTATTTACCCTGGTCTGAAGGGCAACCTTGTAAAGAAGGATATTCCGATCTGTCATGGGAGAGTCCCGTGTTAAATTAGTTGGTCAAGTCCTAACACTTTTGCCATGACAGATCAGGAAAACGCTGTTGAATTCAGACAAACTTTTCTTTCTCTCTTCCCAACTCTCTTCTCTTTTGCCAACTCCCTGGTCACCGATAAGATTGCCGTGAAAAACATCGTTTGGACCTCCTTTATCCTGCTCTGGAATAAGTGGACGGACCTGGATAGCGAGCTGAATCGCAAGGCCTTTTTATATATCACGATCCGCAACAGTTGTATTGCTTATTCGCCCACCGGAAACGCCGGGTTGGGTAAGATCCCCACCGGTAATTTGCCGGATGAGATAGCGAAGGAATTGATGGACTTCGCTCGTGATTTTCTGCTGTCCCAGCACCCCCCGGAACAGGCTTAATTCCCCGGAATAGCATCGAAGTTTTCTCGCCCGATAGAGGTAAACCTACGCGAAAGGTTTGTAAATACCATATGATTTTATACTCCAAAACGGAATCGAACCTAATAAACCCCTTATTTCCCTTCTTCTTAATAATGAATATAATGTATTGTAGGTATAGGGGATTGTTACTAGGCTCCGGCAGAGAAAATACTAGGATGGGCCAACTAATGGGACAACTGATGATTATTTTCCCTATCTTCATGGAATAACAGGGTTCACCCATGCCCATCGTAAATTTCTATTTGAAAAAGGCGGCCGGCCCCATTCCGGATTCGCTCATCTATCTTCAATTTAAATACAACGGGAGGAAGCTGGTCTATTCCTTCGGGCAGAAGATCAACCCCGCCGACTGGTCGAAAGTTCAAAAAAGAGTAAAGAGCAATCGTCAGACGATCCTCGACGGCAGGTATGCATTGAATGAAGTATTGGACCGTCTTGAGAAGGTTTGTCTCAAGGCTTATAATGAGGAACTGGCAAAAGGGATACCGCCCGTGTCCGTTCTTAGATTTCGTCTCGATCATTTTATTCATCAGCACAAAGGCCGAAAGGAAGCCCCGAGGCTATACCAGCTTTTCGACCGCTTCATCTCCGGAGAGTTCCTGCATAAAGGCAAAGAAAAAAGTCGCCATACGCTGAAGAATTACAGCACTACAAAAAATCATCTTCACAGCTTCGATATCGCTACCCGCTACCATGTGGATTTTGAAAATATCAACCTGGAGTTCTTTCAGCGCTATACCACTTTCCTGAAAGAGGAATTAAAGCTTCAACCCAATTCCATTGCCCGCGATATCCGCATCCTGAAGACGGTGTTGGCCGGGGCCGTTCAATTGGATTATACGACGAATATTCAATTCCGGCATCAGCAATTCAAATTGGTAGACGAGCCGACGGACGCCGTATGGCTGACTGAAAAAGAGATCGCCGTTCTTTCCCGCTGCGACCTCTCCGGTAACAAACGCCTGGCGCAGGTCAGGGATCTTTTCCTGCTGGGCTGTTACACGGGATCCAAACTTTCTTCCGCCCGGAACCCGGATGGCCCCGAACATCCGCTTGCCCGGAAGATCCTGGAGAACTATGGAGGCGCCCCCCCGAAGGCCCCTTCCAACCAAAAATTCAATAGCTACCTGAAAGAGGTGTGCCGGGCAGCCGGGCTCACCGAAAAAGGCCGTCTGCCTTCCAACCCCCGCCTGGAGCTTTGGGAATGTGTCACTTCCGATACCGCCCGCCGGAGCATGGCCGCCAATGCCTGGCTGGCAGATCTGCCGCTGGCGTCCCTGATGAAACAAACGGGGCATAAGACCGAAAAAGCCTTTTTGCGGTATATCCGGGCCGAAAAGCTGAGAAAGCCCGTAAAAGGCTCCTAATGGCCTCTGACGAGCTTCGGTGGCCGCCAATCCCGAAATCCCCAATTCCCGAAATCTCAAAATCCCAAAATCGCAAGATCCCGGATTACAGCTTGTATAGCAACGCCAGCCCCTGGCTCTGCTGGCCCCCGAAAGGAAGGATGCTGAGGCGGTGGTTGCGCATCAATTTTGTCCTGTGCAGCGCCGGTGTCAGTAATCCCGACAACGTGCCGATAGCCGTGCCCAGGGCGATATCGGTTGGGAAATGCTCCCCGGCCTTGTTCCTTAAATAACCGGTACCCGCGGTAAGGACCCCGGCCCCGGTATAGAAAAGCCATTTACAATGTGAATCGGGATGATAATCGGCATAAGCCTGCGCGATGAAAAAGGTAGAGGTCGCCACCAGCGCTACATGCCCGGCAAAAAAAGAGTTCCTCGAATTCGCCGAACGACGTGTATCGACAGGGCTTTCCGAACGATAGACCAGGGGGCGGTAACGATTTACAAAATGAACGGCAGAGGTATATAATACACCGGTCATGATCATGGCCTCGGCATATAAAGAACTTAGTTGCCAGAAATCCTTTCTCATCTTCTTATCGATCCCGAAAACGGCCAGCGGCAGGGGCATCGCGACAAAAAAGGGGATATAACTGGCATTGTCGGTGTTCTTCGAGTAAGGATGGACAGCCCAGCGGTCAAACCAGTTGATATTGCTTTCTCTCAGGTCCTGTACCTGCTGCAGCGTGGACCCATCCTTATTCTGGATCTGGCCAAACCCGTATAACGTATAGGCAGCACCGCCAACGATGAGCGGAATATCTACGCTTTTTTTGATCCGGTATGGCCGGCCGCTCCCGATAGAATCCCTGCCTCCATCCCCCTGGCTGAAGAGGGCGGACACAGACAATAGGAGCAAACAAGATAGAAGAGCTGATTTTAGCATATCAAAAATTTATCAGTTAGTTAAGCGGGTTGCAAGGACAAATTTCACAAAAAAAAAGGCGCCAGCCATGTCTGATTCATGAAATCTCTTGGCTAAATCACGGATTTTGCATCGTCTTTCCGTAATTTCCCACAAACGCCGCATATGAAAAAAAACCCTTTCGCAAACTCCGGTAACTTTCTTTTTACGATCCTCCTTTTGCTGAGCTTTTCTATCCCCGTCAAAGCTCAGGGACTTCATAGCCGCTGGGATGAACTCACTGCCAGCGACTGGCCGAAAGCGCTGGCCCTTTCCAACCAGACCTGTATCCTTCCTATCGGGATCCTTGAAAAGCACGGCCCGCATGTCCCCATCGGCTCCGACCTCATACAGGTGCGGGAATGGTCCGCCAGGGCCACTAAAAAGGAATATGCCGTAGTATTTCCGGATTATTTTTACGGACAGATCAATGAAGCACGACATCAGCCGGGAGCTTTTGCTTTGCCGGAAAGGATCGTATGGGACCTGCTGGAAGCCACCTGCGATGAAATAGGAAGAAATGGATTTAAAAGGATCGTTATCATCAACGGGCACGGAGGCAATCCGCAATTGATCCGCTATTTTATCCAGACAAGGCTGGAGAAGGAAAGGGATTATGCCGTATACTTTTTTGAGCCCGGTTCCGATTCCGCTTTCACCAGCAAGATGAACGCCCTGCATCGATCGAACCCTGCCGACGACCAGCATGCAGGCGAAAGAGAGACGTCCTCGCTGCTCTACCTGCGCCCTGACCTGGTGAAAATGGATAGCGCCGCCAATGAATCGGGCGCCAATCAACACCGGCTGGCTATTCCCAATATCTATACGGCGATCTGGTGGTATGCAGCTTACCCGAATCATTATGCCGGGGATGGCGCCAAAGCTACCCGTGCATTGGGTGAATTGGTCAACGAACACTATATCGGCCAACTGGTCGAAGCATTGAAGGCGGTAAAAGCAGACGACAAGACCCTGAGACTGCAACAGGAGTTTTTCGATCGGGTAAGAAAGAAATGAGACCGATATTAATCCAGTTTGCCTGCTTTGGCCTTTTCCTTCAACTGCTCGTTTGCCATGATCCCAACCTCGACCCGGCGATTAAGCGCCCTGTTCGCTTCGCTGGTGTTTGGATATTTAGGCTGGGTTTCTCCATACCATTTCACATCCAGGCGATGCGCGGCAACCCCTTTTGTTTGCAAATATTCACTGACGGAATAAGCCCTTTTCCGGGACAATTCCATATTGAAATCAGTCGGCCCCGTATCATCGGTATGCCCTTCGATAAGAAGATTGGTCTCCGGATATTTTATAAATACCGCCGCGACCTTTTCAAGGCTTACTTTGGCAGGATCGCTCAATGCACTGGAATTGATCTTGAAAAGAAGACCTGAATTAAACGTCATCTCGATTCCTTCACCCACTCTCTCTACCTTGGCATCGGGTACGGCCTGTTTCATCTCCTCTGCCTGCTTATCCATATGATGACCGATCAGGTACCCGGCCCCGCCGCCAACGGCCACGCCGATGATGGCGCCCAATATGGAGTTCTTGCCGCCTCCCCCGATCAGGGCCCCTCCGGTAGCGCCTGCGGCAGCGCCGATAGCCGTGGCCTTCTGTGTTTTATTCATGCTTTTACAGTTGGTGAGTAAGAAGGCTAGCAGTACCGGAATAAAAACTAATTTTTTGCTCATTTTCATAAGTATATTTTTTGGAACCTTATTTACAAATGGAGGTCTGTACCAGGTCGATGGTCATATCCTGCAGGCCTTTTTCGCGGGCTGTCCGGATACTGTTGCAAAGGTCCTGTTTTTCCGCATGGCTCATTTTTTTGGCGAGCGACCCCGCATCATTCGTTTCATATTTTTTCTGAACCATTTTTATCTGGGCCGTAATTTTAGCTTTCCAGGCCTCCGCATCGTTCTTGCCTTTCGCAATGGCCTCCTCATAGTTGCCGATCGCGGCAGAAAGATTGCCGGCCGCGACATTGATATCCCCCCGCTGCATATAAAAGTTAAGGTTGCTATTGTCCATTGAAATAGCCTGTTGGATATTGTCGAGGGCTTCTCCGTACAATTGCTGCTTAGTAGCCGCTTCGGCCATTTTGGCATAGATGGTCGCCCTTTGCGGGATATTCCGGTTTTTCCCGGTGAGGCCTGCGATGGTATTCAGATCTGCCCTGGCTTCGGCATTCATGCCAAGCCCAAGTTCCGCATTCGCCTTTTCAAAAAGGTTATCGATACTTGTTTTATTGACCTGCAGGCCTTGCCTGGCGGCAGTGAGCGCATCATTATATTGCTTTAACCCATTCAATGCCCCTGCCTTGCCGGCGTACGCCTTTTCCTTGGCATCATAGGCATCGCATTTTTGAAGTACTTTATTGAAATCTTCCAATGCGGCGTTGTAATCGCCGGATTTGTTCCGGTCCTGACCGGTTTTGATCAGGTCGTAGCATCCATTGGTCATGGTCACCAGCCCGCTTTTGCACTGGCTGGCAAAAAAGGAGAAAGTAAAAAGACAAAGGACGGACAGGTGGTTCTTCATAGTAAAATAATTTCTGGTTCCGTAAGTTCAACGGATGAAAATAGTTAGCGCGCAAATATATGGATAAATCTCATTTTGCACGCTACGGACGGATAACGACCGGGCTTGGAAGGAGAGTTCACCCGCCAGACTACCGGATTATTTTGCTATTGTTTTAGCAAAAAGGTTCACCGATAACCTGCGCTGCTAAAAGAAACATTCCGTAATTTCCCACAACGATGCTCATCTCATCCATGTCGATCAAATAAATTTCCATATGAATAAAAGACGTGATTTTATTAAGAAGGTCGCTCTCGGTTCGGCCGGCCTTGCGATAGGTAAAGTTCCTTTTGCGTTTGGCGCAAAAAGCTATAACAGGATTATCGGGGCGAATGACAGGATCCATGTAGCTATCATAGGATTGAACGGCAGGGGAGGAAGCATGGCCCCCACATTTGCTAAGCAGAAGAACGCGGAGGTCTCCACGCTCTGCGATGTGGATTCCCGGACTTTTGCAAAAGCGCTTAAAGGCGTTACCGACGCCGCGCCGGGAAACACCCCAAAGACGGAAGGGGATTGCCGGAAAGTCCTGGCCGATAAATCCATCGACGCCATCTATATCGCCACCCCGGATCACTGGCATGCGCCGCTCACTATAATGGGCTGCCAGGCAGGGAAGCATGTATACGTGGAAAAACCATTGAGTCATAATCCCCGGGAAGGAGAGATCGCCGTAGCCGCGGCAAGAAAATATGACCGCGTCGTCCAGATGGGCGCGCAGAGGCGGTCGGCCCCCGTTCTGACCCAGGGCATCGAAGAATTGCATAAAGGTATCATCGGGCGGGTGTACTTCGCAAAAGCCTGGTATACCAATGTACGTAAATCGAATTTCTTAAAACCCGGTACGCCGCCTCCCGAATTGAATTATGATCTGTGGCAGGGCCCCGCCCCGCGCAAGCCCTACCAGGATGGACTGATCCATTACAACTGGCATTGGTTCTGGCATTGGGGCACGGGCGAAGCGCTGAACAATGGTACCCACGAAGTGGATGTAGCGCGTTGGGGGCTGGGAGTCGATTTCCCGACCCGGGTAAGCTCCGTCGGCGGGCGATATGAATTTAAGGATGATTGGGAGACCCCGGATACCCAGATCGTCACGATGGACTATCCCGGCAGGGTCTCCCTGATGTGGGAGAACAGGAGTTCCAATGGAAGGAAGATCGAAGGAGCCGACCGCGGCGTCATTTTCTACGGGGAAAAGGGGAGCCTCGATACGGGAGGCGATGCCTATAAAGTATATGACTTCGATGGCAAACTGGTGAATGAAGTGAAGTCCGTGATGAAAGAAGATGCGATCGATGCCCGGAATACGGCCAGCCCGAGCCTGGGAATGGACAGTCTGCACGTAGCGGATTTCCTGGATGCCATCCGCAATCATCGCCGCCCGAATTGCGATGTGGAGCTGGGCTATAAGTCGGTTGTCGCCATGCAATTGGGGAATATCTCCTGGCGCGTGGGCCGCGATCTCAAACTGGATCCTGCCAATGGGCATATCCTGCATGACCCGGAAGCGCAGAAATTATGGAGCCGCAGCTACGAGCCGGGATGGGAACCCAAAATTTAACTCATTTTTTACATCAACTGATAAAATTCAAATAATGACCTCTTATTCTAAGAACAAGTTTTTCTCCGGCAGCCTGGTAGTGATCCTGTGTATGCTAACGTTGAATAGTATTCGCGCTCAGACGGCGCCCAACACCTTGACGGCAGCGGAAAAAAAGGCAGGGTGGCGTTTATTATTCGATGGAAAGACTTCCGCCGGCTGGGTGGGCGCTCATTCGAATGCCTTTCCCGTAAAGGAAAATGGCTGGATCGTAAAAGATGGGATGCTGACGATCCAGCATTCGGGCGGTGAAGAGGCAAAGAACGTGGGCGATATCGTTACGGCCGGGCAATTCAGCGCTTTCGACCTGTCTTTTGATTTCAGGTTGTCCCGCGGCGCCAATAGCGGCGTGAAATATTTTGTTACCCTGGAGGAGAACCCGGGCGGATCGGCTATCGGTCTGGAATATCAGCTCCTTGACGATGCCGTACACCCGGATGCAAAGCTGGGCCGCGATGGCGACCGTACCCTGTCCTCCCTTTATGACCTGATCCCCGCTATTAAGCCTGCAAGGATCATTCACGCTATCGGCGAATGGAACACCGGCCGCATTGTCGTGTACCCCGATAACAGGGTGGAGCATTACCTGAATGGCGTCAAAGTGCTGGAATATGTACGTAAATCCGAGGACTACCGCAAGCTGGTGGCGATCAGTAAATACAAGGTCTGGAAAAATTTCGGCGAGGCCGACAAAGGACATATCCTGCTCCAGGACCATGGCTTTGAGGTCAACTTCAGAACGATCAAGATCAAGACCCTGAAATAAGCGGGAAGAGGCGTCTTTAGCCCCATCGCCGGTCAAGGCTCCTGCCAAACCTGACTCTCAGGAAAAGAACAAAGAACCATAAAGCGATCGCATAGCCGAAATACCAGAGGGGTTCATCTTGCGTGGTCATGGGCGAGGGGCTCAGCATAACGAGGGAGCCGGTGGAACTGATATGCATCAACTGGCATAACCATAAACTTTTGGTACTGCAATAGACCCAGGAGATGATCACCCTCATCGCTGTCATCACCGCCGTAAAAGCAATAAAATAAAGGAGCCAGTGCGCCCCGTGCGGGCTGGCCGTACCCAGGAAATTGATCACCGGCAGATGCCATAGTCCCCATACCAATCCCAGTAGGATAGCGGAAGATAAGGCGGTCCGCCTACGGACCATCACCGGAAAGGCAAAACCCATCCAGCCGATCTCCTCCAACAGACCTGCGGGAATTCCAAAAAGAAATCCAAGAGGGAAAAAATTCGGATGATATTCCCGGGATACCGTTACTGAAAGAATGTTCAGGACCAGCAGGATCGCTGCAGGAGGGATCAGGAGCGCACAAAACCAGTGCACCGGGATATGCCGCGTGATTTTCGAAAGGAGATCTTTAAGCCCTTTTTTTCCGCTCGTAAGCCTCTTTAAAAAAAGGGCCGATAGGGAAGGGCCGAGCAGCATAATGGGAAACAGTAGGATGCCATCGAATTTTGGGATGGACTCGCCATGGATCCATTTCTTGGCAACGAGTGCAAAAGCTCCCGTCCAGGAAATAAAAAAGGTCAAGGTGAAATAGCTGAGGAGTGGGCGTTTTAAGACAAAGGTTTTGGCATTCATGCCTTGGGTTTGTAGTTTAGGGGTTTAAGGGGGCCTTTAAATGTAGACAAAGAATTTGACCTGCGGGTTAAAATCCGCAAATTTTCCATCAAGAACAAGGGGCTGCCCCGGCGGGATAATGGATACATTGAGCACTGGTTAAGTTAACTCACCAACACTCATGCTTATGTACGTTTATCGCTTACTGTTTGCGGCCTTTATCGCCTTGTTCTTTCTACCGTCAACCCCTGTGTTTTCCCAGTTCAACTGGAATAAGGACGGAAACAGCTATACGTCCGTGGAGAACGGCGCTATCGTCCGGACCAGCCTGCCCGATCTTACCAAATCTATCCTGGTGGCGGCAGATAAATTGACCCCACTGGGCCTTGCACCCCGGGAACGCTCTTCCTACCAATTTTCCGACGACCAGCAGAAGGTCCTCCTTTTCGTAAAGCCCTTCCGTCAATACCACAACAGCTTTTATTCCTGCTGGGTATTCGACCGCAAGACCGATGCCCTCGTAGCCATCGCCAAACAATTTCCCGCATCCTCCCTCCTCAATGCCAAACTATCCCCCGATGGTAGTAAAGTG
>Ga0307516_10001854_pt1 | contig 28965 bp, 44 predicted proteins | sample 19_EM_MG_FD_203310 | JGI IMG/M metagenome (GOLD analysis project Ga0307516, IMG submission 203310) | Populus trichocarpa ectomycorrhiza microbial communities from riparian zone in the Pacific Northwest, United States - 19_EM | ecosystem: Host-associated > Plants > Roots > Unclassified | place... | reverse complement strand
ATCAAGTGCAAACAAGCGACGAGACAATGGGTGGTAAGCAAACCCACGGCGTTTTTATCAAATATAGTCTGATCTGCTTCCTAGGATTCATACATGTTTAGAAGAAGCTGAGAATGAGCGGATGCATTTAATGTACGTGACCTTTTGTTTTCTCTCCTGCTCGAAATTGAGTTTATGCAGGACGTTCATGACCCTCCGGAAACCCTCACTCTTTATCCGTCTCGTAATCCTTGGAGCCCAAGGAGTGTACTACAACCTTTTCTGTAAGTCTCAAGGCGCGCGTCGAAACCATGGATTCATTGTAACTGATATACAGTCTTGTCTTATCTCATCTCTCCTCGAATATGCCATCGCTTTGTTGCGTATCTCGAAGAGGAGGCTGTCTTGACTTAGTGCGTTTCAGAATCAAACACATCTTTCTTCGTTTTCACCCACTATCGTTTTTAGCACTCGCTGTATTGAAGACCTCGAGGCTGGGCGGATCCCTGAATGGTGAGTCCTGCTCTTCTAATTTACTAGCCCATCGGATTCGAATTCTCGCTACCAGGACAAACGAGCCCGCTCCCGAGATCGCGATCGACTACTGGCGACTTCCGGCCGATGCCAAATTATTGGACGTGATGTACGCTGTGCGTTCCGACGAAACTACGCATAGATTCGTGAACCACAGTTTGGCAAACCTGAACCCTGCCACTGACGTCAACCCGTTTGCGCTCCGGGAGCCTGATATGCATGTCAAAGGAAAGAAGATCGAGTGAGATTTATAACGAAATTCGTGGGTGCATTGGGATTCTCATGTGTTCTTATTGCTAGATTTGAGAGGAGTGAAGCTGCGCAGTATGTCCAAGAGTCGCATGAGCTCATGCAGGAGAAGATTGAGGACGCTGCCAAGAAGGGTTGAATCTTTAACCAATGTGCGAATCGGTTGGCTCCTTTCAAAACCGGACATTGTTGGACTGGTATCATCGGACCTTGTATATAATTCGCCTATAGTAGGCAGTAGTAAGTACAGTAAGATTGTCGTGTATGCTGAAGTTAATCCCACCTCTCCGATCATGCTGATGTCATAAGTCTTTATGTGGTGACGCTGAGGAGTGCTCTGCCCCTTTCAGGTCCACTCTACAAGCCACTCTTGGCATGACATCTCTGTAACTCAGTCGCCACGTATGTCAACCAATGCCCATGCCTCCATCGCCATCTCAACTGCCGACCAACCTGTGCGGCATGACCACCTTCACCGCCGAGTCTTAGTGGGGCCCCTACCGGAGACTCTCATTGCCCAAACCGAAGCTCAAGTCAAGAAGAAGAAAACTCTACCTGGTTCTTCCGAAAACGCACCAAATGACGAAGGCGGTGAGGACGTACCCGGAGTAGTCAAGAACAATGCCTTCAACTTCTTCATTCGCCGTGGAGGGCGTGCAGAGGAATGGGGGGAAAACGAGGAGCGGGGGGTCAAAGAGGAGATGCTGCGACGCTGGAAGGACAGCGAATGGGCTGCCGTATGGTCTAACAGGAAGCGGAAGGACGCGTCCTCCCGTGGTGCCGGCGAGACGAGCCACAAGTGGGTGGGAGGCAGCTTTGAAGTCGGGCAGTTCCTCGGCGCGAATATCCTTGAGGATCTCGACGACCACACTGAGGAGATTTTGAACGGCGACGACGCGGAGGGCACGTCTCCCCCCCGTCGTGTTCACCGGAGGTCTGTTTCAGGTTCGCAAGTCACGCCACATGGTCCGCCTCCCGCAGGCCTCGCGTCGCTCACTTGGGATACTACATCTTCTTTGCATGCGGCGGCCTCGAGTTCTAGGCTGAAACCTGACAGCGAGACATTGGAAACGAGCAGCTTCGACTCGAGCTCTCAGAGGCACTCCGGCCCGGTTTCTTCAGATACTTACCTATTAAGGTCGACCGCGGAACAGGCTCGCTCCAACCATCTGCCAGAGTCAGGAGCTCCGTCAGAACCTGTACCGCGTCTGCTCTCGAAAAAACCATCTATTCCAGCCTGTGGCGGTTCAACACAGTTTGACCGAAAAGGAAAAGGCAAAGCTGTGCACTATGTAGAGACAGAAACAAATGGACCAGTTCTATCACCAGTCTCTGAGGTATTGGAAGGGAATAGAGGTGTCCTGGGGAATGCGACCGCTGGCGCGTCTACCATTCCCGAGCCTGTTCAGTCGCCCAAATGCGACGATAACCTAGATGACGTCATCATGAAAGGTAGTCTCCCTCCCATACTTTTGTTGCTCGAAAGCTGAATGTGCAGCGCCCCATAGACAGAATGCTTGTGCGATCTTGCTACACCAGGGCTCATTCCATTGGAAACGATTTCAACGAAGAAATAAATAGGACGACACAACACCTCGAGGACCATGTTTGGGCCGAATACGTCGTTGTCTGGCGGAGGAACAGGTTGGAGCTTTACAAGGATCATGTGCGTCGTTTTTCTTTCCCCTTTTTTTTATCTTTCAAGCCATAAACGAGAAATGTAGAAAGTTCCGTTCAAAGAATGGTTTGCCAAGCAGAAGGATCTTGCGTTCATCGTCCCCCTCAAGTCTCCCGTGACGCGTCTGTCACTTTATTCCTTTGTCGATCTTACGTTTTGTTTCACATGTCCGCCCACGAACCCGTGCAGTAATAAATCCAAAAAACGTCTGTTCTTTTTCGGGGAGGATGCCGGTACCAATATTTTTATTTTTAAACTCAAGAGCCGATCGCGAGCATATGATTGGATATGGCGATTGTGGTGAGCTCGTGGCTTGTATCCTCAACACGCTTGTTCAATTTTCTTGATATCTGAAAAACAAGGCGCCATCTTGGTGGGAAACTCCCTCGCTCCATCGCAGTATGGAACCCTCAACTCGATACGAAAGTGGAAATTGACATTCCGGATGCGGATGATGACGAAACTTACAAGGTGTTCTCTCGGGAGAACGCTATCGCTCTGTGCATGAACACGCTGCGGACCGTCCCGAATTGGAACAACCTGATCGAGTGGGAGATTCAGCAAGGCAAGTCGTTGGAGCTTGCCTGGCGTGTTGGTACACACTTGGATTGGATCTGGCTGTATGAAGACGTGCAGGGTAATCCGCGACAGTGGGAAGTTCTCTGTGGATTGGCCTTGAAGAAACAGGTGATCTATTCCATTTCGTTATTCCGACATGATCCCATCTGAAATCGCCAATCTAGGCGAGTGCATCTGCCATGTTGGAGCTGCGGGTTGCAGAGCATTTTCCGAGCTATATCCATCTCAAGAACGGAAACCGTTTGCATGAACCTCCCGCGATCGAAGGATTTCTGAACCGGATAAAGCCAGGCACCAATACGAAGCAACCACTCTACATTTCAACGCACAACGGGAACCTGTTTGTGCTCCCTGTTCAAAAGGCACTCCCGCCGTCCCCTCCGGGGTTTGCGCGAAATGGAGACGATTTGGAAACTTATGCGAAGAGCCTAAGAAAGATGGAGGCGGAGCGGGGGATCAAGCAGATCATGCATGCTACTGGCGTGACCGACTTGCGGAAAATCCTGCTGATTCGGAGGGCGATACATCTGGTGTATGAGCCCACCCATGACGAGCCTGTGAAAAACGAAAACGAAAGTGATATATGGTTTGATATATGGTCTCAATCCGAGGCTAGAACCCCGGGCGATGAGGTTGACGCGGGGGGAGAAGAAGGGTTGAAAGCTTCTGAGGACAAGCATCAGCTGAGGGTTCGACGTTCATTCGAGCTCTTGCTCATAACGGGGAATGTTGTCCGATTAGAGGTAATTTTTTTTAGAATATTACTGCGTGATCTTTTCGCTCATGTGTTCAGGCATATTCGTGCCGAGTGGCGATCGAGTGGATTGAACGACTGCGCGCGTTGGTTCTGTATTGGAAACAGAGGCACCGGATCGATGCGAAGGAAGAGATGGATCTCGCTCAAGCCTATCGCCCCCGTTTGACCCCTCCTACCCGAGTGGTTCGAGATCGTGAGTATCCTCCAGCGGCTCCGCCAGACGCATCGGCACCGCTCCCAGCTTTGGGATCGTTGTTCAATTGGTGCGTCTTGGAAGGGTGCAAACCCATTATCAAGGGAGGAAAAATATTCATGCGGGAAGGTTTATCCGGTCAATACAAGTGCGATATCCAACTCTTTCATCTGGTTCTTTCTAAATTTAGGGATGTCAAAACAGATTTGTTCAACTCTTCCTCGTTGGCGGGCATCTCATTCGGTTCCGGATAACGCCGGGCTCTGCTTTACACCCTTCCATGCACAAGAAAACGAATTTGATAGATGCGTATATCTGCTCTGGCTACCTTGCTGCACTTGCGCTTCCCGAGGGCCAATATGTTGCAACCGTGAAGCCTGCCCCACGACGATATCAGGACGGCTTGGAAGCAGAAGATCGGGAAGAAGATATGCTGTTCATGGTATGGTACCGCCCGCCGAGTGCTACTGCCCAGCAGGACGCGGCGGTCCCCGTTCCAGCCCTGTCTTCCAAGAGAAAGCTTCTGGTGTTTCGGACGAGGAGCAAATTGGAGCGGGATGCGTGGTGTTGGGCACTGAATTGTGAGGTAGAAAGGCTCGTGAGGGAACAGAAGGAGAGAGAGGAGAGGCTCAGAGGTTTTGAATACTAGTGCTCATGACGAAACAATACCCTTTACGACTGTTTTCGATGATTTTGGGACGTGTAGATGGTCAAATCTATTAGTTCACACTAGATATATGTATTACTTTTTAGGCTTCTTCGCCCTGGAAGGTTATTATTCGTCAGAGCTGTCTGAAGTGTTGGACGGTTACTCACCCGTATTTACTGCGCGCTGTCATTCGGTTGACAACCCCACCAAAGTCGAGAGCTCCTCGTACAACTTTATACCTGGTTCAACGGTTAATAAATGGCGAGGTACGGGGAGTTCCGACGCACCCGACACCCGGAAGATCCTGAGCACGACCCCCTCTGACAAGGACCACACTGTGCTCCTGGAGATTGTGCCCTTCTCCTTGGATGTACGCCTGCAACGTCTTGCCGTTCGACAACTTGACACGCGCGACTTTACGTTTCGCCGAGTTGGGTTTCTTGGGTTTGGCTATGAATATTTGGGTGCAGACGCCCTTTCTTTGTGGAGAGTTGTCGAGAAGGGGTGACCTGGACTTTTCGATCTTTTGCGGTTTTTTGCGTCGCATGGCTTGATTCATGGTTACTGATGCGGCAGCGGTTGGGTGGAAGGAACGAATTTGGAATATTGGGCTTGATTGCAGTAGAAATGGGCTACGAGACTGAGCTGTCCATAGCAGTGGTCGGGCGCAAGCCCGGATTGCAAGAAACATTAATGGCCAGTGGTGAACGTACACGATTATGTAATCATAGCGACGCGATCGTAATTTAAATTTGTCGCTCAAAGGCAAGCCTTCTTAGCTCTCATCTGTCTCTTCCTTGGTCATGCCTATCTCAACGTTTTCGCGTCGAAAATCCAGACGTCAAGATTCGTCCGACATTGAAGATGAAGCGCCATCGAATAGGGTAGTTGGGGGAGACCGCAATGGCCAACAGACACGACGACGCGCCCTTCAGGTCACTGGAGGAGGAGACGACGAGGATGACGACGAAGGGAGAATCGATATCGAAAATTTTAGTGACCAGCCTCTTGAAAAGATAGACGCACCGAAGCTTCAAGGGATCGGCAGGGATTGGATCACTATGGAACAAAGAGTTCGACAACATTGGAAGGTCGTCGGGGACGTCGCTGTCTCAATAGCAGACGCGGCCGAAGGCGAGGATGCGGAGAAGGTAGGCACACAAATTTTACTAGCACGTGTCGGCTTCTCGTTAACTGAGAATAGGATTTGGCTGAACTCGACAAAGTCATGAAAGGCCTGATTGATATTGGCGTTGAAATGCAGTCCCACGAACAGACCCTCAACGATATTGCCCAGAAGATTCTGCAAGGCGAAGCGATTGTGAATTACTCAAAAGCATGCATACTTTGTATGGCTGACAATAACTCATGTAGGACGATGCTTTTGTACTATATGACGAAGGGGTGAAGACACGAATGACACAGTACACCCAAAAGACAATGCGTCAGAAATACGCCAAAAGTGAGGAGTATGCCCTCTTCAAGCATAATATCTATGTCTGTGATTTCCTCCATCCGTGGCGTAATGGCTCATCGGTCTGTAGGAAGTGCAATTTCCGGAGAAGGCACTTCCACCCATCACTGACTTTATTCCTAAAGGTATGATTCATCGATATTATTTTATGCCGGTGGCCTCACCCTTCGTCGTCAGAGGATGGGGATGATACCGACGACGAGGATGATCTGGAGGTTGGAGGTTTCACTCAAGCATACACTTGTCCTATCACGCTAGTAGCCCTTGACAACCCGGTCACATCGTATGTCCATGAAACTGGAACGACTTTTTTGATTACAATCCTTTACTACAGGCAAATGTGTGGACACTCCTTCTCTGCCGATGCCATTCGCCAGACATTCAGGGGATCACAACCGGTTAAATGTCCTGCCGCTGGGTGCACCAAGATATTTACGCTATCTGATTTGAAACCCAACAAAGACTTGGCTAAGAAGGTCAAAGCTTGGCAACGGCGCGTCCAGCGAGCCGCAGAACACAGCGACGCGGAGGAAATTATTGACTGATCTTTCGTACCGTTGGGAGATAGGTACGATCGAATGTTCGTCTCATGCGAGTACGTCCAACAAAGATAATTTTATTACCAGCCGCGGTATTTTACCGCGTGTTTGAGTCAGTCTGTAGATCGATGCTAAACTCGTGGAGGTTGAGATGATCGACTACTGACCTCGTGTGGGCAGAATTGTCGGAAAAAACACGAGGACAGAACGAGTCTTCCATTCATCAGCATCCGACATTTATTCATATAATTCAACTCCTGAGCACCAGGGTTATGGCGAGGACTCCACCTCATCGCCAACAACGTGCTGTTCATTTGACGTAACTCGGCAGGAACTCCGGCATAGGAGGCTGGCTCTGCTCTCAGCCGACTTCTAGGAGAAATCGATGAATGGATACGATGAATGGATATATCGATGAAAGATAACGCATCGTCCTCGTATGTCGATCGCCTCATGTATCGGATGCATATGTCATTTGACCAACGGTTCAGTAATTCTATGGCTCTCGGAACGGCTTGGCTTCTGCTCCATTGCGAGTAGAGATTGAGGCAGCGTAATTTGCGACATGTAATCCCCCGGCCCGACTGGTTCGATGGGGAAGTGCAGGCGTCACATACCCAAGAGACGTAAAGCCGGCATGTAAGACTGCGAATGCAGACGAACTGAACTGTGCATAAGGCGCAGAATGACCTTATCACCAATGTAGTTTGTTTTATTTAAAAGGTACGAGGTATAACTGCTCACTTTCCATATATTCAGAGTCACTGGCAAGATCTTGAGATTTTATTATCTTCGTTTTCAACCCAACGAATCGATCACGAAATAAATTATGACCTGGGCTTGAAAAGATCACTCCCACTGGTATATTCCACTCATATTCCATGAAAAGTACACGGGAGGATCTACCCTGCGACGATTCCGCAGCGTATCAGGAATAGGTCCCGAAGGTAATTCAATGCGGAGCCACCAAGAGGAACCTGCGGTCTCGACTAAAGCGATAATGGTCAGGCTTCGACACACGTTCATCCCGCCTAGGAATACTATCTCTTTGGTTTTGGATCCGGCTACGGATGTCTGCGTGTTTTCATCAGAATGGCGTCAGGAGACGCCGTATGAACGGGTGCCTATCGTTTCATTTTGCCACGCCAGCAGAGGGAAACGATGCCGGCGTGCACCTAAAAATGAGGGGGACATGAACCTTGCTGATACTTGCAAATGCATCTTAGTCCGTGAAGATTTGGATCGCGATCCTGCATTTAATTTTAGGCGAGAGCATCCCCTTCATTCGCCGCAAGGAATTTGACGAATCCATTGGTTGAATAAAGATCCATCGCAAGGGGTGGATGTTAATATTATGGGATGCCCCCCCCTCAATATTCATATCCAATAAAGTCCAATGAACCGATATTAAATGATATCCCGTGGCGCAGATTGCGCCACCACGGGTTTCAACAAAGTATGAAGACCTAACCAAGTGGAGAACTCATTTTCTACCCGACAATTTATATCATGTTCTCGGTCTATCCGACAAAGCGAGAGATTCTGCATGAGGGATCGGTTACCGGTCTACATCAGCTAGTCAAACAAATCTTCCAAGGTTGTGTATTCTGCTAATCACTTGAAATACAGATCATTCAACTCGTAGAAGATACGCCTGACATACACTTCCAAAGTTCACGCAACAGGAAAGGGTGGAAAAAAGACAAATTTCTAGGGTGGGCTATGCATGCAAATTCATAGGAGTTGTCTGATTTAATCCGTCTCCATGCTATTGCTCGAATCCCCACTAGGGCCCTGTCTGTCCGCTTGTTCCTGAACTGCTCTCAGAAATGGCACGACACCAGTTCCAGCTTCGTCCGGAAGACCAAGGCCTCTCACTAATCCACCTAAAAGACCAGTTCTTAAAGCCTGGTCAAAGTTTGCGACGGCTGCCCGGAATTGCGGAGAGCTCAAAACGGACACATAAGTAAGTCAACCGGGCCAGGTGGGGTCAAGGAGGGTCCTTACTTTATTACGCGTTGGAGAACGTCGGCGGAGGGAGGGACCGGCAGGTCTGGAGGGAGATGTGGGAAGAGAGTGTGTATCAGCTCGGGGTGGCTAATGAAGAGCGGTGTGAGGGTTGCAGGCGTGAGGATGTCTGTCAGGGAGAGCTCTAGTAAAGAACGAAGATGTCAGTGATGTCTACTCAGAAAGACGGAAAAGAAAACCTGGTGGTGGTGCCCTTGCATTTTGCGCAGCGGCGGTTCTAAGAAGGGATTCTAGTGACGCGAGTTGCTCAGGCGTGGCTTGGAATCCTGAGGAATCGGTGGTTGAACTATATATATTACAATACGATTAGTTGCTCTATAAAGCGAAGAATTGGAGTCGTACGACGATGCCTCCGCATTCGATGTCGATGGTTGTGGTGCACTGCTAGTAGTATTCCAGGTGACTGTGTACTCTGGATCTTCGAGGAGGCCATTTAGGTTTTCGACAAACTCGTCGTCTCGGGCGATAGATGCGTCCTATGTAAGTTGGTGTTATCGAAGAGAAGTCTGAAAGAGACCTGTTGTACCTGCATCCAAAACTAGGATAATCGACTGCTCAGTGTGGAAATCTCGGGAACCAGGAAACGACGCTCACGAAGTGCCTTTGATCAGACGACGAGAACTTGAGAACATAGGTTCGGCTTGTAGGAACCACTTTAACAAAGGTCGCATCACCCGGAAAGAGAATGAGGTCCTAAAGGATGCCGATTGTAAATAACACTGAAAGATAACGACGTCGGTTTCTGACCTCTTCGACTTGGTTGGTCGTCCTGTTCTTCCAGGTAAAGTGCAAAAGGCCATCTTCGCCACTTGTAAGGATGATGGCACCTTTTGCAGGGCTAGGATCGACAAAGTTGGTCTCCTCTCTGCGGAAGGCTCGACCGGCTTTGAAAGCGAGCAATATTTCAGCCATGATCCAGGAGATGGTGGTCTGTAGGAAGAGAGGGAGGTCGTGGTCTTCGCGACGCGTCAGTCAATTTCCGGATTTGGAAGGAGGGCCTTGGCATGTCTTTCTCCAGCTACTCTCTCGACGACGAAGCGCCCGCCTGGGGTCTGTCCTCGCCCCCTACTATCGATCCTATTCGTGATGCTATAAAAAAGGAACAGATTTTGAAGTTCGTTCTCTCCCACAATTCCGCGGCGACATTTGACAATGGATTCTTAGAGATATTGCAGCATCTCAACAGGACCTCCGCAGTGGGTTTTGAAATCTTGTTTACTGCCAGATACTGACTACTTTATTATGTTTAGCCCTCCTGGCAAGGGTCGACAGCGTTCAAAAGGAGGTTGACAAGCTCGCATCGGGCAATGAAACACTGCAGATGTACATTGACAATCTGACGGTGCAGATGGCAAAGCGGAGATAACAGATTCATTATTGGATCTTGTAAACTACATCCCAATATGCGAAGCACACAATGCGGCAGTTGTAGAGCAGACATGAAAAACAGCAAAGAAGCGGGTGGTCAGTGACTTCGTGCAGTCAGCCACTGTAGAACGATATCTCTGGGAACCCATTTAAAGCCGAGCAGAGGATATGATTTCTTGACTCACAGGTTGTGTTGACTCTTCATAGAGCACTGGGAGAACGTTAGGTCCGGGATAGTAGGAAATATACAGACCCATTCACCGAGTAACACTGATAACATGAGGTCAGGGATGAGTGATCGAAATTATAGTGGACACGTACAGACACAGGTCTATCTTTGATTTTATCCAATTGACTTACAATGAAAATTGAGACGATACCAGAACAGAACAGAAATGACCACAAGGCTTACAGCGCAGAGATAAGCTCCTTGACAGGAGCATGCCCCTCAATATCATTTTTATTCCCAAGCTTCGTCATCTTGGTGACTAGAGAAAGAAGAGCAGGAAAGTGGGACTTACGACGAGTAACGGTACACCAGATAGTCCTGGCTGTGAGAGAAGCTGGTGGAGTTCGAATCTGGCAGTGTTGAACTTATCGGGCTAAGGGATAGTCAGAATTAAAGATAGGCAGGCTATATTAAGTCTGACGAACATCTGATGAATCCAGGACGAAGCTGGTTGTAGAATTATTAGTTGGTTCTGGATAATCAGACCGGCGACGTACAGTATGGCATCGACACCGTTACAATACCGCTCCCACATTGAGCGGAATTTAGGTTGGCCTGTGGAAGCCATCGGATGGTCACATCACTTCCGTCGAGAATAAACTTACCAGCAACATCCCATATTTTGAGCGTGACGTTGCCCTTTCGGACCTTTCTGAAGTTGAAGGCGACAGTTGGTACGACATTTTCGCTCCACTGCAGCCAGATGAGACACAAGAGGGGTGTTAGGGAACAGTTTACCTGGCCGGATGTTATGACATTGACGAAGGAAGTCTTCCCTGAAGCCTTGCTGGAATGTGGGAGATGCTGGGGCGTGATTAGGAGGAAACTGACCTGGAGACCAACGACAGCGATCTCGGCAGTCTTCGAGAAGAAGAGTCTGGAGGAGGGGTAAGTGTGGCGGATGGTTTGAATGGCAACAGGCACTTACCCAGTGAACCAGTTTAGAAGGGAGGAGAGCAGGCCTGCCATGGTAAGTACTTACACAGTTACAATGCTAGCAGTGCAAGATGAGATCAGACCCCGTGACCAGACACAACTCCGAGTTGTTCATGGCTCTCTGGCGCAACGCCCGACGCGTCTTCGACGCGTCCTCCAGGTCGGCCAGACCATATTCCACCTCACCGCATCCACCCTTTGACCTTTCTACATTCACCCCGACCTTCCTCACCACTCCACAAGCTACTCACAAACCTTTTTCGAGAAAGAAAACGAAGAAAACGAAACTCCAGGTTAAACCCCAAAAGACGGGGGCCCATAGCACAGCAGCAAATCTCAAAGAAGTGAGAATCCTGTGGGGAGAAGACAGTCGGCATTCTTCCTTTTGATTTCTCAACCAAGTTCCCTGATGTATCTGCTCTTAGAACTGTGCCCACCACCTGAGACTCCCCAAAAAAGAGTTCCAAAGCACAGGCAACATTCACCTCCGCATCTAACCAACACCTTTACATATTCAAGACGTCTCGAGGGCCTTTTAGAACCCTCTGAAGGGCCTGCCCTCCAAGACGTCGAACCTACGTCCCCTCACCGCCCAATACCCAAGCTTGCACATGGCCTGGATCGAGTACTTTTCAAGTTAGTCTCAGCTCCGTGTATCCTATCCGTCTCTCATAGGTCCTTCAGCCCAGGTGTCCATTGGCTACAAGATCCTCGCTCAAGAGTATACAATTTTTCACCATATTTGGAAAACATACCCAAAGTAACAGATTTTGCATTTGAGCGCCTTGTTGGCTTCGTGAAGAGCTCTCGGGATGAGGTTAGTCTATCCTATTTTAGCCGAATTAGATTCTCATAACTGTGACCTATGTTTGTTTCTTTAGGATTTGTGGGATCTGGCGAAACGCGAAAACAGGAAATATGCTGGATCAACTTCATCACTTTCTGGATTGCTCGGTCATATATACTTCTTGCTATCGGAAGACAAGACCGTTAACACGTCGAGACTTAGCGGTATCTTTCAAAGCGAGGTCAATACAACTTCTCGATTATCCAATTCCAACTCTCATTTGTGAAATTGAAGCCGAAAACATTCACCCCGGGGCAGAGAATGCCCGCGTCGGTTGTGATGACCTACAACGACGGTGTGTATGCGATAGATTCCGCCGGTAAAGATGACACCGGAAAGAATATCCTGACCTGGATGGTTTGACCCCGTCCATGTTCATCCTTTCGATTGCCAAGTTCTTATGCCTTTATTTATCAGGGTACACTTCTTGAAAAGTTTCTGACCATGTCGCCTTCCGAATTCTCGACTTATCAGCGATCGGAGTCCCCACTCCAGGGAGAAGAACCTTTGCGAGAGGCTTACCGCTATTCCAAGGTGGGCTCAATGTGATGTCTTCTTTTCCAGACTCAAAGTCGTCCCATAAATCTATCCCAGTCGGAGCAGTTTGTTATGCGCTCCCAACTGGACTGCCAGGATTCCCGCCTCCCTGGTACTGGTGTGTTTGATCTGAAAACACGTGCATGTTTGCCCATTCGAATGGATATCCTTAATTTCGAGGTAAGTAAACCAACAGCTGGGTATTGAAGACATCCTTTTGACATTCCATAGGAAAACTCTGGATATTTGATCAAATATCAGACAGGGCGGATGGAAAGCTTTGAGAGGGAGTATTACGATCTCATCCGGTCAGCCTTCCTGAAATACAGGTATGAGAATTTGAACTCGTCAAACCAGATGAATTCAAACCTTTTTAGCTTCCAAGTCCGAATTGGGAACATGGATGGCGTAATTGTTGCCTACCACAACACTGCTCGCATGTTTGGGTTTCAATACATCCCATTACAGGAGATGGATGAAGCACTCTTCGGACTGAATCCCGGAGTGGGTGATCGTATCTTCAAAAAGTGTGTCAAGGTTTTGGAGTGCATCGCATCCGAGATCACGCTTTGTTTCCCGGACCAGGTGCGAGAGTCTTGTATTTCGTCGGTTCCGCCATCGTTATCTACCATGTCTGATACCAGTCTAGTCGGTTCAATGTACCTTTGAGAAGCAGGAGAGAAAAGACAAGTTGAATATCTGGATTGAACCTACTGAATGGGAAGGGAACGAAGAGGACAGGCCCATTCAGCAGCTTGAAGTCAAGGTCACGAGCTTTCTGGGGAATGAGCTTGTTCAAGGGTCAAGAGCTGTCTCTGAAGTTGATTCCCCATGTAAGTCCTCCGTGAAACTATCCTAGTAACATCATCATGACTACTATTCAACCAGGGACTCTGCACTATTCCATTTCCAGGCTCTCGGGTATTGTCCGCTCATCATTCAAGGCAGCAAAAGCACGACAGTTTCGTGAATATAACATTCCAAGCGGCGTGGAAGACATGAAAGAGTGGTGGGAACAGCTGAATTTTGGTGGTGTTCATCGGGAGGAGACCGCGGTGTCCGTGCCGTATGACGCTAAACTATTCAAGCACCCAGGCAAAATGGTCCGGGAGCTGCGTTCAGTTTCGAGGTCTGGACGGGAGGAAACGGAGCGTCTGGCTGCCGAGGAGCTTGGAAAGCCGAAATACATACTGGGTGAGGTGGAGCCTATTCCGGCGGACGTTCTGCAGGCTCTCGCCCAAGATGCCCAAGATTCGTTGACGGTCCCTCTGGCAGACGATAACTTGGAAGCCCTAGAAACGGTCGCTGCCATTGCCGACACCCCGCCCTCTGAGTTGGAATCGATGTCGGGTCTAGACGAGGTTGATCCATCGACGGTAGAGCTGACTCCGGTGACTAGCATTGAAGACAATTTTGTCGCCATTGATTCGTCGCGCACGGATGCCGCCGAGGCAGAAGCCCCTTACACCGTCCGCCCACCTCTACCAGACGCGCCCCCAAAGCCCTCATAGGTTTACCATGGTTTGGTCCTACCTCCACTCCGTTGGTGAAGGTCCGTGGATCAAAGCGGGGTCCGCCACCTTCAAAAATGGCGGCCGAAAAGATTTTTTTCAAAAGTGGTGTTGCTGCCTTCAGCAATAACGCACCAGTCTAACGAGGGTGGGGAGCTACATGAACTTCCTAAGTACAACCTTTCAGCCTCACAACCTGATCATACCACTGTCTAATCATAATTAAAGCCAATACTGGCACTCCAACAATGGTTCAACTCTTTCAAGTTGTGAGAAAAGACGGGGTTAATTCCCTTCTCTTTACAGCGCCGAGCCGCTTTCACAAGCACCTGAGTGACATCGGAAGCATATAAGTATCCCCGGATTGACCTTTGGAAGTGCAATTCCTTGAGTCAGGTCGATCTAAAATAGAAAAAGGGAAGACGGGGTTTTGAGACGTGGCCTCTTACGGCGCGACTTATATTGAGAGTGCCGGGGATTTCTCTCTACATCCCTGCCGTGTACCATGACAGCGATTTCACAATCAGTGTCGGTGACTTTTTTCCTTTGTCACCCCCCACGATCATCGGATGTGTGTCAATCTGTAGAAATCGCGACCAACGGGTATTCGGTATATATTGAATAATGAAACCGAGTTAACAATTCTCGACGTCGGACAACCTTGACCTTTGTAATCCATGTTCCTGTAATTTTCCCAACGCTTTCGAGCATCTCTGACCTCGGCGTTTTGAGAATCAAAAAAGGTTCGATGGAACTTATGATTCGAGCTTAAACTTCAAGCTTCACTATTTCCGTACTCATCCGTTCCATGAGCACACCTTGCGCCGGCGCTGCAGCAACGTTCACGACGGCGTACGTCCCTTTCGCTAAAAATCCCGGGTTCAAGGCTACCGTGGAATGTACAGTCTGAATGGGAGCCTCAGATTTTTTTGGCCGAATTAGAAATAGCATGATGGACTGGCCTTCGAGAAGTGTTTGAGCCTGCTCGGGGTAATCAATACGTCCGGTGCATCGTCTCCCATTCGGAGGCCATCTAGGTGTGTTACACTCAGATTCACTTCGTGTGATACATCTATTGGGACTGGAAATAAAGGATAGAAACTGTGTTTCGTCTTGAATTACCTTGACATAGAACGAATACTGTGGGACATACCTTCTTTGTTGCAACAAGTGCCGACACAGATTAGCCATGGGATCGTTTCCGGGATCACCAGGGAACGGAGGGATGGGATCGATCTCAGCCCCTCGTTTGATGTACTCTTCTTTTTTGATGTGGTAAAGGGTATCGACGCCGGTCACAGCGAAGTTTACGTCATTGATTGAAAATCTAGACGGGTTGGGGAGTAGGAAGAGCCGCTGTTCCGATAAGTTGAACATCATTCGGACCAACGTACGCCTGAATAACTTACAGGATGAACATCTGACCGTTCTATTGAAAGTTCGCCTTGGGGAAACACGGCTTGAGTGCTGGCAAGGTCTCTCACGCTTGGCACCATGACCGCAATACTTCCGGGAAAAGAATTTAGATATGATCGTAGTGGGTCAAGGAAGCGTGATCGAAATAGATCAGCAGGTGTTGTATCCCCATCGCCATCCCTGATTTGTGAATGGTGTACGTCGACAAATGGGCCGATCTGAAAATACAACATTTGATCAGGAAAAGTTGGAAAGTGGCACAACGGAACGTACCAAAAGCACTACGGTGTATTTAGTGTTTTCGATGTTTTTGAGAAGTGCACGCCATGGTTTATACATTAGATCTGTATCATGGGTATATGGCCCGCAGGCGATACACATTGTGAAAGGCGAGTCGCTGAGAGTCGGGTCCACTTTAGAGTCCTTCAGACCAAGTGAGGATGAAGACGGCGCTAAACAAGGCAACTGGTGAACGCGTGAAGATGATGTCACCAGGAAGTCTGATGACTCTTACTGAAAGGATCTCAGTGACGAGAAACCACCCTCCGCCACCATTTCTTCCTCTGAGGGCTACAATTGCACCAGGGAATAAACCGATACTTCCCACCCCCCCGGGGCCACCTCGAATTTTCAGGCTTTGGTCAAACCGCAGAGGAACGCGAGCACCTGATGCGAGCATACGGGATGATTCTAGCGACATCGTCGTTTCCGTAAGCCTCGAGTTCGCTTGGGAATCCGCATCCAGTGTTATTCGACCGACGACTGTGGTTTCCTCCTAATACTGGATCTCAGCAATGGCAAAAGGATCAAGGTGAAATTGGATGCACATCTGTTGTTGACGAAGGATCCCCTAGGTCGGAGAGCTTGTAGTGTTCGCGAATCAGTTCTCCAAACTCGTCTATCCTGTCGTCGAGTGCTTCACAAGGGGCAGTGTCAAAAGAAGTGCATTCCTTGAGGCTACAGGAAAGTCAACCTTCGCTCCTCTCTGATATCTTCTCATACATATATCGGTCTGCGCGGCAGGATACGTGTCTGTAAACATTTACTTGAAATTAAGACTCACAGGAAGGTTGTTTTGTAAATGGCCCATGCATAGCCGGCCCTCGGAATGTGACAGCATGCGTCGAGCTTGGACCTGGGACGCCTAAGGTTTGTTCGTTTTTGAACTGTACCGCGCCCAGCTTTTGTCCTGGATTGATGTTCTTCGACAGATTTGGTGGAAGACGTGTCCGGTCGACCTTGGCGGTGTCCTTTCCCGGTATCGCACGAAGCTGTGGCTTTTTTATGTTCTCCGAGAGACTTCGCTGGATCTTAGTCTTGAGCGCAGCTATCGAGTCCTTAGTCAATGGCGATATCTCGGAATGAGTAGCAGTCGACTTGTAATTCATGGCTTCATATTTGTACTGAAGGTCCTCGGCGGTGAGATTAAACGTCTGACAGATCGCAGCACCTGTGGGTGTATTTACATGATTTGCAACGTATTCAAGGATGAATGCATACATTCATCGAGAAGGTGATCGGTGGCTCCTGCATAGTCCGCGAAACGCTGATGAACTTCTCGACGGATATCGGACGCCATTTTGGAACGAGGTCGACGCGCAAGTTACGCGTGCTTAGGTCGCGTCACGTGGTTATAGTTTACCATCTCAGATCTGAAACCGAAGAACGCTGATTAAGATCTGATTCGCTGATCAATGTCATATAGAGCAGTGCCCCCACCCTCCATGCTCTGCCATTACACCAATTCTGGGGCCGGGATGTAACTGTAATGATACACAATGCAGATTCCAACAGATCGCATAAAGGAATAGTAATGGCCGTTGGTGAGATGAGTCGCTGGTAATCGAGCAGAAATCGATAACACGCAGACGCTAACAAGCAAAAGGTGGTCGATGAACCATCCGTTAACGTATGGGGTAGATGTGGAGCGGTTGTGAGGAGTCAATCCTCAGTCACAGGTTGGTCGGATTCGCCGGTAGGAAGGTGGGCATCATGTATGAGTCCGCTTTCTTTGTTCACAGGGCTTGTCGAGTTTGTGGGCGATACCGAGAGACCGTGAGTGTTAATATGGCCGTTGTTGGGAGCTGATGCATGGGGAATGCTGATAAAAAGATGTCAATATCATATCGCAACGTCCACACGTCCACACGTACTTTTCGGGATTTGGGATGGCGGTACCGACATTGTTTTGAGGGGCCTTCCCAGCTTTGGAGAGTGCATAATCACCCGAGTCAAAGTACTTGCGGTCCTAAAGACGAGAACGATGTGAGGAGAGGTTGGGTTTGGGACAAAACTAAAGACCTTCTGCATCTTCATAAGGACGTTCTTGTGGGTTGGAAGTTTGCCATATCTGGCGAACAGTTGCTGCTCTTGGGGGCTCAGTTTCTACAATGGAATCGATGAGGATACGCCAAGTATAGGTCGCCGGTGGGTAACTCCTACGCTGATGTCAATCTTGTTGCGCTGGAAGGGAAGCATGATGACGGAAGGAGGGGAGGTCGAGAGTGAGAATACGGCCAAGCAGGTCGAGGTGGGGACAAGGCTCGCTGCAGTATGGTTGACGAGTTTGAAATACCAAATACCTTTCAAGTCTTCTGCGGGGTTCGTCGGAGTCTGAATTAAATGCTTCATTGGGAGTTAAATTCTCAGCTCCTTCCCAACTCCTTCCACAATGAATACCACAGTCGATGACCACCATTCATGTAGTTAAAAATCAATTAGAATTACACTCTCATCCTGATTTTCTGTATCCATATCCACCGTATCCATATTCACTTGGTAAGGTTCTCCAGGGTTGCGTTCCCTCCCTCCACTCAGGTGATGTCGATCAGTCCATGTGACCGGTAGGGTCGGAAGGTAGTGAGAAGTCTTATGGATTAGACCCGTTGAACCTTTACTATTGTGCCAGATCACTAAGCTCTTCGAAGCCCGTCTCCAAAAGGGTAGAGCAAGTCGAATCCGTGTCAGAAAGGATGTCGTTTGTATTGCCGTCTCCATCATGATCAGAGATAGTAAGATGCGTAGGGTCCTCTTGGTAATGGTATCCATCATCAAAATAGGAGGTGGCCTGTAGCCTCGGTCCATCGGAGAGATCATGTAGTGCTTCATCCAGTGCGTTGCTCTCTTCCTGGGCGGTATTTCGTCGAGATATGAAAGAAGACCTGAGTACTGATGAAACACCCAAAGCTGCAAGGAACACGGATGGAGATTCGGGAACCATTCTGAAGTCACCGTCCGAGTCCACAGAAAATAGATCAATGTCATCGTTCCGGGCCAGTGGAGCAGTATCAAATTGAAGTTCGTCAAGGTCAAGCAGTACCGGCGCAGGCATGTATTCGTCATCGTCGAAAGCGTCGCCTACAGGTGGTGGGTAATTGCATCGCAAGTGATGGTCTTCGTCATCGCTCCAATGTTCCAATCGAAGGCAATCGTGATCACTCCTATCCTCATCGCCTAGAAGCTCGTCTTGAGGAAATTTTAGATCTGTACGTATGGGCACGGATGGAATCATCGATGGAAAACCAAGAGCCAGAAATGATTCATAATAAGCTGGCGCTGAAGGGTTCTTGAGAGTATCATCTGGAACTATACCACCTCCAAGTTCGGGGGGAGGTTTGCCTGCCCACGAGGTGTGTTCTTGAGAAAGGACTTCGTCATCACCGTGGTCCTCGCTGGTATATGTATGGCACTGCTGGAAGATGGGTATGGCATTAGAAATGACCAGAGTGGAGTAGACTAACCTTGAACTGGAGCTGCGATAATCCAGAACGATATACTCGTTCCAGAGCCAAGGACAAAGTGGCTTCATGGGATAACTTTATCGAATGATTCCTGGAGGTTACCCGCATCATCGGAGAGAGATATTCCGCGAGCAATGTTGAAGAATGAGAAAAGGCCTTATCTTGTTGGTCATTTAAGATCTATAGATGATTCCACATCGTGAGTCTCAGCATCATGTGCATGACAATGACAGTCACCTTGAGTAGCCCTTTACATTTAGAACGAAAGGTGGTATCGGATGATCGTTGCATGATACTAAGCACCGAAGACGAGATTACTGGAAAGTATGATGCTTCGTTATGAAGTTGCTAAGAAAACGATACCAAAAAGTCATTTCAGAATCTTGGTGATTTTCCCTCCTTGCAAAGCACCACGCATACTAACCTGGCACCACGGTCCAAAGATGAGAGGATATCGCCTATGACGGATGATATAAACGTCGGTGTGAAAAGTTGACAAAAAGAATAAAGTGTATTTACTTGACAAGTTGCCAAGTCACAAAGCGCCCGACGACATTATCCAAAACAGTTCGGAAAGGCAAGGACAGTCTCTTGGAAAACGGATAACTGGTCGAATGCGCTGGACTCGTCAGAGATTGTGTGTAAGCTGTCGTTTGCCATGAGTAGCATAGGTCAAGCGCGATCAAGAAAGCATAGGTGGTAGGAGGTGTATGCGTTTTGAGCGGCAAGTGACGTGATGGCGTTAAGATCACTGTAAATATTCAATAACTGGTAGGTCAGCTCTTACTAGACAGGAGACACACGTTTGGGAGTCCCATCTTCTTCGTCAAGGAAAACGTCTGAGACGCTTCCTAGTCCCAAGTCAGAGGCATTCTGATGGGGTTACCCTTAAAAGTGTCATAAGTTGAATAATTTTAGGTGATACCGTTCGTAAGTATTCCAGAAGGTGTTCGGCGAGCGAGGAACCCTTAATATCTTCTGCAGGAGCCTGAGTGCCGTCATAGATCCCAGAAATCGTAATGACAAGATTAGATGCCAATAAGATGTCTACATCGTTTGGGAGACGAGATTTGTTGACAGTTTCGGATACTTTTCCTGCCTGTATATGATGTCGGACCGTCAGTGTCAAAGAGCCATGGTCAGCAACGGCACGGATTTTTGACCGGTAGGTGAGGACGGGCATCGGACAAGGCAGTGCATGGCAGGGTAAATTTAGATGACTTTGAATTAAATAATTCAAATAATTGCACCAACTCACAGCCCCCGCTGGAGATACCCGATAAGTCCCAAAATCACAGTCAATCGCGCTTTCCTCTCAAAGCCACTCAGATTCTGCTCTGAGCGGCGGCTTTCATTTTCTAAGGACAGCCATGGTGCTCTCTCTCGCCGAACACGTTGCTTGGTACTCATTCAGAGATTTGATCTAGGGGCAGGAGCTCGACCAGAAGATTCAAGACGTCTACAAGCACATCCAGACTGAACGCAAGATCCTCGAGGCCACGCAACTTCTTCGCCAGGCAACTACAAATCAGGATGTACTAAGACGGAACGATGCCAAGATTAGGGAAACTGAGCGGTCCTTGTCTTATTTCGAGGAGACACTCCGTCAGTTGCAGGCGCGCAAACTCCAGCAAAATCAGCAGAGTCAGCGATCGAATAGTCCAGCTCCACCTCAGGTTTGCTCACATTGAAAAAAACTCAAAAGTCATGGAACTGACGACCATCTGTCTTGACAAGATCCCAGAGAAGGACTATGATCCATCTATCAGAGGCTCGGGCCAGCCGATTCCTCCTGACGGAGGGACTCGTCCTGAGCCAGGCCCTCCGAAGCCCAAGCAATATACCAACCTTGATTTGATTAAGGCAGACACTCCAATCACTGCATACAAGATATCCAGGATGCTCCATCAACTCGAATTCAAACTTCAGTTAGAAATGCAATACAAGAGGGGAATAGACAAAATGGCTAAACTCTACCAGGCGGATGGGGATAAGAAATCCAGGGCTGACGCGGAAAGTAAAAGGGTTGAGAGCGAGAAGAAGATTCACCTGCTTCAGACGGCTCTCAAACGTTACAAGAATTTACACGTTTTGGATGAAGAGCGCGAGGAGGAGGACGGTTCGTCCTTTGCTTTGTTATTCGACTCCGCCGATCATTGATTCCCTGCCAGAGGGCCCGCCTGGCCCTGATGGCGAACGCAAGGAGAACATGCGTTCAAAACCCTTATCCGGCACGCTACAAGTTACCATTACAGGCGCTCGAGAACTTGATCATGCGCCTCTCGTTTCTTCTGGTCGTATGCGCTCCAAGCAATTCAGCGAGACATTCGTATCCTTGAAGGTGGAAGGCACTCAGCTTGCAAAATCCCATCCGTCACGGACCGATCGCTGGAACGAGGACTTTGAAATAACTGTCGACAAGGCCAACGAAGTTGAAATCATGGTGTCGGATAGACAAAGTAACGATCCTAACGCGGTTCCCATCGGAATGTTGTGGATTCGGATTAACGATCTCGTCGAAGCACTTCGTCGGCAGAAGGTAGGTATGGAAAGTGGTCAAGGCGGATGGGTCACTGCAGGAGCGATGCAGGGCGATGGTCCTCCTTCCCCTCTGTATCATCCCAGCGGGGACGTCAATGTTCCTCTAGGTGGTCCTTCCTGGGGAAGCGGTGGAACAAATCTTGGTACCCCAACCGCTGAGGGTATTGATGCATGGTTCGCTGTAGAGCCCGCAGGAGCTATTGCGCTTCATCTGAATTTCAGTACGCTATTATGCCAATCATTCGTACCTCATACTAAGCTCTTCGTCCAGTCAAGGAGAATGTGCGTAAACGTCCTCTTGATGCGCCCGCTGGCGGTGGCCTTGGTCGGCAGGGGGCCGTGCGCAAACGCAAAGGCGAAGTCCATCTCATGAATGGTCATAAATTTGTTCAACAACAATTTTATCAACTTATGCTATGTGCCTTTTGCAACGATTTCCTCCTCAATGCTCTTGGATACCAATGCGAGGACTGTCGGTACACCTGCCACAAGAAATGCTACGAGAAGGTGGTGACCAAATGTATCTCAAAATCGAACACAGGGGTGAGGAATTTTTTAGTTGTCCTTGTCCTCGCCTGAACTGGAAGTAGGAGGACGACGAAGAGAAAATAAATCATCGGATTCCCCATCGCTTCGAACCTCTTACCAATATTGGTGCAAATTGGTGCTGTCATTGCGGCTACATGCTCCCTCTTGGTCGCAAGAACGCCCGTAGGTGTTCAGAGTGTAGCATCACATGCCATGCGAATTGTGCGCATCTTGTACCCGACTTCTGTGGCATGTCGATGGAGACCGCAAATGAATTGCTTCGCAATTGGCGTGATATCAACCGACAACGTGGAGATAAAGCACAAGCTCGCCCCCCTGTACCTTCGCGCACGCAGCAAGAAACTATACCCCCAATGTTGCCGCCCCTCGATGCGCAAATGGCTGGCATGAAGATCACTAGTCCGGAGACAGGTACTCCTTCTATCGATCCCAATGTCCGTCCGTTACCTGGTACACAAGACCGATACTCGGCGGACCTTCGACAATATCAAGAACTACCACCACAGCCCCAACAGCCTCAAATACCACCTTATATCCCACAACCTCCGCCGAATGCTCGGCCAGGTTCTGCAGCGCGTATTCCTATACCCCCGCTATATCCTCAAGATGGTCGTCCTCCGCCAGGACAATATGATGCAGGATCCACGGTGCCCTATCCAGTACGTTGCCTTGATATAATTATTGTTGTATACAGCTACATCTTCTACAAGGGCCATCGACCTCCGATACCAGTGGCTGGCCCCAAGCAGTTCGTGGGGCCCGGTCCCACCACAGCAGGTCGGCCAGATCGTATTGCTGTCCCAACCGCACCTTCCCCTCAACGAGTCCCTCAACCACTTCCTCCGCTGCGACAGCAACCTGCGCGCATGAGGAAGGTTGGACTGGATGATTTCAATTTCCTGGCGGTGCTAGGGAAAGGAAACTTCGGAAAAGTAATGCTGGCTGAGGAAAAGAAGACCAGTGGACTGTATGCCATCAAAGTATTGAAGAAAGAGTTCATCATTGACAATGACGAAGTGGAGAGGTAAGCCAAGGTTGGAGATTTGTCTCATTGAGCTCTGACCTATGGTTCCAGCACTCGCTCTGAGAAGCGGGTTTTCTTGGCTGCCGCCAGAGAACGTCATCCATTCTTGTTGGGGTTACACTCATGTTTCCAAACCGAGACTCGTGTATACTTCGTCATGGAGTATGTCAGCGGCGGAGATCTTATGTTGCACATACAGCGGAAGCAGTTTTCTCTTCGACAAGCCAAGTTTTATGCTTCAGAAGTACTCCTTGCCCTGGAATACTTCCATGCTAACGGTATCATATATCGGTTTGTCCGAAGATGTTTCGCCTGTCATGCGGCAGATTAAATCGTTCTCAACAGTGACCTCAAACTTGACAATATTCTTCTGACCCTGGATGGTCATGTCAAAGTCGCAGATTATGGTCTGTGCAAAGAAGAGATGTGGTTCGGCAACACGACAAGCACATTCTGCGGTACACCTGAATTCATGGCGCCAGAAGTGTGTCTTTCATTCGAAAATCTCTGATCTTGCTGCTATATTAGAATTCAGATTCTTTTGGAGCAACGCTATGGGCGTGCTGTCGATTGGTGGGCTTTTGGTGTCTTGACTTACGAGATGTTGCTGGGACAGTCCCCTTTCCGTGGTGACGACGAAGACGAGATTTTTGATGCCATCCTCGAGGACGAACCGCTGTATCCCATCACCATGCCGAGAGATGCTGTCTCTATCTTACAAAAGGTGAATCTTTTTTCACAATAGCATTCTTGAACTCACGTTTGTGATAGCTTCTTAATCGTGACCCGGCCCGCAGGTTGGGATCAGGAAAAGAAGATGCGGAAGAAATTAAACGACAGCCCTTCTTCAAAGATATCAACTTTGACGACGTTTTGAATAAGCGCATACCTCCCCCGTATTTCCCGACCATCGTAAGTGGTCTTTCCAGGTTTCAGTCGTTGTTTTGATCACGTGTATCTTTCCAGAATGGCAGTGCTGACACGAGTAATTTTGACGAGGAGTTTACTCGTGAACAACCGACTCTGACGCCTGTCCATGGTCAACTATCCGCTCGTGATCAGGCCGAGTTCGATGGCTTTTCCTGGGTAAGCAACACAACACAGTCAATGGATAACGGCCTCATCATATGATTCGACAGGTGGCAGGATGGGCAGATATCTAGAGTAGAACACGTTTGACTCTCAAATAGTACTATATTATACTTGTCTCGACCGTCTGCATCGTGATATTATCTGGATATTCATATCTAGAAATTCCATTGACTCGTTCTGCGAGACTGTTGCACCCTCAACCTACTTCATTGTGACAATATGCCCCCCCGTGCCAGGCAGACCTGCCAATTTTTCTTGGTCTTCATCTTGGCCTGTCGTTTGCCCGCGCATAAGCTGATGGAATGTATGCCAAAGTGCAGCGATAGTTTCGTATTCCTTCGTCATACCCAATACTTCCTCGAATTTGCGATTCACCACATTTGTAGATGAGAGCAAGTCCTCAAAGCCCTGTACAGTCCAAAGGTTGGAATTAGTTCCTGCATCTAATCCAAGTTCTCGCACCGACGTAATCTCACGCGCCAACTTATCACGTTCTTTGTCGAAGAAGGAACGATCTTCATCTGTCTGCGACATCCGGTGACGACAACTGTGGCGGTCCGTGTGACCCACTGTTATGACAGATCGCGAATTGGCGCCAAGTAACGTTAACCTTAAACGGAAATCCAGAGCAACAATAGATCGTCCATTTTTGAACGTACAAGGATGAAACGTATTTACAACCGTTAAACCATTGCAAAACAGTGACGGTGACACTCAAGGTGTTGAAAAAGGAAGTTAAAAGACGAGTTATCAACGAATATCAAACCCCTCGAGTTGGTGCACAAAGATGCTATGAATCGTGTCAGAAACATTTTCGAGGCATACAAGTCGTGAACTGACGTTAAGGCGTTGCGCGTGACGCAGGTTATGCGTCTGAGTCCGGCAATTATAGCCGTACCTGAATATACGGGTTATTTTGTGTTTGCACGGTTCTGTGTGAGATCCACATACCAGCAATCTTCAGGTATTTGTTGGCCACCTGAAGAGCAGAGACGTCAAATTGATATCCTGGAATCCCAACATATCTTACTTTTCTTTTTTTGCTCCAAGAGCCAGAGATGGAGATGCTCCTGGATAATTCCAGTGATACACTGTTCACACAACCAATCATGCGTGTTCCAAGCCTCATAAGGAGTAACCCGAAGTGCCTGTATATCCCGTAAAAGTTTCGTATATGTGAAATCCCGGGCTGATGTCTCTGTTACAAGTAAAGTTGTGTCTTCCAAGCTGCGGGGAAGGTTTCCCTTCGCTGAAAATAGAAGGGATGCCTTGTTCGTCGAAGAGACGCCGTACAGAAATTCCCAGTCTAAGTGCCAAAAGTCGGGAAAAAAGTACGTATCACATAATCTGAGCTTACTGGTTTCATTCCAGAGGTCGAAGCCGCGTACAACACCACATCTATGACCTAACGTATTGATTTGAACTGAGATAACAATACAATAATTTAGTCGTAAAAGACGTACACATATCATTAGCACCATGGATATTGTCCAATACGAATTTCCAGCAAGGTATGTCGGGCTTCAGTTTTCGTTCTTCAAATACTTCCTGGAGAGGGTAAGAGATAAATTCTTTCAAAATCTCCGGTAGAGTATCCATCCCAGACTCTTCAAGTGGGCTGCATATTTCCTGGATTGAACGGGCTTGATATGCCTCTAGAATCAAAGCTGGGCCGTGGCAGAGGGCTAAATCTTTCAGAGAATCTGTCATTTCAATAACTATCGGCGTTAAGTGCTTCTTGGATAACGGGTCTGGCATACCTAAGTCATAATATCCATACGAATTATCACAGATCGTGATCCAAGATGTTAATTCATTCAAAAACGTCATCGCGACTTGTATTTCCCTCAACTCGCAGTCTGGAAATTCGGATAGTAATCGCTTTCGCCGGTGTCTGTCCCGCTCGATCTCTTGAGGCTCAGAGCTTTCATCGAAATCAATATTGTCCGCTGAAAAGAGACTGGAAAAAAGGCCAAGTCGGTAAATTGCGCGGCGGAAACGCCAAGATTCAAGATAATCTAGCTTGCTTGACTGAGACATTCGGTTTTTGTGTCTGAAAATGCATGGTCAATAAACCTGACGGCCGAGCGGCGGTGAATGGAAATGCCTGGAACTAAATAAGTCTTCTAAAGCCTTGATAACTGCGGCATTCTCGACTATCTTGCAACGTTCATCGGGCGTTATTTGAGATATTGGGTCGGTTTCTGCCCAGATATTTGAGGCAGAGTTCGGAGGATCAGAGACTGTATATAAATTGCGATCTCGAGTAGTTCGCAGTAATCTCATGGCTTGAGGTAAAGCTGGGCCAGTGATATTGTATGCGATAGCACGAATGATTGAATTTGGATGATGCTTGAAAACAGTGTTGAAGGACTTGGACGACAACAGTATGGCACGCAGAGCTGAGAAGGTCGGCAAGAGGAGAAGAATCCTGTCTATTACATCCAGTGGCAAGGAATCGAGGCTTTGCATTCTGGACAGTGGGAGAGCAAGTGAAACTCCAAATATATTACGTAATCACCCCCTCTTGACTCATTTATGCAGCATCTTCTCATATAAACCCTGGTCTTAATGTTACATCACTGTTATAAGAAATAAGTACTGTCAGTCCATAATTCATAGAAAACCGCTCTCCTGGAGTAACCGAGTCATCTTTTCATCATCCCGCTCTTTTGGCTCCCTCTCCAGACTAAGAGCCCAAAAGTGGTCGCTTGAGGCCCGCGTGTCATTGAATTGATTCAAGGACTCCTCTATGTAAATCTGGATGGCAGGCACAACTTGGAAGTTGTACTGGTGGGATTGCCAATGCTTGATGTCGTTGATAACTTCAAATGCCTTTTGACGTTTACGAAAGTTTACCAGACCTCCAAGCAGGTTATCAGGATTGCCGTCCTGAATGAACTGCAAGGTCGAGAGGAAGACACCTGATATATTCTTAGCCTGGGTGATGATGACGGAGAGAAGAATGTGAAGTACCAATGAAGGGTACGCAGGGAGGCGAAACGGAGGACATCAGCTGACGATATTTCGTGTAAGTCTTGTTGCTGTCTATCATCATCTCACATGAGGTGAACTGAGCCATGGTTCGCTGATTAACTTGATCCCAGGTTCGCTTAAGCCTACGTATCGGGGGGGTGTTAAGTCCAGAGGTAATGGCGATCATGGTGGAGAAATTGTTCATAGCACGGCAACGCTGGCAAGGTTCATTAGCAGCATGACGAAGTAACATTTGGCAACCTACATCCGCAATCGTTATGAGTTGTTTGACTGTCGTCGCTCGCTTGCGGGCATCGTCTTTACTCAAGACTGAATCAGCTACCCAGTCCGCGATCTGTGAGAGGAAGGATTGGTAAGAAACTATTGAAGTCAGGCTCGCTGCATACCCGATTGCTTGTTTGAATGACAGTAGCAATATTATCCATATTATCCATCCTCTGCTCCCTAGCCCGTTGGAGACACTCCATGGGTTTGATTTTCTGGTAGAGTTGACTTTCCATTATTGTCAATTGCCGTGCCAATTCGACAGGCTCTATATCGGCCAATTTTAACTTCTTGTTTGTTCTGGGAAGAATAGGTGTTGGCGGAGGTACTTGACTGGTGATCGCTTTCTTCGGAATGTCGCCCCCTTTCTGCGCACGTGGAGATGTTGAGAGTAAACTCGCAGGAAAAGAGATAACATACCGCCCTATCTATCTGCAAAACTAATATCTTCGCCGCGGCAAATGACGCCATTTCATCTGAAAGCGCAAATGCCCTTATGCGGTCAAGGATATAGGAATCCTCTTTCTCCAAGACATCGTCATCCGTGATCATGGATTTGAAAATGTTGATGACTCTGAAACGACAATGGAATCGTGACATACTTCTCTTACCACAAAAATGAATGTCACTGACCGCATTTGGATGACATGCTGCTTGAGCTTCCCCCATTCTTCCCTTTCAGTCGGGGTCAACTGGCCCGGCGGTTGTATCTTAAACCGTGCGACGAGAAGATCGAACAGTTCATCAAGTGTCGTGAACGACTTAAAAGTCATGAGGAACGCAAGCATAAATGGCCGATCTGATATCCTGCGTGAGCACACGTCACAGTTATAGCTTCAATGACTTCACCAGTGTGTTCATGGGAAGTCAAGCGTTCCACCAAAGCAGCAAGAGTTCCACCACGGACAGAACCATCATTATCAACGAGAATCTCTTGCGAGTTGTAAGTCGTTCGCAGGTACCAGGGTTGAAGATCAGCCGCCACATCAGCCGCCACCTTGTCCGCATACTCGGCACCTAGAATCTTTTCCAACTTACTCTTTTCCAGCTTGCTGGGGCCACTAGGTCGTGGAGGAGACCTCGGCGAAACTACTGCTGAGAATAAATGAAGTTTAGTTGTATAATCAGTCAAGAAAATAAAAAAACCTCACGATCATCATCAAACACACCATTAGGATTATGTAGTCGGGGCGCTGACGACTGAAAGACATCGTCCGCCAGAAGAGTCTCCTCTGTGGACCCGAAATCATCCGAC
>Ga0307516_10001853_pt1 | contig 28966 bp, 28 predicted proteins | sample 19_EM_MG_FD_203310 | JGI IMG/M metagenome (GOLD analysis project Ga0307516, IMG submission 203310) | Populus trichocarpa ectomycorrhiza microbial communities from riparian zone in the Pacific Northwest, United States - 19_EM | ecosystem: Host-associated > Plants > Roots > Unclassified | place... | reverse complement strand
TCGTTCTCCACGAGCGGTAGTTTCGGGCGCTGTAAAGACTGGTGACTGCGAAACGTGACGCGTTGACCATGGCGATGTTGGACGCGACGCGGCTCCAAAAGTTGAGGCTTAAAAAACGAGAGCGCAGAGATGAGACACAGAAGCGAGGTGTAAAGTGGCAGGTGCGATTATCGATGGGTATCGGATTGGCAGAGCGTTCAATCCGGGCTCATAACCTGTTGGAATATATGGATCGATAAACGTGAAGATTGTATTACAGTATTATGCGGGCACACGATCTCTCTATATACAGGAAGGCCGTCAGGACAAAGGACGGAAGACTGTCCCCGCGAGCCGGTGCTCGGGGACTCAGTCATGTCCGGACGCCTCCTCATTTCTGGACACCTCCTCATCTCCGGACGCCTCCTCATTTCCGGACGCCTCCTTATTCTGACAGCTTGGTTCTGAAAAAATGATTTGGGAGAGGTAAATGCCCAGGCCACGAATTCGCCGGCCCCCGTGCTTACCGCTGGCTCCTGAGGAGCTACTTTTGACGCGAGAGAGTCGGCGTGAACTACGGTAGGTGTTCGGTTTCAATGTGTGGCGCAGTACTGTGAACCAAAGGTCAAGGTGCGGGAGCTGAATTGAATGGCAACATCGTGCAGCTCCAGCCATGGAATACCGAGTACGATTGGGTAATGTCCGAGTTTCGTGACAAACATGGGTAATGGTTCTTGGTGTTCAAGGATGGATAGGTGGGTGTTGGCAACATGCGTAATGTCTCCGGAAGATATAGGGCGGCCATCGATGACCTCAAGGCTTCTAGGATACTGGAGTGGTGTGAGGGGGAGTTGGTGATGGCGGGCAAAGTCCTTGTCTATGAAAGCAATTCCCGTGGCTCCGCCGTCAATCAGCGCGTGTGTAGCAATGGTTTGGTTGCCGAAGGAAATATTGCACAACACAACCAGATGTTTTCCTTCCATGCTACTTCAGAAACTGACAAACTAGACAAACGAAATGCGGGTGTAGACAAAGAAAAGGACTTGCCCCGAGTATGACCAACAGCGCTGCCATCGTGCAGCTGCTGGTCTAGGCATTTTCCGACTGACCCTGGCCCCCATTACCTCCCCCTCCTCTACCTTCATTGCCATAGGGTGGGTTCATGTACGTGTTCGGGTTCGGGTTCGGGTGCACAATCGGATTCAGGCTCTGGTTCTGATCTTGGTTCGGCATGATCTGGGTGGCGGCGGCGCGGAAGGGATTCCTGGTCTTGTTCGGACAATGGCGAGCCATGTGCCCCGGGCATCCGCAGTAGAGACAACGACCCTCACGAAGCCTGGCAGCCCGCTCTTGCTCCGAGATTTTTCCGCGACCAGCTCCACCGGCACTAAGATCCATCGGTTCAGGTCCACTGGTAGTCGTAGTCGTGGTGATGTTCGGCACCGGCGTATGGATGCGTGGTTGATTCTGTCGGTTGCGCGGCTGGTAAGAGGACGTATTGCCAGCTCTGCCCTCATAATGCTGGAGGGCCCAGATTTCAGAGTCGAGCTGTTGGCACAGGGCCACGAACTTGTCGAAGGTAAGACCGTGGGTACGTCCCAAGAGCTGACGACAAAGCTCGATTGACACGCCCTCCTTCAAGGCATCCAGCTTTGCTCCCTCGTCCCAACTCAACTTGGACACCAACATCTGAAATTCTCCAAAGTATGCGGTAAACTCCTTTTTTCCCTGTTTCAAGCTGTGGAGTTTACTGCGCGCTTTGGCAGCTGGGTCTGGGTCCCCAAAGGCGTTCTCCAGGATTCATATAACATCATCGGAATCTTGCAAGAGAAACTTCCTGTTCTGGACAAACGGAAGAATCTGTGCCTGTGCACGTCCCCCCAACCGGTTGAAAGCATATCCCATATGCAAAGCAGGTTTGGGAAACGGGACGGGTCACTGAACAGTTTAACATGGAGCTGGGCAACAAATCCTTCAAGATTCTCATGACCGCCCTCGAAGATTGGTGGATCAGGAACTCGATCGGCTCTGTTCGGTGGTGGTCCTTCCAAGGTGGCCAAACGGTTGACAACTCGGTTCGATGCTGCCAGCCGCTCTTCGAGATCGTCGGCATGCCACTGCGCAACTGCGTTCGGGGCATCCAAGATGACTTGGGCCAACCACTGAACTTCGGTGAAGGCAGATTCGAGGGTAGCTTGCTCCGCAAAGCTGCTACTTCCAACAATGAGGTTGAGCTTCCTCTGAATCTCATCCGAAAGCTCGCGGTAGATAGGTGGGAGGACCAGGGCGTCTGGAGTATCGCTGGAGGGCATCGTGGCAGGTCACTACCGGGAGAGTTGTTTGGTGGACGCAACAAAGTGTAACGGTGCGTGGCCGGCTAGGCTCCTGGTGGCAGCCAGAGGGCGAGGTCAAGGACTAGGACACGGACTCGGCGGGCGGGTGGCTGACACAGACAAGGGACACGGACGCGGCAGCAGATGGCCGACAGGGTCGAGGACACGGACACGGCAGGCTGGCAGCCGGCAAGGACAGGGACGCGGACGCGGTGGGCGGGCAGCTGACAGGGACAGAGGACAAGAGGGGAGAGACAACTAATATATTGTGAGGCGAGGGCAAGGTAGACAAGTTGTTGCGTCAGGAAGGAAAGGGAAGAAGGAAAGAAAGAAGTGGGCGACAGCTCCTTTTAAGGATATCCATCGCCCGTTCGGCATCACTCCACAATCCATCCTCACGTCCGGCGTCAGGGGTCGAGGCCTAGTAGCTGGCATGCGCCGTGACACACCCGGGAAAATACAGCCAAGTGCTGAGAAGGCAGATCACCTGACACCTGATGAGGTAGTCACCGATCCTATGCCGAGTCGTACAGTTGTACGCTCTACAGATGTACGTCCTGGTCAGGAACTGTCAAGTCGTAGTACAGATTTACGCACTGGTTAAGAACCATCAAGTTCAAGTCGTACTACAGATTTACATACTGGTCAACGTACCAATAAAGGTCAACATACCAATAAAGGTCAACGTACCAATAAAGGTCAATGTACCAATCGAGAAAGATGTGTTATGAGAAGTCATCGTCTGACGGAGCATACTGTGTTGGTGGCAAATCCGTCCAACTCCGATCCAAAGTCATATCGTGAGGCGCTTAACAGCCCTCTTTTCAAGCATTGGAAGTCTGCTATGCAAGAAGAATATGTATCTCTTATGGAGAATAATGCATTTACGCTCATCAAGCATACCGAAAGCAAGCCAATTGGCTGCAAATGGGTTTATAAGACGAAGCATTATCCAGACGGAACGCCCAGATACAAGGCCAGACTCGTTGTCAAAAGATATGATCAAGTGAAAGGCATTGACTTTGATGAGACCTACGCGCCAGTTGGAAAGCTGACTACTTTATGCTATTGGTGGGTTGAGTCTCCCGCACTATCTGCTAAATTTTATTGTCCAGAGCGGATGTCGTTACTGCATCCCTTAATCCTTTGATCGAGTTATACGGTATCAATACAAGTTTCGAAGATGCCGAAGATGCCGAAGCGGATCAAACGATATACTATTGGCTAGACGGACTTGGACTGGGCAGGTAACAAGCACGAGCGGAAGTCTGAAGGTGGCTATATTTTCAAAATAGCCAGAGCAACTATTTCATGGAAATCGAAGAAGCAGACTGTTGTTGCAAGATCGACTACCGAAGGGAGAAGCCGACTGTTATTGCTAGATTGACAACCGAAGCCGAATACCTAGCTTACTCGGAAGCAACTCAAGAAGCCCAAGGACTCATATACCTACACCGAGACATTACCGGTGAAACCATGGTCCCACTTATCCACTACTACTCGAACGGTGCGCTGAGTACCATATGCTCTACAATAACAAGCGACAAGGCCAAGCATATTGATGCCTATTACACTCACAGCATCGGCCTACGCTTACGGTATTCACGCGCTCACGGTATCGGCCTACGTTCACGCGCTCACGGTATCAGCCTATGCTCACACGCTCATGGGATCGGTTCCTCGCGCTCATGCCTGGACAAGCAGTTCCTACATTTGCACGGTTCCAATATACACACTGTGACAAAAGTTTGAGTTTCTTTATTGGATTTATGTCTTTATCTTTATCATTCTCCCATTGTACGGCACTCTTTTTCCTACTGTGGGTTTCTCCCACAGGGTTTACCGCAGAGGTTTTAATGAGGCCATTGGGACTTTATGTTTTCCATTTTTAATCCTTTATGGCGTTTCTTTCTGGCGTTCGGTCTTGCTTGCATACTTGCTGCCACGGAGTGCAGCAAGAGGAGAAGTGTTGCAATATCTCACTCATTCTGCTTTGTCACGTGTAGAATCATGTCATATACGTGTATTCAGACTTTTCACTTTTCTTGCCTTTCTCTCTAAGATAAGACAATACACACAAGACTTCATCGTTCCATCAAACTTCCTTCATAATCTTGACAACATTCTCGGAGATGAGACTGATAGCGTCGGCGCATTGTCCGGTGGACTAGCCACCAAAACCAATAGCGTCGGCATACCAGCCTCCAGTGGAATAGCCACAGAGACCAATATAATGGGGCGTCCCACACCGGGACGTTCACTCTACACTGAATATACTGTATACCGATACACATATCTTGATAGGTTATAAGCCCGGATTGATCGCTTCATCAATCACAACATCTATACCTGAAACCATTCCCTCCTTAGTTTTTAGCCGCATCGCCAAGCTTTCCCAAACAAACTCAACAACAATGTCCTCCACCAACTCTACCAAAAGACACGACTACCATGTCACCAGCTTGAGATCCTTCGAACGCTTAAACACCACGAACTACATCGAATGGAGGATCAAGGCGAAGACCATGCTTGATATGATGAATGCGTGGGAAATCGTCACGGGAGAAGAAAAAATGCGAACCGAAACCTCTCCGGCCCACTCGACGAGAGCGAAAAGTGGCGAAACTGATGCCTCCAACCTTCAATGCACCATCGATTCCTTCAACGAACGAAGCAAGGCAGCTGTCGCCCTCATTCGCTACTCTGTTATCACAACAATCCAGAGGCAACTCCTTCGTCTCCAGGACCCAGCTGAGATGTGGACGATACTGAGCAACCAGTTCAACAATACATACTTCCAGACGCAACGCTCCCTCCACGCGAGCAACCTCCACACGGTTAGGCCTCACCCAGGTGAAAAAATCGGATTCTTCTGTGAACACCTGCAACAGTATCGCGATCCTATCGAAGGAACCAAGGTAGAGATCTCCAACAATGCTACGATCCATCACCTACTCAACTTCGCGGGAATCCGATTCAGCGAGGCCACCCACGTGCTTCGGAAACAGCTGAACAAAGGGACGCTCACTCTTCAAGAAACCATCGACGAACTCTGCGAGTACGAACGGAATAAGCTAACCCACGAGATAAACGATCGCAGCAATAACACCTCTGGGGCACTCCTTTACTCCCATGGTGGTGGAAAGAAACTCCTCTGTCAATACTGCAAGAAGAAGGGTCACCATATCTCTGACTGTCCCAAGAAAAAGGTGCAAGAATCTCAGAAGAAGTCCCCCGGAAATCCCACCCACGCTAGGAAGGATACTGGACAATCAGCTGGCAAGAAACGCTCCCGGGACAACTTCGAGTACTGGCATTGCTGTGGAACTGGCCACATGGAGAAGGACTGCACTTTCAAGAAAAGATCAGATGAGCTCAAAACCACACGGAATCAGAAGCGTTTTGGCAAAAAATAAAGTACCATGGTGGCAAATGGTGATAATACCGAACAATCCCTCGTTCTCCGGTTGGATCTAGATTGACTAACAGACACTGCCACGGGCCCAGCCCTACTAACATCAGGCCAAGCCGTACTCACACCTGGCCGAACCCTACTCACACCCATCGACTGAACCCTACTCACATCCGACCACCAGGCAGTACCTGACGACGAGTTCCTCCGCAACGGTGAAACACTCTCGAAAATGGTTGCCCCCTTAGCGTTCAATGCACGGGAAAATGACAATGGAACACGTGAGTATGGAGCATGTGAGTACGGAGTGCAAGAGTACGGAGCGTGTGAGTACAGAACGCGTGACTACCACGCTGTGCGTGAGTACGGAATGCGTGAGTATACGTGGACGTGTGAGTACGCGGGGGCGTGTGAGTATGAGGGGGCGTGTGAGTACGCAGGGGCGTGTGAACACAACTGTGAACCGTACTCACAGAATACCTTCAAGACTGGCCACTTTGCTTTGGCCACCGAGAGAGCACCCTCAATATGGATAATCGATTCCGGAGCCTCCCACCACATATACAATGGCTCTCGGAGCCGGTTCCAGACCTACTCCCGATTATTGCACACCATCAACATAAGGCTGGGAGATGACACCATTGTCCAAGTCACCCATAAGGGCCTCGTTCAAGTCCAGAATCACTGGGTCAAGGCCCTACACCTTCCAACCTTTTGATACTCTCTTCTCTCGGTAGGGGACCTAGACATCCACAGATACAGCACCACATTCGAGAAGGGCAGGTGTCACGAACCTGGCGCGACAGGCTCCTTGGTGCCGGCGCGGGTGCCACTCTCACCCTTGTCGCACTGTGGCTCGTCCTCATTTCTGCTGCCGCAGCCACGGTCATCCTCCACGCTTAGGCGCTTCGACTGATCTCCGCCATATCGCTCTGCTAACGATATCCCCGACCGCTGGCTGGTCTAGACCTCTCTCCTTCGTCTCCGTTATGTTACTTGCGTGTCCTTTTCTACTGTCCGCTACATTTGTTGTCTCCCATTGATTGAGCTTGCGCGTCCTTCTCCCATGTTCATTACGAGTATTGTTTTCCCTTGATTAAGTTGTACATCAGTCTTCTTACCTTTACTGTTACTGCTTGCGCGTCCTCTCTCCTGTTGCCGCGAGTAGAGTGTTGGCCGTGCGGCAGCCGAGTGTGATAATGTGTTTTCCTTGGGCGCGGCGATTGAGTCATGATGAGCTAGGGAGGAACTGTGTCAGTCTTGCAGGCAAGCTGTGATTCCACAGAGGGAAGGAAAGGTATAAAGGAAGGGCGCAGTAGCTAGTCTGCAGATTCTTCTCCACGCAATCTATTATCTCTCTCCACAGACCTACCTCTCTCTACCCGTGAACCGGCGCTGCAACCACCACCCCGATAAGAACAACGAGACCACACCAGGCGTGATGGATACCGCGAGAACAACGAGACCACGTAAGGCATGTGAGAAGACCGCGACGAGACCATGCCAGGCGTGACGAATACTGCGAAGAACAACGAGTCCATGCAAAGGCGTGTCAGAAGATCGCAACGAGACCATGTTAGGCGTGACGGATACCGGGAGAACAACGAGCCCACGCAAGGCATGTGAGAGGACCGCGACGAGACCATGCCGGGTGTGACGGATACCGCGAGACGACGAGCGGCACGTGAGTACGCCGGAAGTGAGACTACGAGCAGCGCGTGAGTACACCAGAAGTGTGACTACGAGCGGCGCGTGAGTACACCAGAAGTGTGACGATGAGAAGTGCGTGAGTACGCTGAAAGTGTGACTACAAGCGGCACGTGAGTACGCCGTAAGTGTTACTACGAGCAGCACGTGAGTACGCCGGAAGTGTGACTACGAGCGGCGCGTGAGTACGCCGGAAGTGTGATCATGAGCTTGCCCTGAAGAACCGAGCCTACGTTACCTGTCGAGCAGCACAGAGTAGTCAAGGCAGGATCTTGACACTAGATTGCGTCTCCCTATCGACACCTGCTGTAGCAACAAGAAAGACACGGTGGAGTCCCCGGACCCCCTCAATCTGAGGGAATTTAGGGATGTCCCTGACGACCAGCGAGCACCGAGCCAGTAACCCCAGAGCAAAGATCCAGGCCACAGACCCCCGAATCACCAGAACAGACCAGAAGAATAACGGAAGGACCCCACCTGTTGACAACGGAAATGTTGCAGGCCCTCCTAGTGGCACGCGACAGACCGCCGCAGACCAGTTACCCAAAGCTCTAGGACCCCGAACCGTTCGAAGGAGAAAAAGCAAAATTCAAAATGTTCCTGGCCCAGTGCGAGCTGAAGTTTAGAACAGAGGGAAATCGATTCGACAACGATGAGAAAAAAACGGGATACGCATCCTCCCTACTCCGGGGGGTGGCATGGAACTGGGTGGAAACCTTCCTGAACCAGGAGGGAGGAATCAACCTAACATGGGAAGAACTGAAAACTAACATGAAGAACGCCTTCGGCCAGGTGGATGCCGAGGAAATAGCCTTTGAAAAATTCCAGAAAATCCAGCAGGGAAACCGGACGGCAGCAACCTACTGGGCAGAATTCCAACGAATCAAAGCAGATCTCCCGTACGCGGACAACGTATGCATCGCGCGATTTCGAGACGGATTACACCCAGAAGTAAAAAGGCACCTGGTCATAAGCGAAGTACCAGCCACCGTCCTGGTAGACTACACCACCACGGCCGTCAAAACAGACAGCTGCCTATGCAACCTTGGAGTCATTAGTCGGCGCCCTGCGGCTAGTCCAGAAGTGCGCTTCTATATCCACACGAAAGAACCCGTCAGCACCCCAGGGGACCCAATGGACCTAGATGCTACCTGACGGTTCAAGTTCGCACCAAGAACGCCGACCCAGATCCCCCGACGACCACAAACGGACGAATGCTACAATTGCGGAAAAAAGGGACACTTTGCGAAGGAATGCCCCCAGCCCAAGAAAGCACGAGCCCCATGGAGAAGGCCATACCGGGTAGCAGAAACCACGTACGAAGAAGACACCCTAAACATTGAAGCAGGGAAAGAACCCGAACCGGTGGGAAACGACAGCCCTCGGGAATAGGTCTAGGCAACAGCCACCCGAGGGAGAAACCCGTTGCAGAACCAGACCCACCCTACAGAATACGAACAACCAGGTACGACCGCGAAGAGAAGATCATGATCAAAGTACGAATCATAGGAACCACAGAAACGAACACAACACCACCACCCTAGTGGACAGCGGGGCATCCGAGAACTTTGTCGACAAGGCTTATGCCGAAGCAAGTGGAATCCCAATACAGCAAAAAGCAACACCAAGACGGGTCCTGACCGTGGATGGGAGCGAGGTCACCGGCAGGCCAGTAACCCACAACGCCCAAGTCCACCTCACAATCAATCATCACGAGGAAGACATCCAGCTACACTGCATCACAATCAGAAATGCGCCAATCATCCTAGGACTCCCATGGCTCAAGCTCCATGATCCGGTGATAGGGTGGAAGAATCATAAAGTGAAATTCCACTCGGACCACTACGCTGAAAAATGCTTACCTAGCTCACCAAGAGCGAACACGGTCCCAGAAGAAAAGGCCACAGAGCAATACTACAGGAAAACACCGGAAAATTGGGAGATTGGCGAAACGGACCCATGGGAAGTATGCCAGACCGTCATCAGCAAAATCAAGGAAACCTCCAAGACCAGCTAAAACCCAATTCCGCCGGAATATCATGAGTTCCTCAAAGTATTCACCGAAAAAGAACCTACGGCACCTCTGCCCCACCGCGTTCACGACCACCACATTCCACTGGAGAAAGGAAAGACGCCACCGTATGAGCCCCTGCGACCCCTCAACGAAGAAAAAATGAAGGCTCTCAAGGAATACCTAGAAGTCAATGAGAAACGGGGATGGATCCGGGCATCCACCTCCCCGGCTGGGGTACCAATACACTTTGTCAAGAAGAAGGACGAGGGACTACGCCTATGTGTGGATTATCGACAACTGAATGAGATCACAATCAAAGACCGGACACCATTGCCATTAATCGGAGAGTCCCTGGATCAACTATCCAATGCCACCATCTACACCAAACTAGATATCCGAGACGCCTACTACAACCTCCGAATCGCAGCAGGAGACGAATGGAAAACAGCCTTCCGAACCCGGTACGAACTATACGAGTACTGTGTCATGCCTTTCGGGTTGACCAATGCACCGGTGTCATTCCAACAATGGATGAACGAGATTTTGAGTGAATACCTTGATATCTTCTGTGTGGCATATCTGGACGACATCCTCATCTTCTCGCAAAATCTGGAAGACCACCGGAGACACGTCCGGACAATCTTGAGACGAGTTGAGGAAACCAGGCTCACACTGAAAGCATCCAAATACGAATTCCATACAATGGAAATAGAATACTTGGGATACGTTATATCACCGCAGGGACTGCGAATGGACGAAGAAAAAATCCGGACCATCAAAGAATGGAAGGAACCAACAAATGTCAAAGGAATCCAGAGCTTCCTCAGCTTTGCCAACTTTTACCGGCGCTTTATCAGAGACTACAGCAAAATCACGACACCCCTATCCTCCCTCACAAGGAAGGAAAAAGGATGGGAATGGAGTGATAAACAACAAGAGGCATTTGAGATGCTCAAGAAAGCAATGATCACGGAACCTATACTACAACACTTCAATCCGGAACAACCCGTCACCATCGAAACAGACGCCTCCGACTACGCCATAGGAGCAATCTGCTCACAACCCGACGAAAAGGGAATCCTGCACCCTGTAGCATACTACTCGAGGAAACTCAAAGACCCGGAGCGCAATAACGACATCCACGATAAGGAGTTATTGGTAATAGTTGACGCACTACGAAAATGGGATACCTATTGTAAAACAACGGGACCAAAAATCAGATCCTCACCAACCACAAAAACCTCGAATACTGGAAAACAAAAAAAGACCTCAATTTGCGACAAGCCCGGTGGGGTGAGCGAATAGCTAACTATGACTTTGTGATCAAGTATCGACCCGGGAAATTGGCCGGCAAGCCAGACATCCTCTCTGGAGAGTCAGGAGATTCTCCCTGGGAAGGGGATATGAAGCATCGGCAGAACCACGGCCGAATCCTGTTACCCAAAGAAGAATTCGAAGCACTCCAGGCCAATACAACAGAAACCATCAACCTCGAGATAGACAAGGAACTCCTGAATGAAATCCGGACACTAAGCACAGCAGATAAAGAGATCCAAGAAATCCGGAGGAAAAAGGCGAGCGGGACCACCCGTGACGGAAAGATCGCGCTAGGGTTATGCGAGGAAAACAGTGGGTTGCTAATGTATGACGGCCTCATATGGATTCCGGACGACAACACCCTGCAACTACGCATATTAAGAGACCACCATGACGTGCAAGCCACAGGACACCCGGGCCGAGCAAGAACCCTGGAACTAGTTAGCCGAAGCTTCTACTAGCCAGGGCAACGAAAGTACATCCACAGATACGTCGACCACTGTGACACCTGCCATTGCATCAAGCCAATCCGACACGTGCCATTTGGACTGCTAAAGCCACTCGAACTTCCACACCAGCCATGGGACACGATATCAACGGACTTTATCACCGCGCTGCCAATGAGCAACGGAAAGGATACATTATGGGTAATAATCAACCGCCTCACAAAGATGGGACATTTCGTCGCCTGCCAGGGCACCATGAACCCCGAAGACCTGGCAGACCACTTCCTCCAACAGGTAATAAGACCCCACGGACTGCCAAGGAGTATTGTATCAGACAGAGGGTCCCTGTTTACCTCAGACTTCTGGAGCCGAGTAACGGAAGCACTCGGGATATCATGCAACCTTAGCACAGCCTTCCTCCCACAAACGGACGGACAAACAGAAAGAGCCAATGCCACCCTCGAGGAGTATCTCTGGGCATACTGCAACTACCAACAGGACGACTGGGAAAGGTTGTTGCCAATTGCCAAATTCTGCTACAACAACACACAAACCGGAACCACAAGAATAACCCCCTTCTTTGCCAACTATGGATATCACCCTTGTTTCCTGCCAGACCTTGGTACCTGGAACGAGGAGACCCAGGAAGTATCAGAATATGTTGCGGCATTGAGAAGGTTGCATGAAGAACTTCGAGCAGAGATTAAGGAGGCCCAAATGACACAAGCAGAGCAAGCCAACAAAGCACGACATCCGGACCCGGTACTGAACCCAGGCGACAGGGTCTGGCTATGATGGAAACACATCCGGACAACCCAACCATCAAACAAACTGGACCTCAAGCAGATAGGCCCATACACCATCCTCGAGAAGGTAGGCTCAAGAGCATATAAACTGGACCTACTGGCCACTGACAGGATCCACCCAGTTTTCCACATCAGCCTCCTCGAACCCACAGCCAGCACCGAACCCATCCCGGAACACCAACAAACACCGCCACCACCTGTGATCACCCATGAACAGCAAGAGTGGGAAGTAGAGAAAATCCTCGACTCCCGACGCCATAGAAACCAGATCCAGTATCGAGTCAAGTGGACCGGTTTCCACGACCCCGATCGTACCTAGTATCCCGCCCGCAACTTTGAGAACTCACCCGACCTCGTCCGCCAGTTCTACGAGGAATACCCTGAGAAACCTGCACCCCAACTCTAAAAACCCGCTATGGCCACCACTACCACTATCGACACCAACGAAGGCAGGACCTTCGCTGGCCGCAGCCGCACCTCCGAGTTTCCCATCACAACCTCCGCCGATAACGAACAAACCGAACTACCCACCAATGAACCCAACAATGACTGGGGCATTGCCGCCACCACGACTGACGGATGGGGTGCCCCTCCAGCCGCACCTTTGCCCCTGCTGTTCGCCGCAGGACAGCCCCGTACCAACGACCACGCATCCCTGCACTGGACAGCCTGCTACGATGACTACTGCAACACCCACCGCCAGAGCAAGGACAACAACTACTACCCGCGCCGAAGCCACCGCCGCTGAGCGACAAACTGCGACTGGCTGCTCCCACACCCTAATGAACTACTCGAAGTAACCCGCGAACGACGCCTCAACCCCGTCAAAGCATGCGCGGACTGGCACCGAGGAAAGCGGGTCTGCCCCGAATGCCGGTTCCTCGTGAACATGGAAAACCACCACTGCCGCTGCAGCGCTACAGCCCCACGTGAAACCTTGGCGGACATCACGCCACCACAGGAAGATCAGGAAAACATAAACCCCACGGCTGCGACTGCGGCAGTACAGGACGAGCAACTCACCCTCCTGGGGGAAATCGTCACCATGATACATCAAAAAACCACACCGGATGCCTACCGCAATCACGTCGTACACCGGACGCTCACCCAGTAGATGAACGAGTTCCACTACTCAGACCAACAGCAACCCCAGCAGATGACCAACACCCTGGGAGCCATCATCACTGAACAACAGCGAATGAACGAACAACTCCAAGCCCGGCAGCAGGCTAGCCGGCCCGTCCACATCTACCGCACCCCCATCCGCCGCCGGATCCTGACGACCCGACATGACCTCACCGGAGCTTCGGTCTGTACAGGGGACGTACTGTCACAAACCTGGCGCGACAGGCTCCTTGGCGCCGGTACCGGTACCACTCTCACCCTTGTTGCCCTGTGGCTCGTCCTCGTTTCCACTGCTACAGCCGCGGTCATCCTCCACACTTAGACACCTCGACCGATCTCCGCCATATCGCTCCGGTAGTGATATCCCCGACTGCTGGCTGGTCTAGACCTCTCTCCTTCGTCTCCGTTATGTTACTTGCGTGTCCTTTTCTCCAGTCCGCTACGTTTGTTGTCTCCCATTGATTGAGCTTGCGCGTCCTTCTCCCATGTTCGTTACAAGTATTGTTTTCCCTTGATTAAGTTGTATGTCAGTCTTCCTTTCCTTTACTGTTACTGCTTGTGTGTCCTCTCTCCTGTTGCCATGAGTAGAGTGTTGGCCGTGCGGCGGCCGAGTGCAATCATGTGTTTTCCTTGGGCGTGGCGATTGAGTCATGATGAGCTAGGGAGGAACTGTGTCAGTCTTGCGGGCAAGCTGTGATTCCACAGAGGAAAGGAAAGGTATAAAGGAAGGGCGCAGTAGCTAGTCTGGAGATTCTTCTCCATGCAATCTATTATCTCTCTCCACAGACCTACCTCTCTCTACTCGTGAACCGGCGCTGCGACCACCACACTGATAAGAACAACAAGACCATGCCAGGCGTGACGGATACTGCAAGAACAACGAGCCCATGCAAGGCGTGTGACAAGACTGCGACGAGACCATGCCAGGTGTGACGAATACCGCAAAGAACAATGAGCCCACGCAAAGGCATGTGAGAAGATCGTGAAGTGACCACGCCAGGCGTGACGGATACCGCGAGAACAACGAGCCCACGCAAGGCGTGTGAGAGGACCGTGACGAGACCACGCCGGGCGTGACGGATACCGCGAGATGACAAGCGGCGCGTGAGTATGCCAGAAGTGTGACTACGAGCGGCGTGTGAGTACGCCAGAAGTGTGACTACGAGTGGCGCATGAGTACGCGGGAAGTGTGACGACGAGCGGTGCTTGAGTACGCCGAAAGTGTGACTATGAGGGGCGCATGAGTACGCCGGAAGTGTGACTACAAGCGGCGCGTGAGTACGCCGGAAGTGTGACTACGAGCGGTGCGTGAGTACGCCGGAAGTGTGACTACGAGCGGCGCGTGAGTACGCTGGAAGTGTGACTACGAGCGGCGCGTGAGTACGCCGGAAGTGTGATCACGAGCTTGCCCCGAAGAACCGAGCCTACGTTACCTGTCGAGCAGCACGGAGTAGTCAAGGCAGGATCTTGACAGCAGGTGCATCGTAAGCGATCCCGCCAACCAACAGATGATAATGTTGGGACAAAAGAATGGCATGCTCGACGAGCTAGATACTGGTCCTTCAGTCCTCGCCTCGTAACATACAGCCCTTATCACTTCTAACGGACAGGTAAAACTATCCATCGCCAAATCAAGGATGTGGCATCGACGTCTCGGTCACCCTGGAGAAGCAGCAATAAAGTCTATTGTCAAAGGTTACGTCGATGACGGCCATATCTGTGAGGTATGCATCCAGGCAAAGCTCAAACGGAAGATAATCTGCGTTCCAGTCCAGCGCACCACTACACCATTCGAGTTGGTTCATTCGGATCTGTGCGGACCATTTGCTTTGTGCTTGTCAGGCAGTGCCCAGTACTTCATTGTCTACATTGATGACTACTTTCATCATACGGAGAGCACCGTCCTCCCTGACAAACGCGCAGAAACCTGCACGGCAGCCTTCCAATGGTTTCAAGGCAAAGTGGATGGCTGGGGATACGATATCCGGAGGTTTCGCTCTGACAATGGAAGTGGGGAATACAACAACAAAACTTTCCGAAGCATCCTCACCGTCCGAGGTATTGCATTCGAGCCATGTCCGCCACATATGCAACACAAGAACGGCATCGCGGAAAGGATGATCGGAGTTCTAACCCAGAAGGCCATGGCTATGATGCTCAATTCGCAAGCCCCAATGCACTTCTGGGTCGAGGCCATCAACACCACATGCTATCTGCATCGAAGAACCCCGAATCAATCATTGGACGGAAAGACATCATACAAGGTGCTCAAATGCCATCGCCGGCTATACCGAAGTGGCTACTATGCCAACTCACAGCGCGTGAGTACGTCGCCAAATGCCAACTCACAACGTGTGGGTACGGCAATCAGCAACTCACAGAGTGTGGGTACGCCAATCGGCAACTCACAGAGTGTGGGTACGCCAATCGGCAACTCCCAGAGTGTGGGTACGGCAATCGGCAACTCACAGAGTGTGGGTATGGCTGTCGACGGCAACTCACAAGATGTGAGTATGAGGCTGACATCGGCTGAGGACAAACCCACTCTGAATCACCTTTGCCACTTCGGATGCGTAGTGTGGAAGCATATCCCGAAATCTCAAAGGCTGGATGCAAAGATGGGTGCCCGTGCAAAGGCTTGCATGATGCTCGGATATGTTCACAATACCACCAAGATTTGGCGGATATGGGATCCCGACTTCGGCAAAGCTGTCAACTGCTCGGACCTCTACTTCGATGAGAGCCAGACTGCCCATACGTCCTGCATGGCAGATAACAAGAGAAGCAGTGACCCACTAGGACTGCCGGAAGAGGAACCAGTGGTCACCAAGGTGATGGAAGATTCACCTGAAGCTGAAAACCCAGACACGGCTCCTGAGCAGGAGAGCAATTCGGCCGCAGTGCTAGACAGACCTGCAGTAACCCCACCAACGAGGTCGGGGACATTGGAAGAGGCACCCGCGCCAGATCCACAAAGCGAGCCTGACAGGGTCATCACTGCTATTCCCTCTCAGCCTCGCATGCTGATGAGAAGCCAGTCAAGATGGGTAGCCAGGGTCGGTACAGACCTGGCTGCTGAGGTCACAACTGATGACAACCCACGGTCGTACAGAGAAGCCATGAACGGCCCTCTTCAGCACCAGTGGAAGGTTGCTATGCAATAGGAGTATGCGTCTCTGTTAGAGAACCACACCTTCACCCCGGTAGAGCATGCCCGCAGCAAGCCTATTGGCTGCAAATGGGTATACAAGACAAAGACGAACCCTGACGGCACCCTGTGATACAAAGCTAGGCTTGTCATCAAAGGCTATGAACAGATGCAGGGCATCAACTTTGATGAAACATACACTCCGGTCAGTAAGATAACTACCCTTCGCTATCTAATGTGTTGTGCCGCCCAGGAAGCCTGGGAGATGGACCAGCTCGACGTCGTCACTGTGTTCCTGAACCCAGCAATCGCCAAGGAAGTCTACATGCAGCTTCCTGAAGGTATCGAGTGGCTCATTGCTGAGCCGCTCTCCTCATCATCCTCCTCGTCACCGGCCGACTCAACTCACAAATCTACTCACAATCCATGTGCCGAGGCACATTCAGTGAGTAGGGCCGAGGCGAGGTTTGTCAAGTCGACTCGGACGGCGGATGGCAACTCACAGTGCATGAGTACGACGCCCGGCAACTCGCAGCATGTGAGTATGATGCCCGGCAACTCGCAGCGTGTGAGTATGATACCCGGCAACTCACAGCATGTGAGTACGACGACCGCACATGATCCTATGGCAATGCCAATCTACATGAACGGCTCCCTAAGACTCAACAAGGCACTCTACGGCCTCAAGCAAGCACCTCTCCTATGGCACGCTACCATAAATGAGTTCCTCCTGTCGATTGGCTGTACACGTGCACACATCAGCAAAAAATTTGAGAATTCCTAGTGAGCTCCTGTAGCTCCCGTAGCTCCTGTAAGTATTACTAACTCCTGTAAAAGGAGAAGTTATATTTTGCTCCTGTAAGGATTTAAAAAAAAAAAAGTGCTTTATTTTTAGCTGAAACCTCGAGAAATATTAGTTCAAATTTATGTCTCACCTGTAAAAAAAGCAATATACTTCAACTTTTCATTTTTTTGCTGATGCATGCAGACGAGAATCTGTACCTCCACTCTGGTGTCTTTCTCCTTCTCTATGTCCACGACACCACGATCCTGTACCCGCGATCAGCCTCCGAGGCCACCGAGGACCTCAAGACAGCACTGATGAAGGAATATAAGATGATGGACCTCGGGAAAGCCAAGCAGTTCCTAGGCCTGGAAATAGCGCGTCAGGACTCTGGTGCCATCATCCTTGGACAGGCTAAATACATCCAGACCATCGTCAAACGCTTCGGGATGGAAGATGCAAACCCCGCTCCCACTCCTCTCCATAACAAAATGACTCTCGAAACCGAGCTGCAACCGGGAGAGACGGAAGTAGATGCTGGACACTACCAGAGTATCATCGGCAGCTTGTCGTACGCAGCCACAGTGACCCGTCCTGATATAGCCTTTGCCGTATCGGCACTCAGCCGCTACTGCAGCAGACCCTTCACATCGCACCTAACAGCTGCCAAACGAGTCCTCCGGTACCTCAAAGGAACCGCCGACCTCAAACTAGTGTTCCCTCGCATACCCGTCACTCCGTCACCGATACTCAGATTCACGGACTCCGACTTTGCAGGGGATATCAACGGAAGAAATTCGCAGGGAGACTATGTCTTCCAAGTCTACAACAGACCAGTCTCGTGGAAATCCTACAAGCAGTCGATGGTAGCACTCTCCATCATGGAAGCTGAATATATCGCTTGCTCGGAAGCCGCTCGAGAAGCCCAGTGGCTTGCCAAGCTTCACACAGACATTGTTGGGAAACTCGGATGTCCTCTCCCCATCTGCACCGATTCCAATGGTGCATTGAAGAACATCCAGGCAGCTGGATACAGAAAAAGCAGGAACAAGCACATCGATGTAAAGTTTCACCACTGCCGGGACCTTCACGCCACTCAAGAGTTGGAATTCTCCTACGTTTCCACCAACGACAACATGGCAGACATCATGACGAAGGCGCTGGGACCTGAGAAGCATAGGGGCTTTACGGAAGGTATTGGGCTACGGCGTTAGCAAGGTTGTTGTTCTGGGTCTTTGTCTGTTGTGTTGAGCTGGCACTCTTTTGTCCTCTAGCAGATCAGCTTTTTCCCACGAGGTTTTGCAACTGCAGAGGTTTTAATGAGGCCAGCGGGAATTTGCTTTATGAGGTTGACTTTACTGTCTTGCTGCTCTTTGTTGCTTACTTGCTGCTCTGTCTTCGACAGTACGCAGCAAGAGGGGAAGTGTCATGAGATGTGGCTCGGACGTGGTCCGGGCACATTCTCGGAGATGAGACTGATATCGTCGGCACATTGTCCGGTGGACTAGCCACCGAGACCGATAGCGTCGGCATACCGGCCTCCGGTGGAATAGCCACGGAGACCGATATAATGGGGCATCCCGCGCCGGGACGTTCGCTCTAGACTGAATATACTGTATACTGATACACATATCTTGATAGTTTCATCGTAACTCGCACACCTTGACTGGATTTCACTTTGGAAAATGTTAGTTATAGGGTTGTTCGCTGAGTTTTATGGCTTCCCAGGTCCTAGTAGGTTCGCTAGTGTATTTCTCGTTCCTTCCTTCCTGAATCCTGAGTATTTCGAACTTCTAAGGGCTCTGAGGAGTCATTTCAGTTTAAATGGAAATACTTAGGCTCTCCATGATCAAGTACATGGTCGCATGAGAGTAATGAATTAAAAAAAAAAAAAAAAAAAAGAGGATATATGTGGGGCGGTGGAGACCCGCAATCCGCGGGTCTCGCCACATAGAAACCTCTAGCATCATTCCGTGACACTTCCCCCTCTTGCTACGTTCCGTACAAAATGAGGAGATAAGCAGCAAGAACCAAAACACGAAAAATGAAGAAAGATGTGATCCCCACTGGCCTCGTTAAAACCTATGCAGTAAACCTTCGTGGGAAAAAACTGCTAGGAAAGAGTACCAGCTCACTGCGTACCGTACATAGACTACGAGCATACATAAAACACAAGAAACCTCAAACAAAGAAACAACATCCTATTGTGTGTGTAGCCCGATTTTGTTGGAAAAGTAGCGGTGTTTGTCGGGGCCGAGTGCTTTGGTCATAAGGTCCGCAAGGTTTTCGTCGGTCGTGACTCGTTGAAAATTCACAACTCCTTTGCAGTGGAGGTCGTGGCTGTTGTGGAAACGGATATCAATATGCTTGGTTTTGGCGCTTGAGACCCCCGAACAAATGGTTGACAAGGCGCCTTGTGAGTCTGTATACAGCTGAGGAACCGCGGTTTCTCCGGTGACATCTCTGTGGAGGTATGTAAGCCATTGGGCCTCCTTGGCTGCATCCAAGCAGGCGAGGTATTCTGCTTCAGTGGTTGATGTCGTGACCAACGTTTGTTTTCGTGATTAGCAGGAAACGGGTCCACTGTATACGGTGAAAATGTAGCCTCCCTGGGACTTCCGGTCTGCCGAGTCCGCTGCAAAATACGAATCGGTGTAAGCGCAGATTGTCTCTTCGTTGGATGTACTCGGGAAAATGAGTTTCATATCGGCTGTCGCCTTAAGGTATCGTAGCACTCGCTTGGCTGAGGACATATGCGATGCATAGGGTTTGGAGTAGTACCGGCTGAGGGCAGCGACCGCATAAGCAATATCGGGACGTGTTCCACGAGCTACATACATCAGACTCCCAATCAAGGATTGATACTCCACGATATCCGCTTCTGTATCGGTCGCTTCTGCAGTGTCGAGTCGTATCTTGTAGTATAAGGGTGTTGGAACGAGGTTTGAATCTTCCATACCGAATCGTTGTAAGATACAGGTAATGTAGCTTGTCTGGCTGAGAGTAATGGCTCCGTCTTCAAGGCGCTCGATCTCCAGCCTAAGAAACTGCTTGATTGGTCCAAGGTTCGACATCTTGTACTTGCTCATCAAAACTTCCTTACTTCCGCCACCTGGACAGAGGGTGAAATTGCGTAGAATATTGACATGTCGTCGACATAGAGCAGCAATAATATGCCGTCGCTCTGAATGTAGAGATTAGAGTCTGTATTTGACGGGTAGAATGGATCGAAAGTAGTAAGCTGTCAATATCCTGATACCAGAGTCTCGGAGCTTGCCGTAAACCGTAGAGTGCCTTGTTAAGGCGTAGAAACTGGCTTCCGGATCTGATTGTTGATGTTGGATGCTCAAGCCATTCTATACCTTCCGGTAGCTGCATGTACACTTCCGTGTCGATAACTGGGTTGAGAAAGGCAGTCACCACGTCCAAATGGTCGATTTTACACTGGTTTTGTACTACAAAGCTCAGTAGGTAACGTAGGGTAGTCAACTGCCGCCTGGTGCATAGGTATCACTGAAATCTATACCTTTTCGTTACTCTTAGCCTTTAATCATAAGTCTGGCTTTGTAGCATTGGCTTCCGTTGGGATTCTTCTTTGTTTTGTACACCCATTTGCAGCCTATAGGCTTATGACTATTGGTGTCCGTGACCGGTGTGAACGTGTTATTTTCGATTAATGAAGCGTATTCGGCTTGCATGGCTGAAGTCCATTGATTGTGCAATGCACTGTGAAGTGCTTCCTCATATGTCTGAGGATCCTGATCAGATATGGAATAGGATAACGCCATTGCTGCTTGCGTTTTGCAAATTCTAGTTGACCTGTATAGAGCAGGTGGTCAACGCTCGCCATGGTCCGTTCCGGACTGCGGTCATGACCGGACGGACCGCCGTGGTCCGATCTGGTCTGCGGATTTCCGGGACCGCCTCAGTCCAGTCCTTCCAATTGAAAGCCCACCAAATACCGTGGTCGACCGCAGTCTTTGAGACTTAAATCAGCTGACTGCCACATCCAAGTTTGCTCCTAAAACTTTCCTTAATCCCATCTACCTCGCCACATACCACATCCAACGACCCCGGTCCCCATCATTACTCAACTCCTCCCGCTCGCCCACCCTCTGTGATACCTGCGACCTGCGCGCAATGGTGTCCTCGATTCCGGGCGACAGTGAACGGAGCGAAGGCACTTCCATTTTTTCGTCCCCACCTCCTACCTCCATAGTTATTACAGATCGACACCGCGGCATATTGACATCCGCTAGCATTTCCACCGGAGATGAGGAGCACCAGATTGCATACTTTTTTCTAGAGAAGAAAACCCGTTTAAGAGTTCCGAATCCGAATACAGCGGTGACCTTTGCTACAACGTCAACCTAGAATCTGGAGATGAAAGAGATGCAATGGACCTTTTCCAGCATGAAGAATTTCCGCTTCATGAGGTTAAGGATGTCATTGGCTTCTGGGCAGCAAGGCGTTTGGAACCCAGATGGAGGGATCTCGCACAAATGTCCCTCGAATATCTTAGTATACCCGCCATTTCAGCTGAACCCGAAAGAGTCTTTAGTGGTGCGAAGATAACAATATCTGATCAGAGATGCACTCTGTCAGACGAAGCAATCAATGCTTCGGAGTGTCTTAAAAGTTGGGAACGCGATGGCCTCATTTCCAGCCATCATGAGATTCAACAGCTGGAGAACACGCTTGATGATTTGTGTAGGGCAGAGATGGAGCGGAAAATCATGTTTACAATGAATAGTGCTGCTGCCTATAGAGGTAGTAATTAGTGGTATTGGTTTGCATAATTTACTAGGTATATGGCAGTTGACCCGTGGTCGACCGTGGTCCGTCCGGTCTTATGCTGTAAAAAGACTGCCAGTCCGGTCCTAGGGTAAGGACCGGACCGACAGCCGTGGTCCAGTCCAGTCCTTCGTAAATGACGGACCGGACGGACCATGGTCAGAGTTGCAGGTGGAGCGGTAACAACCTCGTCAGGTGTCCGCTCTGCAGTGGCTACCTCGTCAGGTGCTCCGTCTGCAGTCTCATCGCTCCTTTGTGGCAGCGGGTTCTCATCGCTCCGTGGTCGAAGCCGTTTGACATCGCTCCTTTGTGGTAGTGGGTTTGCATCGCGGTTGTTATCACTTCCTGGCAGAAGCAGATTTGCATCGCGGCCATCCCTCCATGGTCGAAACGGTTTATTAATCAAGTCCTCCTCATAGATGGGTTCTTCTTCTGGAATCCCCAGTGGATCAGTTTCATTTGGGAGACAAGAGGAGTATATCGTCATGGTTTCATCAAATTCAACATCAGAGCTTTGTATGACTCGACAAGCTTCTGGATCCCATGGACACCAAATCTTGATAGTGTCGTGCACATATCCCAGCATCATGCACTGGGAGGAGCGAGGACCTATCTTGGAGTCTATTCTCTGTTCCTTGGGTATCCGTCTGTACGCAACGCACCCGAAGCGACGTAAATGATGAAGTGGCGGTTTGTCGATATTGGTTTCATTGGCATCGGTATCCATAGCATCGACCGCAGTAGGGTGCTTCCATAGACGACGATGTCTGTGTAAAACCTCATAAGGGGTCTTTCCATCAAGTGCGTTATTTAGTGACCTTTGGTGAAGATAACATACGTATGGCTTCTGCCCACAGCTCGGTCGGGGCATGTGAATCAAGCATCATCGCACGAGCTTTCTCAGTAATGACACCTATTGTACATTCCACAACTCCATTCTTGTGTTGTATGTATGGAGGTGTGGGTTCAAAACTGATACCTCTGACCGCAAGGATTCCACGTAATAGACGATTGTCATATCTATCACGACTGTTATCGCAACGAAATCTCTTGATATCGTAGCCCTATGCTTTGACTTTTGCTTAAAAATGCTGGAAGGCTGGTATGACGCTGTCTGCAAGTTTGTCCTTGAGAAAATACACATTGGTATATCGGGTGAAATCGTCGATCTAAACAATGAAGTGAAGAAAGCCACTAATTGATTCAATGCGAAAGGGACCGCAGGTATCCGAGTATACTAGCTGAAACGGAGTAGTTGTGCATTGGACTGGTATCCGAATAATCTTTTGTTTGTGCTTCGCCAATTGACAGACTTCACATAATCTTCCGGTATTGTCCTTAGCGTAGCCGGGAATTAGAGTTTTCATTGCCTCTGTGTGGAGATGGGCAAGGTGTTTATGCCACAATTCAGACTCAGTATTCGAGAGCTTTTCTGCCACATGCAGTTGTGCCGACCCAATTAGTGCTTGTGGACAGTCGTTATCAAGCTGGTATATACGACCATTAATTGGCCATGTGCAACGGTAAGGTTTTCAGTATCGTCGAATTGTACAAGTGCCGATTTTGTCGAACAAGATCTCGTACCCTTCAAGATTGAGTGCGCTGACGGATAACAATGAGTAGTGGAAGGTTGGTGTGTGTAGAGCGTAGATACGTAGATTCTGTAGGAATAGCAGACCATAGTGTGTGGTTCGAACATTGATGTGGTTTCCAAGTGCGATTTCAATTGGTTCGGATAGTGAGGAATATGTGAGAAAGTTTCGTTGACTTCCGTTGTACATATGGCGAGTCGCTCCAGAATCAATAATCCATATAGATGGTGATGCTTCGGCAGCAAGTACGAAGTGGCCTGTCTGAAGCGATCGGAAGTCTTTTATGATCGCATTTTGGTCGGCTAGTCATTCTCGATTCTCGTTTAGAGCAAGAGTGTCGCTCTCCGATACATTTCGTCGAACAATAGCTGTCTCCGTATTTAGGGTCTCTGTATTTACAATCAAGGCCTTTAATGATTTACGCCGTTCTCGTAGCTCTTGTGCCTTTTTCCGAAGTCTGCAGTCGGTACTGATGTGACCAGGTTTGGTGCAGTGATAGCAAACCACATCGTCATCCTTACGCTTTCACTTCCGACTGTCTCGAAGCTTCCAACAGTCCTTTGTTGTATGGTTGTCCATTTGCAGTGTGTGCAGGCGTGTTTTTTTCCGGTTTGCTTGCCTTTCCACTGTTTCTTGCCTTTTCCATATTTGTTGCCTTGCGAGTAGAGAGCTTGCCCCGATGTAGCTCTGAGGTTTGAGTCGCCCACTTTCGTTTCGGCTGCCTGTTAAGCTTCGGTTTCCTTCAATGCTATGGTAATGTCTTCAATCGTAAGAGTTCCGGTCCGTTTGAGGATCGCAACGGTCATTTTGAGGTAATCAAGAACATACCTATAGATGTGGGCTCGGAATGTCTGTTCGGAGATCGCTTCTGGAGTTCCAACCAGCTGTCGGCGAAAGGCTTGTAGGTGTGTAATGTAGCTGACGATACTTTCGGTCACTGAGGGCTGAGCGTTGTGGAATTTTGTAACGATCGCGGATCTGCCCAGATGGGTTGCTGTATTGTCAAACATTGTTTGAAGGGCCTCCCACAGTTCCGCCGGGTCGGAAAGCTCACGAATGTGCATGGCAATGTCGGTGATGCATGAGAACCGTAATGCCATTTTTGCCTTTCTACGTCGCATATGGAAATCATCGAATCTAGCTCTCATGGATTGACTAGATTGGTTGTTAGGAGTCGGAAGTTCTTCTTCTGTTAGGGTAACGACCTTGTCGGCCTTCATGCAAGCATGATATCGCTCTTCCAGGTGTTGTAGTTCGATGACCCCACCAGCTTCTCGATGCTTCCGAAGATTGACGAGTAGTATTTCGAGTTGTCACTATTATGCGCAGAGGTCGACATTGTGGAGAGGGTTTTGTGTGAGTTTTCAGCAAATACGTTCGACGAGTGTTCGGATTTCGATGTTCGATTTGTTTAATGAGTTGGTTTTTCGGTAGAGTTTTATCGGCGCAAGGCCGGGCTCATATCATAACCTGTCAAATAACGGGGTAGAATTCGGTAGAAGGAAAGGATGTGTGCATTCTTCTATGGACGCCGCGACGAGAGTATATATGTGGGGTGGTGGAGACCCGCGGATTGCGGGTCTCGCCACATAGAAACCTCTAGAAGTAGGTACACGCAAAATACATCATTCCGTGACAAGGCCGAGCTCTGCGTGAGCGAGTGACGCAGCGTGTTCAGGTGCGTGCTCACTGGATGCCGCAAGAGGAAGCTGCTCGTTATTTCTTGGCCTAGCAGCGCGCCAGTGCGTGTGTGGGAAGAGAGAAAGGGTGTGGATGGACGCAGGTGGATCCAGAAACAGGCCTCGCGGAGACTACCGCTGGACAGATCGTGCGGGGGAGCGGATTGGAACAGTGCCGACGCGCAGGCTACATATCCACCGCTGACTTGGGAGTCATCTTGCATCGCTGCCACGGGTCAGTTTGGGGCCATACTAGGGAGATACGGAGCACGGACAATCGAACTCTTCGTACGTCCTCAGCAACACCGTCGTCGCCAGGAACGCCGGTTCAAGGTTTGCGCCGGCTGGCTCGAGCGCGGGAACGAACCGCTTCAGACACAGAAGGTAGTAGTGATTCGCCACGGTGGGATCGTAGTCGCCGGTGTGCGTGAGATGGCGTGTGGCGAGTGCGAGCATCGCGCTCAGCAGCATCGGATTGCTGGCCGATTCCAGTGGCACCACCGTTTGGAAGTGGTTTCTGCTGTCGTGGATGTCGTGCTGTCCGCACCGCCCAGCCGTCAGCCAACGCCGAGGATTGGGGACGGAACGACTGCACCCACTAGTTTCTCCAGATGCGTGATGAAATGCTGCAGCAGGATCGCATCCCTGTGATCCTGGTGGACAGTTTTATGACCGACCGCTCGGTCAGGTTATTGATCGATAGACAGCAGTGGGGTAAAGCGGGGCGGAGGTGGTCAGGAAACTGTAGACGGTGTGGATATAGCGATGCAGTGGGCTCTGATAACATCCCCACATTACCACCGAAATAGAGAGTTCCCGACGGGGTGAGGAGATATAGACGTGCAGAGGTCTGAAGAGAAAGGTAGTAGCAACACGAGGAAAGATGGTGGTGGAGGGGTCGATAGACCTGCTCCCGATGAAAACGGTTCTCAAATCCTATCTAACGTCAGAGTTTGTAAAAGAAAGAAAGAAAGAAGTACAGAACGATCCTCTGTTACACGACGCCTCCTAATCCGGCTCCTCTCGCAATACCGAGTTGCCAAGGCATTGTGTTGCCGCCGCCTCGGTACGCCGGCCTCGTCTAATCCACCCCGGCGTACCGTACCTGAGCAGCGAGAAGCATTTTCAAAAGGCTCTCCACAGCGTGGTGGCTTTTGGCGATGTCAAGACGGAAGCGGTCTTCTTTCCCGCCGTGTAGCGAAGCTGATGGAGAGCATCTCGGTTGGTGACCGGAAGATAGGGGCACACAACCCGTTGGCGCTAGACAGCTGGCACAGGGCTTGGTAGTAGACGCAGACTCCGAGATCGGCGAACGGCTGATCCTTTTACACGACTACACGGTACCTGTGCAGCAGGGAGGAGACGATCCTTCCCTGCCTCCGGAAGCGCTGCCCATACAGACCAGAGAAGATAATTAAAAAGGGGAGGATTTAGCGGTCGGATGCCGCAATCATAGTCCGTCGCGGGAGAGTCCTGGGCCGCACTCTTTGGAACACTTCTGGGCGGGGAGACGTTCGTCCGGGTTCGAAGTCCGGTGTTGTCGTTCGTGCCCGCAGCAAGGCCCCATGGACGTGCCTCCGCCCACTTCTTCTCCGAGATGGTGATGGCGGCAGTGGTGTCGGCGGGAGTAGCAGCGGTGGGCTGTGACAGAATCCCTGTAACAATATTACGATGTTAGGTCAAGCTTCCTCACCCCAGAAAAATTGCTGGTTCTGTGGAGGTGTTGGCATCAGTGTTTATTTTATCCCATTTTCTCTCTTCTCTGCTGTTTTAAGAGGGTTTAAAATTCACAATTAGCCGGCCATTACTGGAGCGAGAAAGGGGTAGGTTTATGTAATTCTGCCATGGTTTGTATAGATCGGATGCTTTGAATATCGCCTTCCGAACGGCTCGTTCCCAACATTGCTCGTCCCGCTAGGCTCGCTCCCAGCATTACTTGTTTCCGCCATCGCTCGTTCCCGGCATTGCTTGCCGGCCACAGGTCGTTCCCGGAACTGCTCGCCCAGTGTGGCTTGTTCGCGACATTGCGTGTGTGGGGTGGCATGTTCCCGACATTGCTTGCCCAGCGTGGCTCGTTCCTGACATTGCTTGTCTAGCATTGCTTATCCAGCATTGCTCATTACCGGCATTGCTAGTCCGACGTGGCCTGTTCTAGTCAATAATTTCAGTTATGATTTCGTCAATAAATTTGATGACTAGGCAACAATTCTGTCATTATATTCCATGACTAGCAAGTATGTCCAGTAAACCACCTCCATGTCCAGCGTTGACGATTGAACGGCCCATCCAAAAGACACATCGAAGTAAACCACGAGACCCCATCCTGATGGGGAAACACGTTACGTTCAAAAATGCCAACAGCCAGATTTGGCATTAATAACCTGTTCGCTGGTGTAGCATTACTCGCCTAATGCTGATAAAATCCGAAATAGGACAAGTGTAGTGACCTCGAATGCAACTTTCTGTGCATGATGCAAGCTTTGCCGTGTGGAAGGAGAACAGTTTCCCTGTAGGTAGATCAAGTGATAACCTTTTATTTTCGTGTGCGCGTGTACTGTTGGGCTGCCTTTTCTCTAAACTCCTTTTCATCAACCCATCCGTAGTCGGACAACAAGCAACGATCCACCCGACTCTTCCACTAGTCCAACATGGACACTGATGAGAGCACAGACAACCAACGGATCTACCATCGTTCAGCGTTCTACATAGTCCGGTCCGGACTGCAGTCTGGACTGGACGGACTGCCGCAGTCTAGTCCAGTCTTGTGCTCTGTACGGACTGTCGGTGAATAGTCAGTCCCGTCCAAAAGTCTGGAGTCCGTCCGTAGTCGACTGTAGTCGACCGACCTTTTCTACTCCCTAGAGTACTCCACCTTATACGGCTTAAAGCAACACCAACCGCACTAGCGTTCTCTCCGGGCATAGATAGACAAGGTGTGAAGAAGTGGACGCGACCACGCGTGAGCAGGCGGCAAGGGCACAACAATGAACAAGGCGTGGAAACGTACACACGCGAGCGGACTAACCGGCAAGTTCAAAATCAAAATAGATAAACAACGGCTGCTGTTCGGAGGAATAAATCTGCGCACAACAAAGGAAAAGACTGAAACCGGATGAGCAGTCGAGAGAGCGAGTGGGTGTGGCGAGCCGCGAGCGCACAGGTGAGCAACCGTGACAAGGACAAGGACAAGGCGGGTGATCCAGCAAATCGACGATTGGATGAGGCGGGCGTTCTAGCAGTAGTGGAGAGTTCACGAGCGTAGAGTAGCGATGCGTATGAGTAGCAGGCCAACAATTCGTATGGGGGCAGCCTGCAACGCGTATGAGGGAAATCCTGCAAAGCGTACAAGTATAGGTCAGTGATGGGTATAAGGAGTAAGCCGGAATGCATACAGGAAGTAGGTCTGCGATGCGTCTGGGCCTCTTACCGAACAGCCATGCTTTGTCCGGGCGCGAGGAAAAAGTTGCGAGGAATAGTGTTGCTACAGGCGGCCGTAGATATTTCATGTCCAGTTGTGTTGAATGGTTATGGCCGTAGGTGTGCGCAGATGGAATTCTTCACGTAGTGGTCAGGGCTCGAGTGGGGACAATCTCAGTTGCTATGTAGTAGGTTGCAGAAGTATAGAACTGAAGAAGCCCGCCGAACCGAGAACACTAGGTACATCCACACTGACCGCTTAGCCCCATCATTCCATGGTAACACCACTGTGAGGAGCCTATGAGGCCGAGCGGACCGCTACGGCTAGGGAAGCTCAAGGTTGACGGCCGGGGAACGAGCCGAGTGTGCCGACGAGAGGAGGGGCCACGAGAAAAGAAGGTGCAGACGAACCG
>Ga0307516_10001852_pt1 | contig 28984 bp, 31 predicted proteins | sample 19_EM_MG_FD_203310 | JGI IMG/M metagenome (GOLD analysis project Ga0307516, IMG submission 203310) | Populus trichocarpa ectomycorrhiza microbial communities from riparian zone in the Pacific Northwest, United States - 19_EM | ecosystem: Host-associated > Plants > Roots > Unclassified | place... | reverse complement strand
AGTGTTCATGTGAACAATAGCAAACAGGGTATAGTACGCGCCATTGTTTGGCTCCATTCCAAGACTAAAGGAAAGCGCTTGTGTGAGCGTTGGTCAATTCTGGTCTATCGATTTGAAGCTTGCTGTACATAGTACAGATTGGGTTTTGTTTCGAGTGTGACAAAGAGGCTTTGCACCTGTCCAATGGTCGCCAATTCCTGTGAATGATTGTCTACCTCCAGTCCCCAGCTCTTCAGCGACCCATCCGGTGTATCAACTTCTCGGTGCTATACCATGCACCTTCTAAAGGCTTGCACACGCCAACTAGAGGAATTTTCGCACAAGCCACCAGCTTATGCGATTCTGTCGCATCGGTGGCGACATGGCGAAGTACAGTTCGACGATATCAGAAAGGATGACACTGCATGCTCTCTTATACCCGGTTACGCCAAGATTGAGCGTTGTTGTGCTCAGGCTGTACAAGACGGTCTGGAGTATGTGTGGATTGATACGTGTTGTATTGACAAACGGAGCAGTGCCGTTCTCTCGGAATCACTGAATTCCATGTTTGCATGGTATAGGGCTGCCCATGTATGCTACGCCTATCTGGATGATGTTTCCAGTGATGAGGGTCTGGATGAAGAAAACGCAGGCTTTGAGGATAGCGAGTGGTTCGCTCGCGGGTGGACGCTGCAGGAACTCCTTGCACCAGAGACCCTTTATTTCTTTGCTAGAGACTGGACCATGATCGGGAGCAAGATCAGCCTAGCATCAACAGTGGCCAGGATAACTGGTATACATTCAGATGCCTTGCTGTACCCGGAACGTTTGTACTTCTTCAGCATAGCGACGCGTATGTCTTGGGCAGCAAGACGGCGGACGACCAAGGACGAAGATATGGCCTATTCCCTGATGGGTATCTTCGATGTCCACATGCCCATTATTTATGGCGAGGGAGGAAAAAAGGCTTTTTCTAGACTGCAACATGAGATCATTAAGGTGTCAAATGATCAAAGTATTTTCGCTTGGCGCACACATATCCCTGGTCGTCGTCCCCCTTCTACCCCCCTTGGTCCTCTTGCCGAATCCCCCGTCTCCTTTTCTCGATCCAGTGCTATACACCGAATATCCCCTGACAAATGGACCCAGTATTGGACTGAAAAAGACCAGGCACACCTTCAAGGCACAATTCCGCATCTACTGGAGTTCGCTATGACGAATAATGGATTGAATATTACGCTCCCAATGAGGGAACTGGAAGACCATAAGGACATCTTCGAGGCTATTCTCTGTTGCTGTACAGGCCCTGTTGTCTGGAATGGCAACGGTTATGTGGTAGAATGTGAAAAAGCCAAGCCAGTTTGCATTTACCTGAAGAAGCTCTTTTCGCCGCACGTTCAACACTATGGACGCATTCTAGACCTAGACCATAAAGGGGGAATAGAACGATTTGACAGTGGATATGTCCTTCAGGACATTCACCTATCACAGGCGAACATGACAACACCACGGAAGGAAATCACCTCGCCAAACTTCGTTGTACAATACGTCAGGGTGTTGGAGGCCGGGTTCATACCAAAGCTAAACGTCGCTCCTCGTTGTGTCATTGATGAGTCCGGGGACGGGACCGCCTTGCTGCGAATGGAAATGCCACTCGAGCCTGATCAATGCTTGACAGTCGCGAGAATCGTTGTTCAGAGACCTACAGATGGAGAATGCTTCACTGTAGCGCTAGGTGCCTCATCCTTTAAATCAGGCGGTGGGCCCTGGGTGTATGCTACGGCAGGTGAATTAGACGAAGGGCAGGTCAAGGAAGCCGTCCAGAACCGGTCCAAAATGGACTGGGCCAGGTTACCCCTACGTACGGGTGACGTGGTGAACGTAACCATGCGCAAAACGAACTCTGGTAGTGTTATTTATGGAGGCAACAGGGGGGACAATGAATATAAAGTCACCCTCATAGTACATACCCCGACCAGTCGGGAGCCACCGAAGGTAAAGAATGTGCTCGTGTATACACCTACCTAACAGTGTCCCGTCTAGATTTCGGTTTCGAAGGTATAATCTTGTGCAAGAGGTTTTGTTGGAGCATAGTGTGCACTGTAACCGGTCAGTTATATTCACGAGTCTCCTGGATATCGGGACATTAATAACAGTTTGGTGCAGAACGACAGGGTCGTGTCTGTGATTGCGGCAAAGGTTTATGGTTCGGCTTACCAGCGCATGATCCATAAAAGTAATGATCGTGAGGCAAACAGCTTGAAACTGCCCGCAGGCTGATGCACCTCCAGGGGCATGAGAATCAAGTTGGACGGAGAGGTCGTCCAAATGGCGCCGCAGCCTGGCCGGCCCATGTAATAATACTAAAGCAGTCTAAGTTAGTTTTGGTTGTCAGGCTGATGGCATTCCGGCTCTTTCAAATGAGCGCCCAAAAAAAAAAATCGTGGTCGGTTCTCTGAGAAATTAAAACGTCCATACCAAGTGGGGCGACCCGTAAAAACCCTTAAGGCTCGTTGCAGGGGCCGCTGTATTAATACCCAGTGGTTTCTCGAGTAGGAATGTGGGTGCCGACTGGGTGACTGGATCCACCCTTCGCTCTACTCCGAGGCAAGTGATAGCTTTTTTTTTACTTGAGTAAATTACATACCACTCAAAAAATCGCGATCTGGGTGTCCCGCTTCGAGGATGAGAATCAGCGAGGACATGAAAAAGAGGGTTGAAATAATGCCGACAAGCCCATTTGCATACAGATGCCACAGCAATCTGAGGCATGGAAGTAAAATTTCTCCCGAGTCTGACGGCGGCCCAAGTCGAAGCAACTAAGCTGTTTGCTTACTATGTAAAGGGGAACTTTAAGGATGGTAACAGCAGACTAGTCTGCGGGGGGCGAGCCAGAGAGCCCAAGGGAGACGGTCGTTTTTCTCAAGGACGATGGCATGCTGTGGCCCATCCGTAAATTCGTATGTCGCGGGCAACAGCAGACAACCAAAAAACGGGAATCATCCCTTCTGTTGATAAGGAACGTGGGTAGGTACAGACGAAAAAAAATAGTCTGATCAACATGGGAACCTCCATGAAAACTAATAAGCAAAAGCGTCCCCCATCATATGTACACAAAATTGCAATATATATCTGTCAGGATAGCGATTCTGTTCAACACTATATGAAGATAGTCAAGAGTCACAAGCAACAGATGATAAATGAGAGTCGGCGATAGCGATAGCATGAGAGTAATGGCGAAGAGAAAGATTGTTCCGATAGATTAGCAGGGGTAGTCTTTTGTCATAAAGAAAAGTCTTGCAATACCAGAAGAACGCTATGCTGAGTTGATGCACCACAGCGCCCACGTCTCTAGAAAACTCTAGAAACCCGAAGTAAGATATGACGGGTATCACGCTCGCCGAGCAGCAGGGGTCGCGACAGGGCCTGCTCCTCCATCTGTCGCAGTGGCTGTAGCTGGGCACGGAGCCTCAGGCACCGGGGACGAGACCGCATCCCACGCATTCGGGTAGCTACATCCCGCGACTTCCGTAGGCGACAGCGCCTGGTCATTAACGTCGTGCCACCCGTTCCCAATGCTCACGCTCGCAGGCGGCTGAGGCGAGAATGTAGGAGGGGGAAGCGTTGGCACAGGACTGCCAGTAAGGGTATAAGTGGGTAGGTGGGATTGGATGGCTCCTGCGGTGAGTCCGGAAATGGATGCCGGTGGGTATGGGTACAAGGAAGTGGAAGCAGGAGAAATAGTACCAGCCCCCGCACCACCTGTTTGCCAAGACAAATAAGTGCCATCGAAGGAGGGCACCGACACGCCAAGAGCAGCACATGTTCCCAACGCGGTACGTGGGTCCGTTGGCATCCACCCCTGCTCCAGTCCAAGCTTGTACGACCAAAGTGGGGCCTCAACGTAACCGCTGGTGGAATTGCCAACCTAAACCGGTTCCATTTCAGTATGGCAGAATCAAAGCAAAGAACGAGGAAGTGATGAAGACCGACTTACCTTCCATGTCCAGAAGAACCAGTCTTGCAATGCATCCATGCTTGCCATCGCAAACTCTTGAAGACCAGCCTTCATTGTATCGTTCCACTGCGACGAATCCAGGAACAGCGCACACTCGGCTAGAGTATTATCTGGCACTCCAGTAACGAATAATCCACAAGGATTGTACCCATTGCTAAACTCTCCTGCGATGGACACCCCAAAGGCCGTTTGACTGGCAAAAGAGTGACAAGATAGTTCCAAGTCAATCCACCTCTCCACATCAAGAGGCAAATACAAAACCCACCTCTGAGTCATAGGCGGCCCAAATGTGCTACACGCCATCTGTGGCCACTGTCCTCCGGCCTGCAATCCAACACCAGTCGCAATGGGGACATCGTTCGTTTGTCCATTAAATGCAAAATATGGGTGGACGTCTATCATAATGCGGTCTGATCCCTCCAAAAAGCCTGCCCAATCTGCGAGCCCTTGGAAACCGTCGTGAATAGCAATGTACGGCCCGTGGCCTTCTCCATAGCCTGTAATGTTGCGGATCATGTCGTGGGTGCGGAGATAGCTGTGTTGGGCAGCGATATAATGTATCAGTAAACAAAAAGCGCAACACGGCAACGGGTAACAGAGAAAATAAAATACTAACAAGGACACCATTTGATCTTTCCCTATGGTTGGAACAAGCGCCTCATTCATAATGCTAAACACTGGAACAACTGACTGCCACTCGGGTTGAGATATGAACTCGGTAATGATGCGGATGTAGTTGATTGCGCGTTCCGCATTGGCCACGCCCATCACACCATTCATGAAGTTGATCGAGCCCAGCTTTCCAGAATGATTGTAGCCTAAAGTTATGAAACGAAACCAGAGGATCAAAGAGGTGAATAAACTATTACGCTGTTCTCCTTACCATTTTGGGAGCCGGGGATTGTGTGCAAATCGAGGTTGATCCTCAGCCCGTACTTTCTTGCCCATTGGAACACCCGAAGGATATATCTAACGACCACAAATGAGTTGACAAAGGATCGGACAGGGTCAGAGAGCCAGCAAATAGAAAATAGTAGAAAATACATACGGCCAGCAAACCTTATCAAGGAATGGTTCGAAATCCCATTTCTCGATAGCCCAGAAAGGGATAGGTAGCCGGATCCAGTTGAGTCCGGCCCCTGCGATTTGAGCAATGTCTTGTTCCGTCTGTAATGGAGCGCATCCGCACAATTAGTAGTCGGGATAACATAAACGAATCAGATCCGAAACGGTTGGAAACCCAAAACGTACGATAAAGGTGTTGTAATGGTCCTCCAGCTGGTTCACTCCACCACCTGCGGTGTCTGCAGCCATAAGCTGAGTCAGGGTCCATTCGTCTACCGCGCCGGGATATTTTTGGTACAGGGCTGGAGAGATGAAAGGCTCCAAAACGAATAGACCTCCAAGGTTGACACTACCGCGGTTTAGAGGTATTCCAAGTTGGAGCATATTGAGATAGATGACCACATTATCGCGTCATCAGAGCGCATGATCATTGCAACAAACGAAAAGAAAATTATGATGTGGACACCAAATGTGGTAAGCAAGTTGCCAATGAGGAGGAAACACCACATCGCTTACCCGTAGACCTTGTCCTTGCCCCACGTCCATGAGGTGTTCAGGGGGGGCGTCCACGAATTTGGACGGGCACCGTTGTTGAAAGGATCTTTCGGATCGGCAACCCCTAGGAAACGAAAAGTCATTAGTGAATATCAGAGATAACACGTATAACACAGATGTCGAATCCACGAAACACTGAAAGTGAACCACGAAACGATGTTTGACAGTCATACGAACGACAGCACATCCGATAGTAAAATCTCGTGATCGCTATCACGTATGACACGAGACAACATGCAGTAGAACACCGTCATGGCGCAGTATTGGGTTGGGTCCCAACATATACTGGGAAAGGCGTGCGGTTGGATCAATTTTTCCTATGGGAAAGCACCCTAAAGACCATCCCACCGCACGTAAGGCACCCAAGCAGCCTTGTTGGACATTAAAGAGGACAGGAAGATGGGACAGGAGAGGCAAGGAAACCCAAGCGAGAGGAATTTGAGATAGTGCTTACAATACCCTCCAAATGGATTGATGTAGGTGAATGTTGACCCATCAGAGGTGGTGACGATCGACCCATTTCCACCGGATGTTGCACCGCCGGGGGAACTTACGGGCGGACCGGAGCCTGAACCCGAACCCGAACCACCAGACCCGGGCGTACTCGTGGAAAGATTCTTCGGCTTAATGACGACGAAGTAGACAGGAAGCACAACGGCAAGCACGATAAGCGCGATGGCCAATGCAAACAGGGAGATCCAAACGAGCCGTCGTGTGAAGAACGGTTTACGTTTTACGGGTTTGCTCGACAGCCCAGAGCCTGGAGAAGGTGCAGGTGCATGTGCTGCTGCTGCTTCATCAGCAAACGCATAGTCGCCTTCGGGTTTGATACCTGTCTCGGGAGCTGACATGGGGCCCCCATCAACTTTGGGGATTAAAGGTGCAGCCCCAAGTCCCTCAGTCGAGACAGTGTGGAAGATCGACTCGCGGGGGGTGCCCCCCATTTCAGGGGTCTGTGATTGAGCGAAGAAAGACGCCCTGGGGGGGAGAAGCACACCATCTAGTTCGGGGAAGGAAGTGCTCGTCGGATCCGGTGTTTGTGGCTGAGGGTCTGGCTGAAGCTGGGCAAGTTGAGAGCCAGAACGACTACTGGTAGCAGATCCAGTGCCTTCGCCGGTGGTTTCGGGTCCAGTGGGATCGTTGTTGGTCACGACGCTCGTTCTCACCGTCTCTGGAGAGAGATAAGAGGAGGGTCTGGGAGCATTCTGAGGATGCGGCAGGTCGTCCAGTGGAGGCACAGGAGTGTTTGGTGCTGTGCTGAAGGGATCAGCAACGCTGTCTGGGCGGGACGCCGACATTCCCCAGCTGGTCGAACTCGAAAGAGAGGGTGAGAGGACGGGAAAAAGGGAATGCGGCGATGCAACCTTACAGAGGCATGTGTGAATGCGGCAAAGTGGGCAACTTGCACTTGCCTCGATTAGTACTAATGCAAGTTCACGTGAATGGCCTGGCTTCCGAAAGGAAGCGTGCCCAGAGTCTGCAAGTACTTACATACGTTCGTCGTCAATACAATAATGTACATGTCTAAAGGGCCGATACTAGGTACTACTACACACTGTCAGCAGCAAGCACACAGGCTGAAAATATGTTTCGTGGCGACAAATTTTGGTGCTCGTGCAGAAGTTGTTCATACACTCGTTGATTGAGCGGGTTACATATCCTTCTTTCAGTTTGTGCCGTAGCCCGGTGATACGGCGGGCAGGTCGATGACTGCACGATTATTGTCGCAACAGTGGGCTCGGGCTCTGGGTTGTTGGCAGGTATGCCAGACTCAAAATTGTGATTACTGCCTTCATCTATAACATACCTTCCACCTCTCCATAACAACAAGGTGACATGCCGCATCCATAACATGTCCTTGACTGAGTAACAAAGCTCATGCCACACCATCGATGGATAACGCAATCGGGTTCTTCATAGCGCAACAAATGAAGGAGATCAGCGACGACATCATCGAGGGCGGATTGGGCTGTTCCACCTCCGGGAAACTGTATTTTTCATGAAGAGGGGAGTAGAATCTCTTATCTGGACAGCGAGGTGGCCCTTGTCTAGATCGTTGAAAATGGTGGGATCCACGTTGATATCGAAGTGGTCATGCTTTGCTTCTTGTAGGCGACAAGATGGTCCATCGTCCATTTCACGAAAGGTGCTACCTGTGTTTTGGGACTCCTCGCAAGTACTAGTAGTGGATGATCACGAGTTAAATGGGGATCTGCAGGGCTTTCAAGTTCTTCAGTTACAAGGCACGAGTGCGGAAGGATATCACACGACGAGTGTTTGAACGACGATCGCATGTCATGGTTTGTTGAAAACCCATGCATGGATGATCTATGTAATAGTAGTCCTTGTAACAACATTGCAACTATTGATATGACGAAGCGGTGCGTGTATCCATCACATACAAATAACCTTCGCGGGCAGATCTGCAAGTCTGTGGGTCTATCTCTCGAACCTGTGTTACCCCACGCCTATGCGGAGTTCGCGGCGTTTGGTTTTCTTCGTGAGTACTAGTGCAAACACAGAAACTTATTGAGCCTAATGGTCTTGCAACAGACGAGATGCCGGACCTATCCAACTGCTGTACATGACTTCTAACTTCAAATCCAACCCAATTAACATAATAAGCACGAGGATCAACCTGGGAGCAGGGCGATCACCGCTTGCACCGCATATACTCGAACGTCGGAGCAACCACATGCATATACCCTGTGGTGAGACGAAAGAATCCTGGACCCATCTTTGCAAGGATATAATGCTTGACAATCGATGAGGGCCATACATGCAACAAACGGCGCCGGGCTTCTCCGTATCCTACGATGCATACACAGCGCTTCCACTCGAAATTGGAATTGGGCCCCATTTCAGAAAGGCAGCGGATTAAGTGTGGCAACAAGTAAAGGATGAAGGTGACCCGGGATCGAGACACTATGATCAACATATTCCACAAACACCCGAAATTTGGAGCAAGGCGCAAGCAAATAGCCGTCCTGTGGATCGAGGTCGGGACCAAGGTAATAACGGTGCATATGGTTACTACTGTCCATGTCTTGCCAAGTTGATAAAATCCCACAGGTCACAACGGACTTCCATGGGTGCGTGACGCCCTCGATGAAGTCGCCAGGCATTGCTTCACTTCCGGTATCAAGACGGTGATCGCGAGGCGCAAAGGCGAGGCCTGTGTTCAAAACCAGAAGATATTGAGCAGAGCTCGTAGTGACCGTAATCAGCACACTTACCTCGGGCTCTTGCATGTAAGATACTAGTGGGAGACAAGAGACTTGAAACTATTCCGCTGCATCGCCCGAACGCAACCAGGGCCTGCCATCGATCCTACCGGTCTTGTCTATCCTTCCGAACCGACAGAGGAGCACAGAGAACACCACCGGTACTACAGAGAACCGTACCGATCTCGAGATGCGGTATATATAACCAAAAGTCAACCCCTACGTCCTCTCACACGCCTTCTATAACATCCGTTCGCCCATCACACGTCACCCAAGAACTTCGGCCAAAGCAGGAAGTCGCACAGCATTTGTCTCTTCCGCTTTCTCCGTTCCCCAACATGTCCGTCGCCCCAATGCGGTGACGAACATGCCTTTGGAAAGGAAGCAGTATTTATATGAAAACACAAATCCGGGTAGGTTCCCTGGATGAAATAATACTGCGGGCGCGCGTCCAGGCTTGGTTTCACATAACTAAACAACGCCGAGGCCACACTGACAGAAGGAATCCCCGTGGCCTTGCAGCATCCCGATGCAAATATTGCGTGGAGAGCTCAAGCACACAACGAGACTTCGGACGCTAGATGCAAAGCGTTTTTCAGACCCGTTAGTTCGACCCAGAGTTATGTGCCCGTCTCGCGCGTTTGATGGCGGGTATCAGCACACCCGTTTTATTGTGGGTCTAAATTAACTCGTCTCCTCGCAACTCGATCACGGTAGGAAAGTGGAGATGGCCTTCCCACAAAATTAAATATCATATCAGTGGCCTTCTTAGATATTGTTTTCCCCGACATGGTCGGATTTCCGCCACAAGGCGTCATAATGGCTCCCCCCTTCCTTATAGATGAATGGATGAATTAACATGGGACTCTGTCCTTGAACATGACACCCTTGACCCGCACATAGCAGGATACAAGGAGAAGAACGGGTGAGGTGTGTTCCAGGTTTGTGGCACGTGGGTGCAAAGCAAACTTCTTTTCCTTGGAGCCGTTGCAGCTGACTATGATCTTGCACAGGTATCAAGGGTTGTACATAGGTCTTTCCCGCCAGCCCTCAAATTAAATGAGTGCAATCTCCCGTTTGCAGGCTTGCTTGGTGCATCGACCATTCCCACAGTGTCTTAATGACAATTTGCAACCACACAAGGTTTACTTAACTTCCACTATGAAGTCGTTATGAAGTGACCTATTTCACTTCGTTGCTTCTTATCCGTTGTATTGGTATTCATACCATCGACGCAGACTGCAACAACATGCCGAGTGCGCCTTGGCCGGAGCCACCTACAATCGCGCTTGTCGTCCAGTCTCCGGCCAATCGATCAATCAATCGACCAATCCGCGACTAACCCACTTCGACGAACCATTGCACCAACGATTGTATAATAACCCCATTGCATAGACACGGCGACAACGTGTTGTATGATATGTCCTGGGTGTTTGCGAGTATTGATGATTAAATACCCACGTCAAGCGCCTTGTGGGTTCTGATGCGCCCCACAGGTGATTAAAGGGACAGGGGGGGGGAGTGTAATAATAGGTGAAGCAGTGGCTGGCAGGAGTGGCGATTATCTTGTTGTCATCCGATGCACAAGCGAATTGATAATTGCGATGGACAAACGGTCGAGTCACAGGTGACTTCAGGCGAAGCCCCAGGCCTTCCCAAGATCCTGTGTTAGGACATCTTTACTTACCAAATAGGAGAGTTCAACGTTCTTACAGTAACCAAACGCTTCAATAGAACGCAATGGCATTGCCTCCTACCTTATCTCCATCTGTATCTGTGCCTACATGTGCCTTACCAAGGACTGGTTCTACTTTCTGAGCTGTCCACTGATCGGACTGTGGCATTTCACTTTGATTTCTTTCCAAGTAGGGGACTGACAGCTCAGAAAATGTTGTAGCGGCGTTTTACGCTCAGACACCCTAAATTTACTTACAGGCTAGCGCCGTATCTCAACTGGTAGGAGTCACATTTGTCATTGTCCTTGCGGCTAGTACTGGTACGCATATTCAAAGTTAGTGCAGAGATGCTCAAAAGAACCGTTCTGTTACCTGGGAGATCCAGCTTATTTACGCATGATGTCAAGGCCTTTCGATGAGATGCGGGGTTGTGTCCATAAGGCGAAGTCCGATTGCGGTGAACGAAATTGGTGGAATCCTGAGACTTTCAAACATGTAAACGGAGGAAGGGGGCGAAGCTATCGGGTATGGGGGTGTGGAGAAGCCGGACACTGGTTATGTCAGTATCTACGTACGTGTATGCAAAAGGGGTGTTTTCGAGACGCATCTTCGGAGATGTCATGACTTGATTGGGTATTCGGTAGAGGGTATGCTGTGAACCCGGTAGGGCGCCTGGCGGAAATAGGACATGGTGAACCCGACCTGGGGGTTGGTTTCGTCCCTGGATGTATTGTCTCCTCTCTCCTCATAAGAGACTAACGGAAGTAAATAATAATTAGCTTGGATTTTCTGGGTAAGCTCGCTTATGTCATTTGTTTGGGGATTACCTTTTGCGATCACGCGTGGTAAAAATGAAGCGGCATTCTCCGTGTTCGGGGTGTTTGCATCGCCGGAGGATCTCAGATGTGCTCGCCCAATCATACTCGTCCAGGATCGACAGCAACCTCGCGTTCTACTCAATGCCTCCTGCATCAAGCGTGTAGCCGTTTACCATATAATTACTTTTTTCCCAACCCTCGTTCTTCGCCGGATAACGGCTGATAAGTTTTGTTTAGGGACATTGCCAGGACCGAGGGACGACGTGCTTTGTCCTGGTTCTGGCCCGGCGGGAGACACGGCACCGCCATCGTGCCGGCGTGCCGCGGATGCAGCGGATGTACCTTGCTAAACTTTTCAAGGTCATTACCGCGAACGTTTGGGATGCGAACAGCGTTCCGTTCTTATGCAAGCGACGCTCAGTCTGCATTGCCAGCTGCTCACATGTCCGGGTGCTGAAATAATTATTATCTCTTTATTTTTTCATGTGCCCCTCTCTTGTATCATCTCGGCGCAGTGGTGGTGGTGGTGGTGTGCTATATAGATCGCCCTTCATTTCCTGCCCTTTGTAAGATCGCCGACTGTCCCTCGTGCCAATGACGTTCCCCACCAGCCTCCATATTCGTGAACGTGGCACCGTGCATGACCCTGACCTTCCGGATGTCTCCCTCGACACCCACCGCAGTCCCCTCTGGCCTCAAGGCTCGTTTCATGACACTCCCAAATCCAGCGAAGAGATATTGCATGCCATCCTCAATACAAGGAAGTCCTGGAAGACGCTCAAAGGTCAGGCCGAGGCCGTATGGCCTCCCTATCTCGAGGCCACCATGCTGAAAGGTGCGATATTACACATTGTCACTGATCGATTTTCCAATCTCTTTCCCGCATGTGGTTCATTTGCTTTTCCACTCAGCTCTGCAAGAGTATGTCCCCGAGGACACAAGGGAAACACGTATTCTTGGACGATTCCCTATGCGTAATCGTTTCATTTCCGATTACATTTACCGTGCAACTGGCAAATATAGGTCCGCCAAGCAGGTGGGTAGTCGCCTCCAGCAACTCAGAGATACCGTAGAGGGGCGCGAAAGTGAGTATGATGTATGCAATCACCCTCTACGTCCCCTTTCGTGGTCTTCCTTGGTGCGCTTTGTCTGCGCAGCCATGCTCTTTTCATAAAACGTTGTTTATATTTATGTGTCATACCAGTGATCGATTCCCTCACGCGTTGTTATCGTGCTCCTACCCGGCCTCAATCAGCCGCTGACCACATATGTTCGAACAACGCGCGGACTTTGGTCTGCCATACATCGTCCCCACTCTTGGCCGGCGACCCCTTCCTTTACACTATATCAACCGAGGGTTCCTCAGACTCCTGCTCCACTTCCTCGTCATCCTCTGAAGATCTTTCCCTTGCTTCACTACTAGTACCACCACCCGAGAACAATTTCGACCTTGTTATGTCACCATCATCATCCGCGCTAAAACATCCTCAAACTGCGGATTCACGCACCCCCGTGTACATTGATATTCTCCCAGAGCATTCGCAGTCCCGCTGGGTTTCACCGTCATCTCATTCTTCGGCCCCATCATCTGTCCCTCCTACTAGCCCGCAGGCACCAAGCCACTCTGGCTCAGCGCGTCGCATGCGCGATATCGATCCGATCGTAACCTTTGTCTCGCCGACTCCCATTAACGGAAAGTCATCATATATTGTCTTACTGGACGGGGCACCCATACATTCTGAGGACACAAAACTGGTATGCGTAGGACCCTACGTTTCATCAGCGTCCGCTCCCTCCCAACCTTCCTCGACTGGATCGATGCACGGTGGACCAATGCTGTATAATACAGCTCTTGTACCCAAGTATTGGGATATCCTTTCTAAAGCTGCTAGTAAGCATCTTTCTGTTTTTCCCTCCGCCTTCAAGCCATATGCTAATTTTTTTTTTGCGTTGCTTTCTGTTCATATGAATCCACGTGTACTTCGTGCTGTGTCACTCCACTGGTGTCATACTCCTAACAGACCCGACATTATATACTATCATCCAAGACGTATACCGTACTCCGGACAGTGGAGCCGCCTCCGCTCATTACGCAGGTGGCATACCACCTGCACAATCATCTAGACCTCGCCCAGTCAAAATTTTTTCTGCGGTATACCACTTCCGGTATTCGCCTAATGTCAAGCCTGGAGGAGGGTATCCATCGCCTCCCTCAAGTTCGGGACACGGGTATTCACTGTCGCCTACACCTCCTAACTTGTCTTCACTAAGTTTGTCCCCCATGTTGTCCCTTAAGCCTGGACTTGGTAGTATTGGGCACAACTTATCAATGTACCCCACTTCCTTTTCTGGAGCTCCCGTTCCTTCAATGGGTGCTGGGCAGTACGGTATGCAACAGCAGTTACACCCTGGGTACATGGGTGCAGGCCAACACCGACATGGACACCTGCAAGGACATGCGGGGTACGCGTACAGCGCCCATCCACCCACGACGACCTCTAGTTCTTCTTCAGCGTATCACACGACAAGCATGACATCTTCTGAGGCTCTCATGCTTATCCGCGAGGAAGACTTTTTCAGGTTTGATGATGCCGAATCACCAACACCGAGTTCAAGTGGTGGTACAGGCTCCAACGCAAGTGGGTCAGGTATTCAATCTCCACCACCATTCTTCCCCAACGATATGAATTCCTATGTGAGTTCTTTCTCCTGCGAGAATGGCATGGGGCTAACTGTGGGTCTTAGTTTTAGCGGAATTTGAGGCTGCATATCGTGCAAAAACGTATGTGGTCGTTTCCACATCGATACCGAGCGTTATGCTCTGTTGCCCCTGCATGTTCTCGAATCCATTAACATCCATTTACGCGAACTGTAGGTATTATCTGTGATACCTCTATCGCATCCCATAGTGTAGTCTATTCTTGCTCCATTAACGGTGTAGTCTGGCATCTGTATAACTCATTCCCCTTGTCTTCTTACTCACATCACATCACTTCTGAAGTCACATCCAAACTGTTGATCGCCTTATTATACGATGACCACCACTTCTTAATATTAATGCTCTCGATTGTGGTAGCTACTCTGTTTTATGGTTGTACGTGTATCCAGCTGTAAAAAGCATGCAGCACAAGCATATGTTGCTCAAACGTTCAGACGTGGTTGTCGACATGTTGCAGCGATGGCATACTGCAAGGACGGGATGGGAGGACCTTTTGCCACGGGCTGACGCCCTCTGACCAGCTATCCTCGTTTGGCCAATAAGATGCGGCGCGCGCAGCTAGTACTAGTGTTTTTTCCCAATCGATCTTCGAAGTTGTTATTTTAAATTTGATCGAACATGGAAGAATGCTAATCATACGGAAGCAAGGTAAGTTCCAATGGATATTCTTTAGACTCTCATTCATTTTTGATGTCCCCCGATACTACCCACAATTCGATAACCAGTCTCTGTGAACCGGAGAGTGCTCAAGTGTAGAGTCAGAGTGGTGGGCACTATTAACATGGATTTGCTAAGCTTATGCATGGGCACCTAGAGCCAGCACTTAGTAGCGGCTCTGCTGCGTTTCCTGGCCATCACCTGGGGGTATTCTGGAACCTACGTCATACGGCGCCCAGACAGCATGTTTGGCCGACCCTCAGACCGCTTCGAAGAGGACGTAAATCTGTAGCCCCGTCTGCAACTTGGCTCCAAGGAGGTGTTCCGCTGGGCATTTAAATCCAGTCGATATCACTCGAAATGCCGCCTGCATCGGCAGAACCCTTGCTCTCCGCATGCACATTGGATTGGAAGGCTCATAGGTAGCAAGGTAAGGCAACCGAATCACACGGATCCAAAGAAGGAAAAAAGTTCTGTCGTCAGTCGTTCCCACGATATAAGGTCCTCCCAGAACCCTTTGCTCTTCGAGCAAGGGAATCGGCTTCTGATGGCGTTATGTAATCAACTTGAACTCAGGAGACGCAGAGATTGCAATGATCCAGCGTATACATACCTTACCTTCCCATTAGAATTCCTTAGAATTCTGCGAATCTTTTTATGTCCACGTCAGCTGAAATAATACCATTCCGTACAAACTGTAAGTACATGTGTTTTCTGTGTGTAAACAGGCCCGATGAGCGTGTGATACTACTGTGCATACATGACACGATTTAAAAGTGGGAAAGCGGGGATGTCACTCAAGGCTGTATTCTGGGCCCTGTACCAAGACTTGCTGACTCCATGGGTAATCGCTAAGGAACAGTTTGCCAACAGGACAGCCACTCGACCGTGAGCCTGTACTTTCCACGCACCGCATGTCAGCACTGGGACAAAGAGAGGCGAACCATGCACGTTTAATTGCTTACCACCATTGCTACAGTGGGCTTTGAGTATCGCTCGAGGGATCCACCGATGGACTATTCCGCCTTCAAGTTGGTGCCTCACGAATCACAATGTGATCGATCACAAGTTGATGTTGCCGCGAGGCTGTTACTGTCGTGCCTTGTTTATATTACTAACTCGATTACTTGGTCGTCAATTGCCGTAATGGGCTTTTCAAAATTCAAGCATCCTGGTGCCTTCGACGACAACGACAGTAACGACCACCGATTCCCATTCGACTGTTTTTCGGTGCTTTCCCTTTCGATCTGTGCAGTCCCGGCATGCCACAATGTTTGTGTCACTCCATTCTGCCGAATGATCCGTATGCTGATGATAATTGTGGTCACAGGATTCCTCTCAGACTGTGCGTCGGCAATCGGCGTCCACGATCCTGCTGGAGTGGCAGATAAAGCTGCGAGTTACAGCGAGTTATCTCTATGATGTCTGACTTGAACAGTAGCTTTCAGGATACCCCTCCTACTGATGAGTACCATGATCTGCTCCATCGTCGCTTTCCACATGCCGGATATTGGTTGAATTTACTTCACACACATCCATTCATACATGCATGGGCCAGGCATACAGCCTGATATCAGTGCTGGAGGTGGCATACTTCTGCTACCTTGCTTGCCCTTGAACCCTGCATGTTCCCAAACAAGTCAAATGGATACAGTTCTCTGTGCAGATGGCTAGTCATGCCCAATGGGTAATTACGATGAGCTAAGTACTTGTTATCTTAGTACCCTCTGCCATCAGCACCTATGGTTGTGTGCCCATACTTTCTTGTGAGAGAATCATGCCTATGTAGAGTATGTTCAATTGTATGTACAGAAACCTCAATGCCAATTCATCATTATTGGAGGTGATATTGTAGCTCATAGAGATACTAGATGTCTGGTGTGTGCTCAACGCATGAGATGAGATGCTATAGTGGTGATATTAAGTATTAGTTCTGTTTCATCACAGATGATAATGACCTACGAGGGCATCATCAGTGAGCGAGGACACCCACTTTCAGAGGTTTCTTCACTACGACAGGTGAAGGACACAGTTGTCAATTTTAATGGTTCATTGGCTGGCTGGTGGCCTTTGCAATTTCTCTTGAGCTCATTTGTTGACCCATTGCTCCTTCACAGCCTCTGGGATATGGTGTTGATTTCCAGGCAATTTTGTTTGCTGGTGATGGTGACTCGAGGTGGGGGGTTCACGTACACAGGTGCAGCACTACCAATATGTATATGGTTCAACACTGCAGCAGTACATCCAAGCCATACAAACAAGGTATAGCATGCACCAATGTTTGGCTACATTTCATATCTAAACAAAGTGTTCATGTGAGCAATCGCAAACAAGGTATAGTACGCGCCATTGTTTGGCTGCATTCCAAGACTAAAGGAAGCGCTCATGTGAGCGTTGGTCGATTCTGGTCTATCGATATGAGCCATGCTGTAAGGTTTCTCGCTAACTGGATGGATATTAAAAAAAAAACAGATCATCGGCTTAGTGCGGTTATTTATATGTATCGATACGCTTCATTGTAGGTAACAGTGAGATTTGAACGATTCACGTTCTGGCGAAGCCAATGAACGTGGCTATGAGATGTAGAAAGCTGGGTAAATGGCGAATATGATAGAGGATGCGACTGTCATTGATCGCCGTTCAATACGTCCTTCAGAATGGGGCGACCTTTTAGGATACCATCTCGCGCAACAGGAGTTCGGGGCTTCTTCGGCGGAGTAGGGTTTTCGGCAGCATGTTCTTCATTCTCCGCTGCGCGCTTGGTGGTACGTCCCGTGACTTCCTCTGGGGCTTCCAGACAAGCCTGGTGCATGTTGTGCGCCCCTTCTGGAAGTGTTAACACCCACCCCCGTCTGTCCATAAGTTCTAGGAAGTCTGTAAGGAGTTTCGTAGTTCCGAGGGTTCTCCGAGAGCCAATAATAATGAGTTTGGACTGGGCCCGAGTAAAGGAGACGTTAACTCTGCGCCAGTCTTTCAGAAGATCACCGATCTATTCCAGCGAAGGATAGTATATTTAATCAGAACAAGCGCATACGGCAAACCGAAGGAGTTCTGAACGTACTTGACCTGAATCATTCGATCTAACCATCGATATGATAACGCAATCTTTATCTCGGCCTTGACTCTTGTCCGCTGTCAGTATCTCGATGTCATTCTTACCCTGCAGCAGATGAGACAAAAGTTTAATCTGCTGCTGATAAAGTGACATAATACCAATCTGCTTTTGCAAGACTCCGCATTGGAGGAGGGTTTCTGTAATCTGGTACACAAGCTTGCCCTCTATCTCGTTCTGAACCAAGTCCCCCACACGAGAATCGAACGCTGGCACACGGTCAGTATTGACAAAAATGGCTTTGCACCTAGTGAAGGCGATGAAATAAACAATTTATGTTTTCAACAATGGGACTGACTTTTCTTCCAAGAGGTGGGCGATCCAGCAATTCCCAGAAGGACACAAACAATTATTTGCGCTATGCAACGTCTCAAGGAACCTCTTGTCAGGAAGGACAAGACTTCGTTGTGCCACGGCCTCCGACCCACAGCGGAGGCGGTTGCCATAAATCAACGTATTTGATAACTGCATGATGTCTTCATTCATACGGTATTGGTATGTCAGATCGACAACAGCATGCGGATGTGCTTCCGAGAGCCTCCTAAACAGAGAGACATCCAAGCCACCTTTCTTTGCTGCAGGATTGCGGACCTGGAACCGTAATTTGATCCACATGTATTAGTGGGGTAAATAATACTTACCAATGGCGGAAGCTGGAAGTGATCTCCAACAAGAACGAATTTCTCTGCAAAACGTAACGGTCCTAGGCAAGTGGGTAAAGTAATCTGAGAAGCTTCATCCACAATGCAGTAGTCAAATCGACGTCGGGAAAAGAGTGCACTTTAAATATGACAGATCAAACAAATTGAACAACCCATGAAAGTAACCACTCACTTGTCAATGGTCAGACAGGTAGTTGCAACAACCGGGGGCGACATAAGTTGGTTTTCCAATTGTTCGATCGTCGTAGCTGTCTTCCGCGCAGACAGCGTAAACTTGCGAACGTCAAGATGCACCTACACATCCAAGTGTTTAGCCTACAGTGAAACGTAACATTCTGAAACACGTCACCTTGTCCACGTTGCCCAATCTGAGGATTCCATAGTCGTCGTCCTTGAGCTTGAGTAGAATAGTGTCCACTGCAGAATGCGTGTAAGAAGTAAGCAACACTGTCTTTCCCATTCCAACAAACGTCCGAATGAGCGCCGCAATTACTGTCGTTTTGCCCGTTCCAGGCATCCCAAGAATTAACGCGTAGTCATGAGCGCTAAGAACGCGTCTCATAGCCTCTAGCTGGCTCGGATTCAACTGGCTGGTGGCCGCCAAGAACTCAGGTAAATGTTGCAAATTTCCCCAGGTCGTTTGTTCGTCATCAAAAGTCGGCTTCCGCAGGTCCACGACGAGCTCAAGTCGCTTGGAATCACCCTCGGCGTAGAAGAGCTGGGCGAGGTTATCTCGGATGCGACCCAGTCCTGACGCAAGTTCATCTTTGTCTATTCTGAACAGAGGTGTAATTGGACCTTTTATTTTCCGCAAGGCTCGGAGACGGGAAGTGATTTTGATTACGGATAGCTCGTGGTCGACGCCAATAACGACTTCTTTTGGCGCGAGATGAACAATAAAGCCGCGAGCCAGAGCTAACAGTTCAGGTCCAACAGAGACAGTAACTGCGTCGCCAAACGTCAGATGTCCATTTAGCAGGGAAGGATGACTTCGAGTTGCTAGACTGTTGGGCGCCCGAATAAAACGGTAAGTGTGGCGATGGATCTTGCCCTTGTTACCGGTGTCGGAATAGACGTAGCCATGATCAATTACCATAGAGCTGAAACACCTCCCCTTCTCCTCTCGTTCTTCAGCGCTCATAGTCCATAACTCCTTCTTGAATCGGATTGCATCCTGTTCTTCAAGGGTAATAAGATTCTCCCACTGCTTGAAGAACTCTGCTTGCGAAGCCGTGAGATGTGAGGTCTTTCGGTCATATATACTTGCAATAAGCGAGGCGTCGTCTTGTACGTTCTCCACGGCCTGCAAAAATATTTTAAGATCAGAGGGATGTCGTAAACCTGCAAGACAGAGGCACCTTGCGATACAGCATGCAGGTATCCAAAGCATAACACTTTTGACAAATCCGCTCATCATCGATAGTCGGTGGCAAGAAAGACTCTTGGGTTTTGATCTGGTTTGTCCGTCGCATCATGTATCCAGCCATCTCATTTCTTGCAATGATCAGTGCTCTGAGCTCGTTTCTTCCTCGAGGTACCCTAACGACTTCTTCGCTCTGGGTGTAATATAGTAGTCCGCTCGGTACCTCGACACCATAACGCTCTTCCGCAAGGAGGGTGTAAAGCATCGTCTGTGCACGGTGCTCCATGCCAGCAATGGACCGCCCGGTTTTGATCTCAAAAGGCATCGTATGGGTGGTGAGGACGGGGATGTTCTTAGTGTGCTTGTTAATAGCACTTTCGGCGATGACGGCCTGTACACTGGCGTCGAGTTTACCCTTGAGGCCGTACTTTGGACACCAAATATCTTCCTCCACGTCATGCAATTCAGTAAGGGCAAGAAATGAGCTTTGATTTGCGGTTTCCCGGGTATTCGCAAGGACTGCGTCGGGCTTGTAGAGATGCGGTGAATGTCAAAATCTCGGGATTTGGTACGAAACAGCTTACTTTCGGCTTCTCAGCAATATACCGCTCGGAGAAGACACGAAGACCTTTGGAACGGAGTTTCACTTCTCTTGTGGCTTCCTCTACACCAACTCCAATCTTCACAAGTTCGGCAAGGTTCTTCAGGACATTGTCCTCTATTAGGTCGTCTATCCATGATTTCTCCCAACGGTTGGCCAGAAGGCATGTTTGCATCACTTCGTGGAGAATGTTGCCCCACACAAGAGCTGGTGTGACATCAGAGGTCGAACGAACAAGAGCGGAAAGGAGCGGCTTGCGACGACACTGTGGAGCACCAGATAATGCAGTGGCAGTCAACAGCAGATCAGGATGTTGAACGAAAAGGTTTTCTTTTGACGAAACTACCATGGGACCCCCTGAGGCGAAGTTTCCGACTACATTTACAATGTCGCCTGTGACGACTTAAATCTATACTTCCACATCTAGAACGTGTGCGCACCTTCTCTGACGTCTAGCTCTGCCCAATCATCACGCAAGATGATGGAGTGCGAGTGACCCTGTGGTTGAGTCATAACAAATAAAACCTGTATGGAGCGCCATTGTCATGTGGATAACTAGAAACAAGGATAATGCAAACCTTTTGGGGACCAGTACTCAAGTCATCTGCTATGGACCGAACAATACAACGTATACACATACTAGTATTTGCTTTCAAAATAGATCGCTGGGAACCGTTCATACATATCCGAAATTGTGAACTGAAACACAAACAGACCTGGGGGTCCTTGCAGCGTTTCTTGGGCGTGAGAAAGTCGTTCTCCATATCATGCCAGTCCCAACTTTCCGCTCCGTCGAGGAGAGCGGCAATGTCAAGGTGTTCTGACTTCCTTGCCGGGTGAGAGTTAAGCGAACAAGCCCTCCGAGCTGAGGGTGAGCCCCTAACGGGAGACTGCCTTTGCTTCAGTGGAGACCTCTGTATTTCGTTGGCAAGGAATTACAGAGGAGCAAAGGCAGTGAACACGCACCTTGGCCGTCCCTTGGCTCTTTTTGGGAGTCATGAAATCCGCCTCCATGTCCGCCCAATCCCAGGACTCGGCACCATCCAATAGCATGGCCAAATCTCCATCATTTTCCTTCGAAGAGGATGGTCTCTCTACACATGAAGCGCTTCTCCCCTCCATGGGCGATCCAACGGGACGTGTCACCCGGTTGACTCGAGGCTCACGCGCATCAAGACCGGAAAGCAAGCTATCCAAGAAATTTACCTCGTCTTTCTCTTGCATAGGCATTGCTATACTATGCTTTGAGGTGAGCACTGACACGGCTCAAAAGCGATTCAACGCGACGCGTTATTTGTCTCTGCTTGGTATATATTACATAATATTTTGCTATTAGAGATGCATTTACAAATCGACCGCTTTGACAATTCACCTACTGGCGAAAGATATTAGTCCGGACTCCCGCGTATATCATTCCTGAGACCTCTGGCCTACATCATGGACCGGCTCTTGGATACGAAAGGGCCCTTACTAGCTGAAATCCATCGGGCGAGTCCCTGAGCCCTGGACCATAATGGAAATAAGGATGCCGAAAGACTTCCATCCGAACTCCAATCACCAATCTCTGCCACGGGACGCGGGAAATCTGCACAGTCCAGGCTGGATCATCCAGGGAGATACTACTTAGCATTCAAATCGAGGAAACCATGATGGACTGGACAGCTTCTAAGCTCCAGTCTCGGAACCGAACTTCTTCCCCGTCGGACGAAGATGGGCGTCGGTTACTAACTTACCTACTCGCGGTGAGGCGCTCCAAGCTAGTATGCTGTTGTTGCGCAGCTACACCAAGGGCCTCAACGATCCCCTCGCTCGCACGGAGAACACGCACAGAGGATATGCAGAACATGAAGGATACCAAAATAACGTCCTATTACCCTCGCAAAGAGTGATATATTCGTCCTCAGTATGCTACCAGAGTATATAGTACAAATCCTCACTTTTTCGGCCTCATATTTTGATCCCTATCGAACTCGATACTCCTTGAAAAACGATCCCCCTGCGGTCAAACGCAGCATCTGCGAAGCTAAGCGCCAGAATGGCTTGCTATTCTGATGCTTAGCACCACACTAGTCCATACTTGGCCGGAGCAGCTGTGCCGCACTCAGATCGTAGATCACCCGTGTACACAGTAGCAAACAAAGGCATCACATGACATTGACTCTATCTTATCAACATTATCTAGTCAGGCCCATCTGTCAGAACGAGTACAAGTTGTTTGAGTGTATTACAAAGATCGTGACAATGTGGGGATTGGACGTCATCGTCCCAAGCTGTCTGGATAATACCAAGTATTTGGTCATAATCACCTTGTGAATTCTTGTGAGAAAACTCCCTGGCTTTGAAAAATCCCATTTCATATTCTCGAAGAGCAGAGAGGATTGCTGCCCCTGAAAATGCAAACGTGCATTGGACGAAGAAGTGATCGTCAAGAAGTGTGGCCTCATATTTCTCACCTGACTGTACCCACAAAACACTGAGAGGAAGGTCTATAAGGGCCGGATGGCCAATACATCCCTATTTACAGTAATGTTGTCTCATGAGCTTCGGCGGCCAATTTCCATTGCTGACGCTGACTCACCTCTTCGTACAAAAACTTGTGGTCGTGCAACAGTTCAACAACTTTCTGTTTGTAGTGGTCACGGATTTCAGTTCGTGTTGACTTTGCGACATCTTGTTTGTCTGGTGTAAGACAATAAAGGGAACGGACAAGCGATCTTGCATTTGTTTTGAACGACGAGCGCATTGAATTTGTACTGCTGATGATTTGTGAGATCGTTTTTTTGCTGGAGATGTCATCTATCTTCCACCGCTCACGATCTGTTCGTGTTAATGAATGAAAACTGAAAGAAAGATGCCGTTGATTCTCGTACCTTGTAGAACACTATTTATACTGGTATCAAGTGCGTGTTGCACAAGGGTATCCATCTTGGCTGTAGAAGGAAACGGGGTTTCGCAAAGGATCACGCGCTGCAAACGGCCCTTTGCCCCCGACACAATCAATCTTACTTGTTCTTTACTGAGAGGAGAAACTGATGGAGTACTGATAGCATGATCAATGTTCGAAGGGCTGTGAGGCATTGCTACACCCGCTTGGTCCACAATTGAATGAACTTGGGCTGCTTCTACGGTTGGGACAAATCCGGACAGAGGCACTGCCCTGCATCGGATTTCACGTTCACCTGTGATGGCCACATCGCTCACCCCCTGACGTACTTAGATATAGTATGAAAAGTTATATTGGTGGACATACCCAGATGACCCCTACACGCATGAAATGACCTCGTTCGGTTTCCACAGAGCGATTAGGCCCAAATGCACGTACATTTCTGATTGGATAAGGGGATGGGTGGTTGGTGGATTGGCGGGGATAAGGGGCTGGGCCAACAGCCTCTAATTCGGGGGGATAAAGGGTTGGGTTACGAAAAGTATGAGGAGCTTCGTGTCTTGGCAGTACACTGTAATTCGACGGCATAATAGATGCCATCGGGCTCAAGAATTCGGAGCTAGTAGAACTCCCTGCTATGAAGGCGTCGAGATTGCTCCCGCTCGTGTGGTCATATGGTGTAGGATCATCATCAAGGAGGTTGCTCCAACCGCCATCGATGTACAAGCCAAAATCATTGAAGGGATTCATGGATTGACCTAAATCATTGCCCATCACGTCGTCCAATGCAGGGTAGTGAGGTTCTTGTGGGAATTCACTGGGAACTCCAAGCTGGGTTTCGTCTGAGAGTAAGCTCAGGTTCAGATTGCTCCCTTTGCCTGGTTTCTTGATCTTCTGTCGTTGTAGTCAGAAACCATTCGGTGCAGTCAGTGTGAATGACATACTTTTCTCCCTCTCTGTTTCATCGTCCGATTGTCAGAGGACGTAGCGGAGAAGGTCAGCGAGTGGAAGGCATTCTGATTATCTTATTTACTTCACAAATTTGAACCAGCTTATCCGAACCAGCTGATACACCTGATAAATCACAAACATGATCAGATTACACACTCATAGGAGATACACGTGAACAGGTGAAGACAATGTGTTACAGAATGAGTCTGGTACAGTCGCATCTATCCGAATCACTATCAGTACACGTGAAAGCCTCATGGGGCAAAGATCACATACTACTCTAAGTGATCGGAACCATCGGTTTTCTCTGGGTCACTTGCATAGGAAATCTCCAGATCACTTGTATAGGGAACCTCCGTGTTGCTTGTGTGAACCTCCAGGTCGCTCATATGGGGAGTCTCTGGCTCAGTCCTGGAGACCTCGGAGTCACTTGAGTCCTCCGTGTCCAAGCTTGAATTGCCGGTAGACATAGCCAGAAAAATGTCCTGTCCGTTAATAGCGCCAAGAGAAACACCAGCCTTCTCACTTCTCCAAAGGTCTCTCTGCATATGCATCAGCGTCACACACTCATCATCCAACAGCTTCCATGCAGCCGTTTGCTCCTGAGGTTGGACCTCAACACCTTCAGCTCTGCACCAACCCCTCCAAAAGTCCAATGCCTTACGAGAGACTGTGTTCCGTTCTTCTAGGTATTTCAAAGAACGGGCGTGGAAGTCTTTCCACCTCTCAAGCCTCTCGAGTTCCCATGATACCGCAAGGACACAGTAACGGGTCACCTCACAGTCTGCATACTGAGCCCTAATAGCGTCACGAACAACGTCTGTTGGTAAGTCTCGGATGATACCATCCAAAGTATCCTGGTGCTGTACAGGGAGTTTAAGGACATCATATTTGCATCGAGAACTCTCTCACCTCGCCGGATTCAAGCTCTGCATCCAGGTGATAAGCAGGATGATAAGCGTCTACTAACCCCCTGCACATATTGGAAAGTCCTAGGGGTACGCCCCGTTGATGGATTAAATACGGCGATGATTTGTTGCGCTGAGCTGCTTTAGCCGATGATAGAGGGCTAACAGAACAAAGTTTGTTCTGATTCCCTGGAACTGTGTCTAATGAACATAACCATGAGGCAACGCACCTATGGGTCCTAATTACTCACCTCTCATGAAGTCGGTCGGAATATGTTTCAAAATTGGTACAATCCGAAGAGGATCCTTGTCTGGCAAACTTGATCTGACAGACTCCATATCGTTTAGATGAGAGCGGGTGGGGAGTAGTGGACGCGGCGGAGCTTGAAAGACTTAGAGGATTTCCAACCACACACTCCGAGAGTCCACCTCTTGTCACTCTCAACACTCAATGACGGACTCGCAGCCACTATTGGGCTCGACTGAAAATGACGTAGATGATGGCTATGAATGGGTGTCCTTGACAAGTGAAGAGTAAGTCCATTCCTTTGTTAGTTGAAAGATTCAAGAATTTTCCCCAGTTATCCAACGCGATGTCCAGTATGCCAGATGATCTATCCCTCGGCCACTGCTGTCTGCGAGCACCTGCACAGCGACCCTGGATGTGGTTGGAGGTTCTTACCCACTCCAGCTGCACTCCGCTGTGAGTCAAAGTGTGGATTTGGGTCAGAACAACAACCCAAACACAACACCAACAAAGGACTACGAAAATGTGCGAGTGGTGGTTTACCTCCACGGTGTCCAGAGAGGATGTGCTGAGGAGGGGGAGAGGGGATCTACACCAACAGGGTGATGCAGACAGAGATGCAGGATACTCCTGGTGAGACAACCCTAAGGGCAAAACCCAAAGAACTACCACACGGGACTCTGAGGAGGAATAGGATTGGAGATCTTAGAGCAAAAGACCCAAAGAGAGCTCGAATGGAGAGCCTCTGGGTGCTGGATTACAGCAGTATATATACTACACTACATGTGTCCTGTGCGAGGCTATCCATGAGGCTGTATGCTGTACGAGGCAGTGAACACAGCTGCCATCCTGTGGTAAGGCTATGCTAATGACATCAAGGGATACAGCATGCACAGCACGAGGCTGTGGTCCAGACAGGTCTACAGATAAGACGCACTAGATAAGATACTACGGTACGATAAGATAAGATGCCATCTAATCACAGATTAGATAAGATAAAAAGTGAGACTGTTACACTACTCCCCCCTTAGGTGCAGGATTCCAGACTGCAAAAGGCGGGTTCACAGACGGTGAGGTTTTCGGGAATCCGAGTAAATAACGAGTCGAAGTCCGACCGCAGCATCCGAAGCTTGCGAGGTGCAGAGGGATTCTCTTTATAAAAACGCTCGACTACCAGAGGAGAATTCTTCAAATTTGACGAGGGTTCCCACGTTCTTTTGTGTTCCTCGTATCCTTTCCAGTGTACCAAGTACTGGAGTTGCCTTTTATAAATACGCGAAGCCACTATATAGTCCACTTCGTATTCTTCGTCGCGTTCTTCAGAAACGTGTACCGGACCAGGCCGGGAGACGGGTTGTCCAGGGAGTGGACCTAAATAAGGCTTAACTCGAGAGACATTCACTACCGGGTGAATCCGAAGAGTTTTCGGGAGCTTAAGCTCGACCGCATTCGGGGTTACTCGAGTGACCTCATAGGGGCCAATCCATTTCTCCGTAAGCTTCTTAGAAGCGCGACTTAACATACGAAGGTTGTCCGTAGAAAGCCAGACTTGCTGGCCGACAGTATAGTCCGGGGCGGGATTTCTATGCTTATCCGCCTGAAGCTTCATGTTGCGTTTAGCCTTCTCAGAAGATTCAACGACTTTGTTAAATATGGCAGCAAAGTCTTTAGCCGCTGGGGCTACTGTCTGCACTGGTTCTACACCCATGCGCGGGGAATAACTCCGGGTAATTCCAAACGGGGAATCAGTGGTGACTTCCGAGACCGTATTGTTCCATACAAACTGGGCGATTTTGATCCATTTGGCCCAATCGTTCTGGCGATCGTTGACATAGGTTCGGAGATACTGATTAATTTCGCGGTTCAACCGCTCCGTTTGTCCGTCGGTTTGAGGGTGGAACGCAGTAGACATTTTGCGCTTTATGCCTAAAAGTCTGTACAACTCCCCCAGGAAGTTGCTTGCAAAGACCGATCCACGGTCAGACACCACAGTACTAGGAAGTCCATGTTGACACCAGACATGGTCTCTAAATAATTCAGCAGTTGACAGCGCGGTCTCCTCTTTAGTGCATGGCACAAAGACTGCTTCTTTGGAGAACCGGTCGACCACCACTAATACATAATTGTAACCGAGGGAATCTGGCATCTCGGTAAAGTCCATCGTGACATCGAGCCACGGTCCTTTTGGGACAGGGAGGGGAAGGAGACTTCCAGAAGTCTTTTGATTTGAAACCTTTGACTGCTGGCACTTTTGACAGTGCTTCACATAGGTTTGGATCTGCTCCTTCATTCCTTTCCAGGTATAGTGCTTCCTGAGCGCGTTAAACGTAGCCTTGACACCCTTATGTCCAGCGACGGGTGTGTCGTGAAAGTCCGTGATGAGCGACTGGCGCTCTTCGTAAGTTTGATCAGTGACGTCGATCGACTTAATAGACACGGGGTTCAACAAGGTCTGATCCTTGTTATCTTCGGAACTAGAGACGTAATAGTCCGATCGCCTACTAAGCGGATCTGCAACGTGCATCTGGGTTCCCTTTTTATAAATTAGCGAGTAGTTAAAGCGCGTCATCCACATCTGCCAGCGCGCTTGGCGCTTAGAGAGATTCTGCGACTTTGTGAAGTATGTTAAATTATGATGGTCCGTGTATATCTTGAAGGCATAAGGAGTGGCCTCGAGATAATGGCGCCAGGCCTCTGTTGCCTTTATAATGGCCAGCATTTCTTTATCGTGAATAGGATAGTTGCGCTCCGGCGGGGTCATAGAGTGCGACATGTACGCTACCGGTCTGAATTCGCCGTCCTCGCACTTGACGGATATCACTCCCCCGATGGTGAACTCAGACGCGTCGGTTTCGAGGCGGAATTCGCGGTCCTGGTCGGGGTACTGAAGTACCGGTGCACGAGTGAAAGCAGCCTTCAAGGCTTCAAACGCAGTACGTTCCTTATCACCGAAGCGGAATACAACGTCCTTACACGTCAAGTCCGTCAATGGTCTAGCCATGATTGCATAGTCCTTAATAAAGCGTCTATAGAAGTTGCCGAGGCCTAAGAATGCTCGAACCTGTTTGACATTCGTTGGCTCGGGCCACTTCAAAATAGCATCAACCTTTTCAGGGTCCATCTTTATACCATCACGTGAGACTATCATTCCGAGGAAATCGACTTCGGTAACGCGGAAGCGACACTTCTCAGGTTTGACAAACAAGTCGTTATCACGTAGACGTTTTAAGACTTCAAGCACGATCCTGTCATGCTTTTCCTGATCGTCCGTGTTCGTAAATATCATAAGGTCGTCAATATACACCACGCAGACATCCGACATATCGTGGAAGATCTCGTTCATCATCTTCTGGAATGTTGCGGGTGAATTACACAGACCGAAATACATAACAACGGGCTCAAAAGCCCCTTTGTGCGTTACAAACGCAGCTTTCCACTCATCGCCTTCCCTGATGCGGACATTGTTATATCCCCAACGAAGATCCATCTTCGTGAAGAGTTTACATCCTTTCAGCTTGTCAACAAGCTGACTGATCAAGGGTAGC
>Ga0307516_10001851_pt1 | contig 28988 bp, 32 predicted proteins | sample 19_EM_MG_FD_203310 | JGI IMG/M metagenome (GOLD analysis project Ga0307516, IMG submission 203310) | Populus trichocarpa ectomycorrhiza microbial communities from riparian zone in the Pacific Northwest, United States - 19_EM | ecosystem: Host-associated > Plants > Roots > Unclassified | place... | reverse complement strand
CGGGCCGGGGGGGAAGAGGGGGGGGGGGGGGGTTTCCCTCCTTTCTTTTCTTTTCGTGCGCGCGCGCGTCTATGTATCCGTGCGAACGAAAAAAAGAAAGAAAAAAAAAACGACAGGCACGGGGGGGTATGTATGATGGGAGCTGCTTCCTTCCCCAGTCCGCCAAACCGGCGGGCGACGAGACCGGTCGACATGCAGGTAAACAGCCGCAGCCCCAATATAGTAGAGTATAGTCCTCATGGAAGCCAAAGCGGCCGGCCTCGTGGAGAGACATCGGAGCTTCTTAGTCTGGCGCCCCCCCCCAACACCTGCTCGTCAAAACCGAGTGATAATACGTGTCTCAATCATGGCGTATCACTGACACCCGCATTGCTCGGAAGGAAGTGCACGCCCGAATTCCTCCGTAGGCGTAGATGTGGGCTGCCGCAAAAATGCCCAGGACTCTGTATTCGTCCTTCACAACCTGCGCGTGTCCCTGGCCAAGGCGTGGTTATAAAAATGGGACTGGATGAGTTTTGGACCATCTGTTCTCATCGAGTGGGTGTCCCTGGATATGTGTCAGAAGGAGTGGTGTGTAGAAGAGATGGTTATCCACCTATTCTAGGACTTGACGCCACTGCTCTATGTAGATGCACATACGGAGTGGCATGGCACGTGATCTGACTAAGCATACACGACAACAATAAGAAATGATAGGACTGCTTCGCGGTTTTTATGGCTTCTCGAGCCCAATTCGGGAGGTTGTGAATTCAATGAGTCAGGCTCGCCACGATCAGAATTGGGTAATGAATAAATAAAAATCCTCCGTAGGCGGGTGCATAAAACTTGGCCTCCGAGACCGACATTTGTTTCGCGTCCACATACATAGATAGATACATATAAGCCAGGTTAAGACTACGACGAACGCCGACTGCAAGTTCTGCCTATCTATTGCCCTGCTGGCCCCCAACACCGAACACAAAAATTGCGAAACGCCACCGCCCAGGACGCAAAGGTAGGTCACAGGTAGGTATCTACATAGGCACCCTGCCGCCACAGCATTGCATTGGCAGCCGCGAAGATTCCCGGGAATCCCAACCCTCCCCACTCCTCCATCCACCAGCCAGTCCGAGTTTCACATGTGACGCTGGATCGGGCACTAGTGTTGTAGCGGTGGCGGTGGCGGCGGCGGCGGCGGCGGCGGCGAACCCTGTACTATCTATATCTACATACATATGTACTTGCGAGGAGCCGGAGGATCGTCGTGCGAACGATAAAGGGAGGGTGTAGTACACGGCGCGACGTAAAAATGGGGTACATATCTGCCATACATACATAGATACTCTGCGGCCGACGCGGGGTGTTTGTTTGACCCCGGCCGTTGCCGGATCCGGTGGAAGCACAACGGACACTCTGGGCGGATGCGGGGAGATGTATCTACATACATAATGTAATCAAGAACGGTAATATGTATTGAGTAAGTTGAATTAAGTCGATGCCTTTTTTTTCTCTTTTTTTTTTTCTTTTCGCTGGTCAAAAAAAAAAAACTCCTTTGTCGAAATATACCCCCTTCCCCCACCCATACCCGTAGATAATAATAAAAAAAATGGAAACCCCCCCCCCCCAATGACAAGTAAAAACAAAAACAAAAACAAGCATCCGTTTCGCAACCCAACCCAGACCCAGCCGAGAAAGAAGAGGAAAAAAAAAACCCCGCCTCGGACGCAATGGAAGACGCCGTGTAACCGAACCGATGAGAGGTGACATGAAACAGTCACTTATATTTTTTTTTTGAGAAAGAGATGATAGAGAAGCGGTCATTTTTTTGGAGGAGGACACAGCAGCAGAGTGTCTAGTCCTCAATGGCGAAGTCGTCCTCGCCGGGGATGCCGCCCCAGAAGACGGGGCTCATCTTGAGGAAGCGCTGCTTCTCGCCGCCGCCGACGGAGGAGACGCTGCTCTTGCGGTGCGAGACGATGGGAACGACGGGGCGCAGCTCCGAGTCGGTCGGCGACAGCGGCGGCGACATCGGCGCCACCTCCAGGATCGCGCTCGCCACCGACGACGGCACCAGCTCCGGCGACTTGGGCGGCGCCTTCGGGTAGCTGGCGCTCTGCACCGGCGTCAGGCACAGGAACTGGGTTGGGCGCCGGATGCCGGCCTTCTGCGCGATCGTGGGGTAGGTGGTGCGGTCGGCGGACATTTTCTTTGGGAGTTGGAGTTGGAGTTGGAGGTTGGGGGGGGGGATGAGGGAATGGATGCGTGGGGGGGAGTTTTGGCGGTGGGCGATGGCGGTGGACGGAGTGGTTTTGGCTTTTGGCTTTTGACTTCGAGGAGGGAGGAGCGCTGGTGGACGATGGGAAGTTGTGAGGAAGACGGAGCGAGGACTGGACGTTCTTTATACCGTCTCCGGCGGGGGCCCAGTTTGACTGATTGCACCAGATATCACTGCCAAGCAACCGTGCACTTTGGGGCCGCACTACATATCCAGCTTTCTTTTTCCCCGGACCCCCCCGGAGTAGCGCACAGGATGACTGAGGAGCACAGCGCTCCGAACAGCGATGACATATTGGAGTGCGGGATTCAGTCCCCGACGGAGGAGGTGTGCGATCGAGCCGTGGTGGTGGTGGTGGTGGTGGTGGTGGTGGTCGCTGCCGCCGCACAGCCCATTCCACATTCCACGGCCCAGGCTCTCCCCCCCATGTCCGAAGAGGGAACGAAAAGCTGCCGACGACGGTGGTGGCGTCATCATCAATCGGACATCTCCATCGTCCGCGCTCTTATCCTGCCGTCCACCCTCCTGCGAGACGGACAATACCTGATACATGGCGCGCCATAGACGAGCAGATGCTCGAGATGGTATCCAACTATCTATCTCCCGCCCGCTGCAACGACACTCTATGTATGCTCGCCAAGGGGATGCGACCCTGACGCGGCGTATCTCGCATCCGCATCACGACTCGCAGCCGCTCCTGCTCCGCTCCCATCGTGGCACCGCATGCATGCCATGTCGAGCAGTGCAATGTAGTATAGATACTCTATTCTCGCCGCAGGATGGCAGGATGCGTGGATGCGTTTCCGCCCTGCGCGCCGACGCGCCGCCAGCCAGCTGGACGCACACGCTGGCGGACGAGCGAACGCGGTTGGTCGATTCCCCTGGACGAAGAGACTGCCCACGCGTCGAGAGCGGGCTTGTCGAACGCCAGCGATAAGGCTCCCGATCGCGGGCCCCCCGGTGGTGCAGAGGCAGGCTTACATATCTAGATGTGTACATACATACATCGTATCACATCTTTTTTTTCTTTTGTTTCTTCACTCTCGCATATCTAGATATAGTTAGATATGGATATCACTATAGATATAGACAGCCTTAACTACATGTCATACCAGCCTACGTATGGCGGCACTTTTCAACCAGGTTTCCCGTCAAGGCTTATCACAGATACACAGATGTGTATCGAAGCACACGGGTCTACGTTGCCACCTCTGCTGCGGAGACAATCCCCGCGCGCTCTCCGTCACGGCGCTGTTCGCCACCCAGACCCAGGCCCCTTCCTCAGGGTGACGTATGTATGTGCGCTCGATGTTTGCTTGTTGCAGCGCTGCAGAACTGATAACCCTAATTCAACGTCTAATCATATCTGCGCGCACCCCGTCGGCCGTGCAGTCCGCCCCGCTCGCTCGCTCGCTGGCGAGAGGGGAAGGGATCGTGATCGAATCGGCATGTATGTACATACCTACTCTACATTGTCGACGGCAAACACGAGTGGGTGGGATAGATAGTGGTAGGCACATGTGTATATGTAGTTATAGCCTGGAAATATGGTATCCCGTCTAAATCGTAGATAGATGGAGCCCTTTCCTTTTGTCCGTTCCTTTTGTCCGTTCCTTTTGTCCGTTCCTTTGTCCTTTCCTTTTGTCCGTTCCTTTTGTCCTTTCCTTTTGTCCTCTCTTTTTGTCCTTTCCTTTTGTCCTCTTCCGTCCTTTTTTTCTCCTTCTTCCCCACGCACTTCGCTCCATCTCGCTGGCCCAGCCCCGCGCGAGGAGGGGGGGCGGCGGGGGCCGTTTGTTTGTCCGCCCCTGCCGAGTGCGGAATCCAGTCCATCTCCGCTGCTCTCGGCGGAACACACGTCGCTCACTCACGGCGGCCACGATGCGTAATCGTCGCGCCGTCACTCAACAGCAGCCAACAGCAAAGTTTATTTCTGCTGGATACACCCCGTCGATATCCAAGCCATGCAAGACCACCATATGCTTAGATATATTAGCGGCGGCGTGTGCAGAGGAAGGGAGATATCATACATATCTATGTACTCTATCTTGCACGCTACTCCAACTGGGGAGACCGCAGTGGCTCCTACCGCTAGCGGTGATATAGAGTGTGTATCTAGCTAGACACACAACCTGCCGGTTGGGTGGCCAGCTGGCTTGCCGTGGAGATGGCGGCGTGCTGTGGTTGTTTGGCTGGCAGTGTGCGGACACCCTTCTGGCTGCCCTCCGCCCGGGGGCGGGGCGGGCGGAAGTGTCTCCGGGCTTGCCAGCGGTCTTGTCGGCGCCGTCTTCCAGAGGCCAGACCGATCTCGACGAGGCCGGAGTTCCGTCCGTTTATGCAGCCTTTTCTGTCGTTCCCGTCCCATCCCCGTATGCAGGTATGTATGTACATATGCACTGGGTAGATGCGATAAGGATTAGATCCTGACGGTGGGCCGATACGCACGCAGATCGAGAGATTGATGTCCACCTCCTGCTCGGCGGCGGGGCGACGGCATCGCCCGTGTGGTTCTGTCTTTTCTTTTCCCTGCTCTCCAGAGAGCCACACATGCACGCACGCACGCACGCACGCCAGCCAGCCCGGCTTACATACTGCTAGAGTACATAGAGTGTGTCTGCATGCACCCCACGAGGTTAGAGGAATTAGATATAGTAGTTGCATTTGCGTCTGTCCTCTCCTGTCCTGTCCGTCGCGGACTTCCGCCTCCACTTGTGTCTCGTCGTCGGGAGACGGATGAATGAGAGCCTGGCGCAAATCGAGGGCGTGCAAGCAGCAACCGACCGGACCAACACCAAGATTCGAGCGGTGGCCCCGTGACCACACGACGGACCCACGATGGCCGAGCGAGTGCATACCGAACCGCCCCCCCTCTCCGCCCGCAATTGGTGTCGGTGTCCGTCACGAGCAACCCCAGGAAAGAAGAAGGAAAGAACGGCTGCACCGTATGTATGTGCTATATCTACCGCATGCGGGGTGCTGGATCGCATTGCGGACACCGTGGGCCGTGCTTCTTTTTTTTCCCCTTCTTTCTGCTGCACGGTCGAGCTTGCCTTGCCACCGCCGCCCACAATACCGCCGTATGGTGTCGAACGGATAGGGCCGATCATCTCTTCGCAAGCTGTGTACATCGCCGCCTTGCCTGCTCCGGGGAGTCTGACCAGTCGTCCGCCCACCAGCACCTACCACCACCAACCCACCACCACCAACCCACCACCACCACTCCCCACCAACCTATTACCGGCGCGGACGACAGATGGCTGGGTGGATGGGTGGATGGATGGATGGTGGGCCTAGGCGGGCCATTGATTGGCCGCTCGCGCAACGAGGCAAGAAGGAGAACGAAGAGGAAGAAGAAGAAGAAGAAAAAAAAACAACAAAAAAGAAACAACAAAAAAGGAAGAAAGAAAAAAAAAAAGGTTTTGGTCGCCGTTCCAATTTTCGTTGACTTACATACATACCTAGGTACTGAGATCCAGAGCCAGGGCGAACCTTAGCCACGCCCCCCGGATCTGGGGCGAATCTTGCGCACTCGGTCAGGAGGATTGCGTCTTTCGGTGCCTATGTATTATTCTGATGGCTAGATACTGTACATACGCCGATACATATTGCAGAACGCCGTCTCGTTGTTGTCGACCGCGATAGGCACCAGCTCGACATCCCCCCCCGCGGCGCTGTTGGGACCGGCGTTTTTTCCCCCTTCCGGACTCAGCAGATGGCCGGAGATATCTAATACGGTTCGTACGTACGTACCAACTGCGCGGCGGCTGGGTGCGTGTGCTGCTGTCTCACTGGTAGCCGTGTAAGGCGAGCTTGTGCTCCGCTCTGCTCTGCGCGCGATACATACATACATACATATCTGCCCATGATGTGGATGACGGGCGAGACAAGGCCGATCCGCGGGCACGGTCTGGACCCGCACCGCACCGGCAACGGGTAAATCCACGTACACACACGGTGGAGATATGATCCGGCCGCCGGTATGTACTGGAGATAACGAAGTCGAATGGCCGATCATCGCCATCTCCGTCTCCACCGCCGCCGCCGCAACTGCCGAGAAGACGAAGCTTAGATTTGCTGGAATCAAGGGAGGGGAGGGGGGCTGCATTGGCAGGGGACGGACGGACGGAGGTGGGGTTCGTCTCCCCCCCTCCCCCCCGCGGTACGTGTATCTGCTCTAGTTGGAGGAAGCGGCGACGCTTCGGCGCGCAGAATTGGGAAAGAGCAACCATATCTACGTACCCAAGCGAGGAACGAACAGCCCGGAATAGTAAAGATAACAACAGCAACAACAACACAGGTATCTACGGCCAGTATCTACTACGGAGGCGCGTGCCGTGCTGATGTTGCTGCTTTGGACTTGGGAGCAGGGCGGATATCTACTCTGCATGGAGTGTGCAGTGCCACGGGCGCCGCAGATAGATACACATCAGCGCGGCGGGACCTGGAGGGTGCAGCCCTCCCGTATAGATATCTATATGATACGCGTGTGGATCCGGGAACAACGTTGTTCCTCCTCCGCGGTCCGTCGCGAACCATCGGTCCAGATTGCCTCAGCGGCAACTGTCCGCTCCTCCGTCTCACGCGTGTCCGACACGGTTTCTTTGCCCGTGGCAGAGGCAGCCGGGCCGTGGGGATCACACCGTGCATACATACTACATGGTAACTACTCCCCCGCCGGTTCTGCGGAAATACACACACACTTGCATACATACATGCGTACTCTGGTCCATCGTACGATGCGCGGCGTTGCATCTCCGCCGCCGCCGTCGTCCCCCGCGCTGGGAGCAGAGATTTCTCTTCGTCGTTCGCAGAGCTATTTCCCCTGTGTACTCCAACTGCGGGCTACCATGTCCAGGGGCCGGTCATGTGCACATACATACCTGCGTGCGTACGGTAATATATATGTATCTCTCGTCTGTCCTTTTCTCCGCCTCTTTTCCCTGCGTAGATACATGGAAAAGCTGGATGCTTCCGGGCTCGGGGGGAGCCAGCCATCTGCTACCGTACAGAAAAGCGGGTTTCCGCGGCCTCGGATCGGGCCGTGCGGAGCATGCTCGCCCTAGGTGGATGTTTGAATGTTTGGATGTTGGATGGTGGATGCAGAGCCCGTCCGGCGGCGACTGGGCCGCCGTCCACACGTAGACCGGGCCATGCTTCAAAGGGGTGCTTTCCCCCCCCCATTTTTTCCACTTTTTTTTTGTCCCCGAAAGTTGCGACTCCGGCCTCTGGATGAATCACGGTGTGGTGCCATGTATGTGGTTAGGAGTACGACGTGTAGTCGGGGGGTGGACGGATCGTGTGGTCGATGTGTCACTTCGGACACCTGGATGGATGGATGGGTGGATGGATGGAGGGGAGGTTTGCACTTCACCAGCTGGATTCACCAGCTGGACGCTGCGGCCAGATGGACGGACGGCTTGCGGTGGAAGGAGTGCTCTGTGCGGCTGGCCCGCGAGAGAACGAGGGAGGGAGGGGGACTGCGCAGCGGTGGGTGCTGATTTGTTTTTGCGTCGTCGTCGACCTGGCCTGCGCGAGGTTCTCCTCCCCCGAGCCAGAACGGACTTCCGTCTGCGTGCGTGCAGGAAGGCCTCCGCTTGGGTGATCCTCCATCCCCCCCCCCCCCCCCCCCGGTCCCAATCAGCAGGACTGGATGCATGCACCGCTCGATGGCCAACGAGCTTCGACTCGAGATGGTGTCCGGACGGCTGGTTGGATCTTCCGGACGGCGCCAGATCCTTGGTTGGCTCCGCCGACGCTGCCATCCTGTTCTGGGCTCGCTCGCTCGTCCGGACGGTGCTTGGATGGAGGGTGCTCACGGCGTCCGTCGAGTGCCCCATCTCCCGTCACCGTGTGCTGGCAGTGCGAGGCGGTCACGCGGAGGTATCTATCGATGGCCGCACAGCGCCACGGCCGGGAAACAACTCCACCGTGATCCGTTGAACGTGATTACATGACCGCGGCCTGAGTCTAACGTCTAATCTCCGCCATCCACGTGCCGTGTGCTCATTCGTCGTCGTCCTCCTCCACTTCCCACTCCTCCCTCTCCCTCCCCTCGCCGTAGAGCACCTCGCACACGCCGCCGATGGGCACGTCCATGACGGCGTCCGTCCCGCGGCTCCACAGCGTCCGCCAGTCGAGATCCCCACGGCCCAGGAGAATGTCCCCCCACTTCTCGCTCTTGGCGCGGCCCCCTCCGTCGTCGCCGCCGCCGCTGGCGCCGCCGCCGACGGTGAACGCGGCGACGTTGCCGCCCTCGTCGACGACGGTCTCGAGGGCGCCGAGCGGGAACGTCAGCACCGCGGTGTTGTACCCGGCCAGGGCGACGAAGACGTAGCAGACGGCGACGACGAGGTAGCTCGGGATGACGAGGCTCCACCAGCGCGACGGGTAGTAGCTGAACCCGAGGCTCTCGAGCAGGCTCGCGGGCAGGAAGCTCCACAGCAGCTGCAGCGCGAACGCCGCGTTCGCGATCACGTACAGCGTGAAGCCGTAGTACTCGTACGTGGGGACCTTCGGCGCGTAGCGCGGCGTGCGCGACGACAGCCGCGACGACGACAGGATCCCCTCGCTGTCGCTGCTGTCGGGCGTCGTCGGCCGCGACGGCCGCAGCAGGCTCGTTAGCGACGGCGACGGCGGCAGCGGCGTCGGCGGCCGGTTGTAGAACGGCGGCGCGAACGAGGACGGGTGCAGCGACGGCGGCGACCGCCGGGGGGACGGCGAGCGCAGGCCCGAGGAGGACGTGGCGGGGGGCGCGAGCGACGACGACGACGACGTCGCCGTGATGCGTGGCATTGGAGGCGATGGTGGTGGAGGTGGTGGTGACGGTGGTGGTGCGGGAGTCGATGTTACATACGGAAAACGCGCGGTCACACACACGTGACCTGCCCGTGGAACGTCGGGTGATTTCTCGTGACCGTCGTAACCGAACACAGTATATAGACACTGCATCCGGACGCCAGAATGTAGCGCAACAGATGGCAGCACCGAGTACACCCAAGAGCGAAATGCGGAAGCTCACACACGGTCAACGAGCAGGCCGACGTCAGCCAGTGGGACGCCACCTGCGAGTGGGGCGGCCCCCAATCAACCGCCACCAGCAAGCATAGATAGACGGAAGACTCTGTCTGCTGGCAAGCCCCCCGCCAACCAACCGCGGGGTGGCGTCCGGCTCGGACTGATTGGCTCGATGCGCGGCCACCGACATCGGACAGGTAGATATATACCCACTCCTTGCCTACCCGTGGACGAAGCGCAGGGGATAGAAGCACCCGGAGCCAGGTGGGTGGTTGCTGGATGGAGCGCCACGAGCAGGGGACGCCACACGACGCCGAATCTGCAGTCTGCCGAGGCTCACGCGCCAAACGGACCTCCTGCGCAAACTAGAGCCACGTCGGGCACGTGATGCTCAAGCATTCCCTCCCCTCACCGGATTTCTTTTTTTGTTTATTCATACTCGCATACAGCCCCCCCTGGACCATGGCGGCGGACATTTTACCCAGGTTTCCCGTCCGCAGTCCGCGCAAGGCGGCTCGTTGCAAGCTCCCCTTTGCCCTCCGCCCAGGCCCGTCCCAACGAAAAGTAGAATCGCACCACGGAAAAGCACCAAAGAAATGACCCTACTCCTCTTCCCGCTCCCGGCGCTCCCGGAGCTCCAGCTCTGACGCCTCGCTCCCCGCATCCATCTCTCCCTGAGGTGGCCCTAGCCTTCCCACACCCGCAGAAGAAAGGAAATCCAGCACCGCCTGTCCACATCTTCCATCGACTGTACGCAGCTACCCAGTCCACCGGTGGCCCGAGTCTCGGCCCGTGTTGCGCTCACAGGTGGTTGGCCCCTAGATCGGTATCGACGCAAGCAAGTACTAGTACAGCACTCAGCGGTAGCGAGTTGGATCGTTGAGCGGTAGCGACATTGAGGTGGGATTCATAGGACATCACTCTGCTGTTCTTTCTGCAGGACCGCCGACCAGCCACACGAAAATTGCAGGCAGGGGCAGCAGCACTTGCTGCTGCACAGATAGGTCGCGCGCAGTATGAGGGAGCCGGAAGGACCCAGTGCGGATGGCCCTCTGGAGTATTTAGAGCACAAGCAGAATTCACTCCCATAGCGGCTCGTATCCTGACGGTGGATACAAAGTCGCGAGTATTTTTTGCCACCGCATCCCGACTTATTATCGATCGCCAGTTCGCATTTCATCTGCCCCACGCATGCTACAATAACATTGGGTATGCCAGCCCATCCTCCCCCCTTCCAATACCCGTGCAGTGCAGTCGTGAAAAAATAACGCCAACGCCCGCCCATAGACACCGAAACATTGCCGCAGAGGAAGAGATAAGAGGAAGAGGAGAGAAGCAAGAAGTAGCACTGGTTTCCGAGTACCCGGGTTGGGGGGAACAGAAGAAAGGAAAAGGACAAAACACCAGAACCAACCCAACCACCAGACAATAAAAATGCATAGTGTCCAACGCAGCCAAACCAAAACAATGCCATATACAAGTCCATCGCCCCAGTAAAGGCACTGGAGGGAACAAAGAAGAATACAAAGCAACATGTGTCGACGCGGAAGCCGAACGTTTACCGGAACCCAGGGAAGATGGCGCGTATTGCCCTCCGGACTGGAAGCTATTAGCGAATATCCCATTTAACGAACGGAAGTTGGCCCTCACATTTCCCGCCCCTAACGGGATCCTCTTCCACCTCCGCAGTAACGAGTCCACTCCCGCCCCCCCTACTGCCCACCGGCATTGTTCGCCTCCACATCTCGAACGCGTTCGGAGTGGGGCCCGCGCTGTTTCCCGGACGTGTGCCGGGCGGACCTCCGCCACGACCACTGACCATCATCCTCAGCCTCGACCACATCGACCCATGCGTCTCGCCGCTCCGTCGCGCTGCCCTTTCGCGCTGTAGACGTGCATTCCGTTCGAGGGCGACGGTGCGGTTCGTAAGCCGCTCCGGGACGTATCCCTTCGGCAGAGCGCTGTTCTTGCAGAGCGGACACAGACTGCTCTGTTGTTCCAGGAAGCTGTCGATGCAGGCAGGGTGGTATATGTGTCTGCACGGCAACTCACGCACCGTTGTCACGTTCGGTACAAAGTCTTCGAGGCAAATGGAGCAGCTCTGCTGCGAGTAGCCGTCGTCCTTGTCGGTGGCAAACGGGCGAAGCGGGAGTTTGTCGAGGACCTTCCGTGGCACCCTCAAACGCTTAATACCAAGGGCCTCCAAATCCACCTCACCGGCGGCGACCCTCCTGCGCAACGAACGGCGCCGACGATACTGCAGCAAGTGCATCGACAGCGACGTCAGCCCGACCGCTAGCAACAGCACCGATAGCACAATGAGCAAGAACAACCACAGCCCTGGCAGCAGCGCGCGACTCCCGGTGTTGATATCGATGTAGATGCGCGCGCGCCCGGTTATGTTGTTGACGTCGCTCACCATGCTCTTCTCCGTTGCGTACTGCGTATACTTCTCCATCAAGAGCACGCCCTCACGTCCTCTCATCCCGTAGATGGGAAAGCCATAGTCCCGCAACCGAATCCCATCCCAGTAATCATTCGCGCCGCCCGGAATCTGGTCGATGTGGTCAAGCGTGTAGAAGATGAAGCCCTGGACGTCGCTGCGATCGTCGCGAGCACGATCCAAGAACTCTTTGTTGCAACCCTGCGTCCACGGAGCGAAGGCGATGACGTGGATATGCGAGTAGGCGGTCTTCTGGAGGTCGTCGTATAGGGAGGTGTGCGGAAGCGTCGAGATGTTTCGACAGGGCGACGACGGCAGCAGGTCCGGAAAGTGCAGCGTGCCCTTCAACTCATCGCCGTTGTTGGCGCCAGCGGCAAAGAGGGTGACGACGTTTGGTGCCGCGATGTCGAGGGAGAAAGTGGTGTTGCCGGGTAGTGCGAGCGAAACGTCGTCTGGGTTGACCTGGGGTGTGGGTTCGATATCGACATCGGGGAACACTAGAACTGACGCATGAATGCTTTCTGCGGCTATGGGAGCGGGTCAAGTGAGCAGGTGCACATGGGGTGGGGGGGGGGGGGGGGGATGAGTAGCAGCACGGTGGGAGATGGGAATAACAAACACATTGCCGCTTGGGCTGCGGAGGGAGTTACTATGGAACGGAGTAGGGTATTTGCTCTTTTCTGAGTTGCTGCCAGTCAGAGCTGCGACGCGCAGTATGTAGGTATGTATAAGGTTTGTTTGTTGGTGGCAGCTACCCACTCCAGAGTAGACCGGATGACGATTGGGAAGGTGGCGCAGGTTGGGGTTACAGACGAGGTGATGTGTTTCGGATTCGAGGCTGGGTCGTGGGAAGAAGAAAGGAGAGAGAGGACAGAATGCTTTCGCAGCGCCGCCACCCGTTCTCTGTCCCCTCTTCTGCCTTCGCGTTTCTTTCTTGGGGCTCGGCAGCAAGCACTCGGCGGTCTTGTCGAGCGCCGTGAGATTACCTTATGGGGACGATTGATCAATGGACAGGTCTAGTCGGAAGCCAAGCCGCGTGTCATTGGTCGTGCTCGAGGGGGGGGGGCTTTGGCTGGCTGGCTTGGACAAGACTTGCAGCCGGATATGGTGGTCGCCCGTGGGACTTCCCGCTTTCCGGCTTTCGGCTACATTCTCTTCGGTTCCCTTACCCTGCAAATTGGACGGAGTTCCTCCTCTTCTGTCCGTACGCTCCTCCCCATCTGCCGGCGGTGGCTGGATATGCTGACCAAGAGCTGTCTTCGGTGTAGATACTTTACCTGCTGTGTTGGGACAGTAATAGCTTTTTCACGGCGGAGCTACATATCCATGTATATTAGAGCTGAGCTGTAACTAACTAGGTGCTTGCAACATCGACATCACCATCCTCAAACACCAGTGGGTGCCAGGGGCCTTGGCTCTGACGTGTGGTATGTATCAGAAGAGTTTGGTTATAACTATATGCACACAGTCGCCTCGTTTTCTCTCTAAATCCACCTTCAAGTAGCACCAGAACAGAAGACGCTCCTGGTAGATAATTATGCCTGTTTAGTCTACCAAAGGATCCAAGACGTCTATATTACTCGAATTTCGTTGGCGATGCGTCGCCGAGAAGTCGAGGAACCCTGGGCCAGTTCCCGAAGAGGTCTTGGGTCCGCTCGGCGGGCTGAGCGGACGTTCTAGCGGCAGGAGTTGTCCGAAGTCTGCATAGCCTTATCTCGACTATTCGGCCTACAGACTCTTCCTTCGCTGGTGATATCGGCATGGATCAGTGCTCGGCAACCTAGGTGGTGAGGTTGTCCGCTGGGACGACAGCCGCTGCCATCCGGTGGTTCCTGTGGTAGATGGAGCGTCCTGAAGCCGCTGCCTGATACAACTACGAACTAGCCCAACCGTGTTCTAAGAGGATGGGCTGATACGAGGTGGTGTTGCAGTGGCACCCGCACGGCGCGGCACCTCAGGCCGCCAGGGGGCCAGCCAGCCATAACCTACCGCCTGACGGCATCGATACGAACTGCGTATGTGGGTTTGCGTATTGGTCTCGGGATTCTCGACATCGTTTCTTATCTGTTTGCTGGGTATGCGTGCAAGGGTCGATCACGTGCGCTAGTCATATGTGATCACTCTTCCAGCCAAGCCCGCATGGAGCTAGCCTCAAACGTGTAACCAGCTTCCCCCCCCCCCACAAGCGCGTCACGGTTTTGGAAGCAGCAACTCAAACAACGTCCCGCGGAACCCTCCACCCACTACACGATCACGCATACGAAAACGAACGCTGCACTGCGCACTTCTAGTAGACATGTCCACCAAAGGTGCTAAAGGTAAAGGCAAGTCGCGCGGAGGCGGGGGAATGAACGCGCAGGGCCGGCGCTCGCGCAGTCGCAACACGACACCCGCATCGGGCTCGGCCTTTTCTGGCGACACCATCAGCGATTTCCCGCTACCTTCGTCCACATCCTTCTCATCGCGACGCACATACGACGATCTCTTCGAGCGCCTCAATCTTTCGGAGAACCCAAGCATCCCGAACTCCGGAACGCTCGTTGCGCTTCGTCAGGAACTCGGCTTGCTCAAGGATTCCGCCACAGAACGGTCGCAGAGCTCCGAAAAGGCATTACTTGCGATGAAGGCTCGCCGTGAAGAGCGCGCAGCGCGGGAGAAGGCCGAGTTGGCGGAAAGGGAAAGCGAAAGGAAGGCTGTGGAAGATGCCGAAAAGAAAGAGAGGATGAAATTCAAGAAGCGCAAGGCCGAGCCGGAGCACAAGAGGCCTCTGGCGGTAGGCGCACATCAAGTGACGGGCCAGGGTCCTTCTAACGATGGGGGTTTGTCTCATATCTTGTTCTGGCGGTGGTGCTGAGCTGACATTAAACGCAATAGAGAAGAGGAAGAAACCTAGAAGCAATAGCCCTGAGATCAAACGAGGCGACTCGGAAGAGTCGGGGATCGAGCATCAGCCTGCGCAGGCTGCGCCGTTCGTTGTCTTCGAGCCGCTCGGTGATGATCCGACCGTATACGAGATCCCCACGGTTGACGATACGGCGTCATACCTAGAGAGGGCGAAAGCCTATGCTGTCGCTCGCTTTCCCGCGGACGACCTCGCAAATCTCATCACCGGCTACCCGCCCGATGAAGATTTCTCGAAAGCCAAACCCACCAACCAGGTGGGAATAGCCACTTTCAATGCATATATCGAACCGTACTTCCGTCCGTTCTCCGAAGAGGATCTGGCATTCCTGCGTGAGCGTGGTGATCGACTTCAACCCTACATCATTCCGAAACTCGGAAAGCACTATTCGGAGACCTGGGCGGAAGAAGATGGACCCGGGCCTTCGTTTGCGTCTCCAGCGCCTGTGACTAATAGCAGTTGCCACAAGTCCGTAAACGCGCCGCGCGGAAAGCCGGATGATCTCTCGGACGAGCAGCTTGACAAAGAGGAAGTCGCATGTGGACCTCTCCTTACCCGTCTCCTCTCCCTCTACATGAACGAAGATGGAGACGATAATGGTGACCTAACTCTGCCTGTCAACGGTGACTCTCCACTGGAGCCCGTCAGGACGTACGCCGCGTCACTTCCCAACAGTGCTGAAGTGAACTGGAAGATTCCGACCGGCAAAATGGACTACGCCTTCATGGACGAACGTATCCGCAAGGAAATGGTTCACGTCGGCTTGCTGGATCCGAGTCAGGAACTCGACTATGACACCCAGCTGGACGACGAGGTTTCTGGGCGTCTGCGGAAATTACAGAAACAGTTGAAAGAACAGTCAATCCTTAACGGTGCGCGTAAGGCGCGTATTGCCGAGCAGCTGAAGGAGCAATTAGCATATCAAGAATACGTCACTATTCTTGAGGATCTCGATAAACAGGTACTTGCTTCTACAATCCCATCCACCATGATCACGGTATTGACTGTCGGACCTAGGTCGAACAAGCTTTTGCTAAGCGTAGTCGGAACATGAAAGCCAGCAAGAAGAAGAAGAATATTCCCAATGGCGTCGGCGTAGCGCGTGCACATGTTGGAATCGGGGAGCAGGCACGGCTACTCATGGAGCGGCGCAAGCGCTGGATCGATACCATCGGCCCCGTTTTCGACAAGGACCTCGGCATTCTACCCGAAGGTACTATATTCAATAACTTGAATGATCTCGTGGAGAGGGAGAAGCTTGAGGCCGCCGAGGAGGAGTGAACAAGTCGAGATGATCATATCTTACAATTTCTCACCGCAAGAATACGGTAAAAGATCAATAAAGGGTTGTTTTCCGTTGTAAATGCTTTTTTTGTTTGGGATAGGGATTACGCTGATTGAAAGTAAATATTCCCTAAATGTGGGTGTTGGCGTTCTATTTCATGATGGGGTTCTGCTTTTATAAATGTGAATGTACGTTTTTTGTCAGTTGCGCGGTCTACCGTCTGACTGCGCGAGAGTGTGTTTGGGTAGAAGATATGATTGTGGCTGGTAATGCCCGATGCGCTCACGAGTGCAATCTCTTCGAACGGTGATTATGCTCCGCTACGAGTGACCTCCTATGTCTCGACTTTCCATCCGCGCCCGGATGCCCCCTTACTTCCCCAAGCTTACAAGGGACCGACGGTATTCCGTGCATCGCCCCATCTCGAGCCTGTTACGAGCCGACCCCTTTCTCACCTTACCAGGAGGCATAACGCCGCGACGCAGCACCCGCGGTCACTCCGTCGCATCGTGACAGCTGATCGCACGCAGGTGGGTTCCAGGCGTTGATCGCTCAAGGCCCCGTTTGCGGGCACTGGCGTCGGAGGTATGCGGTATCAGCGCCTCCGTGATCCCTCATACGGTCCGCCAACCGCACACACGACGTGACCGTTATCGAACGGCTTCAACCAGCGGCTCGTGTGGTCGTTCCCCGAGGAGAAGGCATCCGACCCTTGTGCTCGTGGCCACCCGGAGTGCCGCTTGTGGTGCTTGCAAGTGGGTGCGAGTGCTTGCTCTCGGCGGAGGAGATTCATACGGCGGCCAGGAAAGGTGCGATGGAGATAAATCTCGAAACACCGGAGAGGGTGAACGGTGGTGTGGTGTAATTGTCTCGCGGTGGCTTCCGACGCCTTACATACATGTGTGCGCTGTGCGTTGCTCTACCACCAGCCCGCCGCGGGGGCCATCACTAGTACACTGTAGTCACCCCCCAAATGTCGAATGCTTGCGCAACGATGCCGCTAAGGATGGTGCTGCCCACAGAGCGAGGATGGTGCCGGTTCGATCAAATAGCGTTCATTACACTTGGGGAGGGGGGGTGTAAGCAGGTAATAGGTACTTAGAGGTGACTGGAAGTGAATGGAGTTTGGAAGAACAAATGGAGGTTAGTTAGATAGAGTACCGCCGGCGAAGGACTGGAAGCGGGAGTGGACGTTTGCAGAGCGGAATGGGGCTTAGAGGTTGAATAGCTTCCCGAAGGTAGGAAAACATCGAAGCTCGGGAGAGCGAGCGAGTTTTGAAAGGCTGAATGGGGTTCGAAACACTAAAAGGTGGAAGAGTGAATGGACGACCCCCATCCGGTACATTCTCGATTGTGGAAATGGGCTCCTTTATCCTAATGCGGGATCTGAGGATATTAGAGTCGATGACAGAATCTGGTGGCTCGCCGGCGCTGCGTCACCAGTAGTGGCTCGGGCTCCAGTATGTCTCATCCCTTCGCAGCGCAAAAGCAAATATTATGTAACGGCAGTTGATTACCAGATTGCTTACCTATGTTTAGTATATGCAGCTTGTGGGATCCGAGACAGCGTTTTTTTTCTTGGGATACATAGATGCTATGTAAACCCAGGCCGAACGACCTTGCCGGATGGGCCTATGTAGAGTAGGTATGGATCTAGAGTACTCCATGTGCCGAGTTCAATGTCGAGAATAGGTGAGACATCCGCACTGCACGAAGGGTTCGGCCTTCACGCCGCCACCGCATGGCACATGTCATACAGAAGATTATATCTACGTCTAAAACCCACGAATGGTCGTCTTGGTGGATCCCTTGGCGGGCCGAAGTTTGTATGCAACTGCTCGTCACCAAATATGCAAGGGGGAAAGATGTGGAGATCACGCTTATTATAATGGCAGGCTGTTCAGGAATAGTCGAGCAAATATGAGTGGAATATGTAGACAAACTTGAAGTTAGAGCCGGGGTTGGCGCAGCCGCGATATGGTGAAATTTAATGGCCAACCTTGCTACTGCCTAAATAACAGCTCTCCAACTCGCAAAAAGGTGAGTTGGAGAGAAAGTATTCGGGAGACCTTTATCGCCCGTCCGTTCGGGTTTGAAGAGGAGAGAGGAGATAGCAATATATCGCCAGCTGTCGCCTAGCTTTTTCTGTCGTGCGTAGGTGGCTGTCTGCCAGTTCCTACAACCACTGCTACTACCGCTGCCGTTACCTCTACCGAGAGCCCGATGGCCGACAAACAAATGACCTATGATCTCTCTGCCGACGACACCTATGCGGAAGAGGCATATGTGGATGAGGCATGTGTTAGCACACAGCGCAGACGTCTTATTGCTACTAGAGTTGCTGACTTTGCCGTTCGTCGTGTGCAGGGCAGTGATTGCGGCTCCGATTGTGGCTCGTCTATGTGAGTTTCCGCGTGGGTGTGTGTGCGGTGGTTAGAGTGCATTAATTCCTGACTTTGTACGGGGGAAAAAGTGAGGTTACTCTTAGTCTGATGTCCGTCTATGACGACGTGGTCGAGAATGGTCGCCGGTACCATCGATATTCGGTACGATTAACACTCTCACGCACATGTCTGCATATGGCAGTATTTCGGCAGTGTTGATTGATCCCATGTATCAGGAAAGGAAATATCTCCCACCGAACGACGAGGTTTGTGGTGATAACAGGTACCCCCCCCCCCCCCCCCGGTTGTCTGCTGCTCCCGCTAATATATGTCATATGTGTAGCTCGAGAAAGACCGCTTGGACGTGCACCATACGACCTTCACGCTCCTGCTGATTGGGCGGCTGCATATGGCTCCGCTTGCCGAGCCGCGGAGGATATTGGATATCGGCACGGGCACGGGCATCTGGGCTATCGATATGGCGGATCGGTATCCCGGGGCGGAAGTCATCGGGACCGACCTTAGTCCGATTCCCTGGGCGAAGTAGGTTTGCTCCTAGCGATCGATGGTTGGGAGTGCAGCGTGTTGACAACGGTGGCTTCAGTTTACATCCGGACTGCGGGTTCGGAGGTATGGACATTCGGATGTGGGCTCGTTGGCGGGTCTGGAGGTGGGTGGGTTTGCTGGTGTGAACTAGTCGACGATGCTGAGATGGACTGGGTTTTTGAGAAGGTTGATCGATATCGTATATTCTCCTAGTACGCTCAAGTCTTACTAAATCCCCACGTACAGAGCTCCTTCGACTACATCCACAGCCAGGTCCTCGCCCAACCGACCCGGGACCGGCCGCGTTACCTGCGGCAGATCTACGAACACACCAAACCGGGAGATAATCGAGATGCCGGGTGACATAGCAAGCGACGACGATTCGATCCCACCGGATTCGGGGATAAGAATACTGTCCGACCTGTGGAGGCCAGTAGCAAAGAGAGCCGGATTGGAGCAGCATCGTTGATATGGATATTGCCGTCGCTGTCAGGTCTCTTTCCCGTCAAGAAGCCCTGGACCGCGTGGCCACGGAATCCTCGCTTGAAGAAAGGCCCGCCCCCCGCGCTCTCGTATTCTGGCAGCAACCCTTAACTAATGCGGAAAGCAGTTGGGGCGTACATGCACTCGTATACGCGGAATGTTCTCCCGTCATTCTGTCTCGCTTTGTTCACGCGAAACGGTGGTATATCGAGCGAGCAAGTAGCCGCGCTCTGCGACGAGGCATTCAAGAGCATAGCTACAAACCAGTCGGTGCATATCTGCAACTTTGTGTACGTAAGTGGCATATCGTCGTTCCTGCCACGGTGGTCTCTTACTGGTGGCCGTAGATATCATGCAGCTGGGAGGAAGCCGCTGTAGCGGGCGGCGCGGTGCATGGTGTAGTTAGCCAAAGGTTGCGGAGGTTGGAATGCAACTGTCTATCAGTCACGATCACTGCAGGACCGAATGTAGGCAATAGGCTCTTGGATGGTGGAGGGATAGTGATGGCTTCCTTTCTTTCTGTCTTGGAGGAAATGTATCCGTCGAACGGGTAGATGATGACGCTGTTGGATCTCCATGAGTGATCCGAAGTGCCACAAGAAAGACGATCAATGGACGAAAACTCCGCTGGCTGCTGGTATAATAACGATCACACCGTCCCCACTCGTTTCTCGGTCGTGTCGCGTGAGATAGACGATGCGATTCCAGGTACGACTCCACTGGACCATTGTTGGTCCAGCCACCACTCCCTGGTCCCTAAACATATGATGTATGTATCACTAGCCATCATATGATACTCATAGCTATCGCTCTGCTAAGGAGAGCCACCCGTTTTCATTTAACTCTCTCACATGACACTGCGGTTGGCGGCCTGCATAACTATGTATGTGCACATCTTGAGGTCGCTTGCAACTGACATCTATATACAGTCTCCCACGGGCCACGGCTAGTTCGTACTCTATTCCAATCCCGCCCTAGCTAGCTGGCTTTTATCTAGCTCTCCAAATTCTACCGTCCTCGACCCGCCAGCCTCAAGCATCAAATTATCTGTACACATTGCCGGTATGTCGCGCACCTCGCTCTCGGCGGTGCACACGCAATCGCTCTCGCCGGCTCCATCCGGAGAAGTAGCCTACATCTTCTCTCTCGCGCAGACACCGAGTACACTCGCAGCGCTGACCTCGTCGTCCGCACTACACCTGCTCTCGCCGTCGACGCTGCAATCCAGCAGACGCATATCCACGGCGGACTCGCTGCTCTCCCCGTACGCCCCCAGCGCGCTGCTGACCGCCGGATCCTGCGGCACCATAACCGTGCACGACCTGCGCGCGCCCGGCAGGGGCAGTAAGGTGACGGTGCTCACCGCGGGAACGCCTGTGCTGTCCCTCGCCAGCTCCTCGACGGGCCTCGTTGCCGCCGGCACAGAGCTCGTCTCCGCGGCAGCGAGCGTTCTCGTCTTCGACCCGCGCAATGCGTCGGCGCCGATGCGGACCTACAGCCAGGCACATAACGACGACGTGACGGCGCTGAGCTTTGGCGGCGGCGGCACGGCCCTGCTGGCCTCCGGCGGCACCGACGGGCTGGTCAACGTCTTTGACCTTGCCGTGCCGCCCGGCGCCCGTGGCGAGGGCGACGACGAGGCCGACGGCGCGCTCAAGAGCGTGCTGAATCACGGGTCGGTCCGTAGGTGTGGGTTCTTACCGGGTGGAGAGCTGTGGGCGCTGAGTCACGATGAGGTGCTGGCGCTCTATACGGATGCTGGGGAGGGCGAGACTTTCGCTCTCGGCGATGTGAGGGGGAAGCTGGAGTGCGAGTATGTTGTCGACCTATTGCCCCGCGCCGAAGAGGCGTGGGTCGTTGCTGGGAATAAAGAGGAACAGTGGCTGGATCTGAGGCCGATCGGTCGGAGGGGGCACTGGGGGAACGGCGGGTATAGGCTGGTTGGGGGTCACGGTGCGGAGGTCTGTAGGGATGTTTTGGTTGATATCTCGGTGGGCTTTTTCTTACATTCTCGATCTTTGTGGACGGCGGGAATACTGACGGACGTAGACAAATACGATATTCACTGGCGGTGAGGACGGTTTGGTCAAAGCATGGCGACAGCCGGTAGAGACAACCAGCTCAGCAGACATCGAGATGGAGACAGGCCAGATGGAAACGGATAAGCAGAGAACGGCCGCAGAGAAAAAGGAGCGAAAAAGAGAGAGGAAGGAGAAGAAGGCACGCAAAAAGGAGAAGAAAGAGCACGAGAGCGAAAAGTCGAGGCACAAGCCATACTGAATTGCTACGCTAACAGCGGCGACACGCATGCCAGCAAGCGGTCATGAATCATTGCAGTGCGATGAGCACCTGTTCCATAGCATCCTCCTTAAAACAAAAAGTAACCCTGGGTAAGTGGCAAGACGTCACTCGGCTCGGCCTTACATTCCACGTCGTCCGCCTTGACCACATAACTCTCCGGGTCCACCCTCATCCTAGGCATAGCATCATTCAGCTTCATGTCTGTCTTCCCCACGCTCCTACAGCCCCTAACTGCTTCGAGTCTCTTCTGTAGTCCATAGGCCTGCACCACATCATGAGCCAGCGAGTATTCGCTCACAAACATCACGCTCGCCGGCGGGCACCTCGCCGCAAACATCTCCCTGCCGATTATCGGCTGGACGGTGGGGATGCTACCATTGGGATCTCCCATCTGTCCATACGCCACGAAGCCACTCTTGAGGACCAGGTCCGGTTTCGTGCCGAAGTTGGCCGGCGTCCACACCACGAGATCTGCAAGCTTCCCCGGTTCGATCGAGCCGATGATGTGACTCATGCCGTGCGCAATGGCGGGGTTGATGGTGTACTTCGCGATGTATCGCCGTACGCGGAAATTGTCCGCACCGGTACCTTCGTCCTCGGGCAGGGGACCACGCTGCTGCTTGTTCTTCGATGCCGTCATCCAGGTGCGCAGGATCACCTCGCCGCAGCGGCCCATAGCCTGCGAATCGGACGACATCATACTGATAGCACCCATATCGTGGAGGACGTCCTCGGCCGCGATCGTCTCCGCTCGGATACGCGAATCGGCGAACATAAGGTCCTCGGGAATGTTCTTGTTCAAGTGGTGGCATACCATCAGCATGTCGTGGTGCTCATCCAGGGTGTTCGTCGTGTACGGTCTTGTAGGGTTCGTTGAGGACGGAAGAACATTGAGGTGTTCGACCACAGTAATGATGTCCGGTGCGTGGCCTCCTCCTGCACCCTCGGTGTGGTACGTGTGGATCGTGCGGCCCTTGAACGCGCCGATGGTCTGTTCGACAAAACCGGACTCGTTGAGGGTATCCGTGTGGATGAGGCACTGCACATCAAACTCCTCGCAGACGTTGAGACATGTGTCGATCGCTTTGGGGGTGCTGCCCCAATCCTCGTGCAGTTTGAGTCCTACAACACCGGCCATACACTGCTCCCGCAGACCGAGCCCCACCGAGTCATTGCCTTTGCCGGTGATCCCGACGTTGAGCGGGATAGAATCGGTGGCTTGCATCATCCCGCGAATGTAGGTGGCAGAGGGAGTGCAGGTCGTCGCGTAGGTACCGGTGCTGGGGCCAGTCCCTCCGCCCAGAACCGTTGTGACGCCGGAAGATAGAGTCTCCGCTGCCTGTTGAGGGCAGATGAAATGAACCTGTCCTCATCAGTGGGCGGCATACACCGGGATAATTTACAGGGACATACGTGTGAATCCATTGCCCCATATGTCACGATCTTTCCCTCGCCCGAGATCACATCCGTGTTGCTGCCCACAACCATGCCGTCCGTAATTTTCATGATATCCGGATTCCCCGCCCTCCCAATTTGCGCGATGTGTCCGTTCTTCACACCGATATCTGCCTTATAAATACCCGTGTAGTCGACGACCACTGCATTCGTAATGACAAGATCTAGGCATTCCTCATCACCCCGTCCACTCGCCTGGCCCATTCCCTCACGCAGCGTCTTCCCACCGCCGAATTTGCACTCATCACCACAGGTAGTATACTCAACATTGGTAGTATACTTAACACTGGTAGTGTACTCACCACTGGAAGTACACTCATCACCATAGGTGGTAGTACAGTCCCCCTCGATTTTGATCCACAGCTCCGTATCGCCCAATCTGACCAGGTCCCCCACGGAGGGTCCGAACATCGCCGCATACCTTGCGCGTGACATCGTGTCAACCTCCATGTGCTCCATGGGCACTACGGGTGCCGCGACGTGGGCGAAACCTTTCTTGCACAACTCCGCTACGACCTCTTCCGCAGGACTCAGGTTTTCGACTCCACCCGCAAAGCTATTTCCACCCACGATGGTGTTATTGCCGCAGATCTCAACCAGTGTAACGGTCTTCGAATCACCAGGCTCGAAGCGCACCGCCGTCCCCGCAGGGATATTGAGACAGCATCCATACGCCTGAACGCGATCGAACTCGAGTAGCGGATTGGCTTCGAAGAAAGGGTAATGGCTACCAATCTGCACAGGTCTGTCCCCCTTGTTGGTTACTCGCAGCTGGCACCGCTTCCTCCCAGCGTTGAGCGGGATCTTGCGCCCCTCTTCCGCTACCACGACTGCACCGCACTGCCGCAGTGGCTCGTAGACCACCGCCTCCGGAAGCGGGAATTTGTCTGCCGGTGGCACCGGCAGGAAGGAGCCGTATAACGCCGCTTCCAGATCGCCGCTTTCACTGCTGATCGGGTCGTGGATGGTAACCAGATGCGTCCCATTCGGGAATGTACCTTCGACGTGAATCTCCGTGAGCAGTGTGGTGACAGAAGGGAGGACGTGGCGGCGTCCGAGCATGCACTTTCCGCGGGCCTGCAGATCGGCGACGGAACTGGTGCCATCGCGGATTAGCTCTTGGATGTTATTGGCTATCAGGGCCTATTGTCTCTGGGGTCAGGATTGTTTGAACGAGTGAGGTAGAATGGGGGAGTCGAACCGTGGCCTCGGTTCGGTTCAGCTTCAGACCCCGCGCAAGTCTCTTTTGGGCGAGGAAGCCGACTTGAGATATCACGAGTTTGTCAAGCTGCGGAGGCGTTAATGGCTGCAACTTTGGGTACTAGGCAGGTGGAAGAGACTCACTTCTCTGGGTACCAGATGCATGGCTATTGATTCTCGTGCGGGTCAATTGATATGTTGTATGAGGATGCGCGCCAGTGAGGCGAAAGACATCGTTGACGCTCATGGCGGGGTTGATATCTATCTGCCAGCCAACGATAAGAAAATTGCCGGGAGCTGCCGTGGGCCCGCTATCATCCGAACAGAATATGTACATAGATATACCTCGTCCACGTAACGGGAAGGGTACTTTGGAGCGGCATAGCTCATCGTGAATGAATTCTGCCGGTAGATACCGCACTCCTCCTCTTCACCAGACCATGTCACCAGCCCACTCCCAGCCACATCTTCCGAATCCAATCCCCTAGCCAAGCCTCTTGACATCCTGCACCGTTCGTCATGATCAAATCCATATTCTTCGCCATCTTCCACCCCGACAAAGGCCCGCAAGTTCTTCACCAAGTCCCAAACGGTTCCATCACACCCTCCCCAACGACCAGCAACGAGCCCCCGCCACTCATTGACTTCGAGCACGTAAGCTCTCATATCATTCCGAAACAAGAACTCTGTGACCGGCTCGTAACCATCTGCACGAACAAACATCGACTGCTCGGGTACCCCGTGTGTCTCGACGATCGAAGATATGAGAGGAACGAGTTCATCTTCAATTTTGCGATCTTGCTCGACGAGGATGCCGAGTTCAGCACGTACAAGAGCGTTGTGAGGAAGCTGGCGAAGCTCTTCAAGGCTCTGGAAGAGCAGAGTGGCTGGTTGAGCAACGAGGTTACAAGGGCGGGTGTCTATGCGCTCATCGAGCAGGTGCTCGAAGATCTGAATAATTACTCGGAGTGCATGATTCCCATAAGTGCGTCGCCACTGGCGTGATGTGGAGGGGGAACATTGCGGTTCTAACGTATGCCAGACGACTCCAACACGATCAACATCAAGCTCTTCCCCACCTACGCGCCTCCGCCCCCCGTCAAAGCCTGGCACGTCCCTGTCTCGACGGTCCAGCTGGACCTGCTGATGGATGCGACTTGGGACCTGACAATGCAAAAGATCGTCCCTCACATCGACGGCATCAATAGCGTGCGACGGATCAGCGAGCTAGCCGACGCCGACTTCAACCTGACAAAGAAGGCCATCTCCCACCTCCTCTACTACGGCTGTCTAACCCTTGTCGACATCTTCGCATTCTCCGCCATCTACGCAGTCACGGCGGATATCTCCTCGCTCCTCGCGGACCCCCAGATGCAAGAAGAATGCATCAGCTACATTCGGTCGTCGGATTCGGCGAAGATCGCATTCGCAGACGTCTTCGCGCTGTACTGCTCGCTGAGCCAAGGCCTCACGCTGAAGAAATGGCTTATGGAGAACTTCCAGAAGCTGCGTGATATCGATGTGCGCCGGTTTATCGGCTTTGGCGTGGTAAATGGAATCGTCTACAGAGTCCACAAGTATCCTGTCGCGGCGACTGCGACTGCTTCCTCGCAGGTGCCGGGGAAACTCGCGGGAATGCTGAAGGGAGGGCACTCGTTCGACGAGATCTGTACGGAGCTCCAGATCGGCGAGAAGGCTGTCATGGATATGCTCGAGGGGCGCGAGGATGTGCAGATCGTGCATCGGTGAGCGGACGGAGAGTAGTTTTGCTGCGTTTCAGGCAATGGCGGAGTATGCAGACGTATCGGATTTTCACAGTGTTCCTGTGACCGCTTGCCAAGCCGTGTGATTGTTGTCACTCATCCATGCCCTCCAGCCATCACCCCACCCGCGACAAGTCATGGCCACCCCACCCCAGCCCTTCCCCACGCCCGATCTTTCGACAACAGCGACAGCAGATGGCGATGCCCCGACGGATCCTCTCGCCGACGGCCTGCAAGCCCTCCTGAATCCGAGCATTCGCACCACCGCCCAAAAGCTGTCAAACGTCTACCTTGCGCAACAAGAGCTGTCTGGCGAGCTCGAGCGGCTGGTATCGCGTAGGCTCCGCCAGCTCCACCAGCTGCCCGTCAACTCCTTCGCTGACGAAACCAGAGCTACAGAGGTACCTCGACACCACCGAGCCGCCCGTGCTGCGGGCTGCAGTGGTCAAGCTGGCGGACACGAGAAAGCGGTTGGTGGGAGTCAACAGTAATCCGCCCCGTCCCTCTCCATCCACCTCTCTAACGCGATGCGTCTAGATGCACTGCAGAATCTGCAGACGCGTATAAATCGCGTCTACCTACAACTCAGTCGCCAACGGATTCCCGGAGGGTCGTAATTGCGTAACCGCGTACGAAGCGCAGGATGTGGGGTAGTAGTTGAAGATGGGTAGCATCATTATCCATCACTCAGAAAACAGACAAACCGACGTCTCCCTCTGCAGTGACCGAAAAACAACACAGCCCCTCGTAAGAAAAAAAAACAAAAAATCACCCGCTCCCTTCCCCATCGCATTCCAACAAGAAACAAAACCAGAAAGAAGAAGTAAAAACAACAAAGAAGCAGTGTATAGGCGGTTTCGTTACGGGTCGTTATTTGTTTATCGTGCGTGCTGATGTCGGTTGCGTACGGTACGTGCTACGTTTATTTGAAGCAGTTCAATCTGCGCGCGAGTCAGCATCGGGTTGTTGCGTACGAAGCGGAGAGGCTGGGGAGAAGGAGGAAAACGAACCCGCAGAACGAAAACCGAACGTGAGGTCGTACGCCGTGCTTGTTCGCTGAGAGGCCGAAGCCGAAGCGGCGGCCGCCAAAGTGCTTGGAGTAATTAAGAGGCATTTTTTTTGTTTGTGGCTTGTGGTTTGAGGGTTGCGGTCCTGTGGTTCGTTGTGTGGGCAGGTAGAGAAGGATGTTGTGCTGGAGAGGGGAGGAAGGGTTGGAAAGAGAGTGCGGAAGATCAGCGGTCCTTTTGAATGTGAGGTGGCGTTGGCTGGCGCCACTTCCCTTTATGGTGGGTGCTGGCGCTCAGCTGTGGTTGCTTGCGCTGTGAGATTGGCGAAGCTCGGCGATTGGTTAGCTGGGGGCGGAGGGGGGGGGGGGGGGCTGAGCAGGGATCGTTCCCGATGCCGCCGGCTACATATGATGTAGATACTCTACGTAGCCATCTACCAGCCACGCTGCTGCCATCCATCTGCGCGGACGCTAAATATAGAAGCCAGCTGGACAGCTAGATACATATGAAAAAGAGGCTAGATAGATAAATAAACGGCAAACCTTTAACATGCCACAGCTGACGCTGTTCCTTTAGAATGCCACTGGTTTCGGGCGCAAGCAGCAACCATGAAAAAAACCTCACCACAGCACAACTCTTATTTGGCTATCGGAGAATTACTGGTACATAGGTATGTGTCTACAAACCACCAATCGGGAATTGTACGACCTCACGGGAAGTAGGACGGATGTGTCCCACACCGCGACCTTGGCTACAGCGCTGTACAGTGTTTTTCTGGGACCTCTGCAAGTGCCCAAGCGGCAGCAGCTCTGGCAGCTATTTCCCGGCGGCAGCGCTCTCATTTTGCGCAGCCGCTTTTCCTTTGGCCAACCGTGTGGCTTTCTCGGGTGGGGCGGATAATGGTCATCCCCGCTTGGTGTCAAGTCGGTGATATATTGACAGCCACCAGGTTCTCCGTATAGGTCTCCTCGTAGGCATGTACGATCGCCTGGGCCGACGTCGACTTGGCGACATTGATGGAGACAGGTACTTCCGAAGCAATCACTTTGGGGTTCGTACGAACCCACACTCCCACGCTTGTGTGTTTTGGTTAGACTGACCCTACCACGACGCACTCCTTGTTCCAGCTATGTACCCCGGATGTGGAATGGACTCTGCTCGACTGCGCACTTCAAGATGGCCTGCTCAAGGAGTAGAGTGAGCGGTTAGTATGTAAGTTGGCTCGCTGAGTATTGAATGCGATTACCTACATACTTATCACTCTTGACTGTGCGGGTGCTGAAGTGCATTGCAATCGCCCAATCCATGACTCCAGATCATCGAACTCGTGACTCCAGCTCCACCGCCGGGTTGTCATCGTTTTGCATGCTTGAGGGTTTTTGGGTTCAGGTGCAGTGGTGTGGTGAGGTTTTTTTTGGTGGTGTTTTTTTTGGTGGTAACTGCCCATGGACGCCTGAAATCAACAATCCGTCTCGAAATTCGAACCAAGGAACTGCTTAGAGTCGAGTTTTTTATTCCCACGTAGCGGTGAAGAGCAACGAGAAGTATTTCTGCTCATGAGCAATAGCTAATTGTTATTTATCCTGACATGCTGTAGACACATTGATTGCAACGTTTCCTTGGCATTTTTTAAGCATGTCACAACGGACACCAACGTTGGGACAGTGGTGGAATACCTCAATGCAGCTGGATTCCTATCGGGATTATTGTAAGCAATTAGTATTTACGCTAACTACTTCGATTTAGGACAAGCTTATTGATATTTACACTAGCCCCATCCACTGTCGCGTTCGCCACAGGCTTATATTAACCTGATATTCTGACACCTTTCCTACCCCTCCAAATCCCTCGCTCGTAGGCCTACGGGCATTCTTGCTGGGGGGGGGGGGGGGGGGGCCGTCGAAGCAGGGAGACGAGACAAAAATATGTATTGTATTTAATATTTCCAAAAATA
>Ga0307516_10001850_pt1 | contig 29022 bp, 23 predicted proteins | sample 19_EM_MG_FD_203310 | JGI IMG/M metagenome (GOLD analysis project Ga0307516, IMG submission 203310) | Populus trichocarpa ectomycorrhiza microbial communities from riparian zone in the Pacific Northwest, United States - 19_EM | ecosystem: Host-associated > Plants > Roots > Unclassified | place... | reverse complement strand
CAAGCCGGACGAGTCCATCCTGCCGTTCCGGCTCGCGAGCACGGAAGGCGGCGTGATGATGCCCGAGCTGGGCCGCAACACGGTGCATCAGGAAGGCGTGCAGCTGATCCGCGGCTGGATCGCTTCGATGCCCGGACATTGCCAGGACAACGACCCTCCAAAGGACTGACATGCAACGACTCCCCGCCCGCCGTCCGACCTCCGTCGCCCTTGCCGTCGCCACTCTTGCGGGCCTGCTCGCGAGCGCGGGCGCCCACGCGCAGGCGGCCGCGCCCGATGCCGCGGCCTCGGCGCCGGCCGAGGACACGCAGGTCGTCACGGTGACCGCGCAAGGTCGCAAGCAGGAAGTCCAGAAGGTGCCCATCGCGATCCAGCTGCTCGGGCCGCAGGACATCGCCAAGGTCGGCGCCGTCAACCTGGCGCAGGTGGCCGACTTCGTGCCCGGCCTGACCATCGACGCCAGCCAGCCCACGCAGCCCAGCTACGCGCTGCGCGGCCTGGGCAACGGCGACTTCGGCATCGGCACCGACGCGCCGGTGGGCGTCTACGTCAACGGCATCTACACCGGCAAGACCGGCGGCGCGCTGCTGAACTTCAACGATGTCAAGCGTGTCGAGGTGCTCAAGGGCCCGCAGGGCACGCTGTTCGGCCGCAACAGCGCCGGCGGCGCGATCTCGATCGTCACGAACGATCCCGACAGCCAGCACGCGGCGTCGGGCCTGGTGCGCGTCGGCAACTACGGCACGGTGCATGCCGAGGGCCTTCTCAACCAGCCGCTGGGCGAAGACCTGAGCGTGCGCCTCTCGGCGGTCGGCGAGAAGAGCGACGGCTGGGCCACCAACACGGTCGACGGCAAGAAGAACCCGCAGGCGCACACCTGGGGCACGCGCCTGGGCGCGCGCTGGTCACCCAATGACGCGACGAGCGTCGTCCTCACGTGGGAGCACGAAGACCTGAACGAGCGTCCGCGCCCGGTGTGGGCCGTGGCGACACCGGATGGCAGCGGCGGCGTCGCGTCCTGGATCGATCCGCGCAAGTCGCCGCTCGCCAACGACGTGGTCGGCGGCAAGGAAGCGCGGAACTTCAACGGCATGAACCTGCGCGTCGAACACGAGCTCACCGACAAGATCCTGCTGACCTCCACGACCGGCTTGCGCCACTTCAACTCGGTCAACCTCGAGGACAACGACGGCACCGCCAACCCGGCCACCTCGCTGGCCACCGGCAACTTTGAGAAGAGCACGACGTTCGAGCAGGAGTTCCGCCTGAACGGCAAGAGCAAAGCGGCCGACTGGCTCGTCGGCGCCGGCTTCGCCAGCGAGCACTCCAAGCAGACGAGCCGCGTCGACCTCAACACGACGACACTCGACCCGATCCTGTTCCAGATCCTCAACAGCGACCCGAGCACCGCGGTGCCGGCGCCGCCGTTCGCGCTGCTGACGGGCATCGGCCAGAGCGCCGGCATCCCCGACTTCAACCTGCTGGGCCAGGACTGGAAGGAGGGCATCCAGAACACGCTCGCTGCACACTCCGAGGCGTTGATGGGCGACGTCATCTGGCATGTCGGCGACAAGACCAACGTGACGACGGGCGTGCGCTTCACGCAGGACACCAAGAAGTTCAGCTGGTACAACCCGCTGCGCTCGGCGCCCGGCCTGGACGCGGGACTGTCGACGCTGTCGCCCGCATTCTTCCAGCAACTCGTCGACGCGGGCGCGCTGGACGCCGACACGGCCGCGGCGCTCGCCGGCCTGGCCCAAGGCCTGCAAGGCACCAACGTCGAGTTCGCCAACCCCGAGTGGGCGGCCGCGCCGGTCTACAAGAGCAAGACCTGGCGCAACACCAGCCCGCGCCTGGTGATCGACCACCAGCTCACGCCGGACACGATGGTCTACGGCTCGGTGACGCGTGGCTATCAGGCCGGCGGCTTCAATTCGGTCAGCACGCAGGCCAACAACGGCACCTTCGATCCCGAGACGATCACCAGCTACGAGCTGGGCGCCAAGGGCCGCATCGCGTCGGCGGGCATCTCCTACAGCGCGGCACTGTTCCACTACGTGTTCAAGAACCTGCAGTCGATCAGCCTCGTGCAGCCCACCGACGGCTCGGTGGCCCACTACGAGATCACTGTCAGCGACGTCGAGGCCACCGGCCTGGACGCCGAGCTGCAGTGGCAGGTCGCCGCACCGCTGCACCTCTTTGCGCAAGGCGAATACATCAGCCAGAAGTACAAGGGCCAGACCAACCCGGTCGGCAACGACCTCACCGGCCAGCCCTACGGCACGCCGCGGCTGTCGATGGCGGCGGGCCTGGACTTCACCGTGGCGCTCGCCGGTGGCAAGGCCGATTTCACGCTGCAGGGCAGCCACATTGGGCCCGTGCGCTGCAACGCCGACTCGGCCACGCAGGGCAACTGCCTGAACACGCCGGCGTTCCGGGTCGGCGAGGCGCACGAGCGCGTCGACACGCGGCTCGCCTGGGCGGCGCCGCGCGACACCTGGGGCGTCGCACTGATCGTCAACAACCTTCTCGACAAGCGCTACGTGACCGGCGCCAGCGCGCTCGCCGCCTCGGTGGGCGTGCCCTACACCGCCTCGATCACCGACCCGCGCAAGTTCCAGATCGAATTCAGCGCCAAGCTGTAACGCGTGCCTTTCCCGTTTCGCCCGCCTGCCGGCATCGAAGCGGGATTGTCCTTGGGGGGCGGTGGGAGCCGCCCCCGTTTCTTTTGGCCGAAGTGACGGCACTATCCGGCCTGCCTCACTGGCTCATCCCATGAGCCTTTGCCCCGCTATCGTGCGTTTCAGTGAATCGCCGCACCCAACTCGGCGGGAGCGCATTTCGGCCGAATTTCGCTCGGCTGTAGCACCAATGCGGGAAATCCCCCACGAATCAGTGCGCGGGAAGGATGCTGACACTTCACTTTCAGTGGCGCGTGCAAGTCCTTCATTTAGAACGACATTCGCTTGCAGAACGTCGTCTAAGTACTTGATTTGATTGATTTTTTCGGCGCGCGACGCGTTGACCCACCGGGGGCGATTCGATAAAGTGCATCAAAGTGCACTTTTGTGGTGGGTTGTGGCATCTCTGATTTTTGAAGGTCCTTCGGCGTTGACGCTGGACGGCAAGGGGCGAGTCTCCATGCCGGCCCGTTATCGCGACGACCTCCAATCATTGTGTGCCGGCCGGCTCACCGTCACCAAGCACCCGCACGGCTGCCTGATGGTGTTTCCGCGGCCCTACTGGGAAAACTTCCGCGACCAGGTGGCGCAGTTGCCGTTCTCGCAGGTGGGCGTCAAGCGCGTCTTCCTCGGACACGCGGACGACGTCGAGTGGGACGCCACCTCGCGCGTGCTCATCCGTCCGGAACTCCGCACCTGGGCCGGACTCGAAAAGGACGTGACGCTGCTGGGCATGGGCAGTCACTTCGAACTGTGGGCGACCCCTGCATACGCCGCGAACGAAGCGCGCGTGATGCAGGAGCAGGCCACCGCCGCCCTGGACAATCTCATCTTCTGACCATCGTGGAACACTCGGGGTTGCATACCACCGTCCTGCTCCACGAAGCGATCGACGCGCTCGTGACGAACCCGGACGGGATCTATGTCGACGGCACCTTCGGCCGCGGCGGGCACACGCGCGAGCTGCTGTCGCGGCTGGGCCCGGGCGCGCGCGTGATCGGCATCGATCGCGATCCGGTCGCCGTCGCGGCAGCCAGGTCGGGGCCCGACGCGATCACCGACCCGCGCTTCGAGATGGTGCATGCCAGCTTCGCGCAGTTGCCCACGGCGTTGGCCGAACGCGGCATCCCAAAGATCACCGGCCTGCTGCTGGATCTGGGCGTCTCATCGCCGCAGATCGACACCCCCGAGCGCGGTTTCAGCTTCCGTTTCGACGGCCCGCTGGACATGCGCATGGACACCACCCGCGGCGAGACCGCGGCCGATTTTCTCGCTCGCGCCGATGAGCGTCACATTGCAGAGGTGATTCGTGACTACGGGGAAGAACGGTTTGCTGTGTCGATTGCAAAGGCGCTTGTTGCTGTCCGCGAGAGCGGCGCGCCCGTGCGAACCACTCGCGAGCTGTCCGCCGTCGTGGCTCGTACGGTCAAGACTCGCGAACCGAACCAGGATCCCGCCACGCGCACCTTTCAGGCTCTTCGGATTTTCGTCAATGCCGAGCTTGAAGAGCTCGAGCAGGTTCTGAAGAGTTCGCTGGACCTGCTCGATGCGGGCGGCCGCCTGGCGGTGATCAGCTTCCATTCGCTGGAAGACCGCATCGTCAAGACCTTCATCGCGCGCGAGAGCAAGGACGAGATCGACCGCCGGGCCCCGATGGCCCCGCCGTCGACGTCGTTGCGCCTGGCCGCGCTGGGCCGGATCAAGCCTGGACCCACCGAGGTGCTGACCAACGGGCGCGCGCGCTCGGCGATCCTGCGCGTGGCGGAGCGACTCGGATGACCGGCGGATCGTTCATGGTGCGGCTCAACTTCCTGCTCGCGGTCGTGCTGATCGTCAGCGGGCTGTACCTCGTCAAGATCAGCTACGAGTCGCGCCGGCTGTTCGCAGAGATCGAGAACGCGCACGGCGCCGAACGCAAGCTCGAGTCCGACCGCCGCCGCCTCGAGGCCGAGCGCCAGGGCCAGGCCACGCACCTGCGCGTGGAGGCCACCGCGCGCACCAAGCTCAGCATGCGCGCGGCCACGCCGGCCAACACGCAATACGTGGTCGATGCCGGCCTCACGGCGGCGCCCGTGACGGCGCCGCTCACGTCCGTGCCTTCCGCGTCCGCCAGCGCTCCGCCATCGGGAGCCTCGCAATGAACAAGCCCAACAGGCAGAACAAGCGCACGCAATCGTCGCGCGGCCGCGCGGTGAGCAACGTCACGTACGCCAACAGTCCGCTGCTGGCGTCGAAGACGCCGCTGTGGCGCAGCCGCTTCCTCGTCGTGCTGGTAGGCATCGGCTCGCTGGTGCTGATCGGGCGCGCCGCCTACATCCAGATCATCGCCACCAACTTCTACCTGAAGCAGGGCGAGGCGCGCTACGCGCACACGCTGGAGATGCCGGCCAGCCGCGGCCGCATCGTCGACCGCAACGGCCTGTTGCTGGCCACCAGCGTGCCCACGCCGTCGATCTGGGCGATCCCGAAGGACATCGACGCCGACGCCGGCGAGAAGAAGCAGCTCGCCCAGGCGCTCGGCATGACCGTGGCAGAGCTGAACGACCGCCTCGACGGCAACCCGAACTTCGTCTGGCTCAAGCGCCAGGTCGACGACGGCGTGGGTTCGGCCGTCAAGCAGCTGGACCTGAAGGGCATCCACCAGGTCAGCGAGTTCCGCCGCCGCTATCCGGAAGGCGAGGCCGCCGCGCACGTCGTGGGCTTCACCGGCGACGAGGACAAGGGCCAGGAAGGCATCGAGCTCGCCTACCAGCAGCAACTGCAGGGCCGCGACGGCTCGCGCGAAGTGGTCAAGGATCGCCTGGGCCGCATCGTCGAGAACATCGGCGACCCGCAACGGCCGATCAACGGCGAGGACATCGAGCTCGCGATCGACTCGAAGGTGCAGTTCTTCGCGTACCAGCGCGTGCGCGACCAGGTGATCGCGCAGAAGGCCAAGGGCGGCAGCGTCGTCGTGATAGACACGCTCACCGGCGAGGTGCTGGCGCTCGCCAACTATCCGAGCTTCAATCCGGGCGATCGCCATCACCTGTCCGGCGCGCAACTGCGCAACCGGGCGCTGACCGACGTGTTCGAGCCCGGTTCGACGATGAAGCCCTTCATCATCGGCGCCGCGCTGGAGAAGGGCATCGTGACGCCGCTCTCGCTGGTCGACGCCACGCCCGGCTCGCTGACCGTCGGCGGCTTCAGCCCGAAGGACGCCGAACCCAACGGCATGCTGACGGTGCAGCAGGTGATCCAGAAGTCCAGCAACATCGGCGCCGCTCGGTTGGCGATGCGGCTCACGCCCAAGGAAGAGTGGGAGAAGTTCTCGTCCATCGGCCTGGGCCAGAAGCCGCAGATCAACTTCCCCGGCGTCGTCACCGGCCGGCTGCGCCCGTACAAGACCTGGCGCCCGATCGAGCAGGCGACGATGGCCTACGGCTATGGCCTGTCGGCTTCGCTGTTCCAGCTCGCGCGCGCCTACACCGTGTTCGCCAACGACGGCGTGCTGGAGAACGTGTCGATGCTGCGCCAGGCCGCGCCCGGCCCGGGCCCGCGCGTGTTCAAGCCGGAGACGGTCAAGGAGCTGCTGACCATGCTGCAGATGGTGACGTCGCCGGGCGGCACCGCGCCGAAGGCGCGTACCCTGGGCTACAGCGTGGGCGGCAAGTCCGGCACCGCGTACAAGGCCGAGGGCCACGGCTACGCGCAGAACAAGTACCGCCCGTGGTTCGTCGGGCTCGCGCCGATCTCGCATCCGCGCATCGTCGTCGCCGTGATGATCGACGAGCCCACGGCCGGCCTGCACTACGGCGGCGACGTGGCGGCGCCGGTGTTCAGCCAGGTCGTGTCGCAGACGCTGCCGCTGCTGGGCATCGCCCCCGATCTCGACGTGCGCACGCAGATCACGCAATCCAACGTCGTCCAGACACCGGAAAACTAGCATGCCGCTCACGCGCCTCAAATCTCCCGCCGCCGCGGCCCGCTGGCTCAAGTCCTGGGTCACCGGCACCCTGCGCACGGACAGCCGCGCCGTGCAAGCCGGCGACGCGTTCATCGCCTGGCCGGGTTACGCCAACGACGGCCGCGGCTTCGTCACGAGCGCGCTCGCTGCGGGCGCGGCCACCTGCCTCGTCGAGGAGAAGGAAGTCGACGCGTTCGGCTTCGAGGACGCGCGCATCGCGACGTTGAAGAACATGAAGGCCGCCACCGGCCAGATCGCCGCAGCGTTCTTCGACGAGCCGAGCCAGGCCCTCAAGATCGTGGCCACCACCGGCACCAACGGCAAGACGTCGACCGCGTGGTGGACGTCGCAGACGCTCAACCTGCTCGGCCGACGTACCGGCTTCGTCGGCACGCTGGGCGTCGGCGTGCCGCCGCTGCCGATGCCGGTCGCGACGGGCGATTCCACGCAGGACTGGAGCATCAAGGCGACCGGCCTCACCACGCCTGACCCGGTGCTGCTGCAGGCCGCGTTCCGCCGCATGGCCTACGACGGCTTCACGGCCTGCGCGATCGAGGCCAGCTCGATCGGCATCGTCGAGCAACGCCTGGCCGGCACGCGCATCGAGGTGGCGCTGTTCACCAACTTCACGCGCGACCATCTCGACTACCACGGCAGCATGGACAACTACTGGGCCGCCAAGCGCCTGTTGTTCGGCTGGGTCGGCCTGAAGTCCGCCGTCATCAACATCGACGACGACGCCGGCGCGCTGCTGGCCGACGAGCTGCGCCGCGGCCAGATCGATTCGTGGACGTATTCCACGCGGGCCGAGTCCGGCGCCCGGCTGGTCGCCGAGGACGTCGGCTACCGCGACGGTGGCCTGTCGTTCACGCTGGCGGAAGACGTGGCCGTCGGCGGCCGCGCGCGCCGCGAGCCGGTCACCACCACGCTGATCGGCGACTACAACGTGCACAACCTGCTGGCCGTGATCGGCGGCCTGCGCGCGCTGGGCGTGATGCTGGCCGACGCCGCACGCGTGGCCGGGCTCGTCACACCGGTGCCGGGCCGCATGCAGCGCGTCGCCGCGGGCGCCGTCGGACAACCAGAGGTCGTGGTCGACTACGCGCACACGCCCGACGCCCTCGAGAAGGTCATCGCCGCGCTGCGCCCTCTGGCCACCGCGCGCGGCGGCCAGCTGCACTGCGTGTTCGGCTGCGGCGGCGACCGCGACGCCACCAAGCGCCCGCTGATGGGCGAGATCGCCGCGCGCCTGGCCGACGCGGTGGTCGTCACGAGCGACAACCCGCGCACTGAAGACCCGCAGAAGATCGTCGACCAGATTGCCGATGGCGCGTTCGACGGCAACCCGGTCGTCAAGATCGTCGATCGCCGCGCGGCCATCGCGCAGGTGCTCGCGGGTGCGGGCGCAGACGACGTCGTCCTGATCGCCGGCAAGGGCCACGAGGACTACCAGGAAATCATGGGCGTGCGCCAGCCGTTCTCCGATGTGGAAGAAGCGCTGGCCGGCCTGAAGAAGCGAGGACTGCCAGCGTGAGCGATTCGATGCGTCCCACCTTCAGCCCCGGTCAAGGCATGCATTTGACGCTGGGCCGGGCCGCGGCATGGATCGGTTCGTCCGCCAGCGTCGTCGGCGACGGCGAGCGCACCTTCGAGCGCGTGCATACCGACACACGTTCGCTGCGCGACGGCGATCTCTTCGTGGCGCTCAAAGGCGAGCGATTCGACGCGCACGATTTCCTCCCGCAGGCCCGTGCCGCCGGCGCAGCCGCGGTGATGGCCTCGCACGGCATCGCCGAGGCGGGTCTCGACGGCCTGCTCGTGGCGGATCCACTGGAGGGGCTGCAGTCACTGGCGACCGTCTGGCGCCGGCTGTATTCCGGCCAGGTCATCGGTGTCACTGGCAGCAACGGCAAGACGACGGTGACGCAGATGATCGCGTCCATCCTGCGCGCCGCGTACGGCGACGCGTCGCATGCGACCGCGGGCAACTTGAACAATCACATCGGCGTGCCCCTGACGGTGCTGGGCCTGCGCCGCGGCCATCGCGCCGCGGTCGTCGAGCTGGGAATGAACCATCCGGGCGAGATCGCCGTGCTCGCGCGCATCGCGCAAGCCACGGTCGCGCTCGTCAACAACGCGCAGCGCGAGCACCAGGAATTCATGGGCACCGTCGAGGCCGTGGCGCGCGAGAACGGCGCTGCGATCGAGGCCCTGCCGGGCGACGGGGTCGCGGTGTTTCCGTGCGACGACGAATACGCCGATGTCTGGCAGGCGCAGGCCGGCAAGCGCCGCTGCCTGCGTTTCGCGCTCGCCGACGAGCCGGACGGCGAATGGCCGCGCGCCGAGATCTCGGCGCGCGCGCGCTGGGCGGGCACCGCGTGGCAGGTGGAGATGACGACGCCGGAAGGCTCGGCGCGCATGACCCTGCAGGTGGCCGGTCGCCACAACGTGCGCAACGCGCTCGCGTCGACGGCCGCGGCGCTCGGCGCCGGCATCGCGCTGGCCGACGTCGTGCGTGGCCTCGAATCGTTCGCGCCGGTCAAGGGCCGCTCGCAGCTGAAGTCGCTGCGTCGCGCGGGTCGAGCGATCACGTTGGTGGACGACACCTACAACGCGAATCCGGACTCGGTGCGTGCCGCGATCGACGTGCTCGCCGGACTGCCGGCGCCGCGCTGGTTGCTGCTGGGCGACATGGGCGAGGTCGGCGATCAGGGCCCGGCCTTCCACCAGGAGATCGGCGCCTATGCCCAGGCGCGCGGCATCGATGCGTTCTGGTGCGCCGGCGACCTGTGCACGCACGCGGCGCGCGCGTATGGCGTCGACGCGCGCCACTTCGTCGACACCCCCGCGCTGCTGGCGGCGCTCGGCGAGTCGACGGCGGCCGAGCCGCCGTTCGGCGCCGTGCTGGTCAAGGGCTCGCGTTTCATGGGCATGGAGCGCGTCGTGGCGGCGTTGATCGCGCACGACGACAAGAACGAGGGAGCCCACGATGCTGCTTAGTCTCGCGTCCTGGCTGCAAGGACACTATCCGGAAAGCTTCGGCTTCCTGCGCGTGTTCCAGTACCACACCTTTCGCGCGGTGATGGCCGCGATGACGGCGCTGCTGATCGGCCTGGCCTTCGGCCCGTGGGTCATCCGCCGCCTGACCGAGCTGAAGATCGGCCAGCCGATCCGCGACTACGGCGTGCAGACGCACATGGTCAAGCGCGGCACGCCCACCATGGGCGGCGTGCTGGTGCTGATCGGCATCGCGATCGCCACGCTGCTGTGGAGCGACTGGAGCAACCGCTTCGTCTGGATCGTGATGCTGGTGACCTTCGGCTTCGGCGCGATCGGCTGGTCGGACGACTGGCGCAAGGTCGTGCAGAAGAACCCCGAGGGCATGCCGTCCCGCGAGAAGTACATGTGGCAGTCGCTGATCGGGCTGGTCGCCGCGCTGTACCTGGCCTTCAGCGTGTCGGAGACGTCCAACCTGCGCGTGCTCGAGCTGTTCCTGCGCTGGGTCACGAGCGGCTTCGCCAACGACCTGCCGCCCAAGGCCGACCTGATGCTGCCGTTCTTCAAGACCGTCAGCTACCCCCTGGGCGTGTTCGGCTTCATCGCGATGACCTACTTCGTGATCGTGGGCGCCAGCAACGCGGTCAACCTGACCGACGGCCTCGACGGACTGGCCATCATGCCGGTGGTGCTGGTGGCGGGCGCGCTGGGCCTGTTCGCCTACATCGTGGGCAACGCCGTGTACTCCAAGTACCTGCTGTTCCCGTACATCCCCGGGGCCGGCGAGCTGCTGATCTTCTGCTCGGCGATCGCCGGGGCGGGGCTCGCGTTCCTGTGGTTCAACGCGCATCCGGCGCAGGTGTTCATGGGCGACGTGGGCGCGCTGTCGCTCGGCGGCGCGCTCGGCACCATCGCGGTGATCACGCGCCAGGAGATCGTGCTCGGGATCATGGGCGGCGTGTTCGTCGTGGAGGCGCTGTCGGTGATGGCCCAGGTGGGCTATTTCAAGTACACGAAGCGCAAGTACGGCGAGGGCCGGCGCATCCTGAAGATGGCGCCGTTGCACCACCATTTCGAGAAGTCCGGCTGGACCGAGACGCAGGTCGTGATCCGTTTCTGGATCGTCACGATGCTGCTGTGCCTGGTCGGCCTGGCAAGTTTGAAGCTGCGTTGAGACGCACAACCGAAGACTGAAAAAGTGAGCGATCTTTCCGACATGAACGTGCTGATCCTGGGGCTGGGCGCCTCGGGTCTGGCCATGGCGCGCTGGTGCGCGGGCCAGGGCGCGCGCGTTCGCGTGTGGGACTCGCGCGCGAACCCGCCGCAGGCCGCGGCGCTGGCCGCCGAGATCGCCGACAGCACGTTCTTCTCCGGCGATCTGACGGCGCAGACGCTGGCGGATGTTGGCCGCGTCTACAAGAGCCCGGGCCTGAGCCCGACCGACCCGCGCCTCGCACCGCTGCTGCAGGCCGCCCGCGCTGCCAACGTGCCGGTGCGCGGCGAGCTGGACCTGTTCTCGCAGGCGCTCGCGCAACTGAAAGCTGCTCGCGGCTACGCGCCGAAGATCCTGGCGATCACCGGCACCAACGGCAAGACGACCACGACGTCGCTCACCGGCCAGCTCGTCGAGCGCGCCGGCCGCAGCGTGGCCGTGGCCGGCAACATCGGTCCGACGATGCTCGACACGCTGGCCACGGCGATCGCCGCGCAGGCGGTGGCCGACGTCGAGGCCGCCGAGCAGGCTGCGGCGCAGGCGGTCATCGACGCGGAAGAAGCCGCCGCGAAGGCCGCGCAGGACGCGATCGACCAGGAGGTCGCGCGCGCGGCCGCCGAGAAGAAGGCGCGGCTCGACGCCGAGCTCGCTGCCGCCGACGAGGCGAAGGCGGCCGAGGCCGCGGCCGCCGCGCAGGCCAAGGCGGACGCCGCGGCGGCGAAGGCGGCGCGCGCCGAGGCCAAGGCCGCGAAGGCGGCGGCCAAGGCCAACGCGAATGCGGCGCTGGAGATGCCGGTCGAGCCCGAGGCGACGCCGGACGCCGACGTGGTTGGCGAAGAGGCGGTCGACGCGGAACTCGTCGAAGCGGACGACGCGGAGGAACTGCGCGAACTCGCCGCGCTCGATGGCAGCGACATCCCCGCGCAGCTCGCCGACGATGTCGAGGAGGCGCACGCGGACGAAGAGCTCGCTGCCGAGGGCGCGGCCCTGGCCGAGTCCAAACTACCCGACGACGACGCTCCCTCCATCGTGCTGATCCCGCCGCCGCCGGCCGATCCGGTGTTCAGCCACCTGCCGCAGGTGTGGGTGCTGGAGCTCTCGAGTTTCCAGCTGGACGAGGTCCAGGACTTCAATCCGGCCGCCGCGACCGTGCTGAACGTGACGCAGGATCACCTGGACTGGCACGGTTCGATGGCCGCCTACGCCGCGGCCAAGGCGCGCATCTTCGGCACCGATGCGATGCCTGGCACCGTCATGGTGATCAACCGCGACGATCCGGCGGTCGAGGCGATGATCCCGCCGCCGGTCACCGTCAAGCCGACGCAGCGTGGCCAGCGCGCGAAGGTGGTCTCGCGCCGCGTGGTGCGCTTCGGCCTGGACGCGCCGCGCGAGCCGGGTGACTTCGGACTCGTCGACGAGATGGGCATGGCCTGGCTCGTGCGGGCGATGGAGCTCGACCCGACGATCAAGCGCAAGGCCGGCGACGTCGATGACCTGGTGATCCAGCGCCTGATGCCTGCCGATGCGCTGCGCATCCGTGGCCGCCACAACGCCGCGAACGCGCTCGCCGCGTTGGCGCTGGCGAGCGCCGTGGGCATTCCGCTCGCGCCGATGCTCCACGGGCTGCGCGAATACCGCGGCGAGCCGCATCGCGTCGAGCCGATCGGCATGATCGGAAACGTGGAGTTCTTCGACGACTCGAAGGGCACCAACGTCGGCGCCACCGTGGCCGCGCTCAACGGACTCGGCCAGGATCGCGCGCCGGCCAGGCTCGTCGTCATCCTGGGTGGCGACGGCAAGGGCCAGGACTTCGCGCCGCTGGGCGACCCGCTGCGCCGGCACGTGCGCGCGGCCGCGACGATCGGCAAGGACGCCGAAGGCATCGAGGCCATCCTGCAATCGGCGGGCGTGCGCTTCCAGCGCCACGCCACGCTCGAAGAGGCCACGCGCTGGGCGCACCAACAGGCCGAGGGCAGCGACGCCGTTCTCCTGAGCCCGGCGTGCGCGAGCCTGGACATGTTCCGCGACTACAAGCACCGTGCCGACGTGTTCGTCGCCACCGTGCGGGATATCGCCGACGATGCCGGGGAGGTGCTCGCATGAGCGTGATGAGCCTCCTCAAGCAGCATCTGCCGGAATGGCCGGGTTTCCGTCCGGCCGAATGGTTCCGCAACCGCCGCCCCGCCGCGACGGCCGACGAGCGCGTGCCGATCCGCGACTGGGTGGACGCGGGCCGGCCGGCGCGCGTGGTGGGCGTCGACTCCGCGCTGATCTGGGTCGTCGCGGCGCTGCTGGCGTTCGGCCTGGTGATGGTCTATTCGGCGTCGGTGGCGTTGCCCGACAGCCCGCGCTTCGCGCTGTACACGTCCACGCACTTCCTGGGCCGCCAGGCGCTGTTCATCGCGATCGGGCTCGTGTGCGCGTTCGCGACCGCACAGGTGCCGGTGGCGATCTGGGAGAGGTGGGCGCCGTGGATCTTCGGGCTCGCGATGGTGTTGCTGACGCTCGTGCTCATCCCGCACATCGGCAAGGGCGTCAACGGCGCGCGCCGCTGGATCCCGATGGGCCTGCTGAACTTCCAGCCGAGCGAGCTCGCGAAGCTGGGCATGTGCATGTACGCGGCCAGCTACATGGTGCGCAAGATGGACGTCAAGGAGCACTTCGTCAAGGCGGTGTGGCCGATGGCGGTGGCCCTCGGCGCCATCGGCGTGCTGCTGCTGGCCGAGCCGGACATGGGCGCGTTCATGGTGATCGCTGCGATCGCGCTCGGCGTGCTGTTCCTGGGTGGCGTCAACGGGCGCATGTTCCTGTTGAGCGTGGCCGTGCTCCTGGGCGCGTTCACGCTGATGATCGTGTTCAGCGAGTTCCGCCGCCAGCGCATCTTCGCCTACCTCGACCCGTGGAACCCGACCTACGCGCAGGGCAAGGCCTACCAGCTGACGCACTCGCTCATCGCGTTCGGCCGTGGCGAGATCTTCGGCCAGGGCCTGGGCTCGTCGATCGAGAAGCTGCACTACCTGCCCGAGGCCCACACCGACTTCCTGCTGGCCGTGATCGGCGAAGAGCTGGGCTTCGTCGGCGTGTTCATCATCGTCGCCGCGTTCTTCTGGCTCACGCGCCGCCTGTTCATCATCGGCCGCCAGGCGATCGCGCTGGACCGCGTGTTCGCGGGGCTCATGTGCCAGGGCGTTGGCCTGTGGATGGGCGCGCAGTCGTTCATCAACTTCGGCGTGAATCTCGGCGTGCTGCCCACCAAGGGCCTCACGCTGCCGCTGCTGAGCTACGGCGGCTCGGGCGTGGTGCTCAACCTCGTCGCCCTCGCGCTGGTGTTGCGCGTCGACATGGAAAGCCGTGCCTTGATGCGGGGTGGACGCGCATGAGCAGTCTCGTGAACACCCAAGTGCCGCGCACGGGCGCGCCGCGCCACCTCGTCGTGATGGCGGCGGGCACGGGCGGCCACGTGATGCCGGGCCTCGCGGTCGCGCGCGAGGTGCAGGCGCGCGGGTGGACGGTCAGCTGGCTGGGCACGCGCACGGGCATGGAGAACCGGCTCGTGCCGCCGTCGGGCATCCCGCTCGACACGATCAACTTCGCCGGCGTCCGCGGCAAGGGCCTGCTGGGCACGTTCAAGGGACTGCTGCAACTCGCGTCCGCGTTCGGCGCGTGCCGCCACATCCTGCGCACGCGCAATGCGTCGGCGGTGCTGGGCATGGGCGGCTACGTCTGCGTGCCGGGCGGCAAGGTCGCGCGCAGGTTGAAGAAGCCGCTGGTGCTGGTCAACGCCGATGCCGCGCTGCTGCTGTCCAACAAGTCGCTGCTGTCGTCCTGCGACCGCATCGCGTTCGGCTTCGACGGCGAGGACGCGCGCAAGACGCCCAAGGCATTGGTCACCGGCAATCCGGTGCGCGCCGAGATCGAGGCGATCGCGCCGCCGGCCGAGCGCTTCGCGCACCGCGCCGGCCCGCTGCGCGTGCTGCTGGTAGGCGGCAGCCTGGGCGCCAAGGTCCTCAACGAGACCTTGCCGAAGGCGCTCAAGCTGATGAGCAAGGGCGAGCGGCCGCGCATCACGCACCAGACCGGCGAGAAGAACTGGGAGTCGGTGCAGGCCGAATACCACGCCCGCGACATCGACGCCGAGGTCGTTCCGTTCATCGACGACATGCCGCGCCGCCTGGCCGATTGCGACCTGATCGTCTGCCGTGCCGGCGCGATCACCGTCAGCGAGCTGTGCGCCGCCGGCGTCGCCAGCGTGCTCGTGCCGCTGGTCATCAGCACCACCTCCCACCAACGTGACAACGCGATGTACATGGCCGAACGCGGCGCGGCGCGCCACCTGCCGCAGACCGAGCTGACGCCCGAGCGCCTGGCCGCCGAGTTGCGTGCGGCCACGCGCACGAACCTGCTCGCGATGGCGGAACGCGCGCGAGCGCTCTCGCGCCCGCAGGCGGCCGCGCGCGTGGCCGATGAACTGGAAAGGCTCGTGGCATGACATCGCACGGCCGCCCGAAGATGGCATGCCCCCGCTCGGCGGGGAGGCGCGCAGCGCCAGGGGTGCTCACATGAAACACGCAGTCAAGAACATCCATTTCGTGGGCGTCGGGGGCTCGGGCATGTCCGGCATCGCCGAGATCCTGCACAATCTCGGCTACGCCGTCTCCGGCTCCGACCAGTCCGACAGCGCGACCTCGCGCCGCCTGGGCGAGCTGGGCATCCGCATCTTCGTGGGCCACGACGCGGCCAACATCGCCGACGCGCAGGCGGTGGTCACGTCCACCGCGGTCAAGGGCGACAACCCGGAGGTGATCGCGGCGCGCGCCAGGCGCATCCCGGTGGTGCCGCGCGCGGTGATGCTGGCCGAGTTGATGCGCCTGAAGAAAGGCATCGCGATCGCGGGCACGCACGGCAAGACGACGACGACGTCGCTGGTCACCTGCGTGCTGGCCGAGGCCGGCGTCGATCCGACTTTCGTCATCGGCGGCCGCCTGAACAGCGCCGGCGCGAACTCGCGCCTGGGCTCGGGCGAGTACATCGTGGTCGAGGCCGACGAGTCCGACGCGTCGTTCCTGAACCTGATGCCGATCCTGGCGGTGGTCACCAACATCGACGCCGACCACATGGACACCTACGGCCACGATTTCGCGCGCCTGAAGGCCGCGTTCGTGGAGTTCCTGCACCGCATGCCGTTCTACGGCTCGGCCATCGTCTGTGGCGACGATCCTGGCGTGCGCTCGATCATCCCGATGATCTCGCGCCCCGTGATCACCTACGGCATGAACGAGGACGTGCAGGTGCGCGCGGTGAACGTGCGCGCGCTCGCCGGCGGCCAGATGCAGTTCACCTGCCAGCGCCGCAACGGCGTGGCGATGCCCGACTTCGAGGTGACGCTGAACCTGCCCGGCGAGCACAACGTGCGCAACGCGCTGGCTGCGATCGCCGTCGCCACGGAGCTGGAGCTGAACGACGCGGCGATCCAGCGCGCCCTCGAGGGCTTCACCGGGGTCGACCGTCGCTTCCAGCGCTACGGTGAACTGCCGATCGAGGCGGACAAGGGCGGTGGCGTGTTCACGCTGATCGACGACTACGGCCACCACCCGGTGGAGATGGCCGCCGTCATCGCCGCCGCGCGCGGCGCGTTCCCGCAGCGCCGCCTGGTGCTGGCGTTCCAGCCGCACCGCTTCACGCGCACGCGCGACTGCTTCGAGGACTTCGTCAAGGTGATGGGGCAGGCCGACTCGATCCTGCTGACCGAGGTGTACTCGGCCGGCGAGTCGCCGATCGTCGCCGCCGACGGCCGCTCGCTGGCGCGTGCGCTGCGCGTCGCGGGCAAGGTGGATCCGGTATTCGTCGACGACGTCGGCGACCTCGCGGCGGCCATCGTCGACCACGCGCGCGACGGCGACGTCGTCATCTCGATGGGCGCGGGCTCGATCGCCGCCGTGCCGCAGCGCGTGCTGGACATGAAGGCACAGACACACAACGGAGGCGCGCGATGAACTTCATTTCATTGACCCCCAGCGAAGCGTTGAAACTCGGCAAGGTCGCGGTGCTGATGGGCGGCACGTCGGCCGAGCGCGCGATCTCGCTGCTCTCGGGCAACGGCGTGCTGGCCGCGCTGAAGGCCAGCGGCATCGACGCGCACCCGTTCGATCCCGCGGAGCGCCCGATGGACGACCTGAAGCGCGAGGGCTTCGCGCGCTGCTTCATCGCGCTGCACGGCCGGCAGGGCGAGGACGGCTCCATCCAGGGCGCGCTCGAGCTCATGGGCATCCCGTACACGGGCCCGGGCCTGATGGCCTCGGCCATCGCGATGAACAAGGTGATGACCAAGCGCGTCTGGCGCGCCGAGGTGCTGCCGACGCCGCGCGGCCGCGTGCTCAGCCGCGACGAGCAGGTCGACAAGTACATCTCCAAGGTGCCCGACGAACTGGGCCTGCCGCTGATCGTCAAGCCGCCGCACGAAGGCTCGTCGGTGGGCGTGACCAAGGTCAGGAGCTGGGCCCAGATGAAGGAGGCGGTCGAGCTGGCCGCCGGCTACGACGTGGACGTGCTGTGCGAGGAGTTCATCGACGGCGACGAGGTGACGGTCGCGCTCGTGGGCGAGGGCATGGACATCATGGCCCTGCCGGTCGTGCGCATCGTCGCGCCGGAGGGCAAGTACGACCTGCAGAACAAGTACTTCACCGACGTCGTGAAGTACCACTGCCCGAGCGGCCTGCCCGAAGCCGAGGAAAAGGAAGTCCAGCGCCTGGCCGTCGCGGCCTATCGCGCGCTCGACTGCCGCGGCTGGAGCCGTGCGGACCTGATCATCCGCCACTCGGATCGCAAGGCATTCCTCATCGAGATGAATACCTCGCCGGGCATGACCAGCCACTCGCTGGTGCCCATCGCCGCGCGCGCCGTGGGCCTGTCCTATGAGGCGTTGTGCGCGCACCTGGTGGCCTCCGCCGCGCTCGACCCCCGAGGCAAGGGCGGCAAGGCCGCGAAGAACGAACAACCGAACGCCGACGCCTGAACCCATGCTCGTTCGCCAACCCGCCACCCCCACCGCCGCGCCCGCCAGCGCGTTGCCGGTGGACGTGCGCCTGATGAACGCGATCGCCGTCGTCGTGTTCGCGCTGGCGCTGGCGGCGTTGCTGGCGGCGGGGTTCGCATGGGTGGCGCGCCGACCGCAGTTCCAGTTCGGGGACGTGCGACTCGAAGGCGACCTGCAGCGCAACAGCGTGACGACGGTGCGCGCCAACGCGATGCCGCACCTGGCCGGCAACTTCTTCACGATGGATCTCGGCCACACGCGGGCCGCGTTCGAGCAAGTGCCCTGGGTGCGCCGAGCGGTCGTGCGTCGCGTGTGGCCCGACAAGCTGGTCGTCGCGCTCGAGGAGCACCAGCCGGTCGCGCTGTGGGAAGGCGACGAGAACAGCGACAAGATGGTCAACAGCCACGGCGAGGTGTTCGAGGCCAACGTCGGCGACGTCGAGGACGACAGCCTGCCGCAGTTCGCCGGCCCCGAGGGCACGTCGGCGCAGGTGCTGGAGATGTACCGCCGGCTGCAGCCGATGTTTTCGCAGATGGACGCGGAAGTGACGGCATTGCGGCTGTCGGGTCGCGGCAGCTGGAAGGTCGAACTCGACAACGGCGCGGGCGTCGAGCTCGGACGCGGCACGCAGGAAGAAGTGACGGAGCGCACGACGCGCTTCATCCGGACGCTACCGCAGGTGCTGCACAAGTTCAACGCGCCGCTGGAGAGCGCGGACCTGAGGCACGCCGAAGGCTATGCGGTGAAGTTGAAGGGACTGTCGGTTGCCGCTGACGCGAAGCAGCCGCAACAGGCCTCTGGCAAGCAATAGGAAACGGACAGCAATGGCCAAGGAATACAAGGATCTCGTCGTCGGACTGGACATCGGCACCGCGAAGGTGATGGCCGTCGTCGCCGAGATACTCCCGGGCGGGGACCTGCGGCTCGCCGGGCTGGGCGTCGCGCCGACGCATGGCCTCAAGCGCGGGGTCGTGGTCAATATCGACGCCACCGTGCAGTCCATCCAGCAGGCCTTGAAGGAGGCCGAGATGATGGCCGACTGCAAGATCTCGCGCGTCTACACCGGCATCACCGGCAGCCACATCCGCGGCCAGAATTCCACGGGCATGGTGATCGTGCGCGACAACCGCGAGGTCACGCCCACCGACATGGCCCGCGTGGTGGAGACGGCCAAGGCGATCAACATCCCCAACGACCAGCGCGTGCTGCTGGTCGAGCCGCAGGAATTCGTGATCGACGGCCACGAGGTGAAGGAGCCGATCGGCATGAGCGGCAGCCGGCTCGAGGTGCGCGTGCACATCGTCACCGGCGCGCAGAGCGCGGCCGAGAACATCGTCAAGTGCGTGCGCCGCTGCGGCCTCGAGGTGGACCAGCTGGTGCTCAACCCGAGCGCGTCGAGCCAGGCCGTGCTGACGCAGGACGAGATGGACCTCGGCGTGGCGCTCGTGGACATCGGCGCCGGAACCACCGACGTCGCGATCTTCACCGGCGGCTCGGTGCGCCACACTGCGGTGATCCCGATCGCCGGCGACCTGATCACCTCAGACATCGCGATGGCACTGCGCACGCCCACGAAGGACGCCGAGGAGATCAAGGTCGAGTACGGCGTCGCCAAGCAGTTGCTGGCAGACGCAACGGAGCAGGTGGAGGTGCCGGGTCTCGGCGACCGGCCGCCGCGCATGCTCAGCCGCCAGGCGCTGGCCGGCGTGATCGAGCCCCGCGTCGAGGAAATCTTCTCGTTGGTGCACCAGGTGATCCGCGAGTCGGGCTGCGAGGAGTTGCTGTCCTCGGGCATCGTGCTCACCGGCGGCACGGCGGTGATGCCGGGGATGGTGGAGCTCGGCGAAGACATCTTTCTGAAGCCCGTCCGCAAGGGTCTGCCGACCTATTCGGGCGCGCTGTTCGACATGGTCGCCAATCCGCGTTCGGCGACCGTCATGGGCCTGCTCGAGGAAGCCCGCGTCGCCCACAGCCGGGGCCACAAGGCCGCGGCCCAGGCCGGCTCGATGCAGACGTTCTTCGGCAAGGCGCGGGACTGGTTCATGGGTAATTTCTGATGACGAACAAAAGAGGCGTCATCCCTATAAGACGCGACGCGCACGACGCGATCGAGTCGCACGCTCTTTGGGATACGGGGTACGGGTTTTTGGCACAGGCAACTGCAACAGCATCTAGGAAGGAAAAATCATGGCAATCGAGATGATTGAACCGTTTGATCAAGGCACGCAGATCAAGGTCATCGGCGTGGGCGGCGGCGGCGGCAATGCCGTCGAGCACATGCTCAACGAGGGCGTTCAAGGCGTCGAGTTCGTCTGCGCGAACACCGATGCCCAGGCGCTGAACCGCTCGGGCGCGACCCAGGTCATCCAGCTGGGTGGCAAGGGCCTGGGCGCCGGCGGCAAGCCCGAAGTGGGCAAGGCCGCGGCCGAGGAAGCGGTCGAGGAGATCAAGGCAGCGATCGCTGGCGCCAACATGCTGTTCATCACCGCCGGCATGGGCGGCGGCACGGGCACCGGCGCCGCGCCGGTGATCGCGCGCGTGGCCAAGGAGATGGGCATCCTCACGGTGGGCGTCGTCACGAAGCCGTTCGAGTTCGAGGGCAACCGCCGCATGAAGTCGGCCGACGCCGGTGTCGCCGAGCTCGAAGCCAATGTCGACTCGCTGATCGTCGTCCTCAACGAGAAGCTGCTCGAGGTGCTGGGCGACGACGTCACGCAGGACCAGGCCTTCGCCTACGCCAACGACGTGCTGAAGAATGCCGTCGGCGGCATCTCGGACATCATCCACATCCCGGGCCTGGTCAACGTCGACTTCGAGGACGTGAAGACGGTGATGAGCGAACCCGGCAAGGCGATGATGGGCACCGCCATCGCCAGCGGCCCGGATCGCGCGACCAAGGCCGCCGACGCGGCCGTGGCCTGCCCGCTGCTCGAAGGCATCGACCTGTCCGGCGCCAAGGGCGTGCTGGTGCTGATCGCCGCATCGCGTTCCACGTTCAAGCTGTCGGAAAGCAAGCTGGCGATGAACACCATCCGCCGCTACGCCGCCGAAGAAGCGCACGTGATCTTCGGCACCGCCTACGACGAGAGCCTGGGCGACCAACTGCGCGTCACGGTGATCGCCACCGGCCTGTCGCAATCGCGCCGCGCCCAGGCGCCGCTGACGGTGATCCAGACCACGCAGGCGCTGCGCACTGGCACCGACAACATGCCCGCGATGAGCGCGCAGATGCCGCAGACGATGAACAACGCGCCGATGATGGGCGCTGCTCACGCACAGGCCAGCCAGGGCGCGCCGGCGATGCCGACGAACCCCGACTACGGCCACCTCGGCACGCCCAGCGTCTGGCGCCATCGCCAGCACGCCGCGGCCAAGGTCGAGGCGCTGAGCTCGCACGGCATGGACGAAATCGAGATCCCGGCCTTCCTGCGCAAGCAGGCGGACTGAAGATCCGGCCTCGCGCCGAAGGCGCAAGGCATCGAACTTCGTGTCGGACTGCGCAAGCAGGCCGACTGGGATTTCGCCCCCGTCGCGGGCGGGGGTATCGTCACGTTTCGTGCGCGCTGCGAGGGGGCGGTGCGTGCGCAAGCCACGGGAAGACGCGGACAACGCGCGCCCGTGAATCGTCTGGGGTCGAACGGGGAGGGCGCGATGCGCAACGTGCATGGAATGATGGCGGCGGCGAGCGTGGCCTCGGTGTTGCTGGGCCTGGCCGGAGCCGCGAAGGCGGCCCCTAGCGAGGCGGAACAGCGCAAGGTCTGGGATGACGTGGCGCAGGCCGCGCGGAAGGGCCCGGTCGACGTCCCGCTGCTGGACGAGGCGGTGCTGCACGTCCCCGAGGGCGAGGTGTTCGTGCCGCAGCCGCAGGCCGACCGGCTGCTCAACATGTTCGGCAACCCGGGCAGCAATCCCGAGATGCCCGGGCTGATCCTGCCGCGCGACCCGAAGGCGACCTGGTTCATGCCGGTCAGCTTCCACAAGGCCGGCTATATCAAGGACGACGACGCCAAGAGCTGGGATTCCGAGGAGATGCTCAAGAGCATCAAGGACGGCACCGCGGAGCAGAACAAGGAACGCGAGAAGGTCGGCGAGCCGGGCATGGAGATCGTCGGCTGGTCGGAGGCGCCGCGCTACGACGGCGCCAAGCAGCGCCTCGTGTGGGCGATGACTTCGCGCGAGATCGGGGCCAAGCCTGACGATCCGCTGAGCGTGAACTACAACACCTTCGCGCTCGGTCGCGACGGCTACTTCAGCATGAACATGGTCACGTCGCTGGCGGAGTTGCCGGCGCTCAAGCCGGTGGCCGAGCAGCAGCTCGCCGCGCTCGACTACAACACCGGCAAGCACTACGCGGACTTCGACTCCAAGACCGACCACGTGGCAGAGTACGGCCTCGCGGCACTGGTGGTGGGCGTCGCGGCGCACAAGCTGGGCTTCATCGCGCTGGCGCTGGCGTTCCTGCTCAAGTTCGCCAAGTTGATCGTCATCGGTCTCGCGGTATTCGGCGGCGGCCTGATGAAGTTCTTCAAGCGCAAGCCCAAGGCGGCACCGTCAGAGGCGACCCCGGCCGCCCCGGCACCGCCGGCCTTCGTCAATACCGTCACCGAACCGGCGCCGTCCCACGACGCCCTGCCCCCGGTGGACGGCTCGACGCCGCCGAAGTCGCCGCACAGTGTCTGACGTGCTCTCGCTGCCGTGTCGCTGATGTCCCGCATCTTCCTGCTGATCCTGGCCGGGCTGAAGTTCAGCAAGCTCTTCGGCACCGTCGCGACGATGCTGATCGCCGTCGGCGTGTATGCGATCGCCTTCGGCTGGCGCTACGCCGTGGGCATCGTCGCGATGCTGTTCCTGCACGAGATGGGGCACTACATCGCGGCGCGCCAGCGCGGGCTGCGCGTGGGGCTGCCGATGTTCATCCCGTTCGCCTTCGCGTGGGTCAAGCTGGAAGACACGCCGCACGACGCCGAGACCGATGCCTACATCGCACTGGCCGGCCCGATGCTGGGCACGGTGGCCGCGATTGGCGCCTACTTTCTCGCTCGCGAGCACGGCACGCACTGGCTGCTGGCCGTGGCCTATACGGGCTTCCTCATCAACCTGATCAACATGATCCCGTTGCCGCCGCTCGACGGCGGCCGCATCACGGCGGTGCTGTCGCCGCGCATCTGGTTGCTGGGCGTGCCCATCATCGGCGTGCTGCTGTGGCTGCACTTCAGCATGATCCTGCTGCTGGTGGCGATCCTCGCGTTCCCGCACGTGGTCACGGCGTTCAACTTCGACAAGAACCACCCCGCCAACCAGCAATACTTCGCCGTGAGCCCGCGCGTGCGCTGGGAGTACGGCCTGCTGTATGTCGGCCTGATCGCGTTCCTGGCCTACATGACCAACTCGGTGGACAGCCAGCTGCACGGCATCAGCCGGCAGGACACGGAGCAGACCGGGTCGGGCAACGTCTGACCTGCCCGCAACGGCCGTCGCGGGGACGGCCGCGGGCACGGGCGTGGCGTCTCAGCCCGCCGCGGCGTTGAGTTGCGCCGCCGTGAACGTCCAGGTGTGGTCGATGGTGCCGTCGTTGCCGTCGTCCACCGTCATGACCACCGTGCCGTTGGCCAAGGTCGTGGCGATGGTCGCGTGTGGGCGCACGGCCGTCCAGGTGCCGGAGACCAGCGCGCCGGTGGCGTCGTAGCTGGTGTTGCCGGTGGTCGCCACGTTCAGCGAGAACGTGCGGCCGTTGGCGCTCCCCGACAACGTGTGGTGACCGGCGTATTGCGAGGCCGTGACGATGCCGGCGACGGACGTCAGCGTGCGCGTGGCATCGAGGTCGGACAGCGTGAACGAGCCGCTGCGCGCATTGAACGCGGTCACGAGCGTCGCGCTGGGCACCGTCACGTGGGACGTGGTGGTCGTCGTGCCATCGGCCTCGGCCACGCTGCGCGATACCGTCGCGGTGCCGTTCAGCGTCGCACTGCCGGCGGGCAGGCTCAACGCCAGGTTCGCCACCGTGAGGCTGACGGACAGGCTCGCCGGCGAGGTCGCGTGGTCGGCGCTGGTGACGTCCATCTCAACGCTGCCGTTCAACTGCGCGTAGCCGGCCTGGCCGGTGCACTGCGCGTAGCTGACGCTGTAGTGCTCGCCGGCGTCGAGCTGGCCGTTCAGCTCGCTCGCGGCGGTGCCGCCGGTGATGCTCAGCGTGGCCGTGCCGCCCCCGGCGCAGTCGACGGTGACGTTGGTGACGCCGGCGGCAGCGGGGCCGGCCGACAGCGTGTGCATGCGCTCCGACGTCGCGCTCGCCGCCTGCGCGGTCGCCTGCGTGAGCGCGGTCGTCGTGTCGATGACGGTGTCCAGCGCCGACGCGGTGTCGTTGCCGGTGGACGTGGCGTTGGCCGAATCGGCGGTGGCGTCGGGTTGCGACAGCGACGTCGTGGTCGGGGTCGGCGTGCCGTCGCTGCTGCCGCCGCAGGCGGTCAGCAGCACGCCGCAGGCGAGCGCGGCAGCCGCGGCCAGGCGCTGCAGCGGAAATCGTCCGGTCGGTGAAGGGTGGGCTTGCGGGTTCATGTTCGGTTCCTCGAGTGGGTGGGAGGGCCGAACTGCTCGACCCGTAACCTCAGTCTCCGGCCCGGCACGCCGGCCGCGACCGACGTTCGATGAAGAGATGCGACAAGCCTGTCACAGCGATGCAACTGCCTGTATCCAGGGCAGCGCGTTCAGCGAACCGGCAGACGCACGCGCACGCAGGGAGCGCCGGCGACGCGCTCGAACGACAGCGTGCCGCCCATGCGGCGCACGATCTGCTGGACGATCGCCAGCCCCAGGCCGGTGCCCGGCGCGGCGCGGCTCGAGTCGCCGCGCGCGAATGCCTGGGTCATGCGCGCGCTGTCGCCCGGCGCGATGCCGGGGCCATGGTCCTCGACGTCGAGGACCGCGTCGCCGCCGTCGGTCGACAGGCGTATCAGCACCGGCGGCCTGCCGTGGCGCATCGCGTTGTCCACCAGGTTGGCGAGCAGGCGTTCGAGCAGCAACGCGTGCGTGCGCGTCACGTCCAGGCGCGTGGGCGCCGCGATCGCCAGGATGTCGGCCGGCTCATCGCGCGATTCGAGCAGTCGGCGCGCGACCGCGACGACGTCCACGGTCGCCTCGAGCGGGAGCTCGGTGGCGCGTACGTAGTCGAGGAAGCTGGCGATCAGCCGGTCGGCCGCGTCGACGTTGCGGACGATGCTGGCGCGCCGCGGCGCGACGGCGTCCGTCTCGGGCAGCAGCTCCGCGGCCATCCGGATGCGTGCCAGCGGGCTGCGCAGGTCGTGCGACACACCGGCCAGCAACAGCGCGCGCTCGCTTTCCTGATGCTCGAGGCGTTCGGCCAGCGCGAGCCACGCGGTCTCGATGGCGGCGATCTCCAGCGTCGGCTTGCCGTCGGACCCAGGCAACGTGCGGCCCGCGACTGGCGCCGCGTCCTTCGCGTCGTGCGACTCGATGCGCCGCCGCAGGGCCTCCAGAGGCTGCGTCAGCCGGCGCGCGAGCGCCCAGCTGGCGGCGCTGACCACCGCGAATCCGAGGATCAGCGCGATGAACAGGCGCCGGAAGACGTATGACTCCACCACCTCGTCGCGAATGCCCAGCCAGCGCACGCGCCCGTCCGGCGCGGCCACTTCGATCCAGGTGGTCGGAAGCGGCGCGCCGCGCGTGAACACCACCTCGCCGGCCGGCACGCCATCCTCGCGCAGCGTCGAGCGCAGTGTCGCGATGCGCGGTGCCCATGCGTTCGACCGGATGGCGCCCGCGGGGCGCTCGTCGCTGACGCGCACCGCGATCGCGCCGGGGGCGTTGGAGGCGGCGTCGCCCAGGCCGGCTGCCGCGCGCAACGCGGGCGCCCAGCGCTCCGCGGTGAGCCTGGCGACGGTGCGATTGCGCTCGACGTAGAACACGCCGCCGAATACAAACAGCAGCGCGAGCGCGCCGAGCGTCTGCGCAAGCACGAGCCGGCGGAAAAGGGTAGGCGCGGCCATCGATGAAAGTCCACTAGCGCGGCACGAACACGTAGCCTTCGCCGCGCACCGTGTCGATCCAGTCGGCGCCTGGCCGCACCTCCTGCAGCTTGCGGCGCAGCCGCGCCACCTGCACGTCCACCGTGCGATCCTGCGGGCGGTAGCTGCCGGCCTGCACCGCGTCGCTGAGCGCCTCGCGCGAGAGCGCGGTGCCGGGCACGCGCGCGAGCGCCACCAGCAGCTTGAACTCCACGCTGGTCAGCGCCAGCGCCTGGTCGCCGACGCGCACCTCACGCCGCAGCAGGTCGATCACCAGCCCCTCGAAGCGGATCAGCGGCGACTCCGCGCGCCCGGGCGCGGCGCGGCGCAGCAGCGCGCGCACGCGCGCCACGAGTTCGCGCGATTCGAAGGGCTTGGCGAGGTAGTCGTCGGCGCCGACTTCCAGGCCCAGGACGCGGTCGAGCGGATCGCCGCGCGCCGTGAGCATCACCACGCCCAGCGCCGGGTAGCGCGCGCGCCAGCGCCGGCACAGGTCGTAGCCGTTGGCGTCGGGCAGCATCACGTCGAGCAGCACGATCTCGGGGTGCAGCGCGGCGAGGTCGCGCTCGCCATCGCCGCCGGTCAGCACCGCGTGCGTGGCCCAGCCCTCGCGCTGCAGCAGCTCGACGACCATGCCCGAGAGCTCGGCGTCGTCGTCGACGATCAGGATCAGCGGCTTCGAGTTCATCGGCGGCGGCGTTGCACGGTGGGGACGAGCGAAGTGTAGAGGCGCCTCTCGCGGGCGCGCGAGATGTTTCAACGCTGTCGCATTTCGTCGCGGCGCGCGGGCGTCGGCGAGGTGAGACGGTCGTTGAATAGAGGCCAGACAAGGCAATTCGTCCAACATCATTCAACGGAGTCCACCATGACCGCTTCCCGCACCCTCATCGCCATCGCCGCCCTCATCACCGCCGCGGGCGCCGCCCAGGCCGGCAGCCACCACGCCACGGTCACCGGTCCCAATGGCGCCAGTGCCACGCGCAGCGTCGAACGCAGCGACGGCCAGGTCACCGACACCACCACCGGCCCGAACGGCAACAGCCGCGTACGCGAGGTGAGCCGCACCGCCAGCGGCACCACGGCGACGGTCACCGGCGCCAACGGTGCCACGTCGTCGCGCGTCACCGAACGTTCGGCCAGCGGCTCGACGACGACGCTCACCGGGCGCAAGGGCCGCACGGGCACCGTGAGCACGACGCACTGAGCGACTTCGGTCCCCGCAGCCGACCGCGACCTGGCGCCCATGGCCAACCACGCTCTCTTGCCCGGCGGGCCGTTCGCGGCGTCGCCGCATCTGCCCCGGTTCCTGGGCGTCGTGGCGCTGGTGCTGCTGCTCGTCGTGGTGGGCGAGGCGCTGCTGCGCCGCTACGTGTGGCATCGGCCGACCGATCTCCGTGGTGTCGCCGCCTCGCTGGGCGACGCGCTGGTGCGCCGCGGCGTCGACCTGTTCGGCCTGGGCGTGGCCGCGCCGCTGCCGGCCCTCGCGTTCGCGCATCGGCTCGCCACGATCCGCATGGACTCGGCGCCGGCGTGGCTGGGCCTGTACCTGCTGGTCGAGTTCGCGTACTACTGGCACCACCGCCTGGCGCACCGCGTGCGCTGGTTCTGGGCCACGCACTCGGTGCACCACTCATCCAACGAGCTGATGCTGGCGTCGGCCATCCGCCTGGGCTGGACGGGCCGGCTCGGCGGCGCGATCGCCTTCTTCACGCCGCTGGCGTGGATCGGCTTTCCGCCGCAGGCGGTGTTCGGGCTGCTGGCGGCGGGGCTGTTCTGGCAGTTCTGGATCCACGCCGACTGGCTGCCCAGCCTGGGGCCGTTGGAGTGGGTGCTCAACACACCCACCCACCACCGCGTGCATCACGCCAGCAATCCGGAGTACCTGGACTGCAACTACGGCAGCTCGCTGATCGTGTTCGATCGCCTGTTCGGCACCTTCGTGGCGCTGCGGCCGGACATCGAGATCCGCTACGGGCTCACGCAGCCGGTGTTGAGCAACAACCCGATCCGCATCGCGTTCAACGAATGGATCGCGATGGGTCGCGCGTTCGCCGCGGCGCGTGGGGCGCGGGCGCGCATGAAGGTGTTGTTCGGGCCGCCCTGAAGCGGTCATGGCGCGACGGCGTCAAGCTGCTGCGAGCCCGCGCGCATCGGGCGGTCCAGAGTGCCGGCATGTCACGAGCCCGCTCGACAGCGATTGATTTCGTCCATCAGGGCGATGGGCAAACTCATTGCCCCCGCGGCCCGCAAGTGGCATCGCAGTCCCTACAATCGCAGCATGCTCCAGCAACGCACGCTCAAGTCCATCACCCGCGCCGTCGGCGTGGGCCTGCACAGCGGACAGAAGGTGGAGATGACGCTGCGACCCGCCGCGCCGGACTCGGGAATCGTGTTCCGCCGCGTGGATCTGCCGCAACCCGTCGACATTCCGGTCAACACGACCTCGGTGTCGGACACGCGCATGGCGTCCACCATCTCGCCCGGGGGCGATCCCGGCGGCCCGAAGGTGCAGACGATCGAGCACCTGATGTCGGCCTGCGCCGGGCTGGGCGTGGACAACCTGATCGTCGACATCACGGCCGACGAGGTGCCCATCCTCGACGGCTCGTCGGCCAGCTTCGTGTTCCTGCTGCAGAGCGCGGGCATCGCGTTGCAGGACGCGCCCAAGCGCTTCCTGAAGGTGCTCAAGCCCATCGAGGTGCGCCGCGGCGAGGGCGCCTCGCTGGCCTGGGCGCGCCTGGAGCCGTACCACGGCTACAAGCTCACGTTCGAGATCGAGTTCAACCATCCGGCGGTGGATGCCACCGGGCAGCAGGTGAGCTTCGACATGGGCGGCGGCAAGTACAAGAGCGACATCGCGCGCGCCCGCACGTTCGGTTTCACCAAGGACCTGGACCTGATGCGCTCGCGCGGCCTGACGATGGGCGGCAGCATGGACAATGCGATCGTCGTCGACGAGTCGCGCGTCCTCAACGTCGACGGCCTGCGCTACGACGACGAGTTCGTGAAGCACAAGATCCTCGACGCGATCGGCGACCTGTTCGTCGTCGGCCATCCGCTGCTCGCGAGCTACACCGCCTACAAGAGCGGCCACGCGATGAACAACACGCTGCTGCGCGCGCTGCTGGCCG
>Ga0307516_10001849_pt1 | contig 29031 bp, 24 predicted proteins | sample 19_EM_MG_FD_203310 | JGI IMG/M metagenome (GOLD analysis project Ga0307516, IMG submission 203310) | Populus trichocarpa ectomycorrhiza microbial communities from riparian zone in the Pacific Northwest, United States - 19_EM | ecosystem: Host-associated > Plants > Roots > Unclassified | place... | reverse complement strand
GCAAGCTCGTGCGCGTGACGAACGGCGGCGTGCTCGACGTGGCCGTCGACATGCGCCAGCGCAGCGCCACCTTCGGCCAATGGGTCAGTGCCGAGCTGACGGGCGGCAACCACCGCATGATGTGGATTCCACCGGGCTTCGCGCACGGCTTCCTGGTGCTGAGCGAATCGGCAGACTTCCTCTACAAGACCACCGACTACTACGCGCCCCAATCCGAAGCGGCCCTGCGCTGGGACGACCCGACCGTCAACATCAGCTGGCCGCTCGGTGGCGAGCAGCCCGTCGTGGCGAGCAAGGACGCACAAGCGCCCTTTCTTGCCGCGGCGACCCGGTTCCCGTAAAGCTGCGCACGCGACAGCAAGCCGCGCCGCCATCTGCGGGCGGCTGCACCGAGTGTGGATAATCACCGCTTTTGGCGGCCCGACCTGAACGGGGTGGCTGCACCCAGTCCTCGGGCCCACCTCTGGAAAATCCATTTGAGGCTCGCCTTGTGGGCGCCACAGCGACAGGCTGTGTGACCCGCTCGGCGATCTCTGCGCAACCACACCAGCATGCCAATTCAAATCCAACCCGTGATCATGGCCGGCGGCTCCGGCACCCGGCTGTGGCCACTGTCGCGTGCCCAGTTTCCCAAGCAGTTTCTGGTGCTCTCCGGCAAGAACAGCCTGTTTCAACAGGCCGCGCTCCGCTTGCAGGCCCTTGCCGCGGCCGACCTCGACGTGGCGCAGCCCATCGTGGTGGGCAACGACGAACACCGCTTTCTGGTGCTCGAACAGCTGCGTGAGCTCAAGCTGGCTGGCGCTTCGCTGCTGCTGGAACCGGTGGGGCGCAACACCGCGCCGGCACTGACACTGGCCGCGCTGCAAGCGCTCGAAGGCGGCAACGACCCGGTGCTGGTGGTGTCACCCGCCGACCAGACCGTGACCGACGCCCCCGAGTTCACGGCCGCCCTGCAGCGGGCCGTGCGGCGCGCTGCCGACGGCTCGGTGATGATCCTCGGCGTGACTCCCCTGGCCCCGGAAACCGGCTTCGGCTACATCCGCACCGCCGAGGCAGGCGCTGGCCTGGCGGTGGCGCAGTTCGTCGAAAAACCCGATCTCACCACCGCGCAAGCCTACGTCGCGGCCGGCAACTACTTCTGGAACAGCGGCATCTTCGTGGTCAAGGCCTCTGTCTGGCTGGCGGCGCTGGAACAGTTTCGCCCCGACATCCTGAGCGCCACGCGCAAGGCGTGGGCGCAACGCGAAATCGACGCCAGCTTCATTCGCCCCGGCCGCGCCGAGTTCGAAGCCGTGCCGAGCGAATCGGTCGACTACGCGGTGATGGAAAAGTGCCCCGGCAGCTCGGTCGCCATCGGCATGGAGCGCCTGAACGCCGGATGGTCCGACCTGGGCGCATGGGACGCCGTGTGGCAAGTGGCGGACAAAGACGCCGAGGGCAACGCCGGCGTGGGCGATGTGCTCGTGCACGACAGCCGCAACACACTCGTGCACGCGGCAAGCCGGCTGGTCAGCGTGGTCGGGCTCGACGATGTGGTCGTCGTCGAAACCGCCGACGCCGTGCTCGTGACGCACCGCAGCCGCAGCCAGGACGTGAAGATGATCGTCAACCAGTTGCACACCCAGGGCCGCACCGAACAGAACCTGCACCGCCAGGTGAACCGCCCGTGGGGCTGGTACGACAGCATCGACGCCGGCTCACGCTTCCAGGTCAAGCGCATCATGGTCAAGCCCGGCGCGAGCCTGAGTCTGCAGATGCACCACCACCGCGCCGAACACTGGATCGTGGTTTCGGGCACGGCCGAAGTGACCAACGGCGACAAGGTCATCATGCTGACCGAGAACCAGAGCACCTACATTCCGCTCGGCACGACCCACCGCCTCTCGAACCCCGGCAAAGTGCCGCTCGAGATCATCGAAGTGCAGTCGGGTTCCTACCTGGGCGAAGACGACATCGTGCGCTTTGAAGACACGTACGGAAGAAAGTGAAGCCTGTGACCGCCGCTCCGAATAGATTCCAAGGTCAACGCCACTTCATGACAATCACTCGATTGAGCGCCTCACGCCTCCTGCTGTCGCTGTGCCTCTTGCTGGGCGCCACCGCAGCAAGAGCCGCAGAAGACACACCGAGCGGCAACAACTCCTTCAACACGCCCAGCTACCCGAGCGGGCTTGCGCCGCGGGCCGGAAACCAGAACGAGCCTGGGCGCCAGGGCGACGCTGCCAACCAGCGCGCTGTCCAGAACCAGAATGCCTTCGACCCGACCGGGCGCCAGGGCGCGCAAGGCGACAAGACTCCCGACGGCGCGCCCCGCCGTACCGAGCTGCCACCCGCCAAGCCCAGCGAATTCCAGAAGTTCGTCGAAGCAGCGACCGGGCGCTTGCTGCCGCTGTTCGGCAGCAGCTTCTTCACCGACAACACCGACTCGTTCTCGCCTGTCGACAACGTGCCGGTTTCGGCCGACTACACGGTCGGCCCGGGCGACGAGATCATGCTGCGCGCATGGGGGTCGATCGACGTCGACTACCGAACCAAGGTCGACCGCAACGGCCTGCTGAGCCTGCCCAAGATAGGCAGCTTCAACGTCGCGGGCGTCAAGGCCTCGGAGCTTGAAAAGCACCTGCGCGCCCAGATCGGTCGGCTCTACACCAACTTCAATCTGAGCGTCTCCCTGGGCCAGCTGCGCGGACTGAAGGTGTTCGTCGTCGGCCCGGCGCGCCGCCCCGGCGTGTTCACGCTGCCGAGCCAGTCGACCATGTTGTCCGCCATCGTGTCGGCCGGTGGCCCGGCCCCGAGCGGGTCGATGCGCAAGGTGCTGCTGCGCCGCGACGGCCGTGTCGTATCAGAACTCGACATCTACGAGTTTCTGGTTCAAGGCGACAAGTCGAAAGACATCCAGCTCGCGGCCGGCGACGTGATCGTGTTCCAGGCGGCCGGCGCGCGCGTGGCACTCAACGGCGCGCTCGACACCCCGGCGATCTACGAACTGAAGGCCCCGCAGGAGCCGGTTCGCGAAGTGTTGCGCTACTCGGGCGGCACGCCGCTGCTGGCCAACCCGAACCGGGCGCAACTCGAACGGGTCGACGCCGAGCAGCCCACCGCTGCACGCTTTGTCGAAACTTTCAAGCTCGATGGCAACGGGCTGCAAAAGCCGTTGCGCGACGGCGATGTGCTGACCCTGCTGGCGATCTCGCCGCAGTTCGCCAATGCGGTCACGCTGCGCGGGCACGTTGCGCAGCCGCTGCGTTACCCGTTCGCGTCGGGCATGCGCATTCGCGACCTGATCCCCGACCGCGACGCGCTGATCTCGCCCGACTTCTATCGGCGCAAGAACCTGCTCGTGCAAGTGATTGAAGACGACGAAGACCTTCGTGCAGATGCGGGCACGGGCACAGGCACAGGTGCTGCCCAGGCGCAAACGGGCGGACGAGGCCAACAAACATCAGCGGGACAAAACGATCCGGCGGCAAACGCCAACCCTGCCCCTCGCAGCCGCGCGGAACAGGCGCGCCGCAAGCAGGACCGGGTCGTGGTCGAGGCTTCGAAGAAGGCGCCGACCGCCTTGTTCGACGAACTCAACTGGGACTACGCCGTGATTGAGCGGCTCAACACCCAGGACCTCAGCACCCAGGTGATCCCCTTCAATCTGGGCAAGGCAGTGCTGCAGGGCGACGCGGCCAACAACATCGAGCTGATGAGCGGTGACGTCGTCACGGTGTACAGCCAGAAAGACATCCGCGTGCCGGTGTCACGCCAGACCCGGCTGGTGTCGCTCGAAGGTGAAGTGGGCTCACCGGGGGTGTACCAGCTGCAGCCCGGCGACACGCTGAAGAGCGTGCTCACGCGCGCCGGTGGTTTCACGCCGCAGGCCTATTTGTACGGCCTGGAATTCAGCCGCGAAGAGACACGTCAGCGTCAGCGTGAAAACCTGGTCGCAGCGATCGCCCGGCTGGAGTCGCTCTCTGCCGTGCAGGCGGCGCGCGACGCCGCGAACCGACGCGACGACGCAGTCGGCGCGGCTTCGACCACCGCCGTCAGCAATGCCGCGACCCAGGCCCAGCTCTCGCGCTTGCGCAACGTGCAACCCAACGGGCGGATCGCGCTCGAGCTCAACGCCGACACGACCACGCTGGCGGCGCTGCCGGATGTGCCGCTCGAAGGTGGCGACCGCATCATCGTGCCCTCGCGTCCCGGCTTCGTGACGGTTGCCGGTGCGGTGGTCAACAGCAATGCGTTCCTTTGGAAACCCGGCCGCACTGCGGGTGAGTATCTGCGTCTCGCAGGTGCCGATGAGGCCGCCGAACCCGACAACATGTTCATCCTGCGCGCCGACGGCACGGTGAGCCACGCCGGCGACAACCGCAGCTTCTTCGGCCGCAGCAAGCTCGAGTCGCAGGTCATGCAGCCGGGGGACGCGCTGATCGTGCCGAATCAGCTCGACTTCGAGACCTGGGGGCGTGCCTTCGTTCGCAACTTGAAGGACTTCGCGCAGATCTTCACCGGGTTTGGGATTGGCATTGCGGCCATTCATTCGCTTTGAGCGGGCGCATTCATGAAAAGCGATGATTTGCAGCAGTTGCCTCCGGCAACAGTCGACGTGTTCGAAGACGAAGGGCCGACCGTGAGCCTGACACAGTTACTCACCTGGGTCGGCGAAGGCAAGCGCCTGATCGCTGCAGTGACCCTGGTCGCCGCAGTAGTGTCGATCGCCGTAGGCTTGTCACTGCCCAAAATCTACACCGCACGCGCTACGCTATTGGCGCCGGGCTCGCAGCAACAAAGCGGCTCGGCCGCCGCGCTGGCGGCACTCGGCTCGCTCGGCGGGCTGGTGGGTGGTGCGGGAGCAAAGTCACCCGACGAGTTGTATGTGGCGCTGCTCAAAGGAGACAGCGTGCAGCGCGCGTTGGCCGATCGGTTCGACTTGAAAACACGCTACGAAGTGGCGAACTACGAAACCCTGCGCAAGACCCTTCCCAACTACATTCGTGTGGCCTCCGACAAGAAGAGCGGTTTGATCACGGTCGAGGTCGACGACAAGGAACCGAAGTTCGCCGCCGACCTGGCAAACGCCCATGCCGGCGAAGTGTCCAAGGTGCTGGGCCGACTCGCGGTCTCGGAAGCGCAGTTGCGCCGAGTGTTTTTCGAGAAACAGCTCAACGACACCAAAGAGCGTCTGATCAAGGCCGAACAAGACCTGCGACTGGTGCAGGAAAAGTCGGGCGTGATTGTTCTCGACAAGCAAGCCGAAGCGCTGATCGGCGGGGCAGCGCAGGTGCGCGCTTTCATCACAGAACGCGAGGTACAGCTGAAGGTTCTCCGCACCTCGGCCACTGACCAGAATCCCGAAGTCATTCGCTTGAACTCCGAATTGCGCGCCCTGCGCGGCGAGCTTGCCCGAATGGAATCGACGCAAGGCGGCAACGCGGGTAGCGCTGTCGACATGCCCGTGGGTAAGTTGCCTGAAGCCGCGATTGCCTACGTGCGCGCCCGGCGCGAACTCAAGCTACAGGAAACCTTGCTCGAAGGCATGCTGCGCCAGTTCGAAGCCGCCAAGCTCGATGAAGCCAAAGAAGGCCAGGCACTGCAACAGGTGGATATGGCCGTGCCGCCCGACCGCAAGTCGAAACCTTCCGGTGCATTGATCGCTATCACAAGCACCTTTCTTGCGTTGTTGGCGTCGACGATCTTCGTGCTGATGCGTCGCTACGCGGCTTGGTCGCGCGAGCTCAATCCGCAAGGCGATCAAGCACGCTCCGAACTTGCGAGAGCTTGGCGCTGGCGCGGCCGAATGCGCTGAGCGCTCGGCTTGCGGGAAGCGGTTGCTGGGTTGAGGTGAGGTATCATTCCATGCGTTCAATGCCTGAACGCACCCAGCTCACCATGCCCGAAAACGACCTCGACTACGAACTTCTGCGTCAGATCATCGACCAGCCGACTGCGAGCCAGCGCGGCTTGGCAGCCCGGTTGGGCGTGAGTGTGGGCAAGGTTAACTACTGCTTGCGCGCGCTGGTGGACAAGGGTTGGGTCAAAGCCAACAACTTTCGCCGAAGCGACAACAAGCTGGCCTATGCCTACCTGCTGACAGCGCGTGGGGCCAGCGCAAAGGTGCGTCTGGCACGCGAGTTCCTGGAACACAAGGAACGCGAATTTGAACGTCTTCAAACAGAGATCGCCGCGTTGCGCGACGAACTCAAAGAAGACCTCCCCGACGCAAGGAAGCCAACATGACTCAAACCAGCTCCTCGAACAAGGTAGCGCTAATCACCGGAGTGACAGGGCAAGACGGTGCCTATCTTGCCGAATTTCTCATCCGAAAGGGTTACACGGTACACGGCCTGCGCCGTCGTACCTCGCTGTTCAACACCGCACGCATCGACCACCTGTATGCCGACCCACACGAGCACGCTGGCAACCTTGTACTGCACTACGGCGACATGACCGACAGCAGCAGCCTGCTGCGGATCGTCGAGCATTGCAAACCTGACGAGGTTTACAACCTCGCCGCTCAGAGCCACGTGGCGGTTTCTTTCGAAGAGCCGGAATACACGGCCAACTCCGACGCCTTAGGTGTCTTGCGCCTGCTCGAAGCGATCCGCATCACCGGAATAGACAAACACTGCCGCTTCTACCAGGCCAGCACGTCGGAGCTGTATGGTCTTGTGCAAGAAACCCCGCAGCGCGAGACGACGCCGTTTTACCCACGCTCGCCGTACGCCGTTGCCAAGCTCTACGGCTACTGGATCACCGTGAACTACCGCGAGGCGTACGGCATGTATGCCTGCAACGGCATTCTGTTCAATCACGAATCACCAGTCCGCGGCGAGACCTTCGTTACGCGCAAGATCACGCGTGCACTGGCGCGCATCAAGCTTGGCACACAGAAGTGCCTCTATCTTGGCAATATGGACGCCATGCGCGACTGGGGCCACGCGAAAGACTATGTCGAAATGCAGTGGTTGATGCTGCAGCAGGACAAGCCTGAAGACTTCGTCATCGCTACCGGCCAGCAGCAAAGCGTGCGGGCCTTCGTTTCGATTGCCGCCGAACTGCTCGGGATGCCAGTGCGCTGGGAGGGTCGGGGCGTGGACGAGAAGGGCTATGCGCCAAACGGTCAGTGCGTGGTAGCTGTAGATCCAGGCTACTTTCGTCCCACCGAGGTGGAAACGCTGTTGGGCGATGCCTCCAAGGCGCGAGCGAAACTGGGATGGATTCCGAGAACCAGCTTTTCAGAACTGGTTTCCGAAATGGTGTTTGCCGATCTGGCGGAAGCCGAGCGGGAACTGCTCAGCGAACCTGGCCGAATCAGGTCGCTTTACTGAAGACGAATACTCTCGCCCGACGAACCCGCCTGGCTCTCGGACCAGTCAGTTGCTCCCTCCCTCTCGACGAAAGACAAGGCCTTGAAGATCACGACATGCCGTTTATGCCAGTCCGGCAAAATTCGAAAGGTAGTGGACCTCGGTTTCCATCCGTTGGCAGATACCTTCCTTCCTGAAAGTCTGCAATACGGGCCCGAAGTTTCATACCCGCTGCAGCTCGGCTCGTGCCAGGACTGCGGGCACGTGTTCACCCTGTACTCGGTGTCTGCAGAAGACCGCTACCAGAAACAGGATTACAGCTACGACTCGTCGAACTCGAAGGTCTCGATCCTGCACTTTCAGGAGTTTTCGGAATCGGTCTTGCGCGAAGTCGATCTGTCCCCTGACGCGCTCATTGTCGACATCGGCAGCAACGTCGGCACCTTGCTATCCCACTTCAAACACGCGGGTCACCCCAACGTTTTGGGCGTCGAGCCGTCCGCAAATATTTCCAGTCTCGCGGTTGCTGCAGGCATCCCGACCTTGAACGAGTTCTTCGACGCCAAAGCCGCTGCTGGCATCAAGAAGGTCGGTAAAGCCGAAGTTCTGTTGAGTTCGAATGTCGTCAACCACGCCGACGATCTGACGGGCCTGCTTCGCACGGCCAAACAGGTTCTCAGTTCGACAGGCATATTCGTGTTCGAGGTGCCTTATCTGCTCGACCTGATCCGGAGCACGGCGTTCGACACGATCTATCACGAGCACGTGCATTACTACGGCATAAAACCCTTGGCCATGTGCCTGGCGCGCTCGGGGTTCTCGATCCATAAGGTGGAGCGTCTCGACTACATGTGCGGCTCGATACGCGTGTATGCCCGCGTTGGCAGCGGGTTGGCCGACGTGGTCGCGCAATTGATCCGCGACGAAGAGGCTTTCGGCCTGTATTCCCTGACCACCTACGAAGACTTCATGAAGCGTGTGCGGACGGTGAAATTCTCCGTCAACGAACACCTCTGGAAGATCCGCTCGGCGGGGGGCAGGATCATCGGCATCGGCGCGGCCACCAAGGGCAACACCTTCCTCAACTATTGCCGACTCGACGCCGATTTGATCTCCTACATCACCGATGCCTCCCCCCTGAAGATCGGCAAGCTCACACCGGGCTCGCACATTCCGATCGTCGCTGACGACGACATCGACAGTTCAGCGACCCACGCGCTGATCTTGCCCTGGAACATCGCGGCGTTCCTGAAAGAAAAGCTGTCACACCTTGGCCTGCAGTTCTACGTACCGCAGGTCGAAACACTCGATCACCCGAAGGATTGAACAGAAAGGCCATCATGGAAATCATCGACCTCAAGCCCGCCTTTACCGACGACCGCGGTGCCATTACCGACCTCATCTCCGACGACACCATCAACGCCGTGACCGTCATCACCTTCACCAAGGGCGCCGTGAGAGCGAACCACTATCACGAGCACACGATCCAGTGGAACTACGTGATCTCCGGTGAAGTGCTGCTCGCCACCCAGATGCCCGGAGGCGAGAGGCTCGAACGTGTGCTGCGCAAGGGTGACTTCGCCGCCACGCGTGAAACCGAACGACACGCGCTGCAGGGACTGACCGACGCCGAGGTCCTGATCCTGACCAAAGGCCCGCGCGCGGGCTCACAGTACGAGGCCGACACGTTCCGCCTCGCAGAACCACTCATCGTTCCCGGCCAATGAGGGGCACACGATGATCATTCCTGTTTCCCGCCCTCACCTCGGTGCCGCCGAAATCGGTTTCGTCAACGAGGCATTGCAGGCGAACGCGATCTCCGGTGTGTTCGGTTCGTTTCTCGACCGCTTCGAATCGGAATTTGCCGCGTTCTGCGGCTCCAGGTATGCCGTCAGTTGCTCCAATGGCACCACGGCCCTGCACCTCGCGCTGGTGGCCGCCGGCGTGAAGGAAGGCGACGAAGTGCTGGTCTCCACGCTGACCAACATGGCCTCGTTCTTCGCGGTCCTGTACATCGGGGCGAAGCCCGTGCCGGTCGATATCGTGCTGTCCACGCTGACGATGGACCCCGTCGACCTGGCACGCAAGATCACCAAGAAGTCCCGCGCGATCATGGTAGTACATCTGTTCGGCCACCCCACCGACATGGATCCGGTGAACGAGCTGGCCAAAGCTCACAGCCTTTGCGTGGTCGAAGATTGCGCCGAAGCACATGGCGCGACCTACAAGGGAAAGACCGTTGGCAGCATCGGCGACGTCGGCTGCTTCAGCTTCTTCGCCAACAAGATCCTCACAACCGGCGAAGGCGGGATGGTCACGACCGACGACCCCAAGCTGGCCGCGAAGGCGCGCAGCCTGAAGGCCCTGGCGTTCGGTACGACGAACAAGTTCATGCACGAGGACATCGGTTTCAACTACCGCATGACCAACGTGCAGGCGGCCATCGGGTGTGGCCAGATGGTCGTGGCCGATCAGCTGGTCGAGAAACGGCGTGAGGTCGGCCGTTACTACACGAGTCGCCTGGAGCGCTACCGCGAACACCTCGCGCTGCCGCTCGAATTGCCGGATTCGAAGAACGTCATCTGGATGTACCACCTTGTGTTGCGAGGGAAACTCGGTGACAAGCGGACGGCCATCATGGCCGCGTTGAAAGAACAAGGCGTCGAGACCCGCGAGGGCTTCATTCCTTACAACCTGCAGGAAATTTTCTTGCAGCGTGGGTGGACGAAGAAGGAAGACTGTCCCGTCGCGAACACCGTGGCTTATTCGAGCTTCTACCTGCCCACCGGTCCGGCCATGACGACCGAAGAGCTCGACTACGTGGCGACCAAGTTCACTTCCATTCTTGATTCGATGATCTGAGCAACCGGGCCCGAAGCGGGGCGCGGGATCTCCCCAAGGACAATCTGATGAGCGTTTTCAACTCCCTCTACGCGGAACACTACGACCGGCTGTATGCAGAGAAGAGTTACGGCACCGAGTGCGACCTCGTTGAAGCCGCCATCGCGCGCCATGGCAGCGCCCGACCCACCACCATGTTGGACGTCGGATGTGGCACCGGGGGCCATGCCATTGATTTCGCGAGGCGGGGCTACGAAGTCACCGGCGTGGATCTCTCGGCTCACATGCTGGAGCATGCCCGCGCCAAGGCGACCGCACTGGCGTTGCCCAAACAGCCCGCGTGGTTGTGCGGCGATGCGAGAACCTTCGATGCCGGAAGCGCGTTCGACTCGGCCATCATGATGTTCGCGGTGGTCGGGTATCTCACCAGCAACGACGACGTGATCACCGGGCTGAGAAACATTCGCCGCCACCTCAAGCGAGGCGCCCTGTTCATCTGCGACTTCTGGTACGGCCCGTCAGTGCTGTCTGTGCGCCCCGCAGATCGGGTCCGGGTGCTGGACCTTCCAGACGGGCAGGTGATCCGCGCGACCAACACGACCTTGAATGCGGCGCAGCACACGGCCGACGTTTCATTTCGACTGTGGACCCTCAAAAGTGACAAGCTCGTGTCTGAAACGACCGAGATGCACCGGTTGCGCTATTACTTTCCGCAGGAGTTCGCGTTCTTCCTCTCGCAGGCCGGGTTCACGCTCCAGAGCATCAGCGCCTTCCCGACGTTGGATCAGGCGCTGACCGACCAGACCTGGAATGCATTCGTCGTTGCGAAGGCCGACTGATTGCGCGCGCACGCGGCAGTATCGCCCTCGCGCCTCCGCACCTTCACCGCCACCCCGTCGCCGGGCGCGACAGGCAACTGAGCGATGGTCGCTGCCGTGAAAACCGGGGCCTTCAAGCGCAACGTCAAGTGGCAGATGGTGGGCAGCGCAAGCCAGGCGCTGCTGAGTGGCCTTCTGCTCCTGCTGACGGGCCGGGAACTCCACGCCAGCGGGTTCGGCGTCTTCTCCATCATCATGGGCTTCGTCTACGTCGCCAATCTTTTGCTCGAGCCGCGCATTCAGGACGTGGCCGCCAGGCAGTTCTGGAATTTCGACCACGACGCTGCGACACGGCGTCATCACAGCCCCTACTTCATCGATCTGCTCGTGCTCGAAGCGCTCGGCAAACTTGTTCCCTGCGTTGCGCTCGTCGTGCTCGCCCCGGTGCTCGCCAATGCCAGCAACCTGCCGCCGGGCGCGTCGGTTCTGATCATCGTTGCCGCTTTCGGCACTTACTTCTCCAAGCTCGGTTTCGGCCTGTCGGTCGGACTGTTGCGGGTACTGGGTCGCAGCGACCTGTTCACGCTCTGTGCGACGGGCGAACTTGTCGCCCGCCTGTTGCTGACACTGGCGCTGGTTCGATTTTCCGAGCTGACGATCACCGGCTGCATCGTGGTGTTGTGCATCTCAGGAATAGCGAGCAATGTGGTGCAGTGGGTACTGGTTGCACGACAGTTCGGGAGCATTCGCGCGGCTTTGCGCGAGTGGCGGCCCGCTGCCGCGATCGGCCGGCTGCGCGAGAATCGGCGACTGCTGCTGTCCAATTTGGGGTTGTCGGCCTCGGACTTGATGAACAAAGACCTCGACATCACGCTGATCTCGCCGCTGATGCCCTCCGACCAGGTTGGCATCTACAAGATGGCCAAAAGCATCACGCTGCTCGGCTGGCGAGCCGTGGACCCGTTCTACCTGGCGCTGATGCCAGAGTTGAGCCGGCTCGTTTCGCTGCGCAACTTCGTCGGCGTAAAGCAGTTGCTGGCCAAGAGCTCGCTGGGCCTGTTGGCGCTGGCCACCGGCATCAGCCTCGTGTCTTATCTTCTGCTGGTTCTTTTTGGTGAGGCCGTGCTTGGTGCCGCGTTCGCGAGCATCCCCAAACTGATGCCGTGGATGCTGATCGGCATCGTGCTCAGCGCGCCACTGATCTGGGGGCATCCACTGGCCGTCGCACTCAACCGTGCGGATGTCGCCTTCATAGGCAGCCTGATCGGCTCGGCGATCGGGTTGGCCGCCTTCTTGCTGCTGACGCCCTTGTTCGGCAGCTTGGGCGCGGGCGTGGCGTGGGCCCTGACTTTTCTGGTGGGCTTCATGTTCACCGCCGGCGTGTCTCGGCGCCTTCTCGGCGAGCGCGCTCGGCAGACCTGATCCACCATGCAAGGCTCTGACCACTTCGCTCTCTCCGGGCCGAAACGCAATCGTTTCCGCTTCGGCGTCAAGCCGCTGGAACGATATGCCATCGCCTGCTTCGCCGCGGCGTTCACGGTGCTCGGGATCCTCTTCGTCAACCCACCCAGCCTTGCGCACTTGGCCTACTACTTGTGTCTTTGGGGCGCATTCGTCTTTGTCTTCCACCGTGAAGACATCGAAGACTTCACTTTCGCGTACCTCGTCAATTCTGCATACATCGCGGCATTCTTCTTCGTTCAAACGCGGATGTACCCGGACTCCTACGGAACCACCTCGCCGCTGGGTTCGTGGACCGATGACTCGTACTTCTACGCACTGGTGGCCGACACCATTCCGGCCAACCTGCTTACGCGCGACTACTACTACCTGTACACGCACACGTTCACGAGTTTCATCCGCGCGCTGACCATTTTGTCCATCGATCACCCGATGGACGTGATCTTCTTCCAGTCCGGAATCGCCGCGACGCTCGTCACATTTTCCAGGCGCTTCATGCTCCAACTGTCGTCGAACACGAAGCTGGCCGACACGGTCTATGTGTTCGCTTTGGTGTGCCCGTTCCTGATGATGAACGGGGGCGTGATCTTCATCCGCGACACCTTCGCCGCTGCGCTGTTCATCTATTCGCTGTGCTGCCTCAACTCGAAGCGCTTCACTCTCGCGCTGGCCGCAGTCGTGCTGCAAGTAACCCTTCGGCCCGGCACGGCTTTGATCCTGTTCCCGGCCTACGTGATCATCTACTTCAGCAGCATCAAGGCTCTTTTGGCGAAACACCCTGGCCTCGCCAGCGCAGGCGCACTGCTGATCGCCATAGGGGCCATGGGTGCCATCCAGCTGACCCCGGACCTGTCCGAGCTGGTAGCAGGCACCTCGGAAGGTGGTGGCATCGGCTTCCTCGGACGCGACATCATCAACGACCTCACCGCAGACCCCGAAGGCAACGTGGCGTTCCTGTCGATCCAGGAGCTTCCCTTCCTGATCAAGTTGTTCCTGAACGGTGCCTACATCTTTCTGTACCCATTCTTCAGCCCGAAGTACGCCTTTGCAGGCGACTACCACGACGTGCGGGCGATCACAATGAATTTGATCGTTCCGGTCTATTCCCTGTGGCTGAACGCCTGGTTCATCGCCGGCGCGATCACCAAGATCCGTGTGACCAAACACCAGACCGCAATCGTGTTGGCGATCGCAGTGAGCTTCCTGCTGATTGGCACCTACTCGCTGCAGTCTCGACACAAGACCATTCTTTATCCGCTCTACTACTTCGTCATCGCCATCGGCTTCACCAGTGCGACTGTCAGGGAGCGCCGTATCGGATACTGGTGTTCTTCGGCCCTGCTTGTGCTGCAGTTGTCGTTCGCATTGCGTTGACGCCCGATCGCTATTCACAACGCCCATTCCATGCAGATTCGAAGCGTCTACATCGTTGAACCCATCGATCAGGGCTGGATCATCGAACGCCTGATGAGAGACATTGCTTCGGAACTGACTGGGCGCGGCATTCCCACCCGGATCGGCACGAGCAATCAGTACCAAGGAGAAGAAGTGATCTTCAACTCCCGGTACCTTACCGCACTGTCGGATGCCCGAGCAAAGGTGAACTCCCTGTTCATCACGCACGTCGACGACAGGACCAAAGAGCTGCAGCTGTGCTCGAGTTTCAAGAAGTTCAACAGCCTGGTCTGCCTGTCACCGCAGGACGCAGACTTCGTTGCCGCGCTGAACGGCAGTCGCGCCGGAGTTGCAGGAATCGACCTGCCGACGCGTGAGTTGAAAGTCAGGCCGATGCGCCTCGCAATGTTCTCCGCACGCTATGAAGACGGCCGGAAGAACGAGCAGTGGATCGCAGACTATTTTCGGGACAAGCCGGCCACATACCGGGCCAACTTCGTCTTCTGCTTCATGGGGTGGGGCTGGGAGACGTTTTGTGCGACTTTGGGCGAGATGGAGATGAATTACGAGATCTACCGGTACTCGCGCTTCACGCCCGGCGAATACGAGCGCTACAAGGAAGTGCTTGCCACGATGGACACGCTCATCTACCTCGGCTTCGACGGGGGAGCGATGAGCGTATATGACGCCATCAGCGCGGGCCTCCATGTCATAGCGCCCGACATCAGTTACCACCGCGACCTGGGTGATGCGGTGTCGCTATTCCAAGATCAGGCTGGTTTCTATCTGGAGATGGACCGACTCAATGAGAAGACCCGTGGGCGAAAAGAATCGTTGCAACGCCGCTCAATCGGCGCCTACACGGACCAGCTCGTCGCTCACTGGAACACTCTCATACAAGGTGATATCACCGTGGAGCACCTGCCCGAACAGCAACTGGCAAGCGCCGCTGAATTGGTCGCCCTGAATCGAGCACGAGATCGATACAAGAGGCTTGATTTCGTCCGCGTTCGATCGGCCTTCATACGGCTAATTCAATCCTTCTTCATGAAATGATTTGAGACATGACTATGAACAACACTGCGAGTTCCTCGCAACGATCGTGGCCATCGATCGCCTCCTTCCTTCAGTTCTGGTTGAAGACCAACCCACTGTCGTCGCCCGAAAAGCAAACTTTCGAAAAGTACTATTCGAGCTACCGACGGCGCTTTAGCCCCTACATCCAGCATCACTTTTCAGAGCAGACCCGGGAAGTCAGTGCTGCGATCAGGAGTTCACCATCCGCAAGGCTTCTCGAAGTCGGGGCGGGATGCGGCACGGAATCGTTGTGGTTCGGTCTTCTCGGTGCAGAGGTCACGGCGATCGATCTCGCACCCGATCGCCTCGGGGTCGCTCGCGCGCGCAAGGAATGGATGCGCGAGAACCTTGATATTCACTTGCGGGTCGATTTCCAGGAAAGCTCGATATTCAGTTTCCATCCCGCGCAAGAGTTCGACATCATCTGGATGGAACAGACCTTTCATCACTTGGAGCCGCGTGAAAAGGTCTATCCAAAACTCTTCGCCTTGTTGAAGCCTGGCGGCACCTTGATCATCAGCGAAGCGAACGCCTGGAATCCGTTCCTGCAGTTGCAGCTTTTCCTGCGCCGCGGCTTCAAAACGAAGACCTTCTTCATCGACAAGAACGGTGAGCACATCGAATACGGCAACGAACGAATCACAGTTCCTTTTGCGCTGCGCTCGGGTCTGCGGAACGCTGGGTTCGACGTCGCCAGCATTCGTTCGTTTCGGCTGTTGCCGAACGTCAATCCGCCAGCCGCATGGCTAAACGTTGAGCGGGCAGTCCTGAAACTCTTCCCATTCCTTTCGACTCACTTCAATCTCGTTGCCTACAAGCCTGTTAAGTGACCGTGCTTCACCTGGACGACATCCACGCTTTGATCAGTGGGCATTTCTGCACCGCTGAAGTTTCTTGATCCAGGCGCTGCGCCGGTACCCACAGACCACATTCATACGCAATGCACGTCCTCCACGTCATCGTCGGCCTCGACATCGGCGGTGCAGAACTGATGCTGAGCCGTCTGGTCGACGGCAATCGTGAGGCTCCCGAACTCCGGCATTCGGTCGTCTCTCTTACTGGCCTCGGAACGGTCGGTGCCGCACTCCGGCGAGAAGGTGTACCAGTCCACACGCTCGACATGAAAGGCGCATCCAGCGCACCCGTGAGTCTGTTCCGTCTAAGCCGCCTGATCCGCCGGCTGCAGCCCGACGTCGTTCAGACTTGGATGTACCACGCCGACTTTCTCGGCGGAATTGCAGCCGTGCTGGCCGGTCACAGGCGCGTCATATGGGGGGTGCGCGCAACCCATGTGCAGTCCGAAGGCTTGCGCGTCACGATCTGGTTGCGGCGTTTGTGCGCGCTGCTTTCGCGCTGGCTCCCGGAGAAAATCGTCTGCGCCGCCGAAGCGTCGCGCCAAGCCCACGCCGAAGCCGGCTACGACCGCTCGCGCATGATCGTCATTCCCAACGGTTTCGACACCGCCACATTGAAGGCGGCAGCGCTCGGCAGGAGCGCGCAACGTGAGCGCTCCGGGTTCACCGGAACGACGGTGGTGATCGGAGCCGTCGGGCGATTCAATGCCGTGAAAGACTTTCATAACTTCGTGGAAGCCTCCCGACTCGTGGCCAAAGCATCTGAGCATGCGCAGTTTGTTCTGGTCGGACGCGATCTCGACGAACACAACGCTGAACTAATGGGTTGGATCAGCAAAGCCGGCTTGGCGCCGCGCTTCACTTTGCTAGGCGAACGATCGGATGTGCCTGCATGCCTCTCAGCAATGGACATCTTTTGCCTGTCGTCGCGCAGCGAAGGCTTTCCGAACGTGGTCGGCGAGGCGATGGCAGTGGGTGTGCCTTGCGTCGTCACCGACGTGGGTGACGCCGCGATGCTGGTGGGCGACACCGGGATCGTGGTTCCGTCAGAAAACTCACCAGCCCTTGCTGCAGGCCTCGTCCAAATGATGAATCTGCCAACACAGGCGCGGCAGCAGTACGGCGAGGCGGCTCAGCGCCGGATCGAATCCAACTTTTCCATCGAGGTCTCGCGGCAGAGGTTTGAACAGGTTTATCGACAAGAAAACACGAACATCCGAGGGCAGGACTGATGTGCGGCATAGCGGGCTATTTCGGCGGTGCATGGTCGACCCGACCGGACGACACGCTGCAGCTTCTGCGGCGAATGGGTGACACCATCGCCCACCGTGGCCCTGACGGAGACGGCTACTGGCAAGACCCTGCGCAGCGCATCGCGTTCGCCCACCGTCGTCTCGCGATCGTCGACCTCTCGCCGACCGGGCGGCAACCGATGGTGTCGGGCAGCGGCCGCTACGTCATCTCGTACAACGGCGAGATCTACAACCACCGGCACCTCAGAGACCGCCTGCAGGTGGACTGGCGTGGCACCTCGGACACCGAAACGCTGTTGGCGGGCTTTGACGCATGGGGCATTCGTGCCACGGTCGAGTCGACCATCGGCATGTTTGCCTTTGCCGTTTGGGACCGGGAAGACGGCACGCTCACGCTTGCGCGCGACCGCCTGGGTGAAAAGCCGCTGTACTACGGTTGGCAAGGCGCCAGAGCATTTGGTTCCGAGCCCACCTTCCTGTTCGCCTCGGAGTTGTCGGCGTTGAAGGTTCACCCGGCCTTCGTAGCCGAGATCAGCCGCGACGCGCTTCGCACTTTCATGCGGCACAACAACGTCGGTGGCACAGCGTCGATTTACAGTGGCATTTCCAAGCTCCCTGCGGGTTGCCTTTTGACACTGAGCGCGCGCGAACAGCGACCGCAGCCCGTGCGGTACTGGTCAGGTGCAGAGGTCGCGCAACAAGGGGTCAGACACCCCTTCACAGGCGGGCCTGGCGAAGCAACCGACGCTCTGGAAAGCCTGCTCAAGCACGCAGTGGGTCAACAGATGGTGGCCGATGTGCCTCTCGGTGTATTCCTGTCGGGCGGTGTCGATTCGTCGGTCGTGGCCGCGCTGATGCAAAGCCAATCGCCGCGACCGATACGCACGTTTTCGATCGGCTTTCGGGAGGACGCATTCAACGAGGCGCACCACGCGCGCGCTGTGGCCGGGCATTTGGGCACCGAGCACACCGAGATGTACGTGACGGCGCAAGACGCTCTGGATCTGGTTCCGCAATTGCCCGGCATCTACGCCGAACCGTTTGCCGATTCGTCGCAGATCGCGACCTTTCTTCTGTCCAGATTGACGCGCGCGCATGTCACCGTAGCGCTGTCTGGCGACGGTGGAGACGAGCTTTTCTGTGGCTACAACAGGTACCAGATCACAGACAAATTGTGGCGCCGTCTGTCGAAAGTACCGCGCTCCCTGCGCCAGGGTTTGGCGAAACTTTTGCTGCGCGTCCCACCCTCGTCATGGGACGGCGCGGCCAATGCCTTCCGTCACGTCGTTCCAGCAGCCGGAGCTTGGGCCCGAGTGGGTGAAAAAGTGCACAAGGGTGCGAGCGTTCTGGCAAGTGCCAGTGCCGAAGAACTCTACCTTGGCATGGTGTCGCATTGGGCTGACCCTGGTGAGATCGTGATCGGGGGTACCGAGCCGCCACCACTGCCAACGAACACGATGTCAGAGCTCGAGGGGTTGGGCGATGTCGAGCGAATGATGGCGCTCGACATGCTGGGCTACATGAACGACGACATCCTGACAAAGGTGGACCGGTCCGGCATGGCTGCGTCGCTGGAGGCCCGTGTGCCGATGCTCGATCACCGCGTCGTGGAGTTCGCCTGGCGCTTGCCTATGGCTTACAAACTCCGCGAAGGGCAGACCAAATGGGTGCTCAGGCAAGTCCTCTACCGTCACGTGCCTCGTGCCCTGATCGAGCGTCCGAAGTCCGGATTTGCCGTGCCCGTAGGAATCTGGTTGCGCGGGCCGCTTCGAACTTGGGCGGAAGAACTCCTCGACGAATCACGGCTTCGCGCAGAGGGCTACTTTGAGCCGAAACCTATCCGCCGAAAGTGGGCCGAGCACCTTACCGGAGATCGCAACTGGGAGAGCCATCTGTGGAACGTCTTAATGTTCCAAGCCTGGCTCGAACGAGCCTGACGAAGCACGCTCGCTGGGTCTGCAAGAGGCAGCTTGTCCGATCGAAGGCCATTGTTCTGATTGCGCCTAGAAGAATCAACGCGCCGGGGCCTTTTTTGTGTTCCGGGTCCGTTCCTCAAAGGACCCAATGAAGCACGGAGCTCTGAGATTGAAGTCAACCTACATTTCAGAATGCCTTGCCCGCTTCAAGTCCACTGGCAACCCGTTTCATTTTGCGCGCGCCGCCTTCTTGGTTGTCAAGCAACGGCGTACCCAAGAACTCTTGCACGGCGTGTACTGCGGGCTGACTGGCCGACTTCCGAGAGTCCTCGCCGTGGACGATGCAGGCCTCCCGAGTATCGTCCAGTGGGCAACCGCGCTTGCGCAAGAAGACGACTGGTGGGACAGGGCGGCGGTGATCGAACACTTCGCCAGCGCCTTCGCAGTGGGTGGCCTTCCGGAGGACTTTGAAGGATCCAGGCGGGAGGCGATCTATTCCACCGAGGGTCACCTCATTCTTGGAGAGTACGGCGAAAACAAGCGTGTCTTCCACATCACATCTGACCGTTGCACCGTCAATCACCACTATTGCAGTGATCGGGCCGTGCGACACGTTCATGCAATACATCCGGGACAAAAGGCGGGCGAGTACTTTGTGACCACGGGGGACACGGCAAAGTATCTCGATACCTGGCAGTTGAGCGCTGGGGAGCTTCGATTCGGAGAACGACTCCGGCCGTCATTGGCCGGCTTCACTGCCATCGCGACCGTCGGTGGCGAAACCTTTTTCGGATCGGACTTCAGCGGACGCCGCAATTACGTCGAGCTTCTAGATGGAACCAAACTGTTTTTCCCATCAGCGGCGAGCAGGATGTACGTGGTCGCCTTCCATAAGCAGGGCACGCGATACTTGGTTTCTGTACATCGCGAGTTGTCGGTTTTTGGACGAGGGTGGGCTATCTCCATCCTCGACGTGCAACTTCGGCATTTCGTCCACTGCGCAAGCGGGCGCGAAGACGCGGACAAGACGGCCAACTTGATGAGCCTGCGAGCCTAGCCGGGATGCGCCAGCGTAGTTTCGGGGGTAGAACGCAAATGCTTCGCAGTGCTGCCTGGCACTTCGATTCCGGTCAATCCAACCTTCAAGTCGCGTCCCACGGCCGACCAGCTAGGCCGATCCAAAGAAACTCATCACGGTCCCGTAGAGATTCTTGACGTGCGCGCCTTCGGCCGGCGCGTGCTTCGCTATCTCGCCTCGGAAGAAGGCAAAGCCATCCGGGTTGTGCATGCCGTTCTTGATGGCCACAAACGTGACCCAAGGTGAGAGAAACATCGTTCCGCCGTCGTATTCGGCCACGAGTTCGGCTCTGATCTCGTTCGGGTACACGAGCGACAGGAAGATGCTGGTGCCTCGGTTTTCGATGTCACCAAAGATCGGCGCACCGTCCACGGTGCTGCGAAACGAGGCCAGCCGCGCTTGCGCCGCTGACGCTTCGGCCGTTGACTTGAATTCGACCAAGAAGTCTCGGGTCATTCGTGGCAGCACGCGATCAAAAGCGATCCCAGCCTGATTCAGGAAGCCGGCGTGGTCGGTGAGACGGTAGTAATACTTCAACTTTTCGTAGGGCTGCTGAGTCAGGCCCGTAGCGACGAGAACATCAGACGAAGGTTGGAGCGACAGGTAGTCCCCGAGCACACGGTCATACACGACCAGCATCTCGGCGAACGGGTCAGCCGCCGCGTCGGCATACCAGACGGGATTTCGTTGCGGCGCCTTCGCCACAGCCTTCGAGTTGAACAGGTAATGGTGTTGGATGTGCGCACCCGCATTCAGGAAGAGCGTCGAGAAGCGCGGCCTGCGGCTTTTCAACAAACTCCAGTGGAAGTCGTGCAAGAACAAGTCAAGAAACAAGGCCTTGCGCCAAGGCGCACCCCGGCTGCGAAAGGCCAGCTTTGCGTAGGTCGCGTAGTTCGAGGGCCGTGCGAACCTGAGCAGTCCGAGCGCGAGCGCAGCAGCACTCCTGGCGCTGATCTTGCCTTTGGCGTTGTCGTTCACCGCCTGGGACACTGCCGCACTCAACGCCTCGCTCCAGAACGAGCCGTCGGTGGGCGTTGACGTCCAAGGGTCGGGCACGAAGTATGCCGGGGTCTTCAAGCGGTTCTCCGCGTTCATCGCAGAGACGCAACCGACCGATATGCCCCTCTCTTCGAGTTGCTCAAACATCTGCGGCACGCCGGTGCCCACGATGTCACCGAGGCGAAACACGCCATGCTCCGCGGCTGTCTTGCCCGAGTGGGCAGACACCCACTGGATCCACGGTTCGAGTTGTTCATAGACCAACTCCGATGACGTGCGGACTTGCGGGCCGGCCAGCAGGGCTCTGAAATTCTTGAGGCCCAATTGCTCAACGTACAACTGGGCGACCTCAAAGTTCACCTCATTGAGTTCGACAAGAACGAGCTTTCTGACGGGCGGGGAATCAATCGGCTGCACTGTGAATCAACTCCTGATAAATCGAAAGGGTTCGTCCGATCACGGCTTCCAGTCCGAAACGACTGGCGGCCAGCCGCCGTCCGGCACAAGCGTAGCTCGCACGGCGCTTCGGTTCGTTGATCAAAGCCAACAAGACGCGGGACAAGGCCACGCTGTCACCAACAGGCACCAGATCTCCGGTCTCGCCATCGAGAACAGCCTCCCTGCACCCGACGACGTCGGTCGTGACCACGGCACACCCGGCAGCAGCGGCCTCCAGCAATGCTTTGGGCATGCCCTCGCGGTATGAGGGCAGGCAAACGATGCTTGCCTCGGAGAAGACCCTTGCCATGTCGTCGCGATGCCCCCACCACTCGAGTGTTCCAGCATCGACCCAGTTCTGGATTTGTTCGCGGGAAACTGCGGTCGGATTCTGGTAGTCGGCCGTGCCGACAAGCGCGAAGCGCCAGTCACATCTGGTGGCGCGAACCAAGGCTGCGGCCTCCGCGAACTCGACAACGCCCTTGTCTTTCAGCATTCGAGCCGGCAACACGACCAGGGGACCACGAGAATCCTCAGCACCTGCCTCGTATTCTTTCAGGTTCACACCCGAGCCAGGGATGAGCACAAGCTCGCCTTTCGAAGCCAGACCCGACTCGGCAAGTACTTTCAGGTCGTCCTGGTTCTGAACGATGACGCGTTTGTTCGCGTGGCCGTAGGCAATCCGCACACCAAAACCATACGCGCGCCGCAGAAAGGACTTCCATGAACTCGCCTCCCCCGTGAACATGTATCCCATTCCGGATACCGCGAGCACAAGGCTCGGGCAGCCTACCCCACGTGCAGCAACACCACCGTAAAGAATTCCCTTCGGAGAAGCGCAATGCACCACGGAAGGTTTGAACTTCCACAGCCAGAATGCCAACTGCAACAACCCGACTGCTTCGACGAAGAGATTGGTTCCAGCACTTCTGAATGCCGTCCGCCGATGCAGTATTCCTTCGGCAGCCAATCGCTGGTCAGCCGATGCCTCAAGTATCTTGCTGCCAGCCTGACCGGTGAACAAAGCCACCTCAAAGCCAGCTGCTCGAGCTGCAATCGCGATCGGCAAACGATGCGAAACAAAGAACGCGGCGTTGTTCACTACGAATGCGATCCGAGGAGCCATGCACTCAGGTGCGGCACTTACGACCGCACGACAAGGGGTCCGCGCACATCTGGGTAACCACTGTGCCACGTGTTGTTTCCCGGCCCGTGCGGGCCAAGCAGCACAGGGCACAATCCCGTCCCTCTAGCGTCATCGCCTCTCCTTCTGCATTGCGTCTTCCCAAGTCTAAGACACGCACTCGGATGCTGTGGCTGCTTTCCAGAAGATGCCGGGTTTCGGCCCGCTACAAATGACATACTTTGCAAGTTGCTTCCTCATCGGATTGCTCGCGACGCTTTTCATCATGCGATCGGCAGTCAGGCACGGCCGCTTTTCGGCGGACCATGACCTCAGCGGGCCGCAGAAATTTCACGCGCGAGTAGTCCCACGTGTGGGTGGCTTGGGGGTCATGGCGGCCATCGTTTCGGGTGTCGTGATCGCACAGATCAATGAAGCACCCGTCGCTCGTCCCCTTTGGCTTCTAGTCGCCTGCAGCCTACCCGCTTTTATTGCCGGCATCACGGAGGATCTCACCAAGAACGTGTCGCCCCGCAGGCGCCTTCTGGCGACCGCCATCTCCGCCAGCCTGGCCATCTGGCTGCTGGGTGCCGTGATCACCCGAACCGACATACCGGGCGTTGATCAACTGGTCCAGTGGGGACCATTCGCCGTGCTGCTGACGGTCTTCGTCATCACCGGTGTCGCCAATGCCGTCAATATCATCGACGGCTTCAACGGCCTTGCCTCGATGTGCGTCCTGATGATGATTCTGGCGCTGGCGTATGTTGCGTTTCAGGTGGGAGACTCCTTCATCTTCACCGCGTCTCTCATCACTGCCGGTGCCGTGCTGGGCTTCTTTGTGTGGAACTTTCCTGCCGGCCTGATCTTCCTGGGCGATGGTGGCGCCTATCTGCTGGGGTTCTTGCTGGCCGAGCTGAGTATTCTGCTGATCCACAGAAACGCGAACGTCTCGCCGATGTTCGCGCTCCTGCTCTGCGCCTACCCCATCTTCGAGACCATCTTCACCATCTACCGCCGCAAGGTGGTGCGCGGCGTCGCCCCAGGCCTGCCCGACGGCATCCACTTGCACACGCTGATTCACCGTCGGCTGATCCGCTGGACTTTGGCCGGCAACCATGAGCGCCGAAGGCTGACGCGGCGCAATTCGATGACCTCGCCCTATCTGTGGATGCTGTGTCTGTCGTCGGTCGTGCCCAGCCTGCTGTGGTGGGACAGCACTGCCGTGCTGTCGGCGTTCTTGCTGCTGTTCATCGTGTCTTACGTGTGGCTCTACGGCCGCATCGTTCGCTTCAAGACCCCAAAGTGGCTGATCTTTCGACGGCACCGATAGAACAACAACCCAATCGTCAATTCTGTGTGGTGGGGCTCGTCACTTCTCTGGGGCATTGTTCATCAACACCAAACGCCAGCGGGTCCTTGCAAATTGATCGCGACATAGTCAATCTGCAAGGAAGAATGCCGCTTTAGCCCGGCCGATACTCCGGCACGTGCTGCTGCAGCCAACGCTTCACCGCCTCGTCCGCCACGCCTGTGCCGTGGCCTTCCAGGCCGGTATCCAGGTCCGCGGTCAGGCCCTGGTGCTCGTTGGCATGCAGCGATGCGATCCGCAGCCGCGGGTGCGCCGTTGGAAGCGTGCTGTCGGCATCGGCCAGCAGTTCTTCGTACAGCTTCTCGCCCGGCCTCAGCCCCGAGAAAGTGATCCTGATCTCGCCCGGCGCATGCCCCGACATGCGGATCAGGTCGCGCGCGAGCTCGACGATCTTCACCGGCTCGCCCATGTCCAGTACATAGACCTGGCCGGTCTCGCCCATCGCGCCCGCCTGCAGCACCAGGCGCGCGGCTTCCGGAATGGTCATGAAGTAGCGCGTGATGTCGGGGTGGGTCACGGTCACCGGCCCGCCCTTGGCGATCTGTTCCTTGAACTTCGGGATCACGCTGCCGCTGGAGCCGAGCACGTTGCCGAAGCGCACCGCCATGAAACGGGTCGCGTAGCCCTGCGTCGCCAGCTGCGACAGCGCCATTTCGGCGGCGCGTTTGCTGGCGCCCATCACGCTGGTCGGGTTCACGGCCTTGTCGGTCGAGATCAACACGAAGCGCTCGACGCCTGCTTCGCCGGCTGCCTTGGCAGCCACGAAGGTACCGAGCGTGTTGTTGTGCAGTGCCGCCCAGGCGTTGTGCTCTTCCATCAAGGGCACGTGCTTGTACGCCGCGGCGTGGAACACGAGCTGGGGCCGGCAAGTCGCGAACGCGTGGGCCATCTGTGCGGCACTCTTCACGTCGCCGATCAGGCGCAGCAGCGGCAGGTGCGGGTGCAGCTCGGTGAGCTGCTGTTCGATCTGGTACAGCGCCAGCTCGCTCAGCTCGAACAACACGATACTGGCCGGGCCATAACGCGCCACCTGGCGGCACAGCTCGGAGCCGATCGATCCGCCGGCACCGGTGACAAGCACGGTCTTGCCCGAGATCATCTGTGCGATGCCGGCTTCGTCGAGCTGCACCGGCTCACGGCCAAGCAGGTCTTCGGGCTCGATGCCGCGCACCCGCTCGATGCGTGCGCTACCGTCCTGCAGTTCGCTGGCCGAAGGCACGGTCAGCACTTCCAATTCGGTGGCTGCGGCGGCTTCGATGGCGCGGCGACGTTGAGCGGCCGTGGCACCGGGCAGCGCCACGATCACGTGGGTGGCGCCCGCGCGCAGCTCGGGTGTGGCTACGTCGGCCAGGCTACCGAGCACCGGCACGCCGCCGATGCGGGCGCCGCGCTTGGCCGGGTCGTCGTCGAAGAGGCCGAGCACGATCCAGCCTTGCTGGTGGATGGTGGCGAGCAAACGCTTGGCCGCTTCGCCGGCGCCCATCACGATGGCGCGGCGCACGTCGGCGTTGCTGCCGGTGATCTGCGAACGCGCGTGTTCGTACAGCATGCGGTAAGCCACCCGCACCATGCACAGGCCGAAGAGTGCGATAAGCGGGTGCAGCGCGAGCACGGCGCGCGGCACCTGCGTGAGCTGCGCCATCAACACGACCACCGCACTCAACAGGCCGCTGGCAAAGCAGGCCAGCGTCAAACGCTTGACCTCGCCAAAGCCCGAGAAGCGCCACATGCCACGCGGTATGCCGGCCAGCGCGAATATGCCGAGATACACGGCAACCACGCCCAGCATCACCCACACGTCATAGGAAGGCCGCGCGTGCAGCCAGCGCTCGAAGCCGAGGCGGAACACGTAGGTCACGTTCCAGCACAGCGCGACCACGAGCCCGTCGATCGCCAGCGAAATCGGCCGGCGGTGGGGCCGCACGCGCGCCAGCGCATGGTCGAGGCGTTGCCAGAGGGACGATTCAGAATTCATGGGTTCAGCGTGAATTCAACGTGACCAGAGGCTGCGCAGTGTCGCGCCGATCAGCCGCACATCGTTCAGCAGCGACATGTGGTCGACATACTCGGCCGCGTAGCGCAGCTTGGCCGGCATGACCTGCTCGATGTAGACCCGCTCCGGGTCGTCCGCGCGAGCCAGCAGCGTGCTCTCGTCGCGGTATTCGATCGACGCGGGGTCGGTGATGCCGGGGCGCACCGAGAGCACCTTGTCACGCACGGCGGGTGGGTACATGGCCACATAGCGCGGCACTTCGGGGCGCGGGCCCACCAGGCTCATCGTGCCGGCCAGCACGTCGAGCAACTGCGGCAGTTCGTCGAGCTTGGTGCGGCGCAAGAAGTGGCCGGCGCGGGTGATGCGCGGGTCGGCGCCAACGGTGATCTGCGGGCCGGCAAGCGGTGCGTCTTCCCGCATGCTGCGGAACTTGTGGATGTGGAACGGCGCACCGAAACGCCCCACCCGCTGCTGCCGAAAGAACACCGGGCCGCGCGAATCGAGCTTGATCCACAGCGCGATGCCGAACAACAGCGGCGACAGCAAGACCAGCCCCACACCGGCGCCCAGCACATCGAAGAGGCGCTTGAACATCAGTGCTTCAGGCGAGCGCGTGGCGCATGGCAGCGACGACACGTTGCACGTCGGCTTCCGTCAAGCGAGTGTGGATCGGCAGGCTCAGCATCTGCTCGTAGGCGTGCTGGCTGTGCGGAAACTGTTCCGGCCGCAGTGCATACTGGTCACGCCAGTACGGCTGCAGGTGCAGCGGGATGTAATGCACGCTGCAGCCGATGCCGTCCGCGAACAACCGCTCGATCAGCGTGTTGCGGTCTATCGGCGCGGTCGGGCCGAGACGCAGCGCGTACAGGTGCCAGGCGTGCAGGTCACCGGGCCGAGGCACTGGTGGCGTGATCAGCGGCAGGCCGACGAAGGCCGCGTTGTACGCGAGCGCGATCTGCGAGCGGCGCTGGTGAAACTCGCGCACCCGCCGCAACTGGTGAATCCCCATCGCCGCCGCAATATCCGTCAGGTTGTACTTGAACCCTGGCGCCACGATCTCGTAGTACCAGCTCGGTACTTTGGCAGTGAAACGGTCGAACGCGTCGCGGCTCATGCCGTGCAGGCGCATCACCTGGACACGCTTGGCCAAATCGGCGTCGCGCGTCACGACCATGCCGCCTTCGCCGGTGGTGATGGTCTTGTTGGCGTAGAAACTGAAGACCGTCAGATCGGATCCGAGCGTGCCGATCAGTTCGCCGCCGCTGGTGGTGGGCAGCGCATGGGCCGCGTCTTCCACGACCTTGAGGCCGTGCTTCTTGGTGAGCGCAAGCAAGGCGGGCATGTCGGCCGCGAGGCCACCGTAGTGCACCGGCATCACGGCTTTCGTGCGCGGTGTGATCGCGGCTTCCACGGCTTTGACGTCGATGCACAGCGTGGCCGGATCGATGTCGACCAGCACCACGTCGGCGCCGAGGTAACGCACCACTTCGGCGGTGGCCGTGAACGTGTGCGTGGTCGTGATGACTTCGTCGCCCGGGCCGATGCCGAGCGCTTCGAGCGCCAGGTGCAGGCCGGCGGTGGCCGAGTTCACCGCCATGCAGTGCAGCGCCGGGTCGCCGAGGAACGCGGCGAAGTCCTGCTCGAAACGTTTGGCCTTCGGGCCGGTCGTGACCCAGCCGGAACGCAGCGTGTCCACCACTTCGGCGATTTCTTCCTCGCCGATCTCGGGCAGGGCGAAGGGCAGGAAAGGAAGTTGGTCTGGGTTCATGTCACACCCGCTCCCACGGGTTGATCAGTTCAAGGTCCGGCACGCTCACCGCTTGGCCCAGCTTGGAGTGGCCCGCGGCGCTTGCCGCTTTGGCAGCGGCAGCGCGTCGACCGCGACGCTCGCGAACCGGCGCTGGATGCGCTGCGCGAAGAGTTCATCGTGAGCGGGGACGCGTTCGTCCATGCTGCGAGTCATCAAGGTGGCCATTGCTGAGCATCAGGCCAGAGTCAATAGATGCCGCTTCGATGCGGAAGGCACTGCGTCCACCGAGATTCCTTTGTCAAACGTGACGAGCCGTCCACCCCGGGCCGCCGCCAGTGCGAGCAAGTAGGTGTCGGTGATCTGGCGCGAGCTCAGCACACGGTCCCAGCGCAGCACATCGGGCCCCAGCAGGCTGATCGAGTCTGGCCAAAAAGCATGGCTGGCACTCGCCATGGCGGTGCCCAGGCGGTCGGCCACCACCGCCGTCGGTTGGGCGTTCGGGTAACTCGGCAGCGAAAGTATGCGCAGGCAGCCGTTCTGCGTCATCGGGCAAGAAGCCCAACCGGACCCTGCGTGCGCCGCCAGCCAGCGTGTGGCGGCTGCGTGGTGCAAGTGGCCGGCGTCCAGCAGAGCCACCAGCACGTTGACATCGAGCAGGGCGCGCATCGGTCAAACGCCTTCCGCGTCACGCAGCGCGTTGACCTGGTCGTTGGTCGTGACGACACCCGGTTTGGCCGGGAACGGCTGGAACCCCGCCACCGGCTGGCGGCGCAAGCGCGCTGGGCGAGACAGCGCCGGAGCGCCGGTGAGTGACTTGCGCAGCAGGCGCGACACCACCTGCCCCGCCGTGGCGCCCTCCAGGCGTGCCATTTCCTTGGCGGCGGAAAGAAGGTCGTCGTCAATGTCCAGCGTGGTTCTCATGATTCAGCCCCGTTTGATGCGGTGATGCAGTGATGTTTATCGGTCGCAGTTTATCAACATCACGCTGCGCCACGGCAAAGACGCCATACGGGCTTCAAGGCGATTTGGCCACCCACGCCAACACGTGGGTGCGCAAGGCGGGGAAGACGTTGCACACCGAGTAGAGGCGCGGGTGCACACGGGTCACCGCGCGCGCGATCGGCGGGGCGAGCGTGACGCGCGTTGATTGCAGGCGGCCCTGCGGGAACAGCGAGCGCACGCGGCCGAGCGGTACGCCGCGCACATCGGCGTTGCGCGGGTTGTCGACGGTGAAGTCGTACCAGAGCACACCGCCACCGGGCTTCACCCAGCGCCACATCGCGTCCGCCAGGCGCTGCTGGAAGGCGTCGTCGAGCAGCGACGAAAACACGGTGGAGGCGAACACGATGTCGAACGATGCCGGCG
>Ga0307516_10001848_pt1 | contig 29042 bp, 39 predicted proteins | sample 19_EM_MG_FD_203310 | JGI IMG/M metagenome (GOLD analysis project Ga0307516, IMG submission 203310) | Populus trichocarpa ectomycorrhiza microbial communities from riparian zone in the Pacific Northwest, United States - 19_EM | ecosystem: Host-associated > Plants > Roots > Unclassified | place... | reverse complement strand
TTGCTTGCCAAGGTTGTTGCCTTCCAGGGCCTTAATGCATGTCTGACCTACCGGTGTTTGCCAAACAAATGATATAACTTGAATCACCTTCCCATCGATACTCCTGGCACGAGGAGTGGTGCGGCTCAAAAGGTGTGGTTGGGGCACTATAGTAGGAGAAAAAAAGCAGGACTAAAAGTAAGTAAGTAAGTCAGTACTACACAAGCAAGGTTTCTGCTGACTTCATCAGCCATTCTAGGCCTGAAGCTGTTTCAATAAGTTCAAATACTCTTCGTTTGACCTTGCCTCGCCATCCAGGGAGTCTTGCTCTCGTCACATATGGATTTTATCTCATGGTCTTATAGTCTCTTGTGGTACCGACTCCAAATTTTACCTTGTATATCTTCCATTCGAATTATCACCATTACTGGTTACATTCCTTCTGGTCGTAGGGCAGATAGACACTTGCTACTTACTCGGGGAATTCGGTGTAATGGCAACGTGTCAATCGCATCGTTCCACATTACGCATGCTTTGCCGGCATCCGTTCGATACATAGCGGGTTCGAAACCGAATCCAGAGAACCGACCGAATATCGGCCACTTGGCCCACCCGTGCTATTATTATAATGGGCACTTCCATTGTTGGGATTGAGGCCTTTTTCTAAACATGACCCAAGGCTCACAAACGAATATCATAACACAGCTTTTATTTGACTTCTTGATTACTGCGTTCCACGACCCAAATACCTGGATGTCTACCAAACCTCCCCGCATCCCGAACCTGCGAAAAACACAGGTGAAGTAAGAAATGACACCAAAAGGATTGTAAAGTAGAGAGCGATTGTCCAACGAGGACAAACGAGAGAGGAGGGGAAAATCCATGGCAGACAGCTATGATGACATGAGAGTTGGATGACGGTAAAGGTATAGTGACGGGGTGAGTAAATGTGAAGTGAAATTGGACGTATTAAACGTGAGATTGGGATGGATAAATAGGGGCGTGGATGTAAGTCAGTCATGTTGCATCTTTGGAATTTAACGGAGGACCGGAGGGGGAAAAAGAGGAAGCGGAAGTCACGGCAGCTGATTGTCCATGGAAGATGCGGCGCGTCTCGTCTCGTAATTTCGTCTAGTGTAGCTGATGGCGGGCGAAAGGAAGAGATGCGTTAAAAAAGGCATTCACTCTATTATGCAGCGCTATACAAGAATAGATTGTTGGTTGCCGCGATCTGGAGGGAGAGAAGGATCAGAAAAAAATAGAGAATGTCAAAACTTCAAACTGACGGCAATAGTGTTCTCTCTAGGGTGCCAGCTGGCATGCAAAATTTTCTTGTTGAAATCAAGCGTGTCGAGTTGCATCGCTTCTCTTAGGCCCCTTTGCCCGTTCTTCATGCCCTGTTTCCCAGGAAGCGGTCCACCAATCTTCTTGGCCTTGAAGGCCGATTTGTCCGCCTGCAGAACGACGTCGTTCGTGGTATCGACATCATATATTCGGAAGAAATTATGGTATGAGCCTGTCAGCACGTGTCTGGGATCCAACATATCGGTTTGAGTCAAGTTCTTTTAGATGGAGCAGAAAGGTTGACCCACTTATCATCTCCGCCCCATACGCATTCAAATTTGTCAAAGATGCAATCGTTCTCATAGAGGTCGCACAGTTTCCCACGGAGATGATCATGGATTGGGATGGTCTTGACTGGTTTTGACTCCATGTTAATATCCCAGATTTTAAGCGATAGGTAGTCTCTAGAAAGGATATAACGCCCATCATGGCTAAACTTGACGTCCGAGATTGACGATATGATTTCCGAGAAAAAGGAGCGCGTTGTAGGGTCCTCTTCTTCTTCGAAGCCTGTAAAATGCGTAGCTCAAAAAATGAAATGCAAGAGGAATAAAGCGACAGACATTTCGCGTGAGTATCGCACAGTGCAGAGTCACGCATATCGGCAAGTTTGATGTTACTTTTTGAGCTGGAGTACATGAATAAATTGCAATGTGTCGGATGGAACTCTGTCGCGGTTATGACTTCTGTCAGTTCCTCCATGTTTGCCGGTTTGATGTCCACGATATCTATTGGGTCGAATGTCTGGTCACGAAATCACAAGGTAAGCAATTCACGCACTGAAACTTTGGTCGCTGATGCCGAGATTCCACAGGTTGATTCGTAAATCGTCTGCAGAGATATAGGTTTCTTGGTCTGAATTGACCGAGATGGAATGTATGTGATAAGCGTGAGCGTTGGCGTAGACTTTACGGGGGACGGCTGCAATGATGTGATCTTGTTGTGCCATGCGAGGTAGCCTGAGATGGCTAGGAGATGTGGGTGGTGGCAATGGACGTTGACCATCAAAATGGTTCGACTCGGAGACCACCCTTAGGGATTTTTCAAAGACTTTCCAGAGTTTGATCGTTTTGTCTGAATATACGAATAAACGACTCGCCGGGCGATTGAAAATATGGGTAATTTTACCGTTCGTCGACAACAAAAAATGAGCAGAATTCTGCCGTCTACACCATCTGATTTTGTTGATCTTTTCCTCGATCTCCAGCGACTTGAGATAATCAAACTCGGGTTCATGTGATTGGAACTCGGTATAAAATTTGTATTCACAGCCTTTTTTCTGCAATTGGAGGGAAAGCGCGTCGAAAGGGATGTGGAGAACGCAGCGATATCAAAAAAGGCGTAAGGGGGATTGTGACATAATCAACAGGACCATCAGCACAAGGGCAGAGAGAACAAGGCGCAACTGGTACTGACCGATTCGTTGCGCTCAAAGAGGACGACTCTGCCTCCCTTATCTCCGGTCGCGAGGTAGTTTCCTGTGGAATCAAACTCGACGGTAGAGATGATGTCGGCTTGATCAGAACGGGACGAAAGTAAATGATGTAGTTGGGCAGCATGAGGCGAAATGCAGCGCACCTTCCGTAATGTCTTCAACTTCACCTTTGTCGCCAAAACATTGGGCGAATCGCCATCCTCCTGAGCCTGAAGGGTCCTCCATGGGTGTCAGAGTCACGCTGGCTGAGTGGGGACGAAGAGTAGGCTTGATCTTGAAGGAGTTGGGAGCGATACCTGCTGGGTGAATTTGGGAGAGTGTATCGCGGTGGAGGAGGGCTAACTGCGGGGCGACGATGGTGGACGGAGAGAAAGGAGGACACGAGCGATCTCGCCGCTGGATGGCTGAATGATGATTACATAATGTATTTGTAGGGGTTTGTCTGGCTGGCTGTCCGACTTGCTCCTCTCCGAACTCAAACTACCATCCCAGACGAAACACCGTCAGAAATGGCCATCGCCCCTATCACTGGCATGCTCAGAAAAAGATTCTGGGTTGACATCTCGTGCTCTCTCGGCATTGGCACAGGTATCGGATACGCATACTGGTACGGCCATTCACCTACACTCATTTCGTCGCTCATACCCTTTCCAGGTATGGAATCCACCTCAAAGAGCGTGAGTCTGCAAGCTAGAGGACCCTCCATTCGTGTGACATCTTTCTGCAGTCGAACGCCAGGAAAATTTCTATATCAAACTCGAGAGGGAAAGGGTGGCCGCAGCCCAGTCATCATAAACGTCGCCCATTAAATAAATAGATCACTATACGTTTAACTGAATATCACTCCTAGTCTCTTTAGCTCTTCGCAGCTCTCTACAACCTCATTCTCGACCGCTCGCACCTTCTCCCAATCTGTCCCAATCCCAAACAGCCCAACCTCCTGTTCCTTCGCCCGCTGCTTCCGGTCCAGCCCTCGCTGACATTGTGTGTACAGCTGCTGCGTGTATGTTCGGTCCACAGTGTTTTCAAATTTTGTAAGCGCTGGTCCTCTCTTCGTTTTCTTGGTCTTCCCTTTTCCATCACCGCGTTCCCTCGCCAACTCCGCGCCAATGACCGGGTGACCTGTGAACTCGGCAGAGTTGACATGATAGCGCACTCCAATGCCCCCCGTTTGCCTCTCCACATTGTATCTCGTGGAAGGCTCGAATGAGAAATGTGGATCAGGTACGGCGGCAGTGCCAAGCATGCTCGGCAGCGCCGACAACAGCGAGAACGCAAACAAAATGATGAGAGGCAATAGTTGGACAAATATAGACCTCGGCTCGGTGTTTTGGTTTTGTCGGAATTGTTGTCCTCCCATTCGAGTTGTTCGGAAGCCATTAGATCCAAACGTGGTCGTGAACACTTGGTACAGTGAGTAATTGAGGGCAGCTGAACAGAAGCAGGAACAGACCTGGTCCACCTCCAAATGTGCTGAAAGTAGCGCCGGGACCAAACGCATTTGCGCCTCCTCCAAAGAACATGTTGAATAAATCCTCAGGGCTAATCTCCGACTCGTACATGCCGCCTTGCGAAGATCCTGACCTCGAGGACATGCCGCCAAATCGGTCTTCAGGGTCTCCACCGCTTCGATCATACGACGCCCGTTTTTGCGGGTCTATGCTAGCTGGTTGAGAAACAAAGGAAAGAGCGACAAGTAGAACGAACGAACGAACCTGACAGGACTTGGAAAGCCTTGGAAACGACTTTAAAGTACAACGTTAATCGTTTATTGAGCCAGATGGGGGCAATATCATACGCTTGAAAGCTTCATCAGCACCTGGGGCTCCATTTTTATCGGGGTGCAGAGCAAGGGCGAGCTGGGAACGAGAAGGTTCAGCTGGGTTGGAAGAGGTGAAGATGACTGGACGAGATACCTTGCGATATGCCTTCTTGATGTCGGCCTCGTCACAGTCCTGTTTTACGGCCAATATCTCGTAATATTCAGTGACCTTGCATGACCTGACCCTCTTCACCACTGCTCCCTGTTCCGGGGTATAGTCCCGCTTCTCTCCACCAGCTCCACCCGCTGTTCCGTTCGACTTGGGTGCGGTCGTTGTCGTCTCGTGCACATGACGCTGTCTTGCAGATTTACCGCTGTCTGTCGCGGTGGAAGTGGACTCGGATGACGACGTGGTAGCATTGATAGATGTGAGTAAAGTGACTGCTTCGGGGGTCTCGAAGAGAGCGATGGATTTGATGCAGAATTTGCGGGCGGACGGGATGTTTCCTGCATCGTGGTGGTTCCTGGCTATGCCAAGGCATCTGAACGCTTCATCCTTGTTGCTCTCCATCGGTGGTTGGGACCAGGCCCAGGTGGTGATGTTAACAATTATGTAATCGGCACTCTCACTGCAGTCTCGCCATGGAGGAGCTCGCTCGGTTCCGACAGGAATGGCTCGACGAGCTCCAGGGCAGAAAGGCAAAGCCTCACAACGTCAGCACGGATCCCCCCACTGCCCTGACCACATATCGTCAAGCCGTAGAGCACGAGCAGCGTGGCCAGCTCGACGATGCCCTCGTTCTATATCGTCAGGCCTTTCGTATGGTACATGCGCCTTCTTGTCGACAACAATAGGCCCGCAATAACTTTCTCGTTCACCATAGGATGCTCATGTTGACCGCGCGTATCACAGAGAGGAGATGTTACTCTCCGTTGCATCTGCACAGCAAGGTCCCCAAGGCAAGGGCAAGGCTCCAGTCGATAGCTTGGCGATCAAACTCCAACAGTCTCTTCTCAAGTCTTCCTTGCATCACTCTACCGTCCCCACCGGTAGCCTGTCAAAGCTTACCACAGGCTTCCCACCTTCCTTGACGTTTGAACCTGAAGTCGAGCAGGACCCGGTCCATCTGCGTACAGTCCCCGACGAGCTGCTCATCATGATCCTCCGCAAGCTGGATCCAACCACCATCGAACGCTTCGCTATGGTCAACCGCAAGTGTCGCCTCCTTACCCTTGATTCATCCATCTGGAGGTATGATAACTTACGAAACTCTACATCCCAAGGCTTCAACGCAGCTTTCTCGTCTCTAGAGGCCTTGTGGCAGCAACGTATAAACCTCCACAAGTGTCTGATCTTGAGAGCATGGTTCCAGTCATAGAGCGCTATTTCTCCGATTATAGACGGGTTTTCATCGAACACCCACGCGTACGCTTAGATGGCGTTTATATCGCCACTTGCCACTACATGTATGTCGCATTTTTCTTTCGTTCCAGCTCTTTGCTAATCTCAACCCCAGGCGAGCGGGCGTTAGCGAGAATTCATGGGTCAATGTGGGTCCGGCTTAACCCGTGCCACCTTGCATGTTCGACGATTTGCCCATTCTAGGTCAGCCATTTGATCACATACCACCGATATCTGTGAGTCGTAAATCTAATCACATCCCCCACTTCTCTCTCTAACAATCCTCAAACCAGCCGTTTTTTCCCAAACGGCCAGGTTCTGTCCCTCTTGGCAAATGAAGAGTACACCCCACAGCAGGTCATCACCATCCTCAAACCCTCGCTCCGCATGAAGGTATTTTTCTCTTAGCTCTTTTCTGCTCTTTTCTAACTCGTCGCAAGGGGTTTTTCATAGGCAACTGGCAGCTTTCTGGTACAACGATCGAGCTCACAAATCTCATCGATGCCAGTGGCCAATTCCACCTTCCAACCGAAGTATCCCCCCACCACCCAACAGACATTTCTGAGAGGACACGTTATACATTCACGATGTCTCTCGAACTCCTCTCGCGTCCTCTCGGTCGCTGGAACAAACTCCACATACAATCTTACAACTCTGTAAACTTTGAAACAGGCGATGTTTGTCCGATTTTTCTGAAGCACGAGCGTCCGTTCTGGTTTTCAAAGGTGCGATCGTACGCTCTATATTAAAAGATATTATAGAATGTGGCGTGTGTATCTGTTTCGTTAAATGAAGTACATAGGTTTTTAAGAGGCTCAGCCACGGCAAAAGGGAATCAGTGAGCCACGTATGCCACACAAAGCAACGGGAAGCCGGTGTATAGTCCAGCCCAAAACGCAAGGTTTCCCAACAACTTATTGCGCTTCACGACCGGTATGCGGCTGACGAGAATCATGGGAATTTGGACGAGCTGAAGGATAAAAAGATACATTCTGAATGTGACACATCAGCTTCAACCCTCGTCCAGAATAAACATCGACTGGAGCATACCTGAACTTTTTTGTCACGATTACCATGACAAGTTCGTGCACGCACGCGCTCAACAGAAATGTTAGAGTCATAGCCCATGTCCTGGATAATCCATATCCGAGGACGGAAGGTGCATATACATGCCTTAGAAGGAAGGTATGCACAGGTTTGTTCCATTTCCGGGAAAACTCGTCCCAGGATGTCGAATTCCACCTACGAAAAATTTCGCCAAAAGTCAGCAAGATGACGCGGGTGTCGAGGCAGCTCATACTGGAAGGAAATTCTCTTTAGACGATGGGTCAATATCTCGCGAGCAGGAACTCACCCAATCCTCGTAAAATTGACGATCCGCAAATCTGAAATAAGTGTGAGGAGTTGAAAGATGAATGGGGAGGTGCACCCTACTGTGACAATTCCGCAAATGCATTACAGATACACTCTAAATTCCAATCTTGTCAACGGTTTGGCGGAGAGGCAATGGGCAACCCCTACCAAAGACGATATAAAACAGCAAGAGGTATGCCATCATGAAAGGCAGCGCGAGATCGAGTAAAGACCGTAAGATAGATTGGTCGGATGTAGTAGGGACATTGGGCAGTATGAACTGCTCTGTCACGGTATAAAGCAAGGCGAATGTGCCAAAGGTCGCCACCTGTAGGGCAACATGTAAAAACGCTGGACAATACAATCGTTAAACCACAAACCGTCTTTTCAAAGACATAAATCGGACGGATGCTGACAACCAAGGGTTGGTCAATCACGCACGAAAAAAAGAAAGGAGGTCCTCACCGATCAGTCCTAGGGTACTCCATTTCGTAAACAAGTGTCGGGAAGAGGTGAAAGCGGGCAAAATCCCTGATGGTGATATTATTGGGCCAAGTCACGTAGTCCGGTCCTTGACTTGTCAGCTCGCTCTGAAGGTCTGAGTAATCCATCGCCATTTCTGCGATTCTCTTATCGTAATGATCGACTAGTGGGTGAGGTTGACGAAGGTAGGAACGGATATTGCCAACAGCAGGCTTTTTTTCGAGCACTGCTTTTGCCTTTGATGCATCAAGAACGGCAATGTTTCCCTCTGTGGCGAGAGATACGGCCGCAAGGCGTTTCCGGAGGGCGATAGCCGTCGTGGCATCGGTATAAGACGTCGTCGAACCCTCGGAGACGTCTGGAGTGGAGCAGGGAGTGGCACTGTCAGGGGATGATATATCTAGTCCGAATAAGACATCCGTCTCGTCATGGCGGGCCTTGGCTGCTTTTATCGCTTCGTCCCACCCACCGAGGGATTGCGCAGCCTGCTGAAGCTCTTCCAGCAAAATATCGGATTGGATTGCCGTCTGTTGAAGATGTCCATTTACACTCAAGTAGGATTGCATCTTCATGATCATGACCTGATAGCCCAGCGTTCGAGAGATCTGAGAAAGAAGGTGTCGGAGCACGTACGAGGGAATGGAGAGTGAGGAATCCAGACTGGACCCAAGGCCAGTCTCTGTAATGAGAATGAGATGAACGATGGCAGTATGAAACCACAATCGGGACCTACCGATTGAACGTCCATGTGATTGCTGCGAACAATATCGAGGTCTGGAAGAGATGTTGGAGTACTAGACCTGTCCAGTAGTATTTGATCCATCGTTTTTTTAAAGCGATTGCAATAGGTATACAGATGGCGGTGCTCAATACGAGGCCGGCATCACTCAAAGCCAGGGTTATCGCGTCTTGGGAGAACATGGTTGCGAAAGCAAGATTGAGGGGACGTCCATGGGATTCTATGCCGCGCACGTACACTTGCAGGGTTAATATGAAAATTGATATCCAAAAGAGCGAGAAGAATCCCTGGAGAAAGTCAAAATGGGAAACCTAGCGATGAGGTGGCCACGCACTCGAAACTCGTTCGTCAACGACGATTCATTATTGATATCGAAATGGGACTGCCTTGGGGCAAAGGTGATCAAGGCGCGCAGCTTTTTCGATGACTTGGATCGGTACGGCTTGGAGACGTAGAGAGTGCCCTCTGATGTTTTGAAGCCTCCGCTCGCTGTACGGGACACTGGCTGAGCGATTGACGGCCGTGATTCCGCCATGAGTACGAGGCGGCGCCGACGGCGTGGTGGTAAATATAATACAAGTGGGTGCAGTGGCTTATGCGAGTTTGTACAATACATTCTACTATGAGACTTGTGCGACCCCTTCAAAACGTCTTGGGGTTATGGTCACGAAAGACGATCTGCGGGGTCGGTATCGTTCTAGCCGCGTAGTTTAACGTCAGTGCACGTAGGGAGCAAGTACAGAGCGTAGATATTGCACGGCGAATACATCCAGAACCTGACGGATGCGACGACGGTGGCCGTCGACGTGAGCGTCAGCTTCGAGAGTTATTTTGGCATGTTTGACATCACCGTTTCTCGCCTCGTCCATGTCCGCGAGAAGGGTGTCTGAGAAGCAAGTCACTGTTCCTCCAAATGCCCATTTTCTGGATTTCGAGAGGTCCGAGGGCGATTCGTCTCGCTGGCCTTCAGATATCACCCAGATCATCGACAGCGAAGGTCAAGTCAACTTCATGAAGCCAATAGGAATCGACGAGAGTCATGCCGTCAAATGGAGGCTAGGTGTAGCTCAAGGACTGGCAATTGCCCTTAAGCTTCCAGGTATTGCCTGATCTCTGTCTCCACAAAGGTCTCATCGCGACGCGACGCTGCTAGCGGGACCGGTTTATGCACTCAGAACTTGGCCCGACGGATACGCGTTCTATGATCACCACAAGGGAAAGTTTCAGGAGCCACGACATGACCTATATCTATTCGGTGGGCTACATCCTGCTTCTCTTTGTCGTTCTGTCGACTCAGCTTTTTGCAGGTTCCAAATCACGCTACCGTTCCATTAACGAATTCATCCCCCATGCCCTCTGGCTTATGCAGGATACCACAATGAATACTTCGAATTGCCGCTGCAAGTACTGCCAAAAAACAACCCAAAAAGAGGTCCATGCATCCATGGCACCCGGGATTCTCCGTAAACTGCACGGAACCCAATCTCCAACTCCCTCCAAGCCGAAGCCGCCTCGTAATCAAGTCAAATTGATCCGTGAAGGCCCTCTCAAAGGCCGTCCCGAGCCAAAGATTTACGCGGCCGTCCAGAGGACACTATTGCCTCCCTTGAAGAGATCATCAAATGTGCATCCTAAACACACCATGCTCGTGGAACGAAACGCAGATCTCAGAGCCGTTCATTCAAGGCCAAAAATGGAGTTGAAGCGATGGTATAGAGTCGGTGAATTGCTGTGGTGTGCCCTCGTTCCTCCAATTATGAGCGAGGACCACAACGTAGCCATCCAATATTGGCCGGGTATAGTCGATGAAGTCAAGCTGAAGACAAAACCTATCCCCCAAGAGACAGATCTTCCTTATGCAACTTCTATTCCCGGTCCACTGCAAAGCAAAAACGGAAACGACGGCGACATCGTCATGGACGCCCCCACTGGCTCGGTACCATGGACGGTGCGACAGTCGATAGATTACCGAATACAGCTTCTTGCAGTCAATCACGCACTCCTCGTCCCTGACAACCGTCTACTACCATATCAAGCCTACATACCCTCTACCGAACTCATCACCGGACTTCGTAAATGCCCTCCAAAATATCTAAACTTTGATCGCCAATCACTGTCAAGCTTCAATCCATGCCCAAGTGGTAAACCAGCGAGCTTCGAAGCTGCTGTCGCGCCATATGCTACAGCCGTGGAGATTGGCGCCAGTCTCTCAAGTTATTGGTGTTTGACAGACGAGTGGTCCTTCGAATATTCGTTGCCTCCGCCGTTACCAAAACTGCGGCCTGAACAACCAGCTTCATCAGAGGGAGCATTTTCTCTACAGGCTGCGCTCGAAAATGCGAACATGCATAATAGCCACATTCAAGCAGCCTTGGCGACACCACCACACAGAAATGTATCGGGGTCCAACCCAGGAATGTCCACGCAACAGGTTCAATCCCTGTCTGGACGGATGCTGGGAAGAGAGCCTTCTGGGTCATATACTCAACTCCGATTTCAGGGTCTCTGGTGGGGAGCTGAGCGGATATGGACTGATGAGTTCGTCCGGCTGAAAATTCCCCGCCGATGTATCGCTCCTAAAGGTGCTGAAAACATTCTACCACCATCGGGTCCAGGGACTTCTGCACGCGAAATTTACGTCAAATCAGGCCAAGATCCAGCCGAATTGGGGGCAGGTACCCGCGGAGTTTTCATGCGACTGGAGGGCTTATTCGTTGTGGACGCTGTACAAGAAGATGGATTCACGATAAAGAAGGAGTGTCGAGCGAGTGGTATGTTGTACGAACTGGCGGACGCTGATTGGGAAGATCCAAACCTTTCAAAATCTTCGCATGGGAATGGTGTAAACTGTGCCACTGCAACATCTGCTCTGAACAGCCCCATGTCTTTTGTACCGACACCATCACCCCTCAATCCACACGTGCCACTACGAACTGGAAATCCTGCATTAAACGGTCTGGCTGGACCAGGCACATCCCTACCTACTTCGCAGTTATCCCATCCCACTTTACCCTCCTACTCCGTCCCTGAAGCGCCTCAAGGCTACGTGTTCCGCCCGATTCTGACGGAAGGCCATGAAGTTGTTGTTTCGCTAAGCCTCATTAGTGGACGTTACTATCCCAAGATCCTATCCCACCCATTGTTGAGACCCATTGTACGGGATGCCGTTGACAACCCAACCGAAAAAGGAGATTTGATGGAACTGTCGAACCTTTGGGCCCTGGAAGGCCTGGCTGCCGGTTTCTACAACTCGGTAGACCCGACACATTACAAGACTTCAAGGACAAAGATGGTTGAGGATGCAGATCGTAAGGCGGTGGAAGGGCTGGAGCAGCACAAAGAGCGGGTGATGAGTGAAAGTATTATGGTGGACGAGTTGGAGTCGATGGATGTTGATTAATATTAGTGATGTACTGTGGATTGAGTAAAGAATGAATGTGTGACTTTGTTCACTCCATCCAAGTTGATTGTTGGACTGGTGCCGACCTCGCGAGAACCGTCGTCCAGGCTTGTAGCCTTATACCCCCGACAGCGGCGAGCGCGAGGTTTCCTTCTTCCTTGATATCTCGACTATGGTTTCTACCAGCACCCTCTCTCGCAACTCTAATACAAACCCGTCGTCTCCCGAGGATTTCGCAAACGCCCCCCCGTCACCATCACATTCAAGTATTTCCTCCTCCAGTACGTGGTCCAAGGTGTCTTTGGATCAACAGGATGAGGGTGCGCCTCGCCCAACCATATCCCATCATACCTTAACAGCAGCCTCTAGAAAACGTCACGATCACACCTTTCTTGTCCAGAAAAGCTGGCAAGCAGCGCAGCTCAGAGTGCGTCCTGTCCTCTGTTTACGCGCCATGCCATGATCGAAACTCCTATTCCAGAGATCTCCGTCTGCTTGCAATCTCCACGCATATGACAGAACTATCGTACGCCATCTCGGATATTCAAACCCGAATCTTTGGTGCGAGGAGCACCTACTTCTTTATCTCGTCTGTGGCCTCCCTGACGGCGGTCTTTATTCAGAAATCCAAGAACTCCGCCACAAGTCCCAATCAACCGGTGACTCGGCGGGCACTACCAATGTTATCGACCAGTCTTTGATGACCCTTGACGAGAAGCTTGACAGCGTCGAGAAGGGCATGACAACTATTCGTGAATCGCTAGAACCCCATTTGCAAGTCGCGTCGACACCGACCTTTCAGCACAACGGGACGAATGAACCGAACGAGAGTGTTTTGCTACTCCGAAAGCATGCCACATTGGTCGCCGAATGGGACGCGATTCAGGAAGAAAGTGATGTGCTTCGGGAAGAGCTAAAAGAGGACAAATGGTTGACAGTGTTCAGGACGGTTACGGATCAAGCGGATGGGATGATGTCCAGTCTGGAGAAAGCTGTAAACCGCTGCCAGGTAAGTTTCTGCCTACTTTTATCGGGTGTACCCTACTCGACCATAGTCAAGGAGTTCATATGGCAGGTTCATCGACGAGGAGGGGAATACTCCCAGCTGTCTCTATCGGCTTTGCATCGCGACGAGAAACCGCTTCAACTGACTCTGGAGGTTTTTATCTCCCTTCTGGAATCATACGAAGCGAAGAAAAAGTACGTCCATAGTTGCTACTTGTATACCCATGGAGACCGATCCCAAACCTGTGCAGGCACTACATGCCAGCAACCTCCAAAGTCTTGGCTATCATAGACAAAGGGGTCCGTGATCGTGTCACAAAGAATGGTGAAACTTTACGCCGCCATGCAGAGTCCGCTCAACGGTGGCAAAATTTACGAGAGCGAATAGCAAGAACGGACACAGATATGGAGGTGGTACGTAGAATTCTGGTGAGCGGTGAAGCCACTCCAAGTGAAAATGGATCCAGCACATCATCCAGCAAGCATGGTTATCTCGTCACACCTCCCAGTGCTCCGAGGATGTCCAGGGCGCCGAGCTCTGCGAGCACTCTATCGCGCTCTATATCTCCCTTCCGCAAATTTGCACGCAAGATCACTGGAAACAATCGCGGAACACCTTCTACGCCTTCAGGAGCCGACAAAAGTAATGGTAATCGTACGCCATCCTCAGAACCTGTGCCTACTTCGCGTAAGCAGAAGGGCAAAGTATTCAGTTCTCTCCGCGGCAGCGAGCCACCCACACCCGCGACTCCCGACCGAGGTGGACACAAATATAGCCACAGTCTAACGCCTGATTCTGCACCGCGAGTTGGCAAGTTTGACGTTAATTCCAGCACCAAAGGTCGGACAGTGGGCAACAAACAACCTTGGAACAGTTCCACCAAGGTCGAGCCCGAGGATCGCTCAGCAACAATTAAAGGGACACCTCCGCGAAGACCTCCGTCCTCGGGTGGATGGTATGGTCATTCCGACGATATTCCGCCTGTTCCACCCATTTCAACACCTTATAAGCGGAGCATTTCTCGAGCATCCCTGTCGTCTTCACGCCCATTCTCGCCCAACACTTCATCGACTTCTGCGTATCAGTCTTCCCAATTTTCCATCCTACGAACCCCGTCACGTGCGCAAACGCCTGCGTGTGGAGTCACTCCAAATCCAGGTTTGGGTGCCACACCCCGTCCGCGACCGAAAACACCCAGTCATATACCACAACCATCGAGACAGTTACAGATCACACCAGGTCACTCAGAGAAGAGTGAGGACGACGATCGTCGGGCCTTCTCCCCGACATTGTCTTCCTCGGGGTTTGGACATCCTCCACGGCCGCCGAGCCGATCTATGATACCTGTCCCCAGCCTGCATCTCTCTTCACCATCCCGACCAGGATCTGCGATGTCGGACTATAATAAAATAGACACGTTCCGAACGTCTGCATCACGAGCGCAGACTCCCGAGAATGCGGTTCGAACTCGTGCACAAGTTCCTTTTCTGTTTGGGACACTCGGGCGTGCGGCAGGCCGACCGTCAATGACAAAGGTACCTCCTTCGAGTTTCAAGGACGGGACTGCCAGCCGGGCAGGTTCAAGACCGGGGTCCCGAACAGGCGCATACACGCCGACGAACGATAACAATGTTCTGATGCATGAATACATACCAGGGAATCCGAAAGATCCCCTTGATGTGGAAGTGGCAGCTATTGTCAACTCGATCTCTCACGGGCTGCTGGTTGAACGGGTTGACCCTCCTCTTCGAAAAGTTCCGAAAGATGGCGAAGAAATCAAAGCTCAATATGCCTTTTCTACTGGCCTGAGTAGAAAGGTTGTGACATGCCGGTTAACTACGCTTTCTAGGTCTGGGAAGAGTTTGGAGACAACAAAGAAAGTGATGTGCCGTATCGGGGGAGGTGAGACTCGCGGTACCTTGTACCTTTTTGACCCTATGCTGAGATGAGCACGCAGGCTGGCAGGACCTGAGCCATTATATCCTGAATCGTCAAGCCGGACTGTGAGTGGGGTGGGGGAGATGTCGTCGGATGTAATACATGTCGCGCTTTTACGTATGCATTGTTGTTAATTGAATTGAATCATGATCGGTGCGGGGGAAGCAGCGAAGGCAGTGTGGACAGGGGGAATGGAACGTGACCGGTGACCCGACTTCTCTCATAAAAAGGGACGGTTCCTCCTTTTCCATCGACGATGGAGTCGCCCTCATCCAAGCCCAAGACGCCTATAAAGCAGCTGCCCACCAAGCTGGGCAAGAACATAAAGCGGCAGTTTCGTCGCATCAGCGACCACTTCCACCACCACGAGCATGTGACACCCACCCTCGCTTCATTCCCTGCCATCACCACCACCATCATCTCCCCTGCCTTCCCCCCTCTCAAACACAGTCGCAGCGACTTTTCTTCCCTCTCCTCATCCGACAGAATGTCTCTACATTCGTCCCTCGACTCTCATTTGTCCCACAAGGTTCCATCGCCGGCGGTTACTCCAGACGACCAGCTCTCAACACCCCCAGGAACCGACTCTCATTCGTCCCCATCGGCGGCAGTCACCGAGTCCACATACCTCATTGCCAATCCGCCCTCTGTCCAGGCACAAGAGCCATCCACTGCCCCAGATATCGAATCTACTCGTCCCATTGACACAGATGTCCCCGACCCTTTTCTTCTCGATGACCAACAGAGCACTTCCTCCGGTGCAGATTCTCCCCTGCCTCCAGCTCCAATTGAACCTAGCATCTCACCTGCTCTCGAACCCACTCTTTCCGTTCCACTATCTCCATCTCAATCCGTTTCGTTGTCCTCGCCCAACGTCAATAAAGATGTACCACCGCCTCCGACCGAGACAGATTCAGACGAATCAGAAGCTCCAGATCTCTATCTATCAGGGCTCATCCTCCCTTCCATGTTTCTACCCATACCAAATGTGCGCCGGTTTCCCTCATTCAACTCCTTGACATGGTGGTTATCCAGATCTTTAATATATTACAACTGTATTAGACAGATCCCTTGAGTACTCTCCTCACCAAATATATCTATCCACCTGAGGAACGTCCCGCCCGAGACCTCACCGGCGACTGGCAACGAACCGACTTTCATACTCTCGTCGTGAGTTGATTGAGGATATCTCCAAGCATTTCCTTCAGTAATAATCCAATATTCCCATCGCCTAGATGACAAACAGCTGGCGAGCCCTAGCTAAAATGGCTAGAGATCGATTGGTAACAACAGATCCAGAGGATTTGACGCTTATTTTGGGCGTGCGTCTATTGGGAATACCCTCCTACTTATTCTGACCTTCGTTCCAGCTCTGGTATACTCGTTTGGCCTGTCTAGCTCGCTTGCGGCTCTTCAACCAGACCTCTGCCGAGTGCACGGGCCTTTTCACTGTGCTTAATAGCATAGACCCCCCAGAAGCACGCTCTTGGCTGTTTGAACGCCTTCTTCCATTTGAATTGGAGGTCATGCAGGCCCGGGTGAAGTACTGGGCCGGAGACCATATGGGTTACCTTGACGCCTTGAATGTACTACTGACGGAATGCAGAACAAAGGCGAGACTGGCGCGCCCCGATCCTACAACCATTTCCATGTGGAAAGAGAGAGCCGCACGCTTGTGTCTGATCATCGCTTCCCACCTCGTGGAGATGAAGGTTGTCTTTCTCACTTTCATCTCGCCTCTCCATCTGAGAAATAAATGGCAGGAATTTAGGACAGCTACGAAGGTGCTTGAGCCTCTGTGCCAGCAGGGAGTGGCGTCGACAGCAGCCCTCCGCTCGTCTATCGGCCGGGTCTATCTGCAGAGCGGCGAGATCAAGAAGGCTGCTCAACATTTCGCCATCGTGGCTCAAGACGTCGCGGCAAGCCAGGAAATGAAAGACATGAATGCTAGTCTTCTCGCCTCTGCAGAGGGCGACTGGGCGAGAGCCAGCAGCCTTCTCGAGTCGGTCGTCGAGAAGGATGTGGAAAATTTGGTGGTAAATCTTTCTCAAAAGAGGTACAGCACGTCCTGTGAGATAGCTCAACTTCAACGCTAGGCTGTAAACAACCTATCCGTCGCCTTGTTGAGTCAGGGGAAACTCAAGGAAGGCATCAGTGTCCTTGAGACGGCGCTGAATGCATCCCCGTCTGCTGTGGTCGTTGCGGAACCCTTCTTATTCAATCTTTGTAAGTTGCCAGGAAACTTTTCGTTCCGTTGAAACTTACTCAGGGTGTTTCTCATAGCCACTCTTTACGAATTGCGATCATCCACGGCAGCAGAAAGCAAGCGAAATTTACTCATCGAAGTAGCAAAGTGGAGTGGGGATGGGTTGCGAGTTGCTTGCTTGAAGATGCCATCCAATTGAGGTATGCGCCCAGCGCCTGTGATTATACATTAAAACTAGTCTGTACTTGCACGGTAGCTGCGCACTCAAACAGATTGATAGAATTATTCATCCAAAGCATATATAAGCTCAATTAGGATTCACAATACGGGTATTTTCAGTAGACACCAGGAATGAACTTCCATTTGACAACTTCACAATACCGATCCCAGTCCTTGCCGTATTTTCGCGAGCACCTGTGAGAGACGATGGTTTGACCAGGGCCATGGATTCATAAATTCGACATACCGTTCAAAGTCACGTCCACAGCGATGTACAAGAACGGTGATAAAGAACACCGAGTAAAAGTATGGGATGGGGGATACGGTGCCAGCGATAGCGCCCCACAAGAAGCTCATTGTCCAATCGGCAACATAATTCTATAAAGAACCATTAGCATAAGTTGGCAGGTGACATTTGGAATGTTTACAGGTTTACGGCAGTATTTCCACCAGCCGCTGGTGAGAAGGCGGTTACTTTGGCAAAAAGTCAGGCCGGTATGCATGCATCCTGGAAAAGACACGTACCCATGCGCGGTCTGGATATATGTCGGGTTCTTCACCACGCAACCGGGAAGCTGAGGGAAAGTCTTGCGAAACTCGGTGATGCCTTGTACCTGCATCTTGAATCGACTCTTCTGCGCCATAGATGTGTCCCAGCTGCAGAGAATGAAGAGCGAGGGTTAATAGGACGAGATTCTAAGGGAAAGGAACTGACATGTAGTAAGCAGTAAGAAGTGTCGAGTACATAATGACATAGGTCACCGTTGAAAACTGGTACGTCGAAGGATCATGTGAGGCCATGTATACGACAGAATAGACGTATGACTATGGGCTTATGAGTTTCCGAGGGCATGCATAGTGGGCGAAGGATACGTACGAAAGGAACTCCAGCAAGATTCCAGAAGATCACAAGGAAACCCCACCTTTGTCATTGGGGTGAGCGATGGGATACAATGGCAGAAAGTGAGGTTACTTTTCATGGTACATGTCCCAGGTTTGCGGAATACATTCTTCTCCCTTTCCACTGGTGGGTGAACGAATGAGAGAGAATAGCCAGAGTAAGGCGCGGTATCGTACCAAGCGTTGAGATAAAGGCCGGTGGCAAGGATCATGAAGGCCATATTCTGCCACATTTCTTGTTATGAAAGGGGTTGTGACGGTTGAAAGTCTTGGACTTACCGGAGTGACATAGCCGTACTGTTCGTATTGTTTGCAGCCACCGGAAACAGCAAGGAAGAAGACGATGACCCAAGGAATTCGGACTTCACCCCACATCTTCAAGTCGATACTCCCGATCCGAGGATTGAGGCAGGCACCCATGAAGTAGTCGTAAATGACGTTCCCTGAGATGCGAATCTGAGTATTCGTCAAGACGGCGTAGAGATATGTCACGAGTGAGACCGTGAAGCCGTAGATCATAGAAACCGTCATTAAATGACCGTAATTGTCGATGATTTCCGTGAGGCGGAAGGTGCCTGACCAGTGCAATCCCGCAGCAGTGATCAGAGTGACATACAGGGCATTGAGGGCGTTACACTTGTATATGAGCGTCTTGTAGTTTAGAGACGGTACAGGGAGGCCTTCTTGCATGTATCCGGGGAGGAGTTCTGCGAGAAAAAGCTGGAATAAGACGTTGCCGGTGTACACCTTCCAAGCATAAGCATTGGGCCAAGCATCCTACAGCCGAGGTTGAGTAAAGAGGGCGAGCGGAGACTTGAGGAAGCTCACATTTTTTATGTGTGTCCACATTCTCTCTAGGAAAGGTTGGACGTCCTCCAGAGAAGTGGGGTGAACGAGTTTGCCATCGTAGAACCAAAGACAAATCCACAGGTAATACATGAGGGCTGGGAAGAAAGTCATAATGGCAAGGCAGCCCCATGGCCCGCCGAACTCGTAACTAGAATGTGAGCTCAGTGATGCGTCGACGGGGGCGAGAAGTAAACGGACGTTTCATGTTTGTCCAGAAGTTCGTCGATTTGACGGCCTGTTTCTGTGGTGGTGATGTTAGTAGGGTTGGTTTTTGCGCTGAGCCTGTGGCGGAGACCGTCCGTGGCGTTGGCGGCCATGGTTGTGGTGCTTCGAAGTTCGGTTGGTCGAACGACATCGAATGGTTTTTTATGTTGTTTATTTACATGTTTGTTTGCATCATCAATCTTGCCAACGTCCTCAGTGTCGTCCAGGATGGCATCCTCAGTATTCTACAAATTCAGTTCAAGACGGGATGAATCTCGAGTGACATTCGATGGCACCGGCATATCCGTCTTCGAGCTCAAGCGCGAAATCATCCTGGCCAACAACATGGGCAAGGCAAACGACTTTGACCTCGCGGTATATGATACGACGTCAATGCAAGGTCCGTCTTTACCAAGTCCTTCTCAACTATGCCTTCACTAGAGAGTCCAGAGTTCAAGGACGACTCCCAAATCATCCCACGTTCTTCCTCCGTTGTCGTCAAGCGTCTTCCTGCCGCACGAGCTGGCAAGGGTAAAGCTTCCATGTATGTTAGTGGCGCCTCCAGCGGTCCCACAGGCCAAGATTCCGGGCCCAAGTCTGGCCCGTCGTCTCTCCCCCCCACTTGGAACAAAGGTGCAATGTCCAAACGCTTTGACGGCAAGGACGAGGCCACCAAGACGTCATCCGTCAGTCTGTTCTCCCTGACGAGATGCCAACTTATACCTCCCCAGTCGACTGCCACGACATCCCCTATGAAGTCGTCCATCACGAACGACGACGAAAAAGCTGCCGTCGCGGCCATGTTCCAAGCCCAAACAGCAAACTGGGAGGAAACCCAGGAAAAGATGTCACAGTTGGTGTTGCCCCACGCGGCCTTTGTCGTTGTAGTAGACTTCTCTCTAATGAACATTGCTTTTTTCCCCTCCTATTTTTCTCTCCCGTGCATGCTTCTCGTACCGCCCCAGTGCTCCACGGATCTACACCAATCCTCGTGGTACCGGTTTTACACGCGGGGGAGCCAGGCCTCACCCGCATATTCACCATCAACCTGAAAAGCCACTGCCTCCTAGCTATGTATGTTACCGCTGTGGACAAAAAGGTTCGTTTCTTCACGTTTCCTGCCTTCCTCCTCTTACCTTCCTTAAGGCCATTGGATACAAGACTGCCCGACCAATAATGATCGGGAATTTGACAACAGGCCTCGCATCAAGCGGACAACAGGTATCCCCCGAAGCATGCTCAAGGCAGTAACGAACCCAAGTGGTTCTGATCTAACGCAGGGAGTCATGGTCACCCCAGAAGGCAGCTATGTCGTTGCCCAACCCGATCTGTTCGTGGATTTCTTGACACTTTGGATGCTCAACCTTACCAACGTTTAGTGCATCGTGGCAAAAACAAGCATCGCGTGCTACAGCATTGACTGCTGCAGAGGTCCGAGACAAAAAACCGACAGACCCTTCTTTCGTTTGTCCGATCGATAACAAACTTTTTCGTGATGCTGTCAAAACCCCCTGTTGTGGTACACTGTACTGTGAAGATTGCATTCAGACCCATCTTCTGGAACGAGACTTCCTTTGTCCGAACTGTGGCAAAAAGGTAGCATCGTTGGACCAACTCATAGCAGATAAACCGATGCGCCTAAAGGTTTCGGACTACATCGAAAAGGTGATAGAAGATACTAAGAAAGAGAGTGAAGAAGAGTCGCCCTCGAAAACTGGCACGGCCTCAAACACTGGCCAGGTATACATTTCTCGAACTGTTTCGAAAGATGTCTTTCCACCTTATGAAATTTCTGCAGAACACCCCAGAACAAGAAGATCTTTACTCCGACCAGCAACCTGGCCTCAACGTGGACATGTCCCAAATGATTGTGGATAGTATTCCCCAGCTCCAAGCTCAGATATCCCAGATATCACTGATGCTCCAGAACTCTTCCCTCCCGAATCATGTCCGTCAGGGAGCGGAAATGCAGCATCAGCAGTTGCAGTTGCAGTTACAGCAAGCACAGACAATCTCAGCTGCATTGGCTGCGGTCCAGCAGCAGGTACAGAGCAGTGGGTTGGGGATGCAGCAGGGATTTCAACAGTCCTCGTGGGCCAATCAATTTCCTAACCAGCAGCCGACTAGTCAAGATTCTGCCTATCAAAGATTGCCAGTCAACAATCGTCGACGAAATCTGAAGCGGGAGCGCCCTTCAGACTTTTTGGAAGTGGGTGGAGAGCGGGACGGCAAAACGCCACGATATTGGGAGTAGCCTTGATTGTTCCTATTTTTTGACTGTCCTACGTATTTGAGCTAGTTTGTTCCTGCTCCTCCTCCAACTCTCGTCAAAAGAACTTGTTGATAATTTTCCCATCCTGCAATCAACTAGCCATATTGTTTTGGTTGAGTGATCAATCACGGGTTAGAAAAGTCGGAGCACACCTCTTTCTGCTTCGATATCATACCTTCCAAAAATGCATGCAACGAGTCTTTGAAATCTTGGACGCGCTCTTCTTCGAATCGGGCCACCTCAGACTTCACTAATTTTGAAACATGATCATAGTCGTGTTTAGCTTCCGTGGCTCGCCGCTCTGCCTAGTGGTTCACATACACGAATAAAAAGATTAGCAAAAAGACGAAGTAGACAACTGACTTCTGTGATTTGACTGAGGGAGTACCCAAGACGTTCCGTAGGTATTCGGCCTTGAGCACGGCTTTTTTCGTGATTATGCTTCGTACGCAGAAGATCACTTTCTGCTGCCCTCCAAACGTGATGTGTACGTATGCGAGAGCTGAAGGCAAGCTGTATGACATAAAAAAGGTCATGAGTATTCTGGTCTGGCCAAGGCCTTACATGGCATGTACATACTCTCACAGAATTTATGAGTCGTGCGTACTCGTCCACTGAGGGAACGGATGAATCAAGGAACGGGAAGAGATACGAGTCCGCACCCACCAGTTCCCATAAGGGTCACCATGTCTTGCTCGGACTGCGCATTCTGGAGTTCCTGGACTTTCCTCTCGACCTCTGCAAGCCCCGTCAAAGAACGGGAGAGTTCTTTTCCGATGCCCGACGAAGAGAGTTCGCTTGCTGCCTGTGCAAATTCTCCTGTAGCTAAAGCGAGGTCTGGATATAATTCAATCGGTCTCCCCGCATTGAAAGATGTCAAGGGCGCACAGACCGGCTCGTTGTCTGGCGACAAGTTCTATGGCTTTAACAAGACCGCGAAGCTGAGATTCGAGGCTATCGAGGTATGCCCTTTGCCGGTCAAACCACTACAAGGGTTCGGAATCGGAGAGATGGTGACTAGAAGCAAAGTGTGGTAATCACCTCATCTGTTTCATGAAATCGGGGCCCTGCCACAGCTTGCCCGAGGGAGGCCAAAACGCCGCCTCGTTCGTGGGCAATATCGGCTTTTCTGTGCTTAATCTATGGTTTATCAGCACGGACCCGTCATGTACGGAAGAAAGGAAGCTGACATCGAGGGCAAAAGTGTCGCTCTCTAGGAAGGTCTTGAGATCGGGGTCTTGACCCAACACAGGATGGTTGGCAATCTTTTGAATACATTTCTCCAAAGCAAAACGGCGTTGGCGTACGAACTGATCATCGAAGCGACCAAATGGGTTCTTCTCCGGAACAGGCGGGACGACGACACCTGGATTGTTCGCGGAGAGTGTTTCATACAACCAGAGGAAGTCAGAGTATCGTCGGAGAACAGAGAATGCAGATTTGTGGAAGAGGGGAGAAGTTGTCTGCCCAATTGAGAATCAGAACACATGAAAATTCATAGGAAGACAATCACTTGCTCGGGTGTGGACAGTATACATTGTGAACGAGCGTATAGGATCACCAACCTTCTGGGGATCGTCAACGCTGACCACGAAGACGGGTGGTACGTTATTATCATCTCGGACAAGCGGAGGAGCACAGGACTTGGATGGATTAGCCTGTCAATCGAATCCCTTCGGCACGAAACCCACACACTCACCGATGTATGCTCGGGCAGTTTCAACATCTGCCCAATGGGTTTATCATCGTCACTATCATCGTCTAAATTTCCAAGCCAGGCTTTCTGGTCAGCTTGCCACCCTGCATCCTCGGAGTCTTCGCGCGGGGACAGGCCTGCGATTGAATGGTCCGGACCATTTATTGACGCAGTGTGGTCCTTGGCCGGGGCAAATTCATCGGAAGGGCGTGAGGCTGGAGGGGGTGAAGGAGAGACCATGACAGGAGCTGGAGTTACAGAAGGCTCCGGTGTGCCTTGGCTTCTGGGTGACGGCGGCGGTGAAGGCGAACCATCGGTCAAAGAGCTCGCGAACGCTGGTGCCCAAGGATCTGGTGAATTAGGTCGGTTGGAAAACGGGTTAGCGAAAGGGTTATCATCAAGTACGCTCCGGCCTGGGCGAAGGAGGTCGTCAAAACTATCCATCAGGGTAGAAGTCAAGATAAACTTGATTGTTTACTGACAACGTTCACCCAATGTTAAGTGATACAATTATCTACTCCTAGTGGACAGTCGTGCAGTCTATGTGTGTACATTAACGTGTCATGAAAAGTCTTTACATGAAGTCTGAATCAGAACGTGGCGTGGCTCAAAACATCAGCCTCTCGCCCCAAACCAACCGGTGTCGGTGGGCACGATACGCTCCCGAAACCAGGAGCCAGAAGACGCACGCGCATGCGATGAACAACAAAGTGAAAAGGAAACGCATGATGACTTTCCATTTCCAAGAAACCGGGCTGGAAGATGTGAAGATTATGCGGCGCCAACGCTCGTAGAATTCGGTGTTGAGCCATCTCAGATCAGACACTAGAGTTTTTGCCTTGTCGCAAAAAGTTAACACCAATAGTCAAAGACAGAGAATGCTAGGCAAAGAGACCTTCAATCGACCAGAGTCATACACTCGTCCTATGCGAGCGACTTGGGCTCGCACAATCGGCAGAGATTCGACGAGATTTGAAAGGACCTCACGGGAGGACTTGAGTTCGCTGTTGATATGAGAAACCTGAGTCTGAAGAGCGCGTTCGGCTCGTCTGGTATTGCGCTGTATTCAACGATGATTTTGAGTCAAGAATAGACTGAAAAAAAGGAGAAAACTAACCTGAAGACCACTGTACGCCTCCTGAACGAGACTGTCAATGGCTCGAAAGTTACTGAGACTCTCCGACAGCCGGGCCTACATTGCTGAATTCAATCCCCGAAGCCAGAGGCTACGGTGCGGCTAACCTCAAGGTCTCGTATCTGGTACTCATACTGTATGGCTTTCTTAGAGGCTTTGTCTAATGCGGCTTCCAGTTTCGTGTTCGAATGATTCTCATAAGATCGAGTCGTGGGTGAAAGCATATGCAGCATCAAAACCGGAGTGTTCACACCGGAAAGTTGAGGTTTTTGGGGCAGTTTAGAACTTTATTAAATCTCCAAGTTTCAGTAGAAAAATCGGTGATACCGAAAACAATACTTATATTAAAAGAATAAGATAGTCTTAAAATAATGCCCAAAATATTGATTTTAATAACAGTTTTTGGCTTTCCTGAAAACTGAAACAAAACTACAAATTTCAGTGAGCACGAAAACAATAACTAAAATTGACAATTCAGTTGAGGTTTCTATACGGGATACACCTCCATTTTGGAGATCACCCATTCTCATTTGTTGATAGGCTACCCTAGATGATCCTGTCCATAATTCAGATCATGGAACATATAGTTCCACAGGAGGGGCCACAATTCCAACTTGTGTCAAGTGACCCCTAACCTCATGTTGCACAAAAGCTGGATTAGACATTCTGGTGTGCATTGATTGAGTTTCAACAGGAGAGCTTTGCACCTCTATCAGTGGCAGAACTAAATATTCCATCTGAGCTAGTTGCTGCATTGCTTGCATGAGTGGCCATCATGAAATTAGTGAGACAGACAATGTTAGATTATTATAGTACAGGGTTTGATCATGCTAGATATTCAATTATATTCAATGATCAAACCCTATACTATAATATTATCTGTATCCCCTTAATTTCGAGATATGATGCAATGATCATAATCTTCTAAGCTTTCACTGGCTTGATGAGGGGCAGACATTTGTCCTATTTCTCCCTCAATGTTCAGGTCATTAACCAGTGTTCAGCTTGGCCCAGCAGGCATCGTTTCCTGCTTAAAGAGTACTTTTTGAACAGAGGCAATTCCCACATCCTTACATCAGCAAACCATGAGAATGCTACAGGCACTAGCTATTAGGGCAACCACTTAACTATCTTTTCAAAGCATAATCCAAAGACTATGCCAAGAATCAAGCATTGTGGGCTCACACATAGATAAGCTTAGAGAGAGAGAGAGGATGATGGAGGAAAGCACCAGTTTATATTGACTTTAGATATCACCACAGTCAAGTGGGAATACTAAGAGAATAAGACTAGAGTTTACATGCTTTGTGCTACTCTATATATACTATACTAGCCCAGGCTTATCATCCAATAAGATATGGTCCAGATATCCTCCAATGTGATAAGATCCTGCTATCAGATGAGTCAGAGATAAGAAGATAAGATGTGAAAGAACATATAAGGAAATAGCTAAGTAAGAATATAGTTTGGCTGAATAAGAATAAGGTTTGAGTATAAGCAGGATGAAGTAATGGCTTGGCATTGAGCCAGCAGTGTGGAGTAATGCCAAGCAACTGTCAAACCTTATAATAATGTCCACAAAACCAAATGGTGATAAAATATAAAAGATTAAATAAAAAGCTGTTCTATAACAACCAAACTGAAATCAGATAAGTGTTAGATAGTTCATTTGATAAGATGGGAGAGGCATGGTTGATAAGATGAGATGAGATAAGACAAAGGGCTGTTCCATAACACTATCCTCTCTTTAGGTCTCAACTTCCAGGCGAGAAGGGTCATAAACACTGTAAGATCACATTGTAACAATATAATCAATCATTGTTATGGAACAGCCTCTTGTCTTATCTCATCTCATCTTATCAACCATGCCTCTCCCATCTTATCAAATAAACTATCCAACACTTCAGTTTGGTTGTTATAGAACAGCTCTTTATTTAATCTTTTACATTTTATTATTGTTTGGTCTTGTGGACATTATTATAAGGTTTGACAGTTGCTTGGCATTACCCCACACTGCTGACTCAATGCCAAGCCATTACTTCATACTGCTTACACTCAAACCTTATTCTTATTCAGCCAAACTATATTTTTACTCAGCTATTTCCTTATATGTTCTTTCTTTCACACCTTATCTTTTTATCTTTTTATCTTTTTATCTCTGACTCATCTGATAGCAGGACCATATCCCATTGGAGGATATCTGGACCATATCTTATTGGATGATAAGCCTGGGCTAGTATAGTATATATAGAGTAGCACAAAGCCTATAAACTCTAGTCTTATTCTCTTAGAATTCCCACTTGACTGTGGTGATATCTAAAGTCAATATAAACTGGCGCTTTCCTCCATCATCCTCTCTCTCTCTAAGCTTATCTATGTGTGAGCCCACAATGCTTGATTCTCGGCATAGTCTTTGGATTATACTTTGAGAAGATAGTTAAGTGGTTGCTCTAACAATTATATGCACGTAGATGGGTTATATCACTCTATCCTAATATGATCATGTCCCAAAGTCTGGTGTCAAATATAAAGTGTGGAGCACACATGGTGGATAGACGGGCATATATTCTGTAACCTCCATAACCGCATCCCAGAAAGCCATAGGCGATTGAATTCACCTTCAGTTATTTCTGTCAAACTTGATCTATGCATCATTGACATTTCAAGGTCATGTGAGAGTTGCGCAGGCATTCTTGTGTGATTGAGAATCAAATTTGCTAGGCACATTGTCAAAATTTCAATGTTGTGTGATAATTGCGCACGCATCCTCGCATGATAGAGAAGAGTAGACAAGATGACTATCTCAATCAGAGAAATCCCAAGCATGTTGTAGAGGGCAATGAGCAACATGGTAATGGGATGCGTGAGTAAAAGGCATGGGGGGTGAGGTTCTTTTAACTGGTGCGCCTCATGCTGTTTCTCAATTGTGTGGATGCCACATGCTTGATGTGTGGCTTGGTTAATCATGTGGGTGCCACATGCTTGATGCGTGTTCAGGGTCACCCACATGATTCTTTTGCTTCTGATAAATTTAGTGTGGCGAGTAAATTGAGACAGAGTTGCAGTATCTATTAATATCATGCTGCCGCTTCTCTTGAGGCATACCGTGGCCTTGCATCATTCAAGATTGTGCTGCAGCAGTTCTGGACATTCATCCACTGATATTCCCACCTTATTCTCTGTATCCACCTGTTGCATAGTGGATGGACATCAAAAATGAGCGAAAGCATTTTCCAAGGGGATGGATCTGAAAAACAATCAGGGCCTGAACTGTTCCTAGACTTAGGGCCAGTTTCAGATTCCTGATGCCTGTCATAGAGTGTCCCTGACAATCTTGGAAATTGTTGATCAAAGCGGGTTCCTAATATTGACATCTGTCACTGACAGCCCTGAATGATTGCTGTCATCTATCTTCTGGTAAGATTCAGAATTTTTGTGTATGAGTATATATAGTTGGCTGAGCCAATCAAGAGCATCAAATGCTCTTGCTGCTGTTCACCACTCATGATGACCCCTATAACTGATTCTTCCTCTGAGTCTTCTTTAGACTCTCTGGTGAACTTCCTTTTGATGTTTTTTTCAGTCACATTGCTGATCTCTTCATAGTCTTCATTCTCCAGAATGTCATTGTCCTCTTCCAGGACATCTTTTTCAACCATGTCATGGACGCCTTCATGGTCTTCTCTGTCAATAACCTCTTTATCATCCTCTGGAACCCCAGCATCTCCATCTGTTATGCAGCTTATGCAGTGTCCAGGTACTGATGAGGTTATTGCGGCAGTAATCAAAAGGTTTAGGCTGGAGCATCTTGACCACATGATGGCAGATATAGAAGTGGGTTGGAGGTGTTCTATATTAAGTGAAGAGAAGAAGGAGGAGGAGGAGGAGCATGCATGGGAGATGATGAAGTCCTATGCCAGAGCGTGGAGGTGGTGTTGAGAGTTGTGCATAATTTGTCCAAGCCTAGAATTTTCATTCATCTGTATTCCATATCCTCAATTCCTTTGAATCATAGTTTGTCATCACTTGTCTTGTCTCATGACATTGGGTCTCCAGATTGAGTTCCAGCATTCTGACATGAAGCTTGCACCAATGCCTGGATCCTGAAGAACTTTTTCTGTTTTCCTTATGCCACTGTCCTTTCCAAACATGTACTCTTGACATCCAAATGCCATTCATAACATATTTCATTCTCTGGGCATATCCAATGCCATTTGATACTGGGGTACTCTCAACATCCAATGCCATTCATACTGGAGGGATTTCTCACAGTATATCCTTTTCAAATATCCACAGTGAGTCCTTCCTCACTGGGTTTTGTACTCTCAACACCCTATGCCATTGATAACACATTTTATATTCTTGACATATCTGATGCCATTTGATAATGGAGTACTCTCAACATCCAATGCCATTTATACTGGGGGGGTTTTCTTGCAGTATGTCCTTTTCAAATATCCACAGTGGGTCCTTCCTCACTGGGATTCCTGTATGAATAGTCCATCTCAATCAATAATCCAACTATTTTGTTGTTGATGATCAATCCTCCTCAATCGGAAACTGATTGACCATAAAGCTAAGTTCTTTATCCAGGAAAGACTTCTTCAGTCTTCTATCATATCATTGTAAACACCTCAGTAGGATCTTTCCTCACTAGGGTTTATTCAAAAGATTTGCGCTTTGTATTGCATCTTTGTCCATATCCATTGTCTCCCTTAAT
>Ga0307516_10001847_pt1 | contig 29043 bp, 36 predicted proteins | sample 19_EM_MG_FD_203310 | JGI IMG/M metagenome (GOLD analysis project Ga0307516, IMG submission 203310) | Populus trichocarpa ectomycorrhiza microbial communities from riparian zone in the Pacific Northwest, United States - 19_EM | ecosystem: Host-associated > Plants > Roots > Unclassified | place... | reverse complement strand
CTCACCAACACTACCACCGAACCCACACACAAGATCTAAAGATTATTCCGTTGTGAATTATCGAAGTAGCCTGATTACCTTTGATTCTCGCCACACTCCGGTTACGATACAGCCCCAGTGTCACACTGGCCCTCGGTCAAGACACCAGCCGCAGGAGTTGGAACTCCGAGAGTGAGGGGAACAATTTGTATAAACGAGCAGCTGCATTTCTCATGCAGTTCCGGAAAGTGGCCCCACTAGCTCAGGGAGAGGAAGCCACATCACCTCAGGGTGGACGGAAGCTCTGGACCAGAGACCCCGCTTTGCTGCATGATCCTCATGCAGACCACCTCACCTCAGGGTGAGCGGAGAGCTCTCGGGCTGGAGTCCCCGCTTGGCCGTATCACACCTGCAGCAATACAAACGGAAACTCATCTCCCTTATCAAACACCCCAGCCATGACCAATGAATCCGCCCACGTTCCGAAGAGGTGCGACCATCTCGGAGGAATCCAAGTCCGACCCACCCATACCTTGAGGAGGAGACGCACGCCTCCCCCGAGAACAGTATGGTCTGGATCACCATGTCTCACTCGCGCGCTCATTGATAAAAGAAAGGGATTTCTCGCCTCGGCAAAGGGAAATCAGCACGAACATCCTCACCAACACCACCACCGTACCCACACACAAGGTCTAAGATTATTCTGTTGTGAATTATCGAAAGTAGCCTGATTACCCTTTTGAGGCTACCACACTCCGGTTACGAGATAACCCCAGTGTCACACTCAGCCATCGATCAAAAGGACCCCCGATATCAAGTCCCCGAGGGATTCAGAGAATACCTGGGGATTAAGAGTCAGGAGGCAGCCGAGGCGCTGCTGGCACACCGACCATATGACTGCAAAATCGATCTCAAGGAGGGAGAACCGCCCCCTGGGGACCAATCTACCCCCTCTCGGAAAACGAGCTTCAGATACTCCGAAAATGACTTAGAGAGATACTACGAACAGGCAAGATCTGAAGATCCACCTCCCAGGCAGGATCTCGAATCCTATTCGTACCAAAACCAAGCGTACAAAGACTCCGACTTTGCGTCGACTACTGCGCCCTCAACCGGATAACGATTCCCAATCGATACCCTCTCCCCCTTATGCAGTAACTGCAGGATAGGGTCCAAGGGGCCAAATGGTTTACCAAGTTGGACCTAAAGAATGGATTTAACCTGATCTGCATCCGAGAAGGAGACGAATAGAAAACAGCTTTCCGGACTCCTTATGGGCTGTATGAGTTTCAAGTTATGCCATTCGGGTTGACCAACGCACCGTCAACCTTCCAAGACATGATGAACCACGTCTTCTCTGACATGATTGACTTGGGCCTTCTGGTCTACATAGACGACTTCTTGATCTATGCAAAAACTGAGGAGGAACATGATCAGCAGGTTAAGGAAACATTAAAAAGACTGTAGAAAAATCGACTAGCAGTCTCACCAGACAAGTATGTTTGGAAACCCCAGGAAGTGGAATTCCTAGGATACGTTATCGGGCGAGAGGGAATCAAAATGGAGGAAGGAAAAGTGGAGGCGGTGCTGGAATGGAAGACCCTGGCATCTCTAACGGAAGTACAGTCCTTCTTGGGATTCATCAACTTCTATTGGTGCTTCATCATGCATTACTCCCGAGTTGCCAGACCCCTGATGGAGCTGACAAAAGGGAATAAAAAGGAATGGGAGTGGAACCTACAGGCGGAGGAAGCCTTCCAGGGGCTGAAGCGGCGATTCACAACGGTGCCAATACTAGCCCATTTCGACGCCACCAAACCCATGATTATCGAAACGGATCCTTCCGACTTCACGATCGGGGCCATCCTATCGCAAAGAGACAAGGAAGGTAGGCTGCACCCTGTGGCCTTCCACTCCTGGAAGTTCCAGCCGGCGGAAATCAACTATGAGATCCATGTCAAGGAACTACTGGCCATCGTCGACGCATTCAAGCACTGGCGCCGATACTGCGAAGGGGTGACAAATCAGGTCCAGGCGTTCAGTGACCACCAGAACCACGAGTACTTCACAACCACGAAGATACTCAACTGACGCCAAGCACGATGGCTTCAGGAATTGGCCGGCATCGACTTCCGCAACTACTACCGACCAGGGAACCCGAACGGGAAACCAGATGCTCTTTCAAGGTGTTCGGAGTACCGCCCTGAAAAAGGAGGAAGTGAAAACCAGCCGATTACAACAGTATTGTGAAAAGATAACTTCGCAGAACCAGATAGGCGGGAAAGTGGATTTATCTGCTTATCGGCAAGGCTCGCCTCGCTCCCACCATGGCAATAGTTGGAAGAATTTGCGGAAGAAGTGTGAAAAGCAGGAAAGAAAGACAAGGATTACCAGGACGCAGTGAAGGAACTGTAAGAAGTGCTGGTAAATGCAGCACTGAAAGACCGAAAGGTCGAGGAGAAAGCTACCCGCCCTCGTGAGGCGCGGCAGAGGGACAGAAAGATCAGGACGGAAGAGGTCCTCGAGATCAAGGACGGGCTACTCTACCGAAGTGGTGTGCTCTGGATCCCGGAGGATGGAAACCTCAAGAAAATGATTCTCGAGTCAGAACACGACACGAAAATCACTGGACACATGGGCCAGGATAAGACGATCAAACATATCCGACGGAACTTCTGGTGGCCAAAAATGAATGAAAGAATCACCGACTTTGTCCGGAGCTGCCCCGAATGCCAGAGGAAGAAAACAGTGAGGTACCAACTATACGGTCTCTCCTTCCCTTTGGAGCTCCCGTATACCCCGTGGCAGTCCATCGCATTGGACTTCATTACCGAGCTGCCTCTCTCAGAAGGGTGCAACCAGTTGTGGGTGGTTATTGACTGATTCATGAAGATGACGCACTTTCTGCCCCTCGACAAGGGAAACAAAACAGCGGCCGACCTGGCGGTGGGTTTTGCGCGAGAAGTCTGGAAGTACCACGGGCTTCCCACAGATATTGTCTCGGACTGTGATTCCCAACTCACCTCCGAGACTTGGTAAGAATTCCTCCGGCTGTCCGGCATCCGCCCAAGGCTGTTGACAGCCTTTCACCCCCAGACCGACGGACAAATGGAACGTCTCAACCAGACCAGCGAGGTATATCTGCGAGTGTTCGTCGGACACAAGCAGGACAACTGGGTAGGCCTGCTCCCAATGGCGGAGTTTGCGTACAACAACTCAGTCACCATAGGCAACGGAATGTTGCAGTTCTACGACAACTACAGTTTTCACCCCGTATCCTCCGACCCAGCCACCTCGGGACCCTTGAACCCCGCCAGCACACACTACACTCACTGGATGCATGCGGTACACAAGGCATCAATCCGAACGGCTAGAGGCAGCGCATGAACGCATGCGCTGCTACACGGACCCCCAGCGCGCCAAGCCCCTGAAGTATCAGATCGGAGACTTGGTAATACTCAACGGGCGCAACATCAAAACGTGCTAGCCATCCCGAAAGCTGGATCACAAGAATCATGGTCCCTTCCAGGTGGAGAAAGTCGTCTCGCCCCTTGCCGTTTGTCTCACCCTTCCCCGGAAGTGGAAAATTCACAATGTCTTTCATGTATCGCAGCTCGAACCCTATCGGTTCAGTGAACACCGGACACCACCGGACCCCTCGAGAGTACTCCAAGAGGCTGACAACATCGAACAGAGTGAGGAGTACGATGTTGACGAGGTCCTTGGGAGCACCAAGAAAGGGCGCTGCGTCCTGTACCTCGCCAAATAGCGTGACTACCCAGACCGGAAGGACTGGACAGAGGAGCCATACAACAACTTTTCAGTAGGGGGTCTGGAGAAACTCCAGGAATTCCACAGAAGAAACCCAGATGCCCCGAGTGACTACCAGCTCACCGAGGGCTAGACTCTGATATGCCCCGGGTGCATGGCGGAGCCTAGGGGGTCGAAGTACGATCAGGGGGTAGTAGGGTGAAGTGAAGGAGGACTTCATCCACAACACACATGACGAGCAGAAGAGTGAAGGTATTGTAATCCCATTTTTGACGACAGTCATCTCTCAACTGTGGCGAGGCGAGGGTGACCGGTTAAGAGCCACTGGTTTTGACCGGCTCTGGCGACGAGACTACTATATAGCCAGTCTGATCCCCTGCTACACCAGCATGCCAGGTCAACCCGTCTTCTGATCACCTCTTCGCGGGAACACTGTCACCAAATGGTCTCCTTTACAACACTCCAATGTTGGTCGCGGGACGGAATCCCAAGACCGAGGCCTAATCATCACGCGAAAGGACTATGGGGTTTTTTCCCGAAGGAGGGTTTTCCTTATAGTCCGGCGATTGGAGGGCTGCAGGGGTTGGAGGACTGCATCCCACTTTCAATGCGAGGAAAGGTGAGGAGTCAGGATAGTTAGCTTCGAGCCGAAGCTAAGAAAGGGGGGGAGTAGTGTTACACCCAGGAAAGCGAAGGGAATAAGGAACAAGAAGAAGAAGTAGCAACAGTAAGTCACATGGACTAGGAATACCCAAAGACATCTCGGGACCCTGGAAAGCAGTTCGGCAAGAGAAAGTAAGGCAACGGTAACCTCAGTATAAGTGATGGCTAGGGTGGCATACTAGGGCACAAACTGTCCAATGCCACTACATCATCGTAGCCGGGTAGACCCAACGCACTACCGAGCCTTGTAGCCACTGCATACAGGAACGAGATAAGTGGAAACGCCAGCTTCCTGCAGGTCGCACGCCATAAGCAGGGCTCATGCTGCAAGATAGGTCTGAGAGAGTCTAGACGGGAGATAAGACCTGGAGTTAGGACTTTACGGCCGTGACGAGCGGACGTAAGAATAACTCTGGAGAGGGGCCAGCGGCAAACTAGGAGGATGATGGGTTCCGGGAGAACCACATCTCATTCCAACTAGGACCTCGATAGGAATCCGGCATAGTCCGAAAGACTAGCGTCCGGAGGAATACGAGGTCCACGACTGATAGCTCCCACCCTTATCCCTAGAACCAGTCAGGATGAATCAAACACATGTACCAGACCCTCTGGGGATGCGCATCATGAGAATGAATCCCTGGCGTAACGGCAGGAAGAAACAAAGAACACGTGACCCGAAAGAGTTGCATATATACAGCTCGAAAACTCCACAGACTATCATCCATTCCCGACTTACGAACCACCCCGACACGATGAACCTAAGATTATTCCGTTGTGAATAAAGACCAATCGAACCTGACTCTATGATATCTCTACCTCCACCTCTGTACTCATGTACCCAGGTGTCACTCTTACCCGCTTCTACAAAGCTAAGATCCCTGATGGACGAACTGCCGCAGCTATGGCGCAGTCCAATTCGGCCTCCCAGCATGACCATACCAGGGAACTCGAGCGGATGACTGCAACTGACGGCCCAACCACCCTTGGGGAGTCCACTCCAATCTCAACGACCCTCTGCCATGCAACTCTTCCTACGCGTGCCAATACCCATGCCAGCTCCTGCCATATCGGGGCTGACAATAGACCCAGGAAACTAAAACAGGGAGGAGGAGGTCGAGAACCTCTGAGGTGATCCTGAAGGCCAGAGTTATCCCCGTCCCCACCACCAGGATTCGATGACAATGACGAAGACCTATATGAACGGAACCTCGCAATGATGAGCTGAACTCCCCCGCAGGGAGAAGAACCAACCCAAAAAAGACTAGCAGCTATGCTTATGCCAGAGGAAATTGCAAGACTAGTTGGTCAAGGGATTGCGGCGGCCCAAGCACCTAAACAGCTCAGAAACGAGGCTCGACTCAATACGTTGTAAGGCTGAAAATGGAAAACCCGGAGAAATTCTACAGAAAGGACACAATAGCCTTCAATCAATGGTGGGAATCGGTGACCATGTACCTAGATTCTACCTGGAGACGGTCGACCACCAAAAAATCACATGGATTGGGACGCTTCTGACCAACATGGCTCTGGTATGGCATCTACACTGATACCGAGAACTGCCGGGTAATGACACCTGGACCAACTACGCGGCAGCAATTCGAGCCGAGTATCAGAATGAATGGGAAGTAGCCGACACCCAACTGAAACTAGGGCAGCTCCGATACCAACGGTCAATCAGAGCCTACCTAACAGAGTTCCGAGCCCTTAACAACTTTGCCCGAGCAACAGGGGAGGTGTTGAAGGAAAAAGAGGACCTAGCAATGACGTCCGAAATCTTGCGAATGCGGTTCATGCACTATCTCGAGGAATTCGCCAACAACGAAGGATTCCTCCAGGCCACCAACCTAGTGGGACTACAAGTGGAGAGAATGAAGGCCCTGGAAAAGGTAAGAGAGGGGGTGAGTGTCAAGATCCTGTCTCACTAGTCCGTGCAGCTCGACAGGCAACGTAGGAGGTCCGGTAGTCTCGCTGTGGCGGTATTTAACTTTGCCCTAATCTCTGCACGCCTGGCGTGGTCTCGTTGTGGTATTCGACTTCGCTGTGGCAGTATCCGACTTCGCCCTAATCTCTGCACACCTGGCGTGGTCTCGTTGCGGTATTCGACTTCGCTGTGGTGGTATCCGACTTCGCTGTGGTGGTATCCAACTTCGCCCTAATCTCTGCACGCCTGGCATGGTCGTGTTGCAGTATTCGACTTCGCTGTGGCGGTATCCGACTTCGCCCTAATCTCTGCACGCCCGGCATGGTCTCGTTGCGGTATTCGACTTTGCTGTGGCGGTATCCGACTTCACCTTAATCTCTAGTAGGTTCTTACAGGTAGTCGTTGCAGTGCCGGATCATGGAGGTAGAGAGATAGGTCTGTGGAGAGAGATAATAGATTGCATGGAGAAGAATCTCCAGACTAGCTACCGCGCCCTTCCTTTATACTTTTCCTTCCCTCTGTGGAATCACAGCTTGCCCGCAAGACTGACCCAGTTCCTCCATAGCTCATCATGACTCAATCGTCGCGCCCAAGGAAAACACATGATCGCACTCAGCCGCCGCACGGCCAACACTCTACTCGCAGCAACAGGAGAAAGGACGCGCAAGCAGTAACAGTAAGGGAACAAGGAAGAATGATGTATGACTTAATCAAGGGGAAACAAGACTTGGAACGATAAAGGAGAAGGACACACAAGCTCAATCAACGGGAGACAACAGACGTAGCGAACAGGAGGAAAGACACGCAAGCATAATCAACAGAAAACAACATACATAGAAGAAGGACATGCAAGCCCTATAACAGAGACAAAGGAGAAGGGACCAAGACCGGCCGCCGGTCTGTAGGTTGGGGAGATATCGCTACCGGCGCGATATGGCAGAGATAGGTCGAGACATCTAAGCGCGGAGGATGACCGCAGCTGCGGCAGCAGAAACGAGGATGACCCATAGGCCGACAAGGGTGAGCACGGCACCGGCGCCGGCGCCAAGGAGCCTGTCGCGCCAGGTTCGTGACAGTATGTCCCCTGTCCAGACCGAAGCTCCGGCGAGGTCATGTCAGGTCGTCAGGGTTCGGCAGCGGATGGGTGTACGGTGGATGCTGGGCGTACGGTGGATGTGGACGGGCCAGCTAGCCTGCTGCTGGGCTTGGAGTGGTTCGTTCCTTCGCTGTTGTTTGGTGATGATGGCCCCCAGGGTGTTGGTCATCTGCTGGAGTTGCTGCTGGTCTGCGTCGTGGAACTCGTTCATCCGCTGGGCGAGCGTCTGGTGTACAACGTGGTTGCGGCGCACATTCCGGGTGGTTGTTTGATGTATCATGGTGACGATTTCCCCCAGCAGCGCAAGTTGCTCGTCTTGGGGAGTGGTGCTGGCGGCCGCGGCAGCGTGGGGTTCTTGATTTTCTTCGATCGGGCGTGGGAGTTCCTGTTCTTCTGGGGCTGGCATGATGTCAGACACGGGGGTTCGTTGTGCTGTGGTCTGGCAGCGTTGGTGGTGGTCTTCCATGTTCACTAGGAACTGGCAATCGGGGCAGACCCGCTTCCCCTTCTGCCAGTCCGCACACGCTTTGCACGGGTTCAGGTGTCGGTTGCGGATTACTTCTGCTAATTTGAAGGGATGGGCATGGGGACAGCTGCAGGGCCGGTGGTTGCGCCGGCGGCGGTCATTTCCTCGTTGTGGGTAGTAGTTGTCATCTTTCATCTGGCGGTGAGCGTTACAGTAGTCGTCGTAGCAGGCGGTCCAGTGTAGCGAGGCATGGTCGTTGGCGCTGGGTTGTCCTACAGCGGACAGTGGAGGGGAGGTTGCTGGTGGCGGGGCATTTCATCTGTCCGTGGTGGTGGCATTGTCGGGGATGCCCCAGTTGTCATTGTTGTTGGTCATCGTGGGCAGTTTGGCTTGCTCGACATTGGTGAAGGTCCAGCCTTCGTTCGTGTCGACAGTGGCAGTGTTGGACCTGCTAATTGGTGGGGGCTGGTTTTTCAGGGTATTCCTCGTGGAATTTGCGTATAATCTCTGGGGAGTTTTCGAAGTTTTCGGCCAGGTACCAGGTCTTGTCCGGGTCGTGGAAACCGGTCCACTTGACTCGATATTGTATCTTGCTCCGGTGTTGTCGTGAGTCGAGGATCTGTTCCACTTCCCACTCTTGTTGTGCTTCTATGATAATGGGTGGTGGCGGTGGGTGGTGGTGTCCCGGTATGGGCTCGGTGCTGGCTGTGGGTTCTAAGAGGCTAATGGGAAAACGGGGTGCAGTTTGACAGAGGCGGGCAGGTCCCGCTTATATGCGCGCGAGCCAACTTTCTCTAGTATGGTGTAGGGTCCGATTTGTTTGTGGTCCAACTTATTCGATGGTCGCGTTGTTTGGATGTTCTTTCTCTTCAGCCAGACTCTGTCGCCTGGTTCCATGACGGGATCCGGGTGTCTTGCCTTGTTGGCCTGTTCCGTCTGAGCCATTTGTGCCTCCTTCATCTCCGCCCTGAGTTCCTCGTGAAGCTTCCCCAGCGCCGCGGCATATTCTGAGACTTCCGGTGTTTCTTCGTTTTGTGTACCGAGATCCGGTAGAAACCTGGGGTGATATCCGTAGTTGGCGAAGAAGGGTGTTACCTTCATGCTTCCTGTCTGCATATTGTTGTAGCAGAATTCGGCAATTGGTAACAGTTTTTCCCAGTCGTCCTGCTGGTAATTGCAGTATGCACATAGGTATTGTTCGAGGACGGCATTGACTCGTTCCGTTTGTCCGTCTGTCTGCTGATGAAACGCCGTGCTGAGGTTCCGTGATATTCCGAGTGCTTTGGTTACACGTTTCCAGAAGTCGGAGGTAAATAGCGATTCTCTGTCCGATACAATACTTGTCGGCAGCCCGTGGTGTCGGACAACCTGCTAGATGAAGTGGTCTGCCAGGTCTTCTGGTTTCATCATGCCTTTGCATGCGATGAAGTGTCCCATTTTCGTCAGCCGATCGATGATTACCCACAGTGCGTCTTGTCTGTTGCTAACTGGTAGCGTGGTAATGAAATCCATTGTTATCGTATCCCAAGGTCGATGGGGCAGGTCTAATGGCTTGAGCAATCCGAATGGCGCGTGTCGAATTGGCTTGATGCGGCAGCAGGTGTCACAGTGGTCCACGTATCGGTGTACGTACTTGCGTTCTTGTGGCCAGTAGAAAGTTCAGCTAACAAGTTCCAGGGTTCTGGCTCGCCCCGGGTGTCCCGCGGCCTACACGTCGTGGTGGTTTCTTAATATCCGCAGTCGCAGTTCGTCGTTGTCAGGGATCCATATCAGACCGTCGTATATAAGTACCCCTTCCTTTTCCTCGCATAATCCTAGTGTGATCTTCCCGTCGCGGGTGTTCCCGCTTGCCTTTTTCCCCAGGATTTCTCGGACTTCCTTATCCTTGGCGCTTTGTTCTCGTATTTCGCTCAGGAGTTGCTTATGCATCTGGAGTTTCATTGTTTCCGTCGTGTTAACCTGGAGCGCTTGTAGTGTTTCGAAATTTTCCTCTGGCAAGAGAACTCACCCGTGATTCTGTCGATGCTTCATATCCCCTTCCCAGGGAGAGTCTCCTGACTCTCTAGAGAGGATGTCGGGCTTTCCGGCTAGTTTCCCTGGTCGGTATTTGATTATGAAATCGTAGTTTGCCAGTCGTTCACCCCACCGGGCTTGTCGCAGATTTAGGTCGCGTTTCGTTTTCCAGTACTCAAGGTTCTTGTGGTCTGTTAGGATCGTGATTTTTGGGCCTGTTGTTTTGCAATAGGTATCCCATTTCCGTAGTGCGTCTACTATCGCCAGAAGTTCCTTGTCGTGGATATCATAGTTTCATTCTGGATCCTTCAGTTTTCGTGAGTAGTATGCTACCGGGTGCAGGATCCCTTTTTCATCAGGTTGCGAGCATATGGCTCCTATGGCGTAGTCCGAAGCGTCTGTCTCGATGGTGACCGGTTTCTCTGGATCGAAGTGTTGTAGGATCGGTTCCGTTATCATCGCTGTTCTGAGCGTCTCGAATGCTGTTTGCTGCTCGTCATTCCATTCCCATTTTTTCTCTTTCCTTGTTAACGACGTGAGCGGAGCGGTAATTTTGCTGTAGTCCTTGATGAAGCATCTGTAGAAGTTGGCAAATCCCAAGAAGCTTTGGATCCCCTTGACGTTGATGGGTTCCTTCCATTCCTTGATCGTTCGGATTTTCTCTTGGTCCCTGCGCAGGCCTTTCGGTGATATCACATATCCCAGGTACTCGGTTTCTGTGGTATGGAATTCGCATTTTGACGCCTTCAATGTGAGTCCTGTGTCTTGGACCCGTGTCAGGATAGCTCGTACGTGGCATTTGTGCTCCTCCAGTGTTTGTGAGTAGACCAGGATATCGTCCAGGTACACCACACAGAAGATATCCAGATATTCGCTCAAAATCTCGTTCATCCATCGCTGGAAAGAGGCCGGGGCGTTTGTGAGTCCGAACGGCATGACGCAGTACTCATACAGCCCATACCAAGTTCGGAACGCTATCTTCCATTCGTCTTCTTCTGCAATTCGGAGGTTGTAGTATGCATCCTTGATATCTAGTTTGGTGTAGATCGTGGCATTTGACAACTGGTCCAGTGATTCGCCGATGAGTGGCAATGGTGTCCGGTCCTTGACTGTGATTTCGTTCAACTGCCGGTAATCTACACAGAGTCGCAAACCTCCATCTTTCTTTTTGACGAAATGGATGGGTGTCCCTGCCGGCGAGGTGGATGCCCGGATCCATCCTCGTTGTTCGTTGACTTCGATGTACTCTCTGAGGGCACGCATTTTTTCCTCATTGAGGGGTCGTAGGGGTTCGTACGGTGGCATTTTCCCTTCTAGCAGTGGAATATGGTGATCTTGATCACGGTGTAGTGGAAGGGTGGTTGGCTCTGTACTTGTGAAGGCTTGGAGGAAGTCTTGATATTCTTCCGGGATTCCTTCCTTGCTGTCCTTGCTAGTTTCCCTGATTTTGTCAATGACCGTTTAACAAACCTCCCACGGGTCGGGTTCTGCTTCCTCTGGTGTCTTCCGGTAATATTGGTCGATTGCTTTTCCTTCTGTGACGCTGGTGGCTTGTGGGGAGGTCGTTAGGCATTTTTCCGCACCTCTATCGGAGTGGAACTTCAGTGTATGGTTTTTTCATCCGATTGTTGGGTCGTGGAGTTTTAGCTACGGTATTCCGAGGATGATGGGTGCGTTTCCGATAGTGATGCAGTGTAATCGGATCTCTTTCTCATGGTGGTTGATTCCCATTCGTACCTGGACGTCATGGGTTACCGGCCCGCAGGCAACTTCCCCCCCATCGACTGTGAGGACTCTTCTTGGCACTGTCTTTTCTTGTGTTGGAATATGATTGGCTTCTGCGTATGCTCTATTGATGAAGTTCTCTGACACCCCACAGTCGACTAGGGCGGTGGTCTTGTGTTCGTTGCCGTCTTTCCCTTATATGCATATCCTGATGATCAATTTCTCTTCTCGGTTGTACTTTCCAGTGCTGGATACGACAAATGGCGGTTCTTTAGTCCCTATTCCTTGTGCAACTTGTCTTTCCCTCGGGTGGCCGCTGCTAGGGCCTACTCCCGAGGGCTGCCATTTCCCGCCGGTTCGGGACTGTGGGTGCTAGGCTCCTCTTCTGGTTCTTCATAGGTGGCTTCTGCGGCTCAGTATGGCCTTTTCCATGGGATTCATGCCTTCTTTGGCTCAGGGCATTCCCTCAAGAAATGCCCCTTTTTCCCGCAGTTGTAACACTCATCGGTGCTTGTTCGTCTGCCACCCCTGTATGGGGGTCTCCGTGCAAACTTGAATCGTCGGGTGGTATTGAGGTCCATTGGGTCTCCTGGAAACGTTGGCGCTGACTCTTTGGTGGAGATGTGGAACCGTGCTTCGGGGTTGGTCGTTGGTCGCCGGTTTATCACTCCCAGATTGCATAGGCGGCTGTCCGTTTTGATGGCTGTAGTGGTGTAGTCTACCAGAACTGTGGTGGGTGCTTCGCTCATGACCAGATGTCATTTTACCTCAGGGTGCAACCCATCTCGGAATCGCGCAATGCACACATTGTCCGCATATGGGAGATCTGCTTTGAGTCACTGGAACTCTGGCCAGTACGTTGCCGCCGTTCGGTTTCCCTGCTTGATCTTCTGGAATTTTTCGAATGCTATTTCTTCTGCGTCTACTTGACCAAAAGCATGCTTCATGTTAGTCTTCAGCTCTTCCCATGTTAAGTTGATTCCTCCTTCTTGGTTCAGGAAGGTTTCCGCCCAGGTCCATGCCACCCCTCGGAGTAAGGATGATGCATATCCTGTTTTTTTCTCATCGTCGTCGAATCGGTTTCTTTCTGTTCGGAATTTTAACTCGCATTGAGCCAAGAAGGTTTTAAATTTTTCCTTATCCCCTTCGAAAGGTTCTGGGTCTCGGAGCTTCAGGTAGCTATTCTGCGGTGGTCTGTCACGTGCTGTTAAGAGAGCTTGTAGCATCTCTGTTGTCAACAGATGGGGTCCTGTTCCCCCCGTGCCTGATCCTTCCGCCATTCTTCTGGGTTGTTCTGGTGATTCGGGTGTCTGCGGTCTTGTTTGTGGTTCCGGGGTCACGGGGCTGGGTACTCACTGGTCGTCGGAGACTTCCCTAAATTCTCGGAGGTTGAGGGGATCTTCGGTATTTTTGTCTGGGGACTCCACTCTGTCTTTTTACTTGCTACGTTGGGTGTCGATTGGGGGACGCAATCTAGTGTCAAGATCCTGTCTCACTAGTCCGTGCAGCCCGACAGGCAACGTAGGAGGTCCAGTAGTCTCGCTGGGGTGGTATCCGACTTCGCCCTAATCTCTGCAAGCCTGGCGTGGTCTCGTTGCGGTATTCGACTTCGCTGTGGCGGTATCCGACTTCGCCCTAATCTCTGCACGCCTGGCATGGTCTCGTTGCGGAATTCCACTTCGCTGTGGTGGTATCTGACTTCGCCCTAACCTCTGCACACCTGGCATGGTCTCGTTGCGGTATTCGACTTCGCTGTGGCAGTATCTGACTTCGCCCTAATCTCTGCACGCCTGGCGTGGTCTCGTTGCAGTATTCGACTTCGCTGTGGCGGTATCCAACTTCACCTTAATCTCTAGTAGGTTCTTACAGGTGGTGGTCGCAGTGCCAGGTCACGGAGGTAGAGAGATAGGTCTGTGGAGAGAGATAATAGATTGCGTGGAGAAGAATCTCCAGACTAGCTACCGTGCTCTTCCTTTTATACTTTTCCTTCCTTCTGTGGAATCACAGCTTGCCCGCAAGACTGACACAGTTCCTCCATACCACATCATGACTCAATCGTCGCGCCCAAGGAAAACACATGATCGCACTCGGCCGCCATGCGGCCAACACTCTACTCGTGGCAACAGGAGAAAGGACATGCAAGCAAGAATAGTGAGGAAAGAGAAGAAGGACACGCAAGCTCAACCAAAGAGAAACACATACGTAAGAAAGGAGAAGAACGCGCAAGCTCAACCAAAGAGGAACACATATGTAAGAAAGGAGAAGAACGCGCAAGCTCAACCAAAGAGAAACACATACGTCAAAAAGGAGAAGGACGCGCAAGCAATATAACGGAGACAAGGAGAAGGGACCTAGACTGGCCGGCGGTCTGTAGGTAGGAGAGATATCGCTACCTGCGTGATATGGGGGAGATCGGTCGAGGCGCCTAAGCACGGAGGATGATCGTGGCTGCGGCAGCGGTGATAAGGGCAAGCCACAGGGCGGCAAGGGTGACGGCGGCACCGGCAGCGGCACTGACGAGCCTGCCGCGCGAGATTTGTGACAGATGAATCATGTGTTCTTGGACATGCTGGATGTCGGGTTAGTGGTATACATGGATGACATCCTCGTGTACGCTCAAACCCGCGAAGAACTTGATAGCCGGACCAAAAAGGTGCTGAAATGACTCCAAGATAACGGTCTTGCAGTATCTCCGGACAAATGTGTCTGACGACTGCAGGAGGTAGAATTTCTGGGATACATAATCGGCAAAGATGTAATCAAGATATCACCAGAAAAGGTCAAAGCAGTGCTGAGCTGGAAAAGACCAGGGTCGCTGACCGACACTCAGTCATTCCTCGGATTTGCCATCTTCTACAGACGGTTCATCCAGAACTACTCGGGAGTAGCGCGCCATTTGACAGAACTAACCAAAGGCGAGGGCAAGAACTGGGCATGGAACCCACGAGCCGAAGCAGCATTTGAAGAGCTAAAACGCCGCTTCACCACTTTACCAGTTTTGGTGCACTTTGGCAGCCAGCGACCAGTCATCATTGAGACCGATGCCTCTGACTTTGCGATTGGCGCGGTGCTGTCCAAACGAAACGAAGAGGGGAAACTGCACCCGGTGGCTTTCCACTCCAGGAAATTCCAGCCCATGGAGGTCAAATACAAAATCCACGATAAGTAGCTTCTCACGATTGTGGATGCCTTCAAACACTGGCGTCGTTACTGCGAAGGAGCCGTTCATCAGATTCAAGTTTTCTAGAACCACCAGAACCTGGAGTACTTCACCACGACAAAGGTACTCAATCGATAACAGGCACAGTGGATACAGGAACTGGTAGGCATCGATTTTCGAATCTACTACCAACCCGGATCTCGAAATGGCAAGCCAGACGCACTGTCTAGGCGTTCGGAGTACCGCCCTGAAAAAGGGGGGAGTGAAAACAAGAGAATCATGACGGTTTTACGAAAGGACCACTTTGGGAAACCAGACCAACAAGCAAGAACCTTTATTGCTTCATCGGCCCGGCTGGTATCACTACCGACCTGCAATTGGGTGGAAGAATTTGCAGCGAAAGTTAGGAAAACAGGGAAAAAGGATGAGGAATACCAGAAGGCATGGAAACTGGTGGAAGCGGCTCAGAAGAAAACCGAGCCGGATAGCCGTGAGGCTAGGGAGGATGCCAGGGACCCCCGTATGGCCCCCCGGCAGGGCCGAAAGACCAGGATTACAGAGGCCCTCGAGATCAAGGCCGGGATACTATACAGAAATGGCATGCTCTGGATCCTGGAGGATGGAGAACTCATCAGGTTAATCCTGGATTCGGAACATGACTCAAGGATACCCAGTCACATGCACTAGGACAAGACGATTGAACTGATACGATGACACTTCTGGTGGCCAAAAATGGATGAGTGAATCATTGACTACGTCTGAAGCTGTCCGGAGTGCCAGAAGAACGAGGCAGTCCGACACCAACCTTACAGGCTCTCCTCCCCTCTGGAAATCCCGTATGCCCCTTAGCAATCCATCACGATGAATTTCATCACGGAACTGCCACGTTTGGAACGATGCGACCAGGTGTGGGTGATCATCGACCGATTCACGAAAATGGCACACTTCCTTCCCCTCGAACAGGAAAAGAAAACGGCAGCCGATCTGACGGTCATTTTCGCTTGGGAAATCTGGATACCACAGACTCCCCTCGGATATTGTCTCGGACCGCGACTTGCGATTCACCTCTAAGACTTGGCAAGAGTTCCTCAGGCTGTCCGGCATCCGCCCAAGGATGTCAACGGCCTTACATCCCCAGACCGACGGACAAACGGAATGTCTCAACCAGACCATTGAGGCATACCTTGGAGCATTTGTTGGACACAAGCAGGACAACTGGGTAAGTTTACTTCTGATGGCAGAATTTGCCTACAACAACTCAGTCATGATGGGCTACGGGATGTCCCCATTCTATGCCAACTACGGTTTTCACCCCGCGTCCTCCGACCTGGCTGCCTCTGGACCTTTAAACCCCGCCAGCAAGCTATACACCCACAGGATGCATGCAGTTCACAAGGTATCCCTGGAGTGACTGGAGGCAGCACGTGAGTGAATACGTCGCTACATGGACCTCCAGCGTGCCAAGTCTCTGAAATATCAGATCGGAGACTTGGTAATGCTCAACTGGCGCAAAATCAAAACGCGCCGCCCATCCCGAAAGCTAGACCACAAGAATCATGGCCCCTTTCTGGTGGAAAAGCTTGTCTCACCTCTCGCCGTTCGGCTCACCCTTCCCCGGTAATGGAAAATCCACAATGTCTTCCATGTATCGCTACTCGAACCATATCGAACCTGTAACACTCGGGTGTTTCACCAACGGCACAATCGCCCAGGTAGTCACCAACAGTCTATCACCCTTGAGCAGGCAACACTTGTATGATGGTAGTGGAGCGAGTGTGTAGTTCCGAACGATTCGTACAGGAGCGCATGGGAAAATTCACTAAGAGATTTGCGTTTGAAATATCACTAGAGAGTTGATCCCAGAAACAATGTAATATTGTTAGGGCTCAACTTCCGACTGATCGTTGCTGATACCTCTCTATGTAGGAAACTGGCGCTCTTTAAATATCACGCTGACTCTTTGGCCGTCTGCCCTCAGGCTGACTCAGGAACCACAATACCTCGGTATTATGCAGCAGCGTCTCTCCTCGTCCGAGGGAGATAGGGTTGATTGGGATGTGGCACTGATTGATAGGTATAGACCCAGAAGATCTTCAATCCGAGTGCTAGCGAACAATCTTTGTTTGCACCCCCTTGTAGGCGCCATCACCCTCATGCTCCTGTCCACAGCCCTTACTGGCTAAATGCTTCTCAGGTGCATTCAGGGTTGCAATCTATGAGTCTAGATGCTTCCAGGAATGTCTGGTGATGTCGGTACAAGTGCCGTAGCAATCGCAGTCAACTAAAGAATACATCTCTATAACTTGACAAGTTAAGGTCCGATCTTCTTTAAACAACTGACAGATGGTCTGGCTCCCCTCATATACCCACCGGACCCGTTCCGCCTCGCGCATCCTGCACGACCGCTCGTGAGTTATATTGTACCCAGAAAAGGTTAACATTTTTGCTGGTATACGCCAACTAGTAGCTTTTAGTATGGGTCTCGCGGAGGATAACCTTGACCCCTCCCAGGGATGTGACCAGACCCTCGCCTGAGGCTGCCACTCATCCCCTTTCCCATTGGTAACCTTGAGTTACCACCTGGCTGCTGTTGGGTCGGTAATACTCCTCTCTTTCAGCGCTCGCCCCAGCCTGTGACTTTCACTCATGAAATCTCACTCGGCCTCAATCCTCAGATTGAGTCCGGCTAGTCATACTAATTGCATGTCTTGGGGTGTCACCAGCACACTGGGTGTAACACTACCCCCTCCCTCACAAGGGTTCGTCCTCGGACCAAAGTTCATCAACCCTGACTGTTATTCCCTCCTTGTTAAAAACCAAAAAACCCAAGATGTAGGAAAAAAGGAAAACCTCCTTGCAGATGAAACCGAAAAACCTTTAACCAAGGAAAACACAATTATCCGCTACATCACACCATGTCCTTGGTGTCTTGTCAGCCATTAAAAACCTGGATCCCCTTATAGCTTCACCAGGAAAAGGTACTGACTCAACCTTGCAGTCTGACCCTCAGATCCTTCGCCGCGTTGGGGTGCTTCCTGTGGAAGGCCCTAATCATCCCTTCCCCTGAGCCTAAAAAATGCTCCAAGGGTTCCTCCGTCTAGTTTTCCTCCTCGGGAAACCCCAGCCACTTTGTGAGGTACTTCACGTTACCGTTCTGATCATAGGAACTTCCCATGATCTTATCAATCTCCCATTGACCTTCTTTGACATCAACATCCATCTTATCCGCCTCATTCCTAACCCTCTCAGGGTCAGGTGGAGCACGGCTTGCCTTGCTCGAAACACGATATGGTTCCAGTATCGAGATGTGAAATTCGTTGTGGAGTCTCCACCATTTTGGCAGCTTAACTATTACCGTGTTCAGAGACACAACCTTTTCACTCTCGAATGGACCTTGCATCTTGTGATCGAGTTTCTTTGATGGAGGCCGGGTCCTCAGGTTCTTGCTGCTGAGCATCACGAGATCTCCGACCTTCATTTTGGGAGCCCCCTTGGACCTCTTGTCATAGTGACGACTCATTCGTTCCCGAGTACGCTCTAATGTCTTTTTGCAAAACACATGGGCAGTGACCATCCAATGTGCATAGTTCCTACCTGCCGGGTTCATTGCCTCTATCTCTACTGGCCATGATGTTCGTGGATGAAAACCATAGTTCGTGAAGAAAGCGTACAGCACTGTGGCCATAGTCACTGAGTTGTTGTAGACGTATTCACCCATTGGCAACATCTCACTCCAGTTGTTCTGTTCATAGTTGCAGAACGTATGGAGGTAGGGTTCAATTGACTGATTGACCCTCTCGGTTTGGCCATCTGTTTGGGGATGGAATGCAGTTGACATGCCTCTTTTATTTTCAGGATACCGGTGATAGTCTCCCAAAACTTAGAGGTGAATCGCGTATCTCTGTCTGAGACAATGGTACTAGGCAACCCACATCAGGAAAAAAATAATTTGTGTCCTGAGCATCTGGACGCACTAGACGCTCTGGACGCTTTGGACACAACATGCTTAACTTACACGCAGTTCGCCATGGCACTGTGAATCCGGACGCAGCTCACCATGGCACCGTGCATCCGGACGCAGCTCACCACGGCATCGGCCTACCGGACGCAGCGTGTCAGGGCATTTCCCTTCTGGACGCAGCCATGTCACGGCATTTTCCTTCTGGACGCAGCTGTGTCAGGGCATTTTCCTTCTGGACGCAGCCATGTCAGGGCAAATGGTGTCCGGATGACACCTGTCATGGAACCGCGGACACGCTGGCTGTCAAGGTACGGAACATCGCAGCAAATACTCTCGTCACATTCACAAACACGCAGTGGGTTCCAGGCATAGTGACTCAGTACAGTTCTATTCTTTATATCTAATGTACATCTATATATGCTATTACCACACTTCGCGCGGAAACAAAGGAAAGTTGGCAAATACGACACGACGTGTTGAGCACGATGCGATGAGCACGATGCGATGAGCACGACGTGATGAGTACGACGTGATGAGCACGAAGACTATGAGGAGGATGGTGATGAGGACGCCGGCGGTGAGGATGATAGCAAGTAGGACGCGGCGAGTATGATGGCGTGCTTTGTAACATGGTTAGCGCAGCTCTGAGAGTGACAGTCAGTGGGAAGTTGTACAATACAACATGACAAGTACGATGTCAATGAGGGTGCCGGCGGCGAGAACGATAGTGAGTAGGACGCGGCGAGTAAGATGCGGCGAGTATGATGTCCATGAGGGTGCCGGCGGCGAGAACGATAGCGGGTAGGACGTAGCGAGTGTGGGAGCGAGTAGGACGCTGCGGGTATGAGAGCGAGTAAGATGCGGCGAGTATGTGGCGAGCTTTGTGACATGGTTAGCTCAGCTCTCAGAGTGACAGACACCGGGGAGTTGTACAATACCCAGTGAGGAGTACGATGTCAATGAGGGTGCCAGTGGTGAGGACGATAGCAAGTAAGACGTGGCGAGTATGAGAGCGAGTAAGACGCAGCGAGTATGGTGGCAAGAAAGACGTGACAAGTATGGTGGCGAGAAAGACACGACGAGTATGGTGGCGAGCTTTGTGACATGTTTAGCACACCTCTCAGAGTGACAGGAACAGTGGTGGGAAGTGGTACAATACGAGGTGACCAGTACAATGTTGATGAGGAGGATGGCGGCAAGTAATGTAGCGAGAAAGGCGCGACGAGTAAAATGTCGATGAGGAAATGTCGACGAGTAGGACCAGGTGAAAGGCGAAGAAAAAAGGCGTCAATGAGTGATGAGCGAGCCGAACCTTGCGAAAGCGCAAGCGTTAGTAATGGCTTGGCGCTTCCCATTGCCATCGTACTCACTGCATCCTACTTTCTATCATCCTTGCTGCCGGCGTCCTCATCGCCATCCTCCTCATAGTTGTTGTGTTCATCACATTGTACTCATCGCGTGGTTCTCATCACGTCGTGCTCATCGTATCGTGCTCAACGCGTCGTGTTGTATTTGCCAACTTTCCTTTGTTTCCGTGCGAAGTGTGGTACTAGCATATATAGATGTACATTAGATATAAAGAATAGAACTGGACTGAGTCACTATACCTGGAACCCACTGCGTATTTGGGAATGTGACGAGAGTATTTGCTGCGATGTTCCATGCATTGACAGCCAGCGTGACCGTGGTGCCATGACACGTGTCGTCCGGACACCATTTGCCCTGACACGGCTGCGTCCAGAAGGAAATACCCTGACTCGGCTGCGTCCAGAAGGAAAATGCCCTGACACGGCTGCGTCCTGAAGGAAAATGCCCTGACACGGCTGCGTCCAGTAGGAAATGCCCTGACACGGCTGTGTCCAGAAGAAAAATGCTCTAACACGCTCCGTCCAGAAGGAAATGCCCTGACACGGCTGCATCCAGAAAAAAAATGCCCTGACACATGCCGTCCGGTATGCAGATGCCGTGCCAACTGTGTCCGGACACACGATGCCGTGGCGAGCTGCGTCCTGATGCACGGCACCCTGGCATGCGGCATCCGAATGCACGGTACCACAGCGTGCTGCGTCCGAATTCACATTGCCTGTGCATTTCGCGTTGGGAGCGGTATGTGCCCTGCCAGGGTGCGTCCAGAGCGTCCCAAGCACCTGGTGTGTCCGGACGCAGATTTTTTTTCCTGATGATGGTTTGTCCGCAGCAATACTTGTTGACGGCGATCACAATGGTTTGTGCGCCTCAATGCTTGTCGACGGCGATCACAACAGTTTGAACGCCGCAATAGTTGTCGACGGCGATCACAATGGTTTGCACGCCGAAATACTTGTTGAAGGGTATCCCAACTGTTTGAGCGCTGAAATACTTGTTGACAGCTATCCTAATGGTTTGCGCACTGCAATACTTGTCGTCGGCTATCCAAATGGTTTGCGCGCCGTAATGCTCATCAAACAGTTCATTGGATGGCTCAACACTTCCGCTCGTCGACAGTGATCACAACAGTTTGCGCGCTGACATACTTGTCACTGGCTATCCCAATGGTTTGCGTGCAGCAATACTTGTCGAAGGTTATCCCAACTGTTTGTGCGCTGCAATACTTGTCGCTGGCTATCCCAATGGTTTGCGCACCGCAATACTTGTCGAAGGTTATCCCAACTGTTTGCGCGCTGCAATACTTGTCGATAGCTATGACAACGGTTTGTCCGCAGCAATACTTGTCAATGGCGATGACAACGGTTTGTGCGCTGCAATGCCTGTCGACGGCGATCACAACGGTTTGAACGCCGTAATACTTGTCGACAGCGATCACAATGGTTTACGTGCCGCAATACTTGTCGAAGGGTATCCCAACTGTTTGAGCGCCGAAATACTTGTCATTGGCTATCCTAATGGTTTGCATGCCGCAATACTTGTCGAAGGCTATCCCAACGGTTTGCGCACCGCAATACTTGTCAATAGCTATCACAACGGTTTGTCCGCAGCAATACTTGTTGAACAGTGCATCGGATGGCTCAATGCTTCCGCTCGTCGACGGCTATCACGTCGCTGTGCGCGCCGCAATACTTGTCGATACCTATGATAACGGTTTGTCCGCAGCAATACTTGGCGACAGCGATCACAACGGTTTGTGCGCCACAATGCTTGTCGACGGCAATCACAATGGTTTGAACGCCACAATACTTGTCGACGGCGATCACAACAGTTTGCGCGCCGCAATACTTGTCGAAGGGTATCCCAACTGTTTGAGCGCCGAAATACTTGTCGATGGCTATCCTAATGGTTTGCGCGCCGCAATACTTGTCGCTGGCTATCCGAACGGTTTGTGCGCCGCAATACTTCTCTCTGGCTATCCTCTTGGTTTGTGTGCCACAATGCTTGTCGACGGCGTGCAAAACAGTTTTCGCTCCGCAATACTTGTCGACGACTATCCCAACGCTTTGGGTGCTGCAATACTTATCGCTGGCTATCTCAATGGTTTCCGCAATGCAATTCTTGTCGATGGCTATCCCAACTGTTTGAGCGCCGAAATACTTGTCGATGGCTATCCTAATGGTTTGCGTGCTGTAATACTTGTTGATGGCTATCCGAACGGTTTGTGCGCCACAATACTTGTCGCTGGCTATCCCCTTGGTTTGCGTACCACAATGATTGTTGACGGCGTGCAAAACGGTTTGCGCGCCGCAATACTTGTCGATGGCTATCCCAACACTTTGGGCGCCGCAATACTTGTCGATAGCTATGACAACAGTTTGTCTGCAGCAATACTTGTTGATGGTGATCACAACGGTTTGTGCGCCGTAATGCCTGTCAACGGCGATCACAACGGTTTGGACGCCGCAATACTTGTCAATGGCGATCACAATGGTTTACGTGCCGCAATACTTGTCGAAGGGTATCCCAACTGTTTGAGCGCTGAAATACTTGTCGACGGCTATCCTAATGGTTTACGTGCTGCAATACTTGTCGATGGCTATCCGAACGGTTTGTGTGCCACAATACTTGTCGCTGGCTATAATCCCCTTGGTTTGCGTGCTACAATGCTTGTCGACGGCGTGCAAAATAGTTTGCGTGCTGCAATACTTGTCGATGGCTATCCCAACGCTTTGGGCGCTGCAATACTTGTCGCTGGCTATCTCAATGGTTTCCGCAACACAATACTTGTCGACGGCTATCCCAACACTTTGGGTGCTGCAATACTTGTCGCTGGCTATCTCAATGGTTTGCACGCCGCAATACTTGTCGAAGGTTATCCCAACGGTTTGCGCACCGCAATACTTATCGACGGCGATCATAATGGTTTGTGCACCGCAATACTTGTCGGTGGCCATCCCAACTGTCTACACGCTGCAATACTTGCCGATGGTGATCACAACGGTTTGCACACCGCAATACTTGTCGATGACTATCCCAACTGTCTGCGCGCTACAATACTTGCCGATGGTGATCACAATGTTTTGTGCGCTGCAATATTTGTCGACAGTGATCCCAACGGTTTGCCCGCCACAATACTTGTCGAAGCCTGTCCCAACGGTTTGCATGTCGCAATCCTTGTTAATAGCTTTCGCAACGGTGTGTCCGCCGCAACACTTATTGAATAGCGCATCGGATGGCTCAATGCTTCCGCTCCCCGACGGCAATCGCATCGGTTCACGAGCTACAGCGCTCGTCGAATAGCGTATCGGATGGCTCCGAGATGACCCCAGATAACATAACAAAGAGCCTTCCACGGGAGACGCACTGGAAGTATGAATTCCATTGCTTAATCTTTTCACCGACCTGGAGGACCGCTCTCTATATATACATGCACATCCAATCCATTACCCATCACCGGCTCGTCTAGATCCTTTGGTGGCAACTTGCCACCTCCAGTCTAGATGTCACCGGCCGCCTTCATTACCTCTGGGCCTAGATGTTGCCAGGTCTGGATGTCGCGGGCCTGGTCACCGGGCCTGGATGTCGCCGGTGGCCATTTGCCACCCGCTCCACCCGATACCTACCGCGTGCGCATCTGCTCGCAGCGGTTGAGGCAGGCCTCGGCAGGGCCTCGGCAGGGCGATTGATATATCTGACAGGCTCAATGCTTCAGCTTATCGGCTGCAATCACAATGGTTTGCGCTTCGAAATACCTGTCAACGGCTATCCCATAGGTTTGTGCGCTGCAATCATCATCGAATTGCTAATCGTAGTCCCATTTTTATTTCTTGTAGAGCGCTTTCCCACTTGCTGGCTGATCCGATTGCACATTGGTGTGAATCTAATTCCTAATGCAAGGTTGGGGTGATAATTTATGATGCGCAATCCCCATGACAAACGATTAGTTTTAAAACGAGTAATTTTACATGAGGCCCACCTAGTGATATTTTATGATGATATATGAGCGTGATTTTTCATGCTGTTTATACAGAGTGATATTTCTTGTTTTCAAAATGGTGTGATTTTTCAAGTTTCCTGAATTGAGGCATATGTATTGTTTAAGTGGAAGTTTTTTTCCTTAAATAAATGTTTGTATGCCATCTACCATAAAAATTTGCAGCAGTGTTTTCACTTTCAATTAGATTCAGTATGGTATAATAAACAATAGTTCGGTTATGGTAACCCGTGTCTCAGCTGTTGAATTGTAATGGAGCAGGGTCGGGCTTTGCTCTGGGTAGCAGCCAGGCAGGGCCGGGAACCGGGAGGGGAACAAGGAGGGGAATGGGGCCGAGAACAAGGTCGGGAACTGGGCATGGAACGAGGAGGAGAGCCGGACAGAGAACAAGGAGGGGAACCAGACCGAGGACCAGGATGGGAACCGGGCTCAGAACAAGGAGGAGAACTGGACAGAGAACAAGGAGGGCAACCGGACCAAGGACCAGGAAGGGAACCGGGCACGGAACGAGGACAAGGACAGAGACAAGGACAAGGACAGGAGAAAGTACAGGAACTGAAAACAGGGTATTGAACAGCGCGCATGGCAATTGGGAACAGAGGATGGGTGAGCGGCCGGTGCATGCAGCAATCAGAGACAGAGGACAGGCTAGCGAATCAGCGCTTGCGGCCATCAGGACTGGAACAGCTGTCGGGCGAATGGTGCATGCGGTAACAAGGACAAGGACAGGAACCGAGGACAGGTGAGCGAACGGCGGGCACGGCAATCAAGAAAAGAGGACAGGCGAGTGTCTCGGCAGGCACAGCGATCAGGACTGGAACAAGCGGCAACTGAACGACATGCTCGGCAATCAAGACGAGGACAACTGGCGAGCAAACAACGCAGGCGGCGAGTAAGAGGAGGACAACCGGCGAGCAAACGGCACATGTGGCAAACAAGACGAGGACAACTGACGAGCGAACGGTGTGCACGGTGAGTAAGATGAGGACAACTGGCAAGCGAACGGTGTGCTCGGCAATCAAGACGAGGATAACTGGCGGCTTTACAGACCGTCGGCTCGCCGTATTGCCTTGGTAAGTGTTTGGAGTGAACTTAAGATGTTTGAGAATTTTGGTGAAGAGTGTTGAACTGCTGTATAACGAGATCGAGTGTGGTGGTTCGAATCAGGTTTTCGCCATGAATGGCGTTTCAGTATTTGGTGAAGACAGTTGGATATATACATGTATGACTATGGTAGCAGTGGGCATCAGAAGGCAACTCGTTAGCGTGTTCCCTTCCGAAAGAATTTTTGTTGTGGTGAGTCGCACACTAAGGGCACTCCAGCGCGACAACTCTCGTGCAAAAATTCACAGCCACTCCACCATTAATAAGAAAGTTTTTTCAGCATGGGGAAATATGCTAGATAACTTATCTGGCAACGCCATGCAACTTTCCGTTTCGTCATAGGTCAATTTGTTGTGGAGTTGTAGGTGATTTTCTGCTTGTGGTGGCCAAAGCGAGACCGAAAAAGCATGATAACGCTGCCACCGTTGCATTGCTGGTCAATTGGCTTACACACGTTGACGGCTTTCCCGGCGGCTTGGCCATTGGATTACGAGTTCGATTGCACCTTTCTTTTCTTACACCAAATGACGGCTTTCACGTTGGCTTGCTCGTCAGATTGCACATCTCTCTTCTTACACCCGTCCACGGCTTTCCCAGCAGCTCGCTGGTCGGATTACTCGTCAAATTGCTCGTCGGATTGTACGTCTCTTTTCTTACACGTATCTACGGCTTCAGCAGTGCCTCACTAATCGGATTACTCATAGGATTGCTTGTCGGATTGCTAGTCGGATTGCCCGTCTCTTTTCTTACGTTCGACGACGACTTTCATAGCAGCTCGCTCACCATATTACTCATCGGATAGGACATCCGCTCGTTCGTGAGTTCTCTCATTTCTTCCGCTTGGCTATGGTTTTAGTGACGTCTTACGGGCCGCAGTTCTCACCGATGGCATTCCCTACGATCTGTGTACCATGCTTGTCGAATCTAGTCAGATTGCACCTCAGATTACTTGTCGGATTACTCGTCGGGTTGCTTGTCTCATTTGTTACACTCCTCGACGGCTTTTACGTCGGCCAGCTCGTCAGAATCCCCATCGGATTGCGTGCCGCAATGCGTGTCGAATGGGGCATCTGATGCCTGATCGCTCCCGCTCATCGATGGCTATTCCAACTGTTCGTGCACCCCAATGCTCGACAACAGCATTCACGACGGTTTGTGCGCCGCAATGCTCGTCTAATGACCTGTCAGATCGCTCATCACTTCCGCTCGTTAACAGCTCTTCCAACAGTTTGCCCGCTGCAATACTGGTTGATGGCTTTGACGACGGTTTGCATGCCGGAATTGACATCGAAAAGCACATCGGATGGCTGATCGCTTCTGCTCGTCGACGGCTATCCCAATGGTTTGCTCACCGCAATGCTCAATGACAGCTTTCACGACGGTTTACGTGCTGTAATGCTTGTTGAATGACGCGTCAGATTGCTCATCGCTTCCGCTCGTCAACGGCTCTTCCAATGGTTTGTGCGCTGGAATACTTGTCCACAGCATTAACGACGGTTTGTGCGCCGGAATTGACATCGAATAGCACGTCGGATGTCTCATCGCTTCTGCTCGTCGATGGCTATCCCAATGGTTTGTGCGCCGCAGTGCTCGTCGAATGGCAGGTCGGATCACTCGTCGGTTCCGCTCGTCGTATCTGATCGGTTTGGGCGCTGGAATTGTCGTCGAATAGCCTGTCAGATCGCTCATTGGTTCTGCTCGTCGATGGCTATCTCATCAGTTTGCGCATCATTGTCGTCGAATAGCGCATCGGATGCTTCATCGCTACCGCTGATCGACAGCTATCGCAATGATTTGCCCGCTGCAATGCTCGTCCAATAGTACGACGGATCGCTCATCGGTTACGCTCGTGGACAGCTATTCCAATGGTTTGCGAGTCGCAATTGTCGTTTTATTGCTCGTCGTAGTCCACATTTCTTGTGCTTCTAGACAGCGTTCCCACCGGCTAGCTGATTTGATCGGACGTAGGTATGAATGATAATTCCTAATTCCGGGAAGGGTGATAATATATGATGCCAAATACGAGTGATTAATGATGATTGTACAAAACAGAGTGATATTTTATGAGGCGCAGCCGAGTCATAATATATGATTAAGAAATGAGTGATTTTTCATGTTGCTAAAAACGAGTGATATTTCATGTTCCCAAAAGGAGTGATATTTCATGTTGCCCCCATTGTGCGATTTTTGTGGTCTAAGTGTAAGTTTTTTTTTAGTTTATTCATTACTTGTATGCGACCTATGGATATCATGACCAGGGCTGTCAATCGTCTGTCTAGTCCGTCCTGGTGGTCACCCGGGATGTGTCTGCATTTATCGAGCAGAGCGAAGTAAGTACTACTGTCTTCGAGGCTTGTCAGATGAGGATGGATACCCTACAGGGCCCGGAATAGATGTCGACTCAGTGGCTGAATGGCAGAGTGAGTGCCGCAGTGGTTTTCCATTCCCATACACCTTGGTCGCCTCACTTCAACCTCATTGTTCTCCACCAGTCCTCGTCCAAATAGGGTGTAAATAGGGGCAAATAGGATGGTAAGATGTAGCTGGCTACTGAAATTGTGATAAATGTACTCTCACTAACATCTTACGCTACAAAGCTCTCAATATTCAGAGGGTTTTCCAAGGTTTCTCTAGTACATATAACCATATAGGTATAGAAAATCCTCCACAAAAACGGAAGCTACGAACCAACAAGGGGAAAATGCTGTAGGAATGCCCAAAACGCCCAAAACTCCCACTCTGATTATCCCTTGCCTGTACACTCTGACATACCTTTGCAGCCATGCCTCATTCCACTCTGTATTGTGCTCATTCCTGGTTCCAACTCATATCCGCCCTGGCAACAATAGATTAGCACAGGCTGCACAGTACACTAATGTTATCAGGTACATATAGGTACCTGTAGGGTATCCGGACTTCTCACTCTCTGGACTGGATGCTCTAGTCTTATGAAAACCTCGCTGAGACGGAACTGGACTGTACTAGGGCCTTGTAGGACTGCCATCTGGACGGATGATTGACAGCCCTGATTATGGCAAGATTATGAACTCTCCATTTTCTGTCTGCTGTCGGTGTAGTGGCAACGTCTTGCAAGTACACCTTTGCGCCCCAGCCAGTCTGTAACAGGTGCCTGGGCAAGGCTTGTTATGAACCTGCCATGTCAGACTCAGGGGGTAGCTGTTGGAGCCACGATCACTATAGGCAGCCTATGGGTTGTTCTCATATTGGGTGCCCCAGCTATGTAAATCCTACAGGCTTAGGCACCATACCTTTACCGAGGTCTTATGCTGGCCGGCCACCAAGGGCTGCATTCATAATCTATATGTGTCCCTCTTCTGTTGTCATTACTACTTGCCCGTTCTTTTCCCTTTCTCCATAGCAGTTATATTGTTCTTATGAGTCCAGCGAGTGCGATATTGTGTTTCACTTTGTCAGTAGGCAGGAGACTGAAAGAATAGTGTCAGGCTTGCAGGCAACCAGTGATGATTCATGGTAAGGAGGACACAGGTATAAAAGGAGTGTCATGGTAGCTGGTCTCAGAGTTCCTAATAAACCGTCCAGTCCAATCCGAGACAAGGATGTCACGGCGTAGGTCCCGGCGCTCGATTTGGGTTTGGTTGTTTGATTTCGTTGTTGATGCCGGCACCTCGCTCCGGATGTCTCGATCTTGGAAAGAGTGTCGTCACCTCGCTCCGGATGTCTCGATCTTGGAAAGGGTGTCGGTTACGGGCCCCGGTTGCATAAGAGAAGGTTGTATGAGTTGCGTGGTTATGAGCACATATGTGAGTATGAGTACATATGTGAGTTGCACGGGTATGAGTA